>Ga0207415_1000376_pt1 | contig 33699 bp, 31 predicted proteins | sample Passage237A_FD_187369 | JGI IMG/M metagenome (GOLD analysis project Ga0207415, IMG submission 187369) | Cellulose adapted compost microbial communities from Newby Island Compost Facility, Milpitas, CA, USA - Passage2 37A (SPAdes) (version 3) ... | reverse complement strand
TGCACCGAAGCGAGATCATGACGAGTGGTTGGTGCGGTGGGGGTCGGGTGGCGCAGGGTCGCTTGCGTCAGGCCTAAAGCACCGCGGCATGGGCCGGTTCGCCGGTCAAGCCGCTGCAACGCCGGAGGGGTTCGATACGGAGCCCTTCAGGGGGCGAGGCTGCCACGTATAAGGCGGCTGGGAGAGGTGGTGATGCGGGTGGATTCCCGGTCGCAGGCCGCCCGTGTTCCTGGCGATGCGGCACGGGATGCGCCCGGGCTACGGTGCCATAAGCCCAAAACCCTGATCGGCCGGCGAGGCGAGAGCCTCGTTTAATCTGCGGACTAACCGCGTGGGGCAATCGCCTCGCCGGCCCGCTTCACCTGCCCCGAAAGGGCCAGGACCATCCATCAACCCGAGGCGAAAACGCCGGCGGGCGCTCCAACGCGCCTGTCGTCAGATATCGAGGCCGCGGAGAAGGCGGGGGCCGCTGCGGCTGATGCCGGCGGCCTGGGCGATCATGAAGTCCTTGAGGGGGCCTAGCCGGTCGACGACGCCGAGGCCGAAGTCGCGGGCGGCGCGGAGGGGGGCGAGGTCATTGGAGAAGAGGCGGGTCATGCCGTCCGACACCATGGCCATCAGCGTGGTGTCGAAGCGGCGCCAGCGCTGGTAGCTTTCGAGCACGTCGGCGGCGCCGTGGTCCTGCCCGAGCCGCATGGCGTCGATCACCACTTCGGCGAGGGCGGCGACATCCTTGAGGCCAAGGTTGAGGCCCTGCCCGGCAACCGGGTGGATGACATGCGCGGCATCGCCGATGAGGGCGAGGCGCGGGGCGATGTAGCTGCGGGCGATCTGGAGGCGCAGCGGGAAGGTTTGCACCGAAGGCTCCTCCAGCCTCACTTCGCCCAGCGAGTAGCCCATCACCTCGGCGATTTCGGCGGCGATGGCGTCAGGTGGGTTGGCCTTGACGCGGGCGGCGTCGGCGGTGGTCTCGGTCCATACCAGCGAGGAGCGGTGGGTGCCGTTGCGATCGGGCAGGGGCAGGCTGGCAAAAGGCCCGTGCGGACGGAAATGCTCGAAGGCGGTGCCCTCGTGCGGCAGGGTGTGGGCGATGGTGGTGACGATGCCCGACTGGCCGTAGTCGTGGCCGAAGGTGCCGATACCGGCATAGCTGCGCAGGGCCGACATGGCGCCATCCGACGCGACGACCAGCGGCGCGAGGAGGGTGCGGCCATCGGCGAGGCTGACCCGGCCGATGGCACCGTCGCCGGAAAAACCCGTGACCTCGACCGGAGCGACGAGATCGACCTTGCCATCGAGCTCCTTCGTCAGCGAGGCGGCGAGCGCGGTGTTCGGCACCATGTGGGCAAAGGGCTCGCCCGGCTTCACCTCGCCCTCGAAGCTCAAAAAGAGCGGGCGGGAAATGTCGCCGGTACCGGAATCGGTGATCTTCATGCGCCGGATCGGTTCGGAGGCAGGGGCAACTTCGTCCCAGGCGCCGAGCTGCTCGAAGACGCGGCGGACGCCGGCGGCAATGGCGGAGGCGCGCTGATCCTTCGGCACGCTGAAGGAACGGCGGTCGACGAGGGCGAGCTTCAGCCCGCCCATGGCCCGGGTGAGGGCAAGGGCCAGGGTCAGCCCGGCGGGGCCGCCTCCGACGATGACGATGTCATAGTGGAGTTCGCTCATGGACGTTCCCCGTACCTGCGGTCTGCCTGCTATTTGGACTTTTGCCGATCCCGCCGCAAGCCGTAGCAGGGCTATATGGCAATGCTGCACATTCTTTGTGCAAATTCGCCGAAATTGCCTAGCCGATGGGCGCGGTTTTGCCAGTTGCGCTGATCAAAACCCCGCCGCTAGGCGCGTCCGAAGCAAATTCATCAGGCCATTCAGACGTTTGGCGATTGTGACGGGAGTCTGGCACGGCACTTGAAACTGTTTGCCCCGATTGGAGACCGTCCAAACACTCTCGAAAGGGGCATCCATGAAACTGGTGATCGCAATCATCAAACCGTCGCGCCTGGAGGAGGTCCGCCAGGCCCTCAACTCGCTCGACGTGCACGGCATGACCGTGACTGAAGTCAAGGGATACGGCCGCCAGAAGGGCCACTCCGAGATCTATCGCGGCACCGAATACGCCGTTCACTTCCTGCCGAAACTCAAGATCGAGATCGCGGTCGACGACGCCCAGTCCGACGCCATCGTCTCGGCCATCCGCGAGAGCGCCCAGACGGGTCGCATCGGCGACGGCAAGATCTTCGTGCTCGACCTGTTGGCCGTCACGCGCATCCGCACCGGCGAAACCGGCGCGGCCGCGCTGTGATGCCGCTCACTTTGGGGAAAACAACAATGACACACAATAAGCTGTCGAAGCTTGCGGGGCTGGGGGCTCTTGCCACCCTCGCGCTGACCCTGCCCACCATTGCCCAGGATGCGGCGCCGGCGGTGGAAGCCGCTGTCGAGGCCGTGGCCGAGGCGCCCCCGTCCATCGACACCGGCGACACGGCCTGGATGCTGGTTTCGACCATCATCGTCATCTTCATGACTCTGCCCGGCCTGGCGCTGTTCTACGGCGGCCTGGTGCGTTCCAAGAACGTGCTGTCGGTCCTGAGCCAGGTCATCGGCGGTTTCTGCCTCATCGCCCTGCTGTGGGTTGTGTACGGCTTCTCGCTGGCCTTCACCGGTCCGACCGAAGGCGGCCTGTCGGCCTTCATCGGTGGCTTCGACGCCCTGTTCCTGGGCGGCATCGGCCCGGACACCATCAGCGCCACGCTCAGCACCATTCCCGAGCTGGTATTCGCTGCCTTCCAGCTGACCTTTGCGGCCATCACCGGCTGCCTCATCCTCGGCGGCATCGCCGAGCGCATGAAGTTCGGTGCGGTGATGCTGTTCCTCGTGCTGTGGTTCACCTTTGCCTACGTTCCGCTGGCCCACATGGTGTGGGGCGGTGGCCTGCTCGGCAGCTGGGGCGCGCTCGACTTCGCGGGCGGCACCGTGGTGCACATCAACTCGGGCGTCGCTGCGCTCATCGCTGCCATCGTGCTCGGGCCGCGTCTGGGCTACCTCAAGGAGCCGATTGCTCCGCATAACCTGACCTTCACCTTCATCGGCGCCTCCATCCTGTGGGTTGGCTGGTTCGGCTTCAACGCCGGCTCGGCTGGCGCTGCCAACGGCGTTGCCGCCCAGGCCTTCCTCAACACCATCACCGCTCCGGCGGCTGCCGCCCTGGCCTGGGGCGTCGGTGAGAAGTTCACCCGCGGTCATGCCTCGCTGCTGGGCTTTGCCTCGGGCGCCGTGGCCGGCCTCGTGGCCATCACCCCGGCTGCCGGCTTCGTCGGCACCGTCGGTGCCATCGTCATCGGCGCGATCGCCGGCTTCGCCTGCCTGTGGGCCGTCGTGACCCTCAAGCCGATGCTGAAGTACGACGACAGCCTCGACGTGTTCGGCATCCACGGCATTGGCGGCATCATCGGCGCCCTGCTGACCGGCATCTTCGCCGCGCCGAGCCTCGGCGGCCTTGGTGGCGCCGACTATGACATGGGCGGCCAGTTCATGACGCAGCTTCTGGCGGTCATCGTCGCCATCGTCTGGGTCGCTGTGGTCACCATCGTCTCGCTGCTGATCGTCAAGGCGGTGTTCGGTGGCCTGCGTGTGCCGGAATCGGCCGAGTCCGATGGCCTCGACATCTCGAGCCACGGCGAGCACGCCTACAACAACTAAGCGATTGGCCCGCGCGGGGGAGACCTCCTCCCCTCGCCCTGCGCGGGTCCGACTGCCGGAGGGCCGGGTTCCGGTCCGGCCCTCCGTCTCCTCCCTCCGAGGACGATCAAAGTGGTCGCGCCTTCGAACCGGAAAAGCCTGCGGCTTTCCTGAAGACGCTCCAACCGCTGATCGCGGAGTGCAGCTCACGTACCTCTTGGCCCGCCACAGAGGCTTCCCACTCGCAAACCGCGTGGGCTGCACCCCCCGGTCAACGGCTCAGGGCCGAAGCGGCCCGTGCCCGCCCCGCCAGGCGGGACTGCCGTTGACCGACCAGTCCGGGGGCAAGGGTTGCGACGGGCGACCCTTTCCTTTCATCGGCAAATGCCGATATAAGGCCCTATGGCCAAGCTCCCTCTCTCCATTCTCGATCTCGCTCCCGTGTCGGAAGGCACCTCCACGCCGGATGCGCTGAGGGAGATCATCCGGCTCGCGCAACTGGGCGACGAGCTCGGCTACGAGCGCGTCTGGTATGCCGAGCACCATGGCATGCCATCCATCGCCTCGTCGTCGCCCGAGGTACTGATCGCGACGTCGGCGGCCAACACCACGCGGATCCGCGTGGGCTCGGGCGGGGTGATGCTGCCCAACCATGTGCCGCTGCGCGTGGTCGAGACCTATCGCACGCTCAACGGCCTCAACCCGGGCCGCATCGATCTCGGCATCGGGCGGGCCGGGGGCAGCGACGGGCGGACGCTTTCGGCCCTGCGTTCGGTGGGCGGGGAGTATTTCGCCCAGGAGCTGGCCGAGCTGCTGGCCTTCGAGGAGGGCAATTTCGCCCCCGACCATCCTTTCGCGCCGATCACAGTGGCGCCGGAGCGGGTGGCGCTACCGCCCATCTGGCTGCTCGGCTCGTCGGGTGCCAGCGCCCAGGCGGCCGGTCAGCTCGGGGTGGGCTACTCCTTCGCGGCGCATTTTTCGGCGACGCCGGCCGCCCCGGCCTTCGCCGCCTATCGCGCCGCCTTCACGCCCACCGAGGCGTTCCCGAAGCCGCACGCCATCCTCGCCGTCTCGGCGCTGGTGGCGCCGACCGACGAGGAGGCGCTGTTTCTCTCGCGCTCGCAGGAGCTGAGCTGGGCCCTGTTCCACTCGGGCGAAATCCGCAAGCTGGTGGCGCCCGAGGAGGCATCGCAGCACGTCTACAACGAGCAGCAGAAGCGCATCATCGAAAGCCAGCGCAAGCTGTGGATCGTGGGCTCACCCGAAACGGTGAGGCGCGAGATCGAGGCCAAGGTGGCCGAGTCCGGCGCCGACGAGGTGATGGTCACCACGACGGCGTGGAGCTACGACATGCGGCTGCGCTCCTACCGACTCCTGGCCGAGGCGTTCGGGCTCTAGCCTTCAGGCGGCGACGCGTATCGCTGCCAGCACCGGGTGGAACAGCATCTTGATGTGGTCGCGGGCCATCAGCATCTGCTCGGGCAGCACTTCGGGACGGCCGAGGGCCTTGGCCATGATGATGCCGCCATCGATGGAGCAGCAGATCATGCGGGCGAGCTTTTCCGCATCGACCGGCTCGCGCGGCTTGTAGACGGCGAGGATGTCCCCGATCATACCCTCGAAGAACGCGTTCCACGCCCGTACGGTCTCAGTTACCCGGGCGCGGACGTCGCGGTCGAACAGCCGGTCCTGGTAGCTCATGGTGGCGACGAGGCAGCCGGGGTGGCCGCCGGGAATGGATTCCATGTACTCTGCGAACAGCGTGAGGCCGATCAGCAGGCGCTGCAGCGGATCGTCGCTGAGCTTGCTGGCGCGGCCGAAGACGTTCTCGAGCAGCCGGTCGTTCTGCTCGGCGTAACGCTCGAGCAGGCCGCGGGCGAGTTCGTTCTTGTCCTTGAAGTGGTAGAAGAAGCCGGACTTGGTGATCCCCAGTTCGGCGATGATCTCATCGATAGACGTAGCCCCGAACCCTTTCGCCAGCACCGCCGCCTCGGCGATGTCCAGGATGCGTTCGCGCGTCTCACTCCCCTTACGCATTGGCAGTTCCCTCGTGGAGTTATCCGCCTCCCGTAATGTTCCGATCCTGAACGTAAGATGACTGAAGGCAGCGCCGACGGCACGGTTCTACTGTACCTGAGGTAGAGTTTTCGGCCCGAGTACGGGAGGTCGCGCCGGGGCACCGGCGCTCTGCCGCAGCGCCAAGTACTTCGCACAAAATAGCTTTTTGCCCTCGGCCCAGAACTGTACCACGCGCTCGCTATCATCGGGGCGCTTGAAACGTCACAACTCCCGCCATTCCCGAGCGGGGTGCCGCGCAGCCGCAGGCCCCGCGTTCCACGATTCCACGGAGACCGTGATGCACATGCAGGCGCGTGAGCTGCCTCAGCAGCAAGGCCAGATGTTCGTAACCGATGGCGGTATCGAGACCCACCTGATCTTCAACCAGGGGCAGGACCTGCCCGAGATGTCGGCCTATCTGCTCAACATGAGCGAGGCCGGTCGCGCGACGATGCGCGACTACTATCGCGACTATATCCCCATCGCCCAGAAGGCCGGGCAGGGCTTCCTGTTCGACACCAATACGTGGCGGGCGAACCCGGACTGGGGTGAGCGGGTGGGCTTCGACCGCACCAGCCTGCGTACGGCCAATCTCAGGGCCGTAGAGCTTTGCCAGCAGATGCAGGCCGAGTTCGCCGCGGCGGGCGTGCCGTCCATCATCTCCGGGGTGATCGGCCCGCGCCGCGACGCCTGGCAGTACGATGCCAGGATGACGGTCGAGGAGGCGATGAACTATCACGCCGCCCAGGTGGCCGCCTTTGCCGAAACCGACGCGGACTATGTCTCGGCCTATACGCTCACCAACGTGCCCGAAGCCGTCGGCATCGCGCAACTGGCCAAGGAGCACGGACTGCCGGTGGTGCTGAGCTTCACGCTCGAGACGGACGGCAACCTGCCCGGCGGCAAACCGCTGTCGCGCGCCATCGAGGAAGTCGATGCGGCGACGGGAAGCTACCCGGCCTACTACATGATCAACTGCGTCCACCCCATCCATTTCACTGACACCGTCCGGCAGGGCGGCGGCTGGGTGGATCGGATCGGCGGGCTCAGGGTGAACGCCTCGAAGATGAGCCATGCCGAGCTCGACAATTCGCCGACCCTCGATATCGGCGACTTCGACGATCTGGCGCAGCGCTATGCGCGCGTGCTCCCGCACCTGCCGAGCCTTCGCGTCATCGGCGGCTGCTGCGGCACCGATCACCGGCATATCGGCGCGATCTGCGAAGCCTGCCTGCCTGCTTACAAGGCCTGAGGCCGGCCAACCCGACTTTCAGCTCGGGCGCATTCGAACCCGGATGCGTTCCCAGGAGACCAGAAAAATGACGACGATTGATATCGGCCGCGCCGCGATCGCGGCGCCGGAAGTGCGGAGCTTTGGCTTGCTCGGCTGGGTTGCCCGCCTGTTCAAACGCTTCGTGTAGCATCGGCGCCACCGCGCAGTGCTGTACGAGTTGTCCGGCATGAGTGCCTACATGCTGCGCGACATGGGCATCGAGCCGCGTGACATCTACGACGCGCTCGACGGCAAGCGCAGTTCGGTGCTTCTCGAGCCGATGCGCAAGGACTGAGCGCAGGGACCTCACCCGACGATCCGGGTGAGGTCTTGTCCTATCCCCGGACTTCCCGCCAGGCGGCGATGATGGCGGCGGCGGACATGTCGATATCGGCTTCGGTGGTGGTGCCCGAACTGATCGAGAGGCGCATCACCCAGTCCCCGTGCCAGGCGGCGCCACCGACGAAACAGACGCCGCCCTGCTGCACCTTCGCGATCACCGCCTCGGTCGCCGCCTTGCGGGCGGCGGCATCGCCCTCGCCAAAATTGACGATGACCTGATTGATGGTCACCTCGTTCATGATGCGGATGCCGGGCTCGGCGGCGAGCAGTTCGGCAAAGCGACGGGCTAAGGCGCAGTGGCGTTCGACCAGCTCGGCGACGCCGGCGCGGCCCAAGGTCTTGAGCATGGCCCAGACCGGCATGCCGCGGGCGCGGCGGGAGAGTTCGGGCACGAAGGCGGAGGGAACGCGGTCGCCCTGGTTGATCGAGGGCAGGTAGCTGCCCCACTGGGTCATGGCGCGCTGGTGCGCCTCGCGGTCGCGCACGATCGCGAAGCCGGAATCATAGGGGACCTGCAGCCACTTGTGGCCGTCGGTGACCCAGGAATCGGCGCCCTCGATGCCCTCGGTGAGGTGCTTGAGGCTCGCCGCGGAGCGGGCCCAGAGGCCGAAAGCGCCATCGACATGCACCCAGGCGCCGTGGGCATGGGCGAGGGCGACGATCTGAGAGAACGGGTCGTAGGCGCCGGTATTGATCTGCCCCGCCTGCGCGATGACGATCGAGGGGCCGCTCACCTTTGCCAGTGCCGCCTCCAGCGCGTCGGCGCGCATGCGGCCCTGGTCGTCGGTGGCGATGCGGGTGACGCGCTTGTAGCCGAAGCCGATCATCTGCAGCGCCGAGAACACCGAGGAGTGCGCATCGTCGCCGACAAGAACCGCCACCTCGGGGGCGCCGAAGAGCCCGTCGGCATCGACGTCCCAGCCGGCATCGAGCAGCACCCGGGTGCGTGCGGCCGAGAGGCCGACGGCATTGGCCACGGTGGCGCCGGTGACGAAGCCGACCGAGCTTCCGGGCGGCAGGTCAAGGATATCGACCAGCCAGCCCTCGGCGATCTCTTCCATCGCGGCGGCGGCGGGGGTGGGGGTGTGGTAGCCGGCGTTCTGGCCCCAAGCCGAAACCATCCAGTCGGCAGCGACGCCGGCCGGATGCGAGGCACCGATGACGAAGCCGAAAAAGCGCGGTCCGGCCATGGGCATCAGGCCGGGCGTGGCGCGCTCGACCAGTTCCTCGAGCACGGTGCCAGGGGCGCTGCCGGTTTCGGGCAGGGCCTCCTGCAGCGCCTCGCGCATTTCGTAATAGGAGCGCTGCGGCTTGCCGGAGTTTTGGCCCAGGTCCTGCCGGTAGCGGGCCGCATGCTCGACGGCTTGGCTTAGCAGGTCTTTCAAATCGTGAGTCATATGATGATCTCCCTGCCACGCAGGAAGATCATAGCTGAGGTGAAGGGCGGATGAACGGGATTTGACGGCCCGTTCATCCTGTTCCGATCAGGCCTGGAGGCGCTTGAGGATGGCGGCGCCCATTTCCTCGGTGCCGACGGTCTTGCGGTTGTCCTGCGCAATGTCGCCGGTGCGCAGGCCATCGGCCAGCACCGCCGAGATGGCGGCTTCGAGCCGGTCGGCAAGGTTGACCATGTTGAACGAGTAGCGCAGCGCCATGGCGAAGCTCGCCAGCATGGCGATGGGGTTGGCAATGCCCTGGCCGGCAATGTCCGGGGCCGAGCCGTGCACGGGCTCGTAGAGGGCCTTGCGCTTGCCGGTGACCGGGTCGGGCGCGCCAAGCGAGGCCGAGGGCAGCATGCCGAGCGAGCCGGTGAGCATGGCGGCAGCGTCGGACAGGATGTCGCCGAACAGATTGTCGGTCACCATCACGTCGAACTGCTTGGGATTGCGCACCAGCTGCATCGCCGCGTTGTCGGCAAGGATGTGGTGGAACTCGACATCCGGATAGTCCTTGGCCACGGCGTGGGCGACTTCGTCCCACAGTACGCCCGACTTCATGACGTTCTTCTTGTCGGCCGAGTGCACCTTGTTGCGGCGGGTGCGAGCGAGGTCGAAGGCGACGCGGACGATGCGGTCAATCTCGTAGGTCTCGTAGACCTGGGTATCGACGGCGCGCTTTTTGCCCTCACCGAGATCGGTGATCTCCTTGGGCTCGCCGAAATAGACGCCGCCAGTCAGCTCGCGCACGATGAGGATGTCGAGACCCTCGACCAGCTCGCGCCTGAGCGAGGAGGCATCGGCCAGCGCCGGATAGCAGATGGCCGGACGCAGGTTGGCGAAAAGGCCGAGATCCTTGCGCAGGCGAAGCAGGCCCGCCTCGGGACGGTGCTCGTAGGGCACCTTGTCCCACTTCGGGCCGCCGACGGCGCCGAAGATCACCGCATCGGCGGCGAGGGCCTTCTGCATGTCCTCTTCGGAAATGGCGACGCCATGCTTGTCATAGGCGGAGCCGCCGACCAGGCCCGTGTCGATCTCGAAATCGGTCTCGCCCTGGCTGTTTAGCCAGGCGATCACCTTCTCGACCTCCTTCATGATTTCGGTGCCGATCCCGTCGCCGGGAAGGAGGAAGAGCTTTTGCGCGGCCATTGGTGTCCCTCGATATCTGGAGCTTGTGCGCGGAAATACTGTCTCACGGCCCCCCGGCGCAAGGCCGGCGAGCCGCGATGGCGTCCAGTTTGGTTCGCCTCAGCTGGTGAAGAAGGGCTGCGTGCCGTGCGCCTCGATGGCGGTGGCGAGCCGGCCGAGCGCATGGATATAAGCGGCGGTGCGCACGCTGACGTTGCGATCGCGCGCAATGGTCCAGATGGCGCGGCCTTCGCGCTCCATGATCTTCAGCAGGCGGGCGTGGATCTCTTCGAGGTCCCAGTAATAGCCCTGACGGTTCTGCACCCACTCGAAATAGGAAACCGTCACGCCGCCGGCGTTGGCGAGAATGTCGGGCAGCACGACAACGCCGCGCTCCTCGAGGATGCGGTCTGCATCGGGGGTGACGGGACCGTTGGCGAGTTCGAGCACCACCTTGGCCTTGATCGAGCAGGCATTGTCACCGGTGATCATGTCTTCGAGTGCGGCGGGCACCAGCAGGTCGCACTCGATGCCGATCAGGTCGTCGGCCGGGATGGTCTGGGCATCGAGTTCGGCCGCGAGCGCGGTCACCGACTTGCCATCGTGCTTGCCGGCGATGAGGCGGGCGACGTCGAGCCCTTCGGCACGGTGGATGGCGCCGCTCGAGTCCGAAACGGCGACGATGCGGTGGCCGTCGGCAGCGGCGAGCTGGGCGTAGTACTGCCCGGCATTGCCAAAGCCTTGGATGGCGACGCGCATGCCGCCCGAAAGGCCGAGTTCACCGGCGAGGTGGCGCACGAGATAGTAGCCGCCGCGCGCCGTGGCGTCGTTGCGGCCGAGCGAGCCGCCGAGCGCCAGCGGCTTGCCGGTGATCACGGCGGGGCTGAGCTGCCCGACGATCTGGCTGTACTCGTCGGCCATCCAGCCCATGATCATGGAGTTGGTGTAGACGTCCGGAGCCGGAATGTCGCGATCGGGGCCGACGACGCTCGAAAAGGCCTGCATGTAGGCGCGCGACAGGCGCTCCAGCTCGGCCTTCGACAGGGTGCGCGGATCGACGCGTACCGCACCCTTGCCGCCACCATAGGGCAGGTTCATCACGGCGCACTTGAAGGTCATCCAGAAGGCGAGTGTCTCGACTTCCTCGATGGTCGACTCCGGATGGAAGCGGATGCCTCCCTTGGTGGGGCCGCGGGTGTCGTCATAGCGGCAGCGCCAGGCGAGGAAGGATTTGCGTGAGCCGTCATCCATGCGGATCATCAGCCGCATCTTGGTGGTCTCGCGCGGATATTTCAGCTTCTCGATGACGTCGGGGTCGATCTGCAGGTGGCTCGCGGCCTCGTCCAGTCGGGTCAGGGCGCGGTCGAGCAAATTGTCGTCGGGCATGATGCCTCATCTGGTGAGATATTAGGCAGAGCGCTCAAGAGAGCGGCGAACTGGTATACTCGTTCCCAAGCGAGGGCAATAATGCCCAGGCTCGTTCCTTGGCATTGCCTGGGTCGCGAACCCGCAGGATAGAAGATCAGTTGCCGCCGGCACCGATGCGGGCGGTGACTTCGATCTCTAGCTTCATTTCCGGCGTGGTGAGGCCGCAGACCACCATGGTGGCCGCCGGGCGGATATCGCCGAAGGTTTCACCGGCCACGGCAACGAGGGCGTCGTACCAGGCCATGTCGGTGATGTAGTAGCGGACGCGCACGACATCGCGCAGCGAGGAGCCCGCCTCTTCGAGCGCACGGGCGATGGTGCCGAGCGCGTTTCGCGCCTGCTGGCCAGCATCCTCGGGCATGGTCATGGTGGCATAGTCATAGCCGGTGGTACCGGAAACATAGACCATGTTGCCGTCGACTACGGCGCGCGAATAGCCGATCTTCGCCTCGAAGGGCGAGCCGGACGAGATGCGGGTGGTCATGGCATGGCCCCGGCTCAGAGCCAGGGCCGGTCCTGCGCCATCCTGGTTTCGAAGCTGGCGATGGCCGGGTCCGACTTCAGCGTCCCGGCGATATCGTCGAGGCCTTCGAGCAGCACCTGCTTGCGGGCGGGGTCGATATCGAAATGGATCGAGCCGCCATCCGGGCCGGAGATGGTCTGCGCCTCGAGGTCGACGGTGAGCGTGGCGTTCGAGCCGCGCTCGGCATCGTCGAGCAGCATGGCGAGCTGCTCGGGCGTCACCTTGATCGGCAGGATGCCGTTCTTGAAGCAGTTATTGTAGAAAATGTCGGCGAAGCTGGTGGAGATGATGCAGCGGATGCCGAAATCGAGCAGCGCCCAGGGCGCATGCTCGCGCGACGAGCCGCAGCCGAAATTGTCCCCGGCGACAATGATCTTGGCGTTGCGATAAGCCGGCTTGTTGAGGACAAAATCCGGGTTCTCGCTGCCATCCTCGTTGTAGCGCATCTCGGAAAAGAGCGCGGTGCCGAGCCCGGTGCGCTTGATCGTCTTCAGGTACTGCTTGGGGATGATCATGTCCGTGTCGATGTTGATGATCGGCAGCGGCGCGGCGACGCCCGTCAGGCTCGTGAACTTTTCCATCTGGCAGTAACCCCTTTTCGTGGGCGTGTAATGACGCAGGCGGGAGGCAGAGGTCAAGTGGACTTGCGGACCGGCCCTTGCCACTCGACAGTGCGGCTGTTGCTCGTTGAGCCGCCCCGGACCGCCAGCAAACTAGGTCCTTCGCCAAGGATTGGGAGCGGCCGTCACGCAGCGGCGCTTCGACATGGTCCGGCTCAGGCAGCGAGGCTGGCCCTGGCTTCGAGGCCGAGCATCAGGTTGAGGTTCTGCACGGCGGCGCCCGAGGCGCCCTTGCCGAGATTGTCGTAGACGGCGACGAGCAGGGCCTGGGCGCGCTTGTCGTTGGCGAAGACGTGCAGCTTCATGCGATTGGTGTTGTTGTAGGCCGTGGGGTCAAGTTCGGGCGACTTCTCGAGCGCCTCGAGCGGGGCCACCTCGACGAAGCTGTCGGGGATGGCGGCGAAGTGGGCGCGGATGGCCTCGTGCAGCTCGGCGCCGGTCGGCGCCCTGTCGAGGGCCCACAGCTGCAGCGGCACGTAGGTCGCCATGCCCCGCCGCACGTTGATGACGGCGGGCTGGAACAGCGGGTCGTGTCCGAGCTTTGCGTAAGTGCGCATCTCGGGCAGGTGCTTGTGGTTGAAGCCGAGCGCGTAGGGGGCGTAGCGGGTGGTAATGCCGTTCTCGCCCTCGTAGGACTCGATCATCTGCCGGCCGCCACCCGAATAGCCCGACACCGCGTTGACGGTGATGGGGAAATCGGGGGGAATCAGCCCAGCCTCGACCAGCGGCCGCAGCGTGGCGATTGGCCCCTGCGGGTAGCAGCCCGGATTGGAGACGCGCTTCGCGGTCGCAATCCGCTCGGACTGCGCCTTGTCCATTTCGGCGAAGCCATAGGTCCAGCCCTCGGCGACGCGGAAGGCCGTCGAGGCGTCGATGACGCGAGTGGTGTCGTTCTCGATCAGCGACACGCTCTCCCGTGCCGCATCGTCGGGCAGGCAAAGGATGGCGACATCGGCGAGGTTGAGGAGGCGCTTGCGCTCGTCCTGATCCTTGCGCTTGTCATGGGCGATCGAGATGATCTCGAGGTCGCGGCGGCCCTCGAGGCGCTCGCGGATCTGCAGGCCGGTAGTGCCGGCTTCGCCATCGATGAAGATCTTCGCGACCATGACTGTCTCCCGCGTGTCGAGGGGATGAATGCGCGTTGATATAGGGGTTGCGAAGGCCCGCTGCAAAAGAAAATCAGGCCAAAGGCTCAGGCTTGGCGCGGCACCCATCGGGTGCCCCAGTCCCAGAAGGCGGCGAGCACCGGCTTGAGGGCCTCGCCCTTTTTGGTGAGGAGGTAATCGCCGTCCGTTGTCTGTTCGAGGATGCCGCAGGCGACGAGGCCCTTGAGGCGGGCAGAGAGGATGTTTCGAGCGATGCCGAGGCTGCGCTGGAACTCGCTGAACTTCGACCGGCCGTCCACAGCATCGCGCACGATGAGCAGCGACCAGCCGTCGCCGACAAGCCCGAGCGACCGGGCGATGGGGCATTCGGCGCCCGAGGGATCGATGCGTCTGACCATGGTTGCATGATGAAACGCAAAAGCTGCCTGTGCAAGCGTCTTGCCGTAGGGGATACGCGGGGCTACGCCTTGGCGCAAAACAGGAGCTGCTCATGACCCCGCACAACCACGCCAAGCCCGGTGACTATGCCGAGGCCGTGCTGCTGCCCGGCGACCCGCTGCGCGCCAAATGGATCGCCGAGAACTTCTTCGACGAGGCGCGCCAGGTGAACTCGGTGCGCAACTGCCTGGGATTCACGGGCAAGTGGAAGGGCAAGCCCGTGTCGGTGCAGGCGACCGGCATGGGCCAGCCTTCGCTGTCCATCTATGTGCACGAGCTTATCAACGTCTACAACGTGCAGAAGCTGATCCGCGTCGGCACCGCGGGGGGCCTCAACGCCAAGGTGAAGGTGCGCGACCTCATCATCGCGCAGGGGGCGACGACCGACAGCGCCATCGTTCGCGACGCGTTCGTGCCCTTCAACTTCGCGCCGATCGCCGATTTCGGCCTGTTGCGGGACAGCGTCGAGCGAGCCGAGAAGGCCGGGATGCGCTACCACGTGGGCAACATGCTCTCGTCGGACATCTTCTATCACATCGAACCGGGCCTTGCCGGCTATGGCCGGCTGCCGGCGCACGGCATTCTCGGCGTCGAGATGGAGGCGGCGGCGCTCTACACGCTCGCGGCCCGCTTCGACCGCAAGGCGCTCGCCATCTGCACCATGACCGACTGCCTCATCACCCACGAGGAGCTTTCAGCCGACGACCGGCAGAGCTCGCTGAGGGAAATGATCACGCTTGCGCTCGACGTCGCGGTTTCTGCATGAGCGTGCTGGGCCGCCTCGCCTCGGCCCTCGGCCGCAACGACGAGCGGCCCAATATCGAACTGGCCGAGGCGCTCGCCGCCTCGGCGGATGCCGCCGCCGCCGCCGAACTGGTAGCGGCGCTGGCCGGCCCGATTGCGGTCGCCAGCGATGCGATCAAGGTACTCTACGAACTGGGCGAGCGGCGGCCGGAACTGGTGGCGCCCTACGCCGAAGAGTTCATCGCCCTGCTTGCCTCAAAGAACAACCGCATGGTGTGGGGCGCGCTCGCGGCCATCGCCACCGTGGCTGCCCTCCGCGCCGACGCGGTGCTCGCCGCGCTCGACGCCATTCTCGCGGCGGCCGATGCCAGCACCGTGATTGCGAAGGACAAGGCCAACGCCATGCTCGTCAACCTGGCGAAGGCGGGACATGCCGCTCAGGTCCTTCCCATCCTCCTCAGCCGCCTCGGCGATGCCGCCCCCAACCAGTTCCCCACCTATGCCGAGCAGATCGCTGCCGTGGTGGATGCCGGCCACAAGCCGAAGCTGATCGAGATACTCGAAGCGCGCCTGCCGGGCGTCGAGGGCAGGGCCAAGCGCGCGCGGGTGGAGAAGCTGCTCACAAGGCTGCGCAAGTAATCGCCCCTTTTGCGCCGTGATCCTTGGGTTATGATTGGTCTGACAGGGGACCGACCACATGACTGGCAAAAGCAACGCGGCGCGGCTGCAGGAGACCATCCGGGGCGTTGAGACCATGACGCGGTTTGCGCTGGCGGTGCTGGCGCTGGCCTCGGGTGTCTATACCTATCTGGGCGTGCGCGGGCTGCTCGACGGCACGGCGACCTTCGTGTTCTTCGCCGCCATCATCTATTCGGCGGCGGTGTCGGTGGCGATCTACGCCTTCTGGAGCTTCATGCTGCGCTTCGTGCCGCTGGTGATCTCGGCCACCCAGCGCATGGCACTGTTCGTCACCATGGCGTTCGGCTGCGTGATGATCATCGCCATGTCGAGCTGGCTCAATGCGGCGGCGCTGGCGGGCTCGGCCGCCACCGAGCAGCACCTGGCCGTGACGCTCGAAGGCTATGTGGCCGATCTCGATGCGGCGCACGGCAATGCGCTCGCGGCGCAGTCGCTGCTGCCCGACGTGCAGCGGGCGGCCGAGCGCTTCAGCCGCCTCGCCGAGGATGAGCGGTCCTCGGGCGCGCTGACTGGCACACAGGGTTCGGGCTCGGTGGTGCAGCTCCTCACCCAGATGTCGGCCCAGATGAACGAACTGGGCACCAGCATCACCTCCTCGCGCGCCGAGGTCGAGGCCCTGTTCGCCCGCGGTTCGGAACACCTCGCCAAGATGCGCGAGCTGGTCTCCGCCCCCGGCGACGTTGCGCCGCGTGCCGACCAGTTCGCCGCCGAGGTGGTGGAGCTCAACGCCGTGATTGCAGCGCTGCAGGAAACGGGCGTGGCGCCATCGGTGAAGCGCGCAGCGCAGGACCTGTCGCTGGGCTTCATCGCGCCGGTGGCCGATGGCGGCAATGCCGGGCTGGTCAGCCGGCAGGACGAGGTGATGGGCAATGTGCGCGCCTCGGTCGAGGCGCAGTCGGTGGCGCTCAGCCAGGCGGCCGATGAAATCCTCGCCGAGCCCAAGGTAGAGCCGCGGCGCTTCACGGCGCTGAGCACGGCCGAGGCGGTGCTGCGCTACTGGCAGGACTTCGTGCCGAGCTGGGCCGGTGCCATTTCCATCGACCTGCTGCCGGTGGTGCTGGTGCTGGTGCTGATGATCGTCAATGATGCGATGCGGCGTGAATCCAATTCGCTCGAAATGGCCGAGACGATGACGGCGGCGGAGATGCTGCGCGCCATGGCACTCTACCGGCAGATGTCGACCGGGCCGCAGCCGAGCGCCGAGGAGATGCAGGCGGCGGAGGTGGCGCTCGCTCCCGACCCCGTAGCCGCACCCACCGATGAGGCGGAGCCGTCAGCGCCCGATGCGACGGTGACGCCGATCGAAAGCGTACGCAAGCGCGGCGACGGGCCGGGCCGGACATGAGCGCGACGGTTCGCAAGCGCCGGGGCTTGCTCGCGGCCATTGCCTCCATCTCGGATGGCGCCATCATCCGCGCCGCGTTCTTCGCCCTGCTCGCGGGCACGGCGGCGGTGCTCTATCTCGACTGGAAGGAACTGACGGCGGCCGATCTCGCAACCTCTGGCACTCCCGACATTCCGGTGCTGCCGGCATTCAATCCCGACGATCCCATGCTGCCGGGCGGGCCGATGGTCACCACAGACCCCGAAGTGCTGCGCCAGCCGCTCATGGTCGAACTGGGGCCGGGCGGAGTGCTGTCGCTCACCGGCAGCATCGATCCGGGCAGCTTCGAGCGGGTCGAGGCCGAGATCAATGCGCGCGGCGAGTATGTGAAGCAGGTGTCGCTCAACTCGCCCGGCGGCTCGGTGACCGATGCGGTGAAGATCGGGGCGCTGATAGTGGCGGGCGAATACACCACCGTCGTGGCGCCGGGGGCGCTGTGCGCCTCGAGCTGCCCGCTGATCTTGGCGGGCGGCAAGGAGCGGCTGGCCTCGAAGCGCTCCGCCATCGGCGTCCACCAGATCTACGCCATGGCCAAGGCAAGCGACCTTCCGACCGGGCTCGCTGGCGTGGGCTCCGCCATGTCGGAGGCGCAGCGGACCACCGCGGTTATAACGCGCTATCTCAACACGACCACGGTCGACCCGGCGGTATGGCTATACGCGCTCGAAACGCCTCCGACGCAGCTCTACTACTTTAGCGAGGACGAGCTAAGGCAGTACCGGCTGGTGACGCGATTCACAGACTAACAGGCGGGCCTCCAAATCCCACCACAATGGTGTCCGACGGTGCTTGCGGCGGCGGAACTCCGTCCCCACATCGTTCGTTGTGGCATCTGAGGGGAGGCCTGAATGAACACGCATACACTCGTCAGACACGCCGACATCCAGAAATGGGTCAGCTCCCGCCGGGGCTTGCCCGCCATCAGGCGCGTGCCCGATCCGACGGGCAATATCAGGCCGAAGCTGACGCTGAACTTCGGCCGCGCAAACACCACGCCCACCCAGATACCCAGCCAGGACGACGGCATGAGTCCCGTCTCGTGGACGGCCTGGCTGGCCGAACTCGACCGGCAGAACCTCGCCTTGCGCGTCACGGGTGAGACGCATCCGGACTACGAGTTCGTGGAGCGGCGCGAACTCAACTGAAAGGGCGCCGGCCGGGCTCAACCGGTCCGGCGCATGGCCGTGCTGCCCTCGAGCGGATGCATTGGCATCTGGTCCTCGTCCGGGCCGGCGGCGACGCTGACCCGGTCGCGCCCGCCACGCTTGCTGACGTAAAGCGCCGAGTCGGCGCGCCGCCGGAGGTCGGACAGGCTTTCGCTGCCGTCATACTCGGCGATGCCGAAGCTGGCGGTGACCCGCATATGGGCAGGCAGGGCGGCAATCGGCATGCCGGAAAAGGCGGCGCGCAGCGCCTCGGCATAGAGCCGGGCCGCGGCCAAGCCGGCGCCGGGCAGCAATACGGCGAATTCCTCGCCCCCCATGCGGCTGACAATGGCCGTCTTGGGCGAAGCGGCGGCGAGCAGGGCGGCGAAGGCGACGATCACCTGATCGCCCGTTTCGTGACCAAAGCCGTCATTGATCGACTTGAAGCTGTCGAGGTCGCTCGCCACCAGCGTGATGGGCGCGCCGGTTTGACTCGCGGCAGCGAGCGCGGCGACAGCGCGGTCCTCGAAGCCACGGCGATTGAGCAGCGAGGAGAGCGGATCGGTCTCGGAGCGGGCGGTGATCTCCACCAGCATGTCGCGCACCAACATGAGCAGGATGAGCAGGCCGACCGCGACCTGCAGGATGGCGCCGAGCGACTGCGAGTAGAGCGCATAGGTGGTGGCGATGTAGCTCTGCTCAAAATCGCCGACCCCGCCGGTCCACTGGGCGACGAGCGGCTTGGACAGGAATTGCACCGCCGAGAGGCAGAAGAGCACGATCAGCCCCACGTCCATGGGCTGGCGCCGCCGCGAGCGCCATACCAGCCAAGCGGCGAGAGCCTGCAGGAGTGCGTAGGGCGCCTGGTAGGCGAACAAGCGGACGAGGGAGTCGCGACCCAGATCGAAGGCGAGCCAGTTGGCGGCGATGGAGAGCCCGGTGATCACCGCAAGCAGCAACCAGGGCACGGGCAGGCGGTAACGGGCGGCTATGCCGATGGTGGCGCAGCCGAGGGCGCCTAAAAAGGCAGCGAAGCCCGCCGTGTAAGTAAGCTGTGGGTTGACCTGCACCGGCAGGATGAATTCTGAGCCGATATAGAGCAGGCCGCAGCAATAGGCGAGGGCGAACCAGCGCGGCGTTCCATCGCTTCGATTGGTGGCGGCGACAAGGAAGAAGGCGAGCGCGAACAGCGCTGCGATGAACAGGTTGATGGCGAGAATGAAGCTCGCGCCGGCCATTGGAATCTGCGTCCTTGATCTAGCGCAATGTGTACGCGTTTGGAGTAGAAGAAGAAGTTAATGTCGTCACTCGGGTTACGGCTATTGTCGAGGACGGAACCACCATGGCGAGAACCACTTAAGCCCTGCGCCGGATGCCGCTATGATGGCATCGGGCTTTCTGCGTAGCGTTACAACGAGAAAGGCGAATACGATGACCAAGGTGCTGACCGATCACGAGGAAATCCGGCTGTGGGCGGCCGCTCGCTCCGGCAACCCCGCGATCGAGGATCGCCCTACGGGCCTGCCGGGGGCGCCGGTGCTGCGCATCGTGTTCGACCAGATGGCGCTCAATGCCGGCGAGAACCAGTATGGCGATCGGCCGGGCGGGCTCGACCTCGTCAGCTGGGAGGAATGGTTCGAGGTCTTCGACACCGGAAATTTCGGGCTGCTGGTCGAGGACGAGCGGCCCGGCGTGCTGGACGATTACTATGAGTTCGTGCCGCGTGACGGAAACCAGCGGGGGTAGGACAGGACCCTATTCCCGCTCGGCGGCTGCCTCGATGGCTTCCATGTCTTCGTCGGAGAAGCCGAAATGGTGGCCGATCTCGTGGACGAGCACGTGGGTGATGATTTCGCCCAACGTCTCGCCGTGCTCGGATTCGGCCCAGTAGTCGAGGATGGGGCGGCGGTAGAGCCAGACCTGGTTGGGGAGCTGGCCGGTATAGCCCTGCATCCCGCCCTGCGGCAGGCCGACCCCGCGGAAGAGCCCGAGGATGTCGAACTCGCTTTCGAGTTCCATCTCGCGGATGGTTTCCTCGTCGGGAAACTCCGACACCATGCAGGGTACGTCGCCGACGAGCTTGCGGAACTGCTCGGGCAGTGCCGCGAAGGCAGCCGCGGCGATCTCCTCGAAGTCGTCGAGGGACGGAGCGACCCGCTCCGTCCATTCATTGGGTGTTACTGCCACTCGCGGATGTCGACAAAGTGGCCGGCGACGGCGGCGGCGGCGGCCATCTGGGGGCTCACCAGATGGGTGCGGCCCTTGAAGCCCTGACGGCCCTCGAAGTTTCGGTTCGAGGTCGAAGCGCAGCGCTCGTGCGGCTTCAGCTTGTCGGGGTTCATCGCGAGGCACATCGAGCAGCCCGGCTCGCGCCACTCGAAGCCGGCATCCTTGAACACCACGTCGAGGCCTTCGGCCTCGGCCTGTTCCTTCACCAGGCCCGAACCGGGCACCACCATGGCGTTCACGTGCGGGGCAACCTTCTTGCCCTTCACCATGGCTGCGGCGGCGCGCAGGTCCTCGATACGGCCATTGGTGCACGAGCCGATGAACACGCGGTCGATCGAGATGTCGGTGATCTTCGTGCCCGGGGTGAGGCCCATATATTCGAGCGCGCGCTTCTTGGAGGCACGCTTGTTCTCGTCCTGGATCTCGTCGGGGTTCGGCACCACGCCGGTCACCGACACGACGTCCTCGGGCGAGGAGCCCCATGAGACGATGGGCGGGAGCTTGGCGGCATCGAGCACCACGACCTTGTCGTAGTGAGCGTCCTCGTCCGACTTCAGGGTCTTCCAGTATTCGAGCGCCATGTCCCACGCCTTGCCCTTGGGGGCGCGCGGGCGATCCTTCACATAGGCGAAGGTGGTTTCGTCGGGGGCGATCAGGCCGGCGCGGGCGCCGCCTTCGATCGACATGTTGCAGATGGTCATGCGGCCTTCCATCGACAGCGAGCGGATGGCTTCGCCCGCATACTCGATGACGTGGCCAGTGCCGCCGGCCGTACCGATCTCGCCGATGATGGCGAGAATGATGTCCTTGGCGGTAACGCCAGGCGGCAGCTGGCCGTCAACGCGCACCAGCATGTTCTTGGCCTTCTGCTGGATCAGCGTCTGGGTGGCGAGCACGTGCTCGACTTCCGAGGTGCCGATGCCGTGGGCCAGCGCGCCAAAGGCACCGTGCGTGGAGGTGTGGCTGTCACCGCACACGATCGTCATGCCCGGCAACGTGAAGCCCTGCTCGGGGCCGACGATGTGCACGATGCCCTGACGCTTGTCGAAGGGATCGTAGTACTCGATGCCGAAATCGCGGGTATTCTCGGCCAGCGTCTCGATCTGGATGGCGCTTTCCGGATCCGGATTGGGCAGCGAGCGGTCGGTAGTGGGCACGTTGTGGTCCACCACGGCGAGCGTGCGCTCGGGGGCGCGGACCTTGCGGCCATTCATGCGCAGGCCTTCGAAAGCCTGCGGGCTCGTCACCTCGTGGACCAGGTGCCGGTCAATGTAAATAAGGCTGGTCCCATCCTCGTTGTTCTGAACAAGGTGGTCGTCCCAGATCTTATCGTACAGCGTTTTGCCGGCCATTTTTCCTTAGGTCCAACTAGGGTTGGGGAGGTGTAACCCCGGGTTCTTAAGTCCCGGCGCCGGGCCGGTCAAGCTGGCCGGAGGTCGCGGCGTCCGTCATGCAGGCGATTGACCCGGGATGCGCCAAGGAGGCTTGGTGTCGATGCCGAGCCCTGCCGTGGCGGCCCCCACGTTCTCCTCGGGCCGGTAGCGCAGGATGAAGGTCGCAAGGGATGGCCGCCATCGGGTCCGTCACAGGATTTGGCACGGCTTATGAACTAGGTGGTTCACAACGGCCATACTACTCGACAAGCGCTTTGGCTCGACGCAGTGTTAGGCCCGCTCTGGCGGGGTGTTTGGGGGGAGTGCCTTGGACGAGCTGACGGTTTTCGGTGCACGGGCGGCGCTGATCGCGCGAGCGCAGGGCTACATGACCAGCGAACCGAGCTTTGCGCGTTTCCTGCGCGCGGTGGCGGAGGCAAGCGACCCCGAGGACCTGCGCCCCTTCACCGCCGAAATGCTGGAGGAGCGTTTCCGCAAGTCCTACAGCCGGCTGGGCAAGCGCGAGCTGGCGAGCTTCGATGTCTATGTGCTGCCAGCCGACCGTCCGGGTGGTCCCGACATCGTTGAGGTGTTCTGCGCCGACATGCCGTTCATCGTCGACAGCGTACTGGCGGCGATCAGGCTCTATGGCGGGGTGGTGCGCGCCATCACGCACCCGGTGCTGCAGTTCGACCCCGCGACCTATCGGGTGATCGAGCAACCGGCGCCCGGCAGCCGGCTCGAAAGTTTCCTCCATGTCGAGATCGACCCCTTGCCCGATCTAGTCGTGCGCGAGGCGATGAAGGGCGAGATCGAGGCGACGCTCACCGATGTGGGGCGCGCCGTGGCCGGCTGGCGGCCCATGCTAGAGCGGCTGAAGAAGGCGGTGCAGGACTGGCACGACCACCCGCCCAAGGCGCCGCCGGCGCAGATCGCCGAGGCCATGCATTTCCTCGGCTGGCTGGCCGAGCACAACTTCACCTTCCTCGGCATGCGCGAATACCGGCTCGAGGGCGACCCCGGCGCCAAACGACTGGTGCCGGTGCATGACAGCGAACTGGGCATCCTCGAGGATCCCAACGTGCTCTTCCTGCGCTCGGGCCGGACCTATGTGGAGATGACCGAGCAGCACACGGTCTTCCTCGCCGAGCCGGCGCCGGTGCTCGTCACCAAGGCCAACATCAAGTCACGCGTCCACCGGCGCGGCTACATGGACTATATCGGGGTCAAGCTCTACGACGCGCTGGGCGATCCGGCGGGCGAGCTGCGCATCATCGGGCTCTTCACCTCGATGAGCTACGCGACGCCCAATACCGATGTGCCGCTGGTGCGCAAGAAGGTGGCAGAGGTGCTCAAGCGCGCCGGGCACGACCCCGCCAGTCATGCCGGCAAGGCTCTGATGAACGCGCTCGACACCTTCCCGCGCGAAGAGCTGTTCCAAATCTCGGACGACCTGCTGTTCGAGTTCGCCACCATCATGGCGCAGCTGGGCGACCGGCCGAGGGTGCGGGTGCTGTCGCGCATCGACCGCTTCGACAATTTCGTCTCCGTGCTCGTCTACGTGCCGCGCGACCGCTACGATTCCGACATCCGGGCGCGGATCGGGGCGTATCTGGCGGACCAGTACGAGGGCCGGGTCTCCGCCTTCTACCCGCACTTTCCCGAGGGTGAACTGGTACGGGTGCAGTTCATCATCGGGCGCGATGGCGGGCGCACTCCCAACCCCAGCCGCGACGAGCTCGAAGCCGGGGTGGTGGCCCGCATCCTCACCTTCGGGGACAGGCTCAAGGCGGCTGCGCCCGATCCGGCGGCGGTGGCCGACTTCCTCGATGCCTTCCCGGCCGACTACCAGGCCAACAACTCCACCGAGGAAGCGCTCGCCGATATCGAGACGATCAAGCTGCTCCCCGACGAGCGCGCCATCGCGCTGCGGCTCGGCGCCCGGGTTGGCCGCGAGGGGCCGATGGGGCTCAAGGTCTATCATCGCGGCAGCCCGATCCCGCTCAGCGACCGGGTGCCGATGCTGGAGAATTTCGGCTTTCGCGTCATCGACGAGGATACCAGCACCGTCACCCCGGCACAGGGCACGGTGACCTTCGTCCACGACATGCTGCTCGACGCCGAGGGCGCGGTGGACCTTGCCGACCCCGTGCTCAGCGAGAAGATCGAAAATGCCATCCTCGCGGTGTGGCGGCGTGAGGCGGAGAGCGATGCGCTCAACGCGCTGACTACGCTGCGCGGCCTCAGTTGGGACGATGTCGAGGTGCTGCGGGCGCTGACGCGCTACCTCAAGCAGGTCGGCATCGCCTATTCGCGCGACTATCTCAACGCCGTGCTGGCCCGGCACGGGGAGGTCGCCGAGGCGCTGGTGACGCTGTTCCACGCCCTCAACGATCCGCACTATGCCGGCCATCGCGAGCGCTCCGTTACACAGGCGCGCGAGACCATTGCGGCCGCCATCGACGCCACCACTTCGCTCGACGAGGACCGGATCCTGCGCCGCCTGCTCAACCTCGTCGAGGCGGTGGTGCGCACCAATGCCTACCAGCGCGACCAGACCGGGGCACGCCGGCCGGCGCTCGCCATCAAGTTCGACTGCAGCACGGTGGACGGGCTGCCCGAGCCGAAGCCGTACCGCGAGATCTTCGTCTATTCGCCGCGCGTTGAGGGCCTGCACCTGCGCTTCGGGCCGATTGCGCGCGGCGGCCTGCGCTGGTCGGACCGGCCCGAGGATTTCCGCACCGAAGTGCTGGGGCTGGTGAAGGCACAGCAGGTGAAGAACGCCATCATCGTACCGGTGGGCGCCAAGGGCGCCTTCGTGCCGCGCCAGACCCCGGCCGGGGCCGACCGCGAGACGGTGCTGCGCGAGGGCACGATCTGCTACAAGATTTTCGTTTCGACCCTGCTCGATGTCACCGACAATCTCGAACTCGAAGAGCTGGTGCCGCCGCCCGATGTGGTGCGCCGCGACGGCGACGACCCGTACTTGGTGGTCGCCGCCGACAAGGGCACGGCGAGCTTTTCGGACACGGCCAACGACATCGCCGTCGCGCGGGATTTCTGGCTCGGCGACGCCTTTGCCTCCGGCGGGTCGGCCGGCTACGACCACAAGAAGATGGGAATCACCGCGCGCGGCGGCTGGGAGGCGGTGAAGCGGCATTTCCGCGAACTCGACCGCGACATCCAGACAACGCACTTCACCGCCGTGGGCGTGGGTGACATGAGTGGCGACGTGTTCGGCAACGCCATGCTGCTCTCGCCCGAGACGCGGCTGATCGCGGCCTTCGATCATCGCGACATCTTCATCGACCCCGACCCGGACCCGGCGGTCAGCCTCGCCGAGCGCCGCCGGCTGTTCGAGCTGCCGCGTTCGAGCTGGCAGGACTACAATGCCGAGCTGATTTCGAAGGGCGGCGGCGTCTATTCGCGCGAGCTGAAGGTGGTGCCGCTCTTTGCCGAGGCCCGGCGGGCGCTGGGTCTGAGCAACGAGCAATTATCACCCGCCGAGGTGATCCGCGCCATTCTTAAGGCGGAAGTCGACCTCCTTTGGTTCGGCGGCATCGGCACCTATGTGAAGGCGGCGGGCGAGACCGATGCCGATGCCGGCGACAAGGCCAACGATGCGGTGCGCATCAATGGCGGTGAAATCCGCGCGCTGGTGGTGGGCGAGGGCGCCAACCTCGCCATGACCCAGCTCGGCCGCGTCGAGTATGCGAGAAAGGGCGGGCGGCTCAACACCGATGCCATCGACAACTCGGCCGGGGTCAACTCGTCCGACCTCGAGGTAAACATCAAGATCGCGCTCGGCACGCTGGTGCGCAGCGGCCAGCTCACCTCGCAGACGCGCAACGAGTTCCTCGCCTCGATGACGGCAGAAGTGGCGGAACTGTGCCTGCGCAACAATTACCTGCAGACGCTGGCGCTTTCGGTGGAGGAATATCGCGGGCTTGCCGCCCTGCCCGAGCACCAGGGTCTCATCGAGGCGCTGGAGCACTCGGGCGAATTGAGCCGCGCCGTCGAGTTCCTGCCCGATGACGCGGCGCTCCGCGCCCGCGCGCAGGGCGGCAGGGGCCTCACCCGGCCCGAGCTGGCCGTGCTACTCGCCTATGCCAAGAACAGCGTCAATGCGGCGCTCCTTAAGACCGGCGTGCCCGACGATCCGTATCTGGGCCGCGAGCTCTACCGCTACTTCCCCGACCGGCTCACCGAGACCTTCCCCGATACCGTTACCGCCCACCGGCTCAGGCGCGAGGTGATCGCGACGGTGCTTTCGAACGCCATGCTGAACCGGGGCGGCCCGGCCTTCGTCCACGAGCTGTCGGCGGCGACCAATGCCGATGCCCGGCAGATCGCGGCCGCCTACGCGGCAGCGCGCGACGTGTTCGGCACCACCGACCTCAACCGCGAGATCGACGCGCTCGATGGTGTCGTGCCGGGCCGCACGCAGACGATGCTCTATGCCGAGGTGCAGGCGCTGCTGCGCCGCGAGGCGCTGTGGTTCCTGCGCCATGGCAAGCTCGATGGCGGGCTCGGGCCGCTGGTCGAGCGCTATGCCGCCGGTGTCGCCGACGTGCGGCTATTGCTCGGCAACCTCGTCGGGGCGTGGCTCGAGCGCCATATCACCGGGCGGACGGAGCGGCTGGAGACCGCCGGGGTCGGGCGCGACCTTGCCCGCCAGTTCGCCGAGCTGCCGGTGCTGGCGCTCGCCACCGACGTGGTGCTGGTGGCCGAACGGACTGGCGCCACAGTGCCCGAAGCGGCAGCGGTCTTTTTCGGCGTACTCGAGATTTTCGGGCTCGGCCGCGTCATCGAGGAAGGCACGGCGATCGTCCTCGCCGATCGCTTCGACCGCATGGCGCTCGACCGCGCCCTCGCCAACCTCGCCCGCGCCCAGCGCGACCTTACGGCCGATGTGCTGGCGATGGGGGAGGGCGACGTGGACGGCCGGCTCGACAGCTGGTGCAACAGTCGCCCCGAAGCCATCACCCGCGCTGCCACAGCCGTCCGAGACCTAACCGAGGGCGAAATGACGGTGTCCCGGCTTTCTGTGGCGGCAGGCTTGCTAAGCGACCTGGCGCGGAGCGCTTGAGGGAAAAGAGCTCGATGTGTACAATTACCCGAGTTCATACACATCGAGGTCCGGATGCGCACCAATATCGACATCGATGACGAGCTGATGGCGGCCACCCTTCGCGCCAGCGGCAAGCCGACCAAGAAGGCGGCCGTCGAAGAGGCCATGCGGTACTATACGCGGGCCAAGCTCATGGGAGACATCATCGAGAGCACCGAGGGTATCGGGTGGAACGCCCCGGCCTTCGAGGAAGACGGTTCCGCATACGATCCCAAGCAGTGATCGTCGTCGACAGCTCGGTCTGGATTGACCACTTCCGGGGCATCCGGACCCCGGAAGCCGATCGCTTCAGGGCACTCGATCCCGGCACGATCCTGGTGGGGGACGTGATAGTTCTCGAGTTGCTTCGCGGCCTCGACCGGGAAGAGCAGGCGGTCAAGCTCCAGCGGCAGTTCGAAGCCTACGGGATCGAGGCGATGCTCGATCCCCAGCTGGCCTGCACGGCGGCAGCCCACTACCGCGCCTTGCGGCGACGCGGCATCACCATCAGGACTCTCGCTGACCTGGTGATCGCCACCTACTGCATCGAGAACCGCCACCACCTGTTGCACAGCGATTGCGACTTCGAGCCATTCGAGCTTTACCTGGGCCTGCGTGTCCTCAGGGATTAGTGCCGGAAATGCCTTATGCCCGTCATCACCATGGCGATGCCGGCTGCGTCGGCGGCGTGGATGACGGCCTGGTCGTTGAGGGAGCCGCCGGGCTGGATGACGGCGGTGGCGCCGGCCTCAACCGCGGCCAGCATGCCGTCTGGGAAGGGGAAGAAGGCGTCGGAGGCGACAACGGAGCCCTTGGTCAGCGCGCCTTCGATGCCGGCGGCTTCGGCTGCGTCGATGGCCTTGCGGTGGGCAACGCGCGAGGAGTCGAGCCGGCTCATCTGGCCGGCGCCGATGCCGACGGTGGCGCCGTCCTTCACATAGACGATGGCGTTCGATTTGACGTGCTTGGCGACCTTCATGGCGATCTTGAGATCGGCGAGCTCGGCCTCGGTTGGGGCCTTCTTGGTCACGACACGGAACTCGGTGTCATCGACATTGCGGTTGTCGCGGCCCTGGACCAGCAGGCCGCCCGCCAGTGACTTCACCGTGAGCCCGTCGCCCTTGGGGTCGGCGAGGCCGCCGGTGAGCAGCAGGCGCAGGTTCTTCTTGGCGGCGATGATCCTGATCGCTTCCTCGGTGGCGTCGGGGGCGACGATCACCTCGGTGAACACCTTCACGATCTCGACTGCGGTGGCCTCGTCGATGACGCCGTTGAGCGCCACGATGCCCCCGAAGGCGGAGACCGGATCGGTGCGGAGGGCAAGCCGGTAAGCGTCGATCAGCGAGTTGCCCACGGCAAACCCGCAGGGATTGGCGTGCTTGATGATGGCGACGGCGGGCGTCTCGGTGGGGAACTCGCTCACCAGCTCGAAGGCGGCGTCGGTATCGTTGAGGTTGTTGTAGCTCAGCGACTTGCCCTGCACCTGCCGGGCGGTGGCGACGCCGGGGCGCTGTTCGCCGGTGGTGTAGAATGCGGCCCACTGGTGCGGGTTCTCGCCATAACGCATCACTTCCTTGAGCTGGCCGGCGAAGGAGCGGTAGGGGATTTCGGGGTAGTCGAGCGTCCTGGCGAACCAGCCCGAGATCACCGAGTCATAGGCCGCCGTGCGGGCATAGGCCTTGGCAGCCAGCTTCTGGCGCAGCGCATAGGGAACGCCGCCCGACTGGCGGATGTGCTCGAGCACTTCGGCATAGTCGTTGGGGTCAACGATGACGGTAGTGTAGGCGTGGTTCTTGGCCGCCGAGCGGATCATGGCCGGGCCGCCGATATCGATGTTCTCGATGGTCTCCTCGTAGGAGGCGCCCTTCGCGATCGTCTCCTCGAAGGGGTAGAGGTTCACCACCACCAGGTCGATGGCGCCGATGCCGTGCTCGTCCATCGAGGCCTTGTGGTCCGGGTTGTCGCGCACCGCGAGAAGGCCGCCATGCACCTTGGGGTGCAGCGTCTTCACTCGGCCATCCATCATTTCGGGGAATCCGGTGAGGTCGGAAATGTCGCGCACTGCGGCGCCGGTCGCGGCGATCAGCTTCGACGTGCCGCCGGTGGAGACGAGGTCAACGCCCAGCCCGGCCAGCGCCTTGGCGAATTCGGCGATCCCGGTCTTGTCGAAGACACTGAGGAGGGCGCGCTTGATGGGGACGATGGTGTTGGACATGGGGGGCTCCGACTGGCTCGAAATGAGGTTCGAATTGGGGCCCAGGCGAGCGGCGCATGTCGTTCGCGTTCCCCGATGGTGAACCATCTTATCTCGCCAGTCGCGCGAACGGCGGCCTTATTGCAGAAATGGCCGGGCTTGGAAAGACGCCGGCCCCGCGACAAACCGGCAATCACTCGGATTCGAGCGTGAAGATCCAGCTCACTTCGTTGGCGTCGGCCACCAGCGTTTCGAGCACCAGCTGCTTGGTGCGGTGAAACCCGAAATAGGCCGACTGGCGCACGCTGTCCTCGATGCGCAGGTCCGCCCCTTCCCACAGGAAGGTCCAGATGGCGCCCGAGTTGAGACGCAGGCGGACGAGGTCGTCGGTAACCTGCACCTCGGTCTGGTGGGCGAGGTGGAAGCGGATCGCCGCGGCGCCAGAAACGCGCGGGCGGTGGCGGACGAAGCGGTCCTGCCCGACAAGGCTCATGCCCTCCGGCAGCAGCGTCAGGTGCCGCTCGATGCTGACGCCGAAGCGCTCGACATAGCCGTGGCAGGCGAGGATCAGGCTGTCGTCGGCCGGATGCGCCTCGATCTCGTTGGGCTTGCCGATCTGAACCAGCCGCCCGGCCATCGGCCCGGAAGTGGGAATGGCGGCGGAAGAGAGGGCGTTGATGGTAGGCGCCGAGTGAGCGATGCCCTGGCGAAAGAGCAACCCGTCCTCGTAGCCCGGCGGAGCGGGGCCGCAATTGCCCACCACGAGGTCGCGGCCATAGCTGAACTCGAAGGCAAGCGCGCTGGCATGGGCGTGCTGGGCAAATTCGGGTTCGGGCACGAGGCCTGAGTCGGCGACGACGATGGAGCGGCCGGCGATGAGGCGCCCATAGCCGCCCAGCGTGCCGGTCTGGCGGGCACGGGCCGGGCTCTGGGCCTGCACGGCGACGATCAGGTCATGCGGCATCTGGCCGGTGCCGTTGAAATAGCCCGGCTCGCCTGTGCCGAGCGAGATGGCGTCGAGCGAGCGCTGCATCGACTCGGCCATCTCGTTGAACTCGGTGGCATATTGCTCGTAATCGCGGCGCAGCGCCTGGCGGATGGTGATGAGCTCGACGAGAATCTGGATCTGCACCTTGGCCGAGCGCGAGCGGTGGAGTCCGTCTTCATCGATCTGCTGCTCGATCAGCCGTTCGGCACGGCGGATGCGGCCGATTACCTCGGCATCGGGCCGGTCGGCGCACAGCGCAACGCCGCACAGCGCCAGCGCTACGAGCAGGGCATCCACCGGGTCGGTGGCGAGCGGGGCGCGCAGCTTCAGCGAGGAGATCTGGGTCGAGAGCGAGCGCGCGATCTGCTGAGCGTCCTCGATCGACGCCCCTTCCATCAGGATGTTGTAGTGCCTCAGCCAGTTGAGCACACGGCGGGCGGTCAGCGAAAGGGTCCAGGTCGAGCGGTTGAAGCGGCCTTCGCGGCCGATCCAGTCGAGGGCGAGCGTGCGGGCGAAGCGGCGCTCCTCGTCGGTGCGCGCATCCCGGAAATGCCTGAGCCAGGCGAAGGCCTGCAGGTCGTCCTGCCAGTCCTCGTGATCGACCTCGACCGAGAAGGGCGAAACTCCATGGGTGTCGACCAGCTTCGAAGAGAGCAGGTAGCGCCCCTGCATCATCTCGAGCACCGTCTCGCGATCGGTCGGCCGGAATTCCGGCAGGCCGCCCTGAATCTCGTCGCTGGACGGGCCCGTCCAGGTCCAGCGGATGGCCGGATTGGTGACGAAGCGGTCGGCGATCGACCAGAGAGTCCGGCGGGCGACGAATCGCAGCGAATGAGCCAAGACTACGACCTCAAATCCCACAACCGGCTGCGCTTGATAGGCCGCAGCCGCTCGCTTGCCAAGTCTCTCAAGTCTCTCAAGATGCCCGCCGCAGGTTAGTCAGCGGCGGATCAGGCGCGCAACGAAGAACCCGTCAAGCGTTCCCGGCTTTCCCCCGGAAACACGCAGGCCGGGGCGGGTGCGCACGGTGCCGTCCGGCCGGACCGCGGCCTCGAGGCCGGGCAGCTCGGATGGCTGGATGGGCGAAATGACGACGTCGTCGCGCTCGCGCAGCCAGTCGAGATGCGCCTCGCCCTCCTGCGGTTCGAGCGAGCAGACGCAGTAGACCAAAGTCCCGCCGTTCTGCAGCCATGACAATGAACGGGCGATGAATCGTTTCTGAATGGCGGCGCGGCCGGCAATGTCAGAGACGGAGCGATGCCAGATGACCTCGGGATGGCGCCGGAAGGTGCCGGTGGCCGAGCAGGGGGCATCGAGCAGGATGGCGTCGAACTTCTCTTCGGGCTGCCACGCCAGCGCGTCGGCGGTGACGAGTTCGGCCCAGTAGCCCAGGCGGCCGAGATTTTCGCCCAGCCGCGCCATGCGGTCGGCATCGCTGTCGAGGGCGGTGACGCGGTAGCCGGCCTTAATGAGCTGGGCCGTCTTGCCGCCGGGGGCGGCGCAGAGGTCGAGCACGCGGGCACCGGGGGGAAGCGTGATGAGGCGCGCCGGAATGGCGGCGGCGGCATCCTGCACCCACCAGCGGCCCTCCGCATAGCCGGGCAGGGCCTCGACCGGCTTGTCGCGAGTTTCGATGCGGACGGTGTCGGCGAGCATCGGGGTGGCGCCCAGCGCTTCGATGAGGTCCGGGTCGCTGTCCTTGAGGGTGAGGTCGAGGGGGGCGCCCTCGACGAGTGCCTCGGCAAACTCCTCGATCGCGTCCTCGCCATAGGCATCGCGCCAGAGCGGGCCGAGCTTATCGGGGAAGAGCGCCTGGTGCGGCAGCAAGCGCAGCTGGAAGGCTTCACCCTGGGCGCGGCGCAGCACGGCGTTGACGAGCTTGGCATAGGGCTGCGATCGCGTATCGCGCCGCGCCGCCTCGACCGCGAGGAAGATAGCGGAATGGTCGCCCAACTCGGGCAGGAAGACGAGATGGGCGAGCGCGAGGCGCAGGATGGCCTCGAGCGGCCCGGATTTCTTCGGGATGCCGCGGTCGAGATATTTGGCCAGCATCAGGTTGATCTGGCCGTGGCGGCGGAGCGCCGTGGTGACGAGCCGGTTGGCGAGCCCGCGGTCGCGCCCGTCCTCGATCTCGGATGACGAAAAGGGGGCGAAGTTCGCCCCCCTGAGCACCTCGGCCAGCCGTTCGGCTGCGAGGAGCCGGAGCGCCAGCCCCGGCGGGTTCTTCTGTCTTTTCACACCACGTTCCTTCGGTCGCGCCCAGATGGGGGGATTACTCCTCAGCCCCACGGTCCGCGCCGGGTTGGATTATCCGCTTCGGTGATTCCGGTCGAGGGCACGCGCCAGCCGCCACCGTTCTCGCGCGGAGCGATCCGGGCCTGCGGCTGGCCGAAGCGCGGAGCGGGCCGGCGGCCGGTGGCATCGACCCGCATTTCCGCTGCCTGCCGCTGCAGCGCGGCAATGCGGTTCTCGACATTCGGGTGGGTCGAGAACAGGTTGTCCATGCGCTGCCCGTTGAGCGGGTTGACGATGTACATGTGGGCCATGGCAGGGTTGCGCTCGGCGGCGATGTTCACAGTGCGTTGCGAAATCGTACTGATCCGGTTGAGCGCCGAGGCGAGGGCCAGCGGATCGCCGAGGATCAGGCCGCCATCCTTGTCGGCCTCGTACTCGCGCGTACGGCTCACCGCCATCTGCACCAGCATGGCGGCAATGGGGGCGACGAACACGGCAAGCAGGGCGCCGATGGGGCCGAGCGGGTTGTCGCGGTTGTTGCCGCCGCCGAAGAACAGGCCGAACTGCGCCAGCATGGAAATGGCACCGGCAAAGGTCGCGGTGATCGTCATGGTGAGGGTGTCGCGGTTCTTGATGTGCGCCAGCTCGTGGGCGATCACGGCCGCGACTTCACGTGGCTCGAGATAGCGCAACAGGCCCGACGACACGGCGACGGCGGCATTCTGCGGGTTGCGGCCGGTGGCGAAGGCGTTGGGCTGGTCGGTGTCGATGACGTAGACCTTCGGCATCGGAATGCCGGCGCGCTGGCTCAGCGCCTCGACGGTGCGATAGAGGTCGGGCTGGAGCTGCGGATCGACCTCATGGGCGTTCTGCATGCCCAGCACCATCTTGTCCGAGTTCCAGTAGGCGAACAGGTTGGTGAGCGCGGCGAACCCGAGTGCCATCAACATGCCCGACTGTCCGCCGACGAAATAGCCCACCGCCATGAAGATGGCCGTGAGCGCTGCCAGCAGGACCGTTGTGCGAAGGAAGTTGAGCATGGACGTTAAGTCTTGTACCTCGGTTGCGTGGTGTTACTGCCCAATAGATGGGATGGCCGACGGTTCCCGGCAAGGGAAACCGTCCGAAGGGTAATGATATGAGCGACGAGAGCACTCCCGAGAGCAGGCCCACCCCTCGGCCATTGAGCCCCGCCGCGCAGCGCGCCTTGGCCGAAGCAGCGGCCCGCCGCGCCGAAATCGACCGAAAGGCCGCCGCCGCCAAGGACGAAAAGGGCGGCCGCGGCGGCCTCGATCCGGCGCGCTATGGCGACTGGGAAATCAAGGGGCTGACGGCGGATTTTTGACACCAGCGGGTGTTTGGCCACGACGCGCTGCCGGGATGACACCTCAGTGGTTGGTCGGGCGGTAGTGCTGCAGGAAGGCGGCAGGTTACTCCGCCGACTCGAGGCCCTTCACCAGCTCCAGCGCCTGCCGTTCGAACAGGCGCCGGTAGATGCCATCCGGGCGCTTGACCAGTTCGGCGTGGGTGCCCTCCTCGACGATCTTGCCGCCATCAAAGACGAGCAG
>Ga0207415_1000368_pt1 | contig 34659 bp, 33 predicted proteins | sample Passage237A_FD_187369 | JGI IMG/M metagenome (GOLD analysis project Ga0207415, IMG submission 187369) | Cellulose adapted compost microbial communities from Newby Island Compost Facility, Milpitas, CA, USA - Passage2 37A (SPAdes) (version 3) ... | reverse complement strand
TTCGGGGCGTATCGCAGGAGGCTAGCGGGGCGGCGTGAACAGGCCCTTAAATTAGAGGGGATAAGGCGCGCCCTGCCCTTAACCCGCCACGCTCATGCCGCGATATTAACCTTCCATTAAGAAAACTTTCGGTTTGCCTAAAATTGAATGTATGTTCGGGCTCTACCCAGCGTGCGGCGGGGTTAGGGTTGGCGGGTAGGTTGCGGGGCATTTGAGTCGCATTTTACCCAATTTGGAACGCTTCCGAATGATCGGGGGTGTTCCAATGCATACTCTAAAGGCCCGCCGAGTGCCGATGCGAGAGTTGTAACGAGTATGGCCAAGAAGTCTTCCTCCCCCCAGAACGATCCCGCAACGCTGGCTTTCTCTGCGGTGGAGGACGCACTCAAGGACTCGGTATTTGCCGGCCTTGACCAGCCGGCCGCCGCAGAAGAACCCGCCGAACGCCCTGCCCCATCCCTGGGGCCGAAGCCTGTCGCGCGCGATAACTCGCCGCGTAGCGAGCGTCAGCGCACCGCCGACAAGTTCGCGGCGCAGACCGGTTCGGTGGCCAATGACGACCGGTTCCAGTCCACCAAGATTCTTTACGGCCTGCAGCAGAAGCCGGCCGGCAACACCACCATGGTGGCGTCCCTGATCTCGCTGGGCTGGGTCGTTGCCATCGCGCTCGTGGCCGTGGTGCGCAACGGTTCCGAACTGGGCAACCCGTCCTTCTGGGCCTCCAACGATTTCATCGGCCTGCTTGCGCTGGCCGTGGTGCCGGTCATCGGCATCTTCGCCATCGCCACTCTCATCCGTCGCGCGCAGGACCTGCGAAATGCCGCCGCCGCTGTGACGCAGGCGGCCATCCGCCTTGCCGAGCCCGAGACCACCGCGTCCGAAAAGGTCGCCTCGGTCGGCCAGGCCGTGCGGCGCGAGGTGAACGCGCTGGGCGATGGGCTCGAGCGCGCCCTGTCGCGCGCCGGCGAGCTCGAGGTGATGATCCACAACGAGGTCACCGCGCTCGAGCGGACCTATTCCGATAATGAGTCGCGCATGCGCGCCCTGATCCAGGAACTGGCCAGCCAGCGCGAAGCCGTCATCACCAATACCGAGCGCGTGCGCGAGGCCATCACCGAGAGCCATACCGGCCTCGTCTTCGACCTCGACATGATCTCGCAGCGCATCGCCGGCACCATCGTGGAATCGGGCGGCAACCTCACCAAGGCGCTCGAAACCGCGGGCAACTCGCTTAACAGCGCCTTCGGCGAGCGCACCGAGAGCTTCGTGTCGCTGATCGACCAGCGTACCAGCCACCTGCTGGTCGCTCTCGACGACTCGGCGAGCCGCCTCAACATCACCCTCGAGGACCGCGCCAGTACCATTTCGGGCGCCTTCGAGAGCCGCACCGAGCAGCTGAGCGCCGTCATCGACCAGCGTCTCGAGGCCCTGACCGAAGCGCTCGACAGCCGCACGGTTACTCTTTCCGACGCGATCGACAACCGCACCTCCTCGCTCGCCAAGCTGCTGAGCCAGGGTGGCATCACGCTCCTCGACCAGCTGCGTGACCGCGGGCACGAAGTGTCGAGCGCTCTCGACATGATCGGCACGCGCATTGCGTCCGACATCACCGGCCGCGCTCGCGAGGCCGAGGCCCTGCTCTCCGGTCTCAGCCGCCAGCTCGACGAGCAGGTGCAGATCCAGGTCAACTCGATGGAGTCGCGCCTCCAGTCGGCGATGATCGAGCTCTCGGGTGCCCTCGACGACACCACCGAGCGCGCCCGCGTCACCCTGACCGGCGCCGGTTCGCAGAACCTCGCGCAGTTCGACGCCCGTCTCGACGAGATCGCACAGGCCATCGACAGCCGTCTCGCCGGCCTCGACAGCGTTATCGGCGACAAGGGCGACAAGCTGGTGGAGGCGCTCGACAAGCACAATGCAAGCTTCGCCGCCCGTGCCAACGTGCTTGAAATGGCCCTCGACGAGAAGAGCGAGCACTTCAACGAGCTCGTCTCGCAGCGCACTCGCGAGATGACCGAAACGCTCGGCCAGCGCACCAAGCAGATCACCGAGACGATCGCCAACCGCAGCCGCGAGATTTCCGACGCGCTCGAGGGCCACACCCAGGTCATCGCCGAGGCGCTCGACGCTCGCACCAACCTGCTCAACGAGACGTTGCAGAACCGCAATGTCGACTTCTCCGAGACCCTGCTCGGCCGGGCCCGCGAGATCGACGACGCGCTGTCGGGCCGCACCCGCGAACTCGAGCTGGCGCTCACCACGCGCACCAACGAGCTCGAGCAGGCGATCACCACGCGCACGGCCACCCTCGGCCAGACCATCAGCGCCAATGCGAACGAACTGGCCCAGATCATCACGGACCGCACCAGCGAGCTGAACCAGACGCTCGCCACCCGCGCCGGCGAAGTGGAAGCCGCGCTGACCTCGCGCACCGCTGCCCTCGATGAGGCGCTCAGCGCGCGTACCTCGGAACTCGATGCCGCCATCGCCCGTCGGGCCGGCGAGCTCGACCATACGCTGGGCCAGCATGTCACCGCCTTCGACCGGACCATCTCCGGTCACGCCCAGGCGCTCGACTCCACCATCATGACGCATGTGCAGGCGATCGACACCAGCCTCGCCAACCGCGCCGAGGAGATCGTCGGCGTGTTCGCCGGCCGTGCGGACCAGATCGACGGCATCATGGCGCAGCGCACCGCGACCCTGAACGAGGGCTTCGATGCCCGCGTCCAGACGCTTGACGCCAAGCTGCTGGAGCAGACCAAGGCGCTCAACGAGGGCCTCGATGCCCGCGCCCAGCGCATCAATGCCAGCCTCGACGCGCAGACCCGCGCCCTCAACGAGGGTATCGACACCCGCGTTGCCGCACTGCAGGAAGGGCTGGACACCCGCGCCGAGGCGCTCAACCAGAACCTCGACCTGCGTACCACCGCGCTCAGCGACAACCTCGACATCCGCCTGCAGGCCATCAACGCGAACTTCGACACCCGTGCCGAAGCCTTCGCCGAGAGCCTCGACCAGCGCACCCAGACGCTGGCCAGCACCGTGTCGGCCCGGTCGGCCGAACTCGCCGAGGCCCTCAACACCCGCACGCAGCAGCTGGCCGAAACCCTCGGCAGCCACACCGTGGAGATTGCCGCCGCCATCGGCGAGCGCACCAGCGAACTCGCCCGCACCATTGATGCCCAGGGCGCCGCGGCGCGCGACAAGATCGACACCTCGCTGCGCAACGTGGCCGACACTATGGGCGAGCGCGCCTCGCAGGTCGCCACCCTCATTCAGGCCAAGGTAACCGAGGTCAGCGAGTCGCTGGGCCGCGGCGTAGAGAACGCCCTGCTGCGCATGGCCGATGCCGAGACCGGCGTCACGACCCGCATCGAGCAGGCCTCCTCGACCGTCGGCGAAAGCGCCCGCGCCGCCGCCGACATCATCGAGACCGGCGTCAACTCGGCCCGCAAGGCGATCACCGACATGGTCGACCAGCGGCTGGGCACGCTGCCCGAGGCGATCACCGCCCGCGCCGACATCACCGCGGAGCGCCTCGCCTCCCTCAACACCGCCATCAACACTGCCCTCGTTCAGTCGATGACCGACCTCGAGGCCGGTGCCGACCGCATCGAGGAGACCATCTCCCGCCGCATCGTCGCTGCCACCCAGGGCATTGCCGACGACGTGACCACCACTGCCGACCGCATGGACGTGGCCGTCCGCAATGCGCTCGAGCTGATCAACGCCGCCTCGCGCAACATCGACGACCTCATCTCTATCAAGGCCGTAGCCGCCGCCGACGCCATCGGCGGCAAGGTGGCCGAGATCAACCGCGTCGTCACCGAGCAGACCGACGCCTTCTCCAACCTCGTGTCGGAACGTTCGGCCCAACTGCAGATGGCGCTCGAGAACCACGGCAACGTGCTGCAGCAGGCGCTCATCACCAACGCGGCCGCGGCCGAGGACCTGATGAGCCAGTCGACCTCGCGCATTCTCACCGACGTGACCGCGGCGCTGGGCAAGCTCAACGACTCCAACATCCTGCTGCAGAAGGTGCTCGACGCCTCCACCGCCAACCTCGCCAACCTCGAGAACTCGGTGGCCCAGCAGACCGCCACCTACTCGAACACGGTGCGCGAGGCCATCGCCTCCACCGAGGAAGCCGGCCGCATGGTCACCACCCACGTGGGCGCCCTGCAGGCCACGATCCAGACCATGGTCACCGAGTTCGGCGCCATCCTTGGCAATCTCGGGGCCGAGGCAGCTTCGATCGACAAAGCCGCCGAGAACCTGAACTCGACGTCGAACTTCACCCTCGGCATGCTCGACGAGCGCCGCGCGGCCATGGATGCCCTTGCCGGCAGCTTCGCCTCGCGGGCCGACGAGATCGACCAGCGCATGCGCAGCTTCGCCCAGTCGATCGCCGACACCGTCAACGAGACCGAGCAGCGCCTCGGCGCCGCCCGCATGTCGATGGAGCAACTGCTCGCCTCGACCACCTCGAACGTCGCCGAAACGCTGGAGCAGACCTCGGGCTCGATCACCACCGCGCTGAGCGAGACCACCGACCAGCTGCAGAACGTGCTGACCCTCACCACCGACCAGGTGCAGTCGGCCCTCGCCGAAACCACCGGCCAGCTCGAAGGCGTGCTCAACTCCACCACCGAGAAGGTGCAGTTCGCCCTCGCCGAAACCACCAACCAGCTCGAGGACGTACTCAACTCGACCACGAGCCGCGTGCAGGATGCGCTGGGCACCACCACCGAGCAGGTGCAGAACGTGCTGACCGCCACGGCGGACCAGGTGCAGTCGGCGCTCTCGGCTACCACCGACCAGGTGCAGACCGTGTTGAGCTCGACCACCGAGCAGATGCACGGCGCGCTCACGGCCTCGACCGGCGAGATGGAAGCTGCCATCGCTGCCACGCAGGAGCGGCTCCAGACCGCCCTCGGCAAGACCACCGAGCAGATGGAAACTGTCCTCGGCAAGAGCACGAACCTGCTCGAGGAAGCGCTGGAGCTCACCTCGCAGCGCGTCTCGACCCAGCTCGGCTCGTTCACCAGCACGGCCAGCAACGAGAGCCAGCGGGCCGCCGATGCCCTGCGCCAGACGCAGGCGACCATGATCCTCGAGATGCAGCAGGCCCTCGAAGCCGCGACCCAGCGCTTCAACGAGACCGCTGCCGCCATGCGCCAGACCGCCAAGGAAGTCGGCACCGAACTCGAAGCCACGCGCTCCGAGCTGGCCCGCGGCGTCATGGAGCTTCCCGAGGAGACCAAGTCGAGCGCTGCCGCAATGCGCCGCGTCGTGGCCGAGCAGATCGAGGCTCTGGCCGAACTCAACGCCATTGTCCGCGCCCAGCCGCAGACGCATGACCTGAGCGACCGCCGCCCGCCTGCGCCGACCCGCCAGTCTATCGCCCGTGACGAGGCGCCGCTGTCCCGGCCCGAGCCGGTGCGCGAGTCGCGCCCCGAACCGGCCCGCCCGGCTCCGGCCGCTCCGGCGACTGCCACCGTCGCCCAGCCGCAGTCGCGCTTCGTGCCGATGCCGGATGTTCCGTCCCCGGCTGCGCGTCCGGCTGCGCCGGCTCCCGCCGCCGCTGCCCGTCCCGCCGAGCAAAAGACCGAAGGCGGCGGCTGGCTGCGTGACGTGCTGCGCAACGCCTCCGGCCCGGCGACCCCGCCCCCGGCCGCGGCGCCCGCCGCTCCGGCTGCCCCCGCGGCCGAGCCGCAGCAGCAGGGCCTGTCGACCCTCACCGAGGAGATCGCCAAGTCGATGGACGCGGCGGCCCTGGCCGAGGCCTGGCAGCGGTACCAGTCGGGCGAGCAGAACGTCTTCTCGCGCCGCATCTACACGCTGACCGGCCAGGCGACCTATGATGAAGTCCGCAAGCGCATCCAGCGCGACCCCGACTTCGCCAAGACCGCCCAGACCTACATGAGCGAGTTCGAGCAGTTGCTGAAGCGGGCCGCCACCGGCGCCAACCCGATCGAGGAGACCCGCGAGTACCTGCTCAGCGACCGTGGCCGCGTCTACACCATGCTGGCCCACGCCAGCGGCCGCCTCGGCTGACGTCTTACACATTGACCTCACTGGCCCCGCGGGAAACCGCGGGGCCTTTGTTTTGGCCTCAGCCGAGCTTGGGTTCGCCCGCCTGCCTGGGCGCATGGAGGACGATCGAGGCGAGGATCATCGCCGCCCCGACCAGCGCGAACCCAGCGGCCACGAACCACGCCTTTGTGCCAATGACGCCGATGAGCCAGCCGAAGCCAGCCAGCGTCACCACGTTCATCGATTGCTGCAGCATCACGAAGAAGCCCTGAGCCTCGGCGGCGATATCGTCGCTGGTCCAGTTGGTGATGAAGTGCATGCAGCCCATGTAGCCGAGCGCGAAGGTGACGGCGTGGAAGAACTGCAGCGGGATGAGCCAGCCGATGCCGGGCTCGAACGCCATGAGGATCCAGCGGATCACCGCGCCGCCGGCTGAGGCGAGGATCAGGGTGCGGGCGGAAACGCGCCGGGCGATGGGCCCGAAGGTGAACATCAGCGCCGCCTCGGCAATCGCCGCCACGGCCAGCAGCGGCCCTATGATATCGGCCGAAAAGCCTTGCTCCTTCCACAGCAGGCCCTGGAAGGCGTTCTGCATGTTGTGGGTGGCGATCACCAGCGAGAAGCCGATCAACGGCAGGATGAAGAAGGGCTTCATGGCGTCGCGTAGCCGGCGCGCCGCGCCTGCGTGCTGCACGGCGCTCGCCTTGCCCTCCGGCCCGCGGAAACGCGGCAGCTGGAAGGCGGCGAGGGTACGCAGCAGCGACAGCCCGACGAACATCGGCAAGAAGATGCCACCGCCCAGCCAGTTGATGACGAAGCCTGCCGCCACCAGCATCACCATGTAGCCCACCGTGCCCCAGGCGCGGATCGGCCCGAACTGCGAGCCGCGCCGCCGAGTCATGCGGATGGTGGCCGCATCCATCACCGGCCCGACGGCGGCCGCCGGCAGCGACAGCAGCGTCCAGACGATCAGGATGCCGGCAAAGCCCGAGACGAAGAACAGCGCGATGGGCAGCACGCCCGCCAGCACGCCGCCGATGACGATCACCGTGCGCCAGTCATTGGCCTTGTCGGCGATGCGCCCGACCACGACGTTGAGCACCAGCATGATGAGCACCGGCAGGGCGTTGAGGATGCCGATCTCGCTGGCGCTGAGCCCCTGCCCGGCAAACCAGATGCCGCCATAGACAGTGACGACGGCCCCGGACATGTACTGGATGAAGTAGTAGAGGGTTGCCCGGAGTTCGGGCGTGAAGATGCCGCGGTCTTCCGCGACTGAGGTGGTCATGGAGGCCTCCAGGCCAATAGTCAGGGCGCCGGTTCGGCGGCGGTGATGGTTTCGGGATTGACGGGGGTAGCGGTGGGCGGCTGGATGCGGATCGACACCCATACGCAGAGCGCGCCGACCAGGGCGTAGGCCCCAAGTGCCACCCAGGCCAGCGGCCCGAGCGCGCCATAGGCCCAGCCCATGCCGAGCAACGCCACCACCGACATGGCCTGCTGCATCACATAGGAGAAGCCCTGCGCCTCGGCGGCGATATGCTCGGACGTCCAGTTGGCGATGAAGTAGATGCCGCCTAGATAGCCCATGGCGAAGGTGATGGCATGCAGCAGCTGCAGGCCGAACAGCACCGGCAGCGGCGGCGCGAAGGTGAGCGCCGCCCAGCGCGCCGCCGCCACGAGGCAGGCGAAGACGATGATGTGGCGCGCTGAGATCTTGAGGTTGAGCCGCTTCCACACGAACATCATCGCCGCCTCGGCAGCCGCCATGGTGCCGATCAGTGGGCCGATCAATGCCTCCGGCACGCCCTGCCTGGTCCACTCTATGGCGGCAAAGGCGCCGAACGCGCCGTGAGTGGAATAGAGAATGCCGAGGCCCACTAGCGTCATCACGAACCACGGCTTCAGCACCTGCTTCAGCGCCGTGGCGCCCTGCTTGTGGGCCGTGGCGCCCGGCACCGGCTCGGCGCGGAAACGAGGCAACTGGAAGGCGAGCAAGGCGCGCAGTAGCGCCAGCGCCACGAAGAGCGGCACGAAGGCCGCGTCACCGAGCACCGCGATGATCGGCGCCGCGGCAATGCCGGTGACCATGAAGCCGACGGTGCCCCAGGCCCGCACGGTGGCGAAGTTGGTGCCGCGCCGCTGCGTCATCCTCAACGTCGCCGCGTCGGTCACCGGCACCAACGCCTGCGCCGGCATGATCGAGAGCGTCCAGATCAGGAGTATGCCCCAGAAGCCCGAAACGAAGAACAGCCCGATGGGAATCAGCCCCGCCAGCAGCGACAGCACGATGATGACGCCGCGCCAGTCGCTCGCCCGGTCAGCGATGCGGCCCACCAGCTGGTTCACCAGCAGCATCAGCAGCACCGGGGCGGCGTTGATGATGCCGATCTCGTTGGGGTGGATGCCCCGCATGGTCAGCCAGACGCCGAAATAAACGGATATCGCCCCGTTCGTTCCGAACACGGTGAAGTGGTAGATCGCAGCGCGCAGCTCCGGCGAGATACGCGAGGCGACCGGCTGGGCCGGCGACATGACTGGATAGCTCCGGGCGGGGGAATCCGCGCGACCTCCGGAGAGTGCAGGCGCCCGAAGCAAATGGCAATTGGCCGTCCGTTACATGAGCGATGCCCGCAACGTGGCGCGGGTCACAGGCCTACTGCGCGGCGGGGGCTCGTCTGAGGCGCAGGCGGCGCGGCTTGCGCGGCAGCGGCGTTTCGGTCCAGCGTACCAGCTCCAGCACGCCGTCATAGGTCTCCGCCACCGCCGTGCAGCTTTCCACCCAGTCGCCGGTATTGACGTAGTGGATGCCCATGCGGTCGTGCATGTCGGCATAGTGGATATGGCCGCAGATCACCCCGTCCACCCCGGTGTCGCGGGCAGCGAGCGTCAGCGCTTCCTCGAATCGGCCGATCACCGACACGGCGTTCTTCACCTTGTGCTTGGCCCAGGCCGAGAGCGACCAGTAGGTGAGCCCCAGGCGCCGGCGGACCCAGTTGACCATGATGTTGACGCGCAGTGCGAAGCGATAGGCCCAGTCGCCCACATGAGCGAGCCACTTGGCGTGCGCCACCACCACGTCGAACTGGTCGCCGTGAATCACGAGATAGGTCTTGCCCTGCGCCGTGGTGTGCACGGTGCGATCGACCAGCTCGATCTCGCCGGCATAGGTACCCAGGTACTCGCGCAGGAACTCGTCGTGATTGCCGGGCAGCATCACGATCCTGGTGCCGGCGAGCGCCTTCTCGAGGAACAGCTCGACCATCTGGTGATACTCGGCCGGCCAATGCCAGCTTTTCGCCAGCCGCCAGCCATCGACGATGTCGCCAACGAGATAGATGGTATCGGCGTCGTGCCAGCGCAGGAAATCGTTGAGCTGTACGATGCGGGTGGGTCGCATGCCCAGGTGCACGTCGGAGATGAATAGCGCGCGGACGCGCCGCACCTCCCTGCCCTCGTCGGTCATGCCTTGGTCCTTCTGCAGTCGCCGGAAGGTCCCACTTTAGCGCATCGCGCCCCCCGGACGGAACCCGTGCCCGTCCCAGGCTGGGGAAAAACGACGGATCGGGCGGTTACGCCCCTGCGTCAGCGCTTCAACTTCTGCTTCAGCCTGACGATGCGGCCGTAGCTTTCCTCGATCCGCGCTGCAAAGGCGGGGTCGGCCTGGGCATGCTTCACCAGCACGGCCCGGATGTCGTCCGCAATGCTGGTGCGGGGTCGCGCGGTGTTTGAGAACAGCAGGATATCCACGCCCGCCTTCACCGCCCGCACGATGCGATCCTCGAACTCGTAGTGCTCGCGGACGGCACCCATCTCCATGTCGTCGGTTATCACCACCCCGTCGAAGCCGATTTTCTCGCGCAGCACCTGGGTGATCCAGTAATGCGACAGGCTGGAGGGGACCTGGGCCCCGTCGCCGCGGTCGCCGACATAGAGGTGGCCCACCATCACCATGTCCACCGGGGCCCCGTATTTCAGCAGCAGCTTGTAGGGCGCCAGTTCCGACTCGTCCCAGGTCTTGGAGATATCGACGAATCCCTCGTGGCTGTCGCCTGTGGAGGAGCCGTGGCCTGGGTAGTGCTTGAGCGCCGTTAGCACCCCCTGTTCCGAATGGGCGTTGATGAAGGCCGCGTCGTACTGGAAGACCTTGAACGGATCGTCGCTGTAGGCGCGGCCATACCTGGCGATGATCGGGTTGTTGGGGTTCACGTTGACGTCGGCCACCGGGCCGAAATTGACGTTGAACCCCTCGGCAGCGATCGCCTTGGCGAGCTTGCGGTAGAGCTCGGCCGCGCCGAGTTCGTCCATCTTCTCGGCCACCTCGGCGGCGCTCGGCGTCTCGGGAAAGCCGACTTCGCGCGTCAGGCGTTCGACCCTGCCCCCCTCCTGGTCAAGGGTGATGAAGGGCGGCAGCTCCGGGTTCGCTGCGAGGAAGCTGGCGTTCATGGCCCGGACCGTCTTGAGGTCCGTGACATTGGTCTTGAGGTACATGACCCCCCCGACCTCGCCCTTGGCGATCTCCTCGCGCAGCGCGGCCGTTTCGGCCATCGACTTGCCCTGGAAGCCGACAACGATCATCTGCCCCGCCATCTGCTCGATAGTGGGCGCGGCAAGCGCGGCCGCCGGCAAGCCCAGACCGGCCAGGAGGCTTATCGCGACAAACCGGCAAAGCTTACTCTGCGTCAATGGGCGGCAACTCTGTTGGTCGGGGCAATATCACCCGGCAATGTGGCAAAAGCAAAGTCTTGCCAACGGATGGCCGGGCCCAAACCGGTTAATCAAGCGTTAACTTCTGCATCGCAGTCTCACGCGAAGTTTCCTGAATTGGGACAGTTCCATGATTCTGCGACTGGCGATCATTGCGGCGACCTGCTGCGCTACGTCCGCGCTCCCTGTCTCTGCGGAGGAAGGCTCCGACCTTGAGGCCCTGCGCCAGCTGGTGGCGTCGGTCGATTTTTCGGCGCTCGGCAGCACTATGCCGACATATGGCAAGGCGTGGGAACTGAGGCTTCTGGGCATCGAAGACCGCGTGCGGCAGTCGGCCGGCGGCATCGACGGCACGGTAACCGGCTCTATTCCTCGATCGGAATGACGTCGCTGAGCGGGATGGTGATGTACCGCTTGAGCCCGCTCACATAACCCTTTGATTGTCGGCTGCTTCCCGCAACCGACTTCAGCGAGCACGTCCGGGTCGCGGTGCGATAGGTGAAGGCAGCGCAGCGATCTTCCTCGATACAGGCCTGACGGCACTCGCTCAGTGAGTTGATGCCGCCCGTGCCGGTGGTCATGTCGAGGCCGGTATAGCGCAGGCCCTGCGTCACGTCGTTGGTCGGGTCGATGGCGCCGAACGTATAAGCCTCGGCTGGCTGCTCGCCATTGCGCAGCACACGCCCCGAAATTGCGTAGCGATAGGCCTCGAGCCGGCCGGTGCCGGACTTGAGGAAGCAGTTCGGACCCGACTTCACCTTGGGATCTGCATTGAAGGTGAAGGCCCGGCACATGTTATCGCCGAGGCAGCCGCGCGCGCATTCGGCAATATTGGCCACATGGCCTGACGACAGGTCGCCGCCGTAGAAATCGAGCCCCTCATAAACGGCGATGCTGAGGGTCGATTGCGGCGCCACCGGCTGGAAGACCGGCACCTCGGGCTCCTCCTCCACCTCCACCTCGGCCTCGACCTCGATAACGGGCGACGGACCAGAAGGCGCGGGCTTGGGCGGCGACACCTGGATCGGCGGCTGCCGCTCGACCTTGCGGTCCACCTCGCCGAGGCGCGGGTTGAGCAGCCCCAGCTCCGCCACGGTCAGCGTGTGCTGGCCGGTGCCGGTGAGGATCATGCTGATGATCTGCTGCGGCGTGCCGAACTCGTTGAGAGCATCCACCAGTTCGGACTGGCCGATCTGAAGGCCGTCACCGCCATCGGGTTCGAAGCGCGCGAGGGTGACCGCGCCATCGGCCACCCGCGTCACGCCGGCGAGGAACACATAGGCGCATTCGGCCCGGCAAGCGCCGTCGCGCGGCACGAAGGTGTTGAGTCCCCGCTCGCGCACTTCGAGCGCCACCAGCAGCGCCTCGCCCGGCGGGCCGCCCGGGCTGGTGAGGATGAGGGTGCGGGCATTGGGCCGCTTCTGCGCCGCGCGGCGGAAGTCGAACGGCGCGTTGCGGTCGATGCGGCCGGTAAGAGCAATGACGTTCTGGTCGTCGAGAATACGGAAAGCGCCCAGTTGCTCGTCGGCCAGCGACACCGACGAAACAAGAAGCAACGCGGAAAATAATAGAACTCGAAGAGACCTGAACATTTACGCCCGCCACGAACATGCGGACGCTATGACGGTTGTTGCGGCGCGGCAAGCGTCGCGCCGCAACACTTGTTTGAACAGGGTAACCGGCTCAGCGGTTCTGCCGGTTCTCGATCAGGTCGGTGACCACGCCGGGGTCGGCGAGAGTCGTGGTGTCGCCCAACGAGCCAAAGTCGTTCTCGGCGATCTTGCGCAGGATGCGGCGCATGATCTTGCCGGAGCGGGTCTTGGGCAGGCCGGGGGCGAACTGGATGTGGTCGGGCGAAGCGATGGCGCCGATCTCCTTGCGCACCCAGTTCCTCAGCTCGGTCTTGAGCTCATCGCTGGGGCTCTCGCCGGCCATCAGGGTGACGTAGCAGTAGATGCCCTGCCCCTTGATGTCATGCGGATAGCCCACCACGGCCGCCTCGGACACCTTGGGATGCGCCACCAGCGCGCTCTCGACCTCTGCGGTGCCGAGGCGGTGGCCGGAGACGTTGAGCACGTCGTCGACGCGGCCAGTGATCCAGTAATAGCCGTCCTCGTCGCGGCGGCAGCCGTCGCCGGTGAAGTAGTAGCCCTTGTAGGTCTCGAAATAGGTCGAGACGAAGCGCGCATGGTCGCCCCACACCGTGCGCATCTGGCCCGGCCAACTGTCCTTGATGCAGAGCACGCCTTCGGCCTTGGTCTGCTCCTGCAACTTGCCCTCGGGCGACAGCACGATGGGCTGCACGCCCGGCAGCGGCCGCGTCGCCGAGCCCGGCTTGGTCGCGGTGGCACCCGGCAGCGGCGAAATCAGGATGCCGCCGGTCTCGGTCTGCCACCAGGTATCGACGATCTCGCATCGGCCCTTGCCGACATGCTTGTGATACCACAGCCATGCTTCCGGGTTGATCGGTTCGCCTACCGAGCCGATGAGGCGCAGCGAGCTCATCTCGTACTTGTCGACCCATTCCGGCCCCGCGCCCATGAGCGCGCGGATGGCGGTGGGGGCGGTGTAGAAGATGTTGACGTTGTGCTTTTCGATCGTCTGCCAGAAGCGCGAGGCATCCGGGTAGCTCGGAATGCCCTCGAACACCAGCGTGGTGGCACCGTTGGCGAGTGGCCCGTAGACGATATAGCTGTGGCCGGTGACCCAGCCCACGTCAGCGGTACACCAGAACACCTCGCCCGGGCGGTAGTCGAACACCTTCTCATGGGTGTAGGCGGCCCACAGCAGGTAGCCGCCCGTGGTGTGCAGCACGCCCTTGGGTTTGCCCGTCGAACCCGAGGTGTAAAGGATGAAGAGCGGGTCCTCGGCGTTCATCGGCTCGGGATCGCAGAACGGCTCGACACCCGCCGCCGCCTCGTGCCACCACACGTCGCGCGAGCCCTTCATGGCCACGTCCGCGCCGGTGTTGTGCACCACCAGGACCTTCTCGACGCCCGGCGCATTCATCAGCGCCTCGTCGACATTCTTCTTGAGCGGAATGGTCTTGCCGCCGCGGCGCCCCTCGTCGGCCGTGATGACGACGCGGCTGTCGCAGTCGTTGATGCGGCCAGAGAGCGAATCCGGCGAGAAACCGCCGAACACCACCGAGTGCACGGCGCCGATGCGGGCGCAGGCCAGCATGGCGTACACCGCCTGCGGGATCATCGGCAGGTAGATGGTGACGCGGTCCCCCTTCCTGACGCCCAGCGACTTCAGGACGTTGGCGCAGCGGCACACGCGCTCGTGCAGCTTGCGATAAGTGATCTTCTCCTCAGTGCCCGGCGTGTCGCCTTCCCAAATGATCGCGACCTCGTCGCCGCGCTCCGCCAGGTGCCGGTCGATGCAGTTCACCGAGACGTTGAGGATGCCGTCCTCGAACCATTTGATCGAGACGTTCGGGTATTCGTAGGTGGTGTTCTTTATGATCGTCGGCGCCTTGATCCAGTCGAGGCGCTTGCTTTCCTCGCGCCAGAAACCGTCCGGATCGTCGACCGAACGACGCCAGGCGTCATGGTACTGCGCCTCGGTCGTGTGGGTGCGCGCGATCGCTTCGGCGCTGGGCTTGAAGAGCAACGGTTCGGTCATCGATATCCTCCGGCCGCCTCGCCCGGGCGGCTTCTGTCCAGAGGTTTTTAGCCAACCCGTCCGCCCCCGGCAAGCAGACCAACTGTCGCCCCTTAGCGCGACGGAAACCTTGGCGATAAACGCTTTGGCGGCGGTTTGTCGGCATACTGCCGGGCCTTGGGAACAGGGGAGGCACCAATGCCCGAACTCGGCTATCGCGCCGCAACGCCGGCGGACCTCGACATCATCCATCGCGAGCTAATGGCGGTCATCGACGAGTCGCCGCACTACAACGACCTCTTCAAGGAGCACGAGAAGGCACGCCTGACCAAGGGCTTCCTGCGCGCCCTGCAGCGCATCGATCCTTTCCACGTCATCGTGCTGACGGCCGATGGCGAGCCCGGCGGCGGCCTGATCTCGGGGCCCGACACCGGCGCCATCTTCCGCTACTGGAGCTGGATATTCCCTTCGCACCGGCAGACCCGGCTGGGCCTCCACGGCATGCGGATCTTCGACCAGCACTGGGACAACGGCAAGTTCCACAAGGCCTACACCTGGGTGCGACCGGAGAACGAAGTCGCCCTCGCCCTGCTCCGCCGCTATGGCTACGAGCAGGTGGCGCTGCTGCGCCAACAGATCTTTGGGCAGGACTACGTGGTGATGGAGAAGTTCTACACCAAGGTCACCCCCGACTACGACCGCGGCATGACCATGGGGCGCATCGCCCGGTTCAAGGCGCGGATAGACATGCTGCTGGGGCGCTGACGCTTCATGGCGGAGGCCCGCAAGGGACGTCCCTCTCGCCCGCCGCCCATTTCGCCACGGCGCCCAGCCGCAGCGGCAGGGGCTTGACCATCACGAGGCAGCCGCCCGCGACCTCGCCGCCCTCCATGAACAGCAGCGGCTCCTGCATCACGCCCGGCCAGCGCGCCGCGGCGAACACCATCAGCTGTTCCACGGAGACATCGTCGAGGCCGGGCCGGACCCTAGGTCTCGTCTGGTATCGGAGTTGCTGACCAAGGCGCCAACCTGCGAGGGGATTGCGCCTTTGGTTACGAGTGGCTTAGTGCGCCGCAGCTTCCACCGGCGGCCCCTTGATCAGCGGAATCTCGGGCAGCGTGTGGTTGAACAGCGCCGCGTCCGCCCCCTCGTAGATCATCTTGGCGGCCACGTAGAGGATGATGAGCAGGCCGATCCACGCGATCCAGCGGTACTTGGTGAGGATTCCGGCAACCAGCGTCGCCGCCACGCCCATCAGCAGGACCGAAAGGCCAAGCCCGAAGATCAGCGCCACTTCATGGTGGCGCGCCGCGCCGGCCACGGCCAGCACGTTATCGAGCGACATCGAAACGTCGGCGATGATGATGTTGATGACCGCCTGGCGCAGCGACTTCTTGGGCGCCCTGCCGGCAATGGTGCCGTCGGCGTTCTTGTCGGCATTCTCCAGCGCTTCCTGCGCCTCGTGCTCATGCTCGTGCGGCACCGCCATCTCGCGGTACATCTTCCAGCACACCCAGAGCAGCAGGATGCCGCCGGCAATCAGCAGGCCGCCGCCCAGCGAAAGCAGCTGTGTGGTGATGAGCGCAAAGCAGATGCGGAGGACGGTTGCGGCGAGGATGCCGATGAGAATCGCGCGCCGGCGGAGATCGGGGGCGAGGCCGGCGGCCGCAAGGCCGATCACCACGGCATTGTCGCCCGCCAGGACCAGGTCGATCATGATGACATTGAAGAATGCCGCCAAGGCAGATGCATCAAGGCCAAACATGCTTCGCCGTCTCCATGGAGCGTTGGAACGCCGCTATGTATGCGGCGGCCGCGGGGCTGTGAAGGCCCCTATTGTAACTATTCCCCCTCCCGTGCGGCAAAATGGGCCATTTGTGCCGCCACCCGGCCTGCCGGCCCCGCGAACAGGCCCGCAAGTTGCGGCCCTTCCGGCCATCGTCGGGGGCCAACGCTTTTCCCCATCAACACAAAACCGACATGAAGCGTGAAATTGGGTGTAGACAAGCGCACCGACACCCTGCTAGTCACCCGGCCGCCGGACGACGACACGTTGTCCAGCCGGGTGTGTAGCTCAGATGGTAGAGCAGCTGACTCTTAATCAGCGGGTCCAAGGTTCGAGTCCTTGCACACCCACCAAATCCTCCGGTCCCTGACCGACCCCTCCCCCCACAATCGTCTGTGTGTTCGTCACCGAGATCGCGCGCGGCTCGGGTTCGTGGGTCAGTTCTGGTGCGGCTGAGGTAGGGTGCTCTTTTCCGACAGGTGGCGAACCGGCGCGAACTTGCTAAGTTCGGCATCCTACCCAGCGGACCTCAAATGCCTGCCGAAATTACCTCCACCCTGCTCGACTGGTCGTTTCGCTTCGGGCTGCCGATGCTGGCGGCCATCGTCACCCTCGTCGTCGGCTGGTACCTGGCGCAGGCCGTCTCCCGGCTGATCAAGCGGCTGCTGCCGCGCGCCTACGGCATCGACAAGAACTTCGCCCCCCTGCTGGCGCAAGCGTCCCGCTACGGCATCATCATCTTCGCGGTGGTGACGGCGGCGAGCTTCGTCGGCGTGCCGATGACCTCCATCTATGCCGTGCTCGGTGCCGCCGGCCTCGCCATCGCGCTGGCGTTGCAGAACACGCTCGCCAACATCGCGGCTGGAATCATGCTGGTCTGGCTGAGGCCCATCGCCATCGGCGAATACATCGTCGGTGACGGCGTCGCCGGCGTGGTGGTGGAGATTGGCCTCTTCGGCACGCGGCTGCGTTCGACCAGCGGCCTCTACATCTTCACGCCCAACCTGAAGCTGTGGAACAGCGCCATCACCAACCACAGCCGCGAGCCACGCCGCCGCATCGACGTCAACGTCTCGATCCCGGACTCGGCCGATGTCGGCGCCGCCCGCCGCACCATCCTCGATGTCGCCACCTCAGACCCGCGCGTCCATCTCGACCCGGCGCCCACCGTGCATGTCGAAACCTTCGCGGGCGACAAGATTGTGCTGCAGCTGCGCGCCTGGGTGGCAACGCCAAACTATCTCGACACCCTGCGCGACACCACGGAAAAGGCCAAGCTCGCCATCAACCGGCAGCTCGCCGGCAGCAAGGCAAAGGCCGAAGTGACGCCAGCGGGCGATCCCCACACCATGACTCCGGCCGAACAGACTCCCAAGCTGTCCTAAGCTTACGCGTGCCCGTCGAGGCCCTGGAAGGCCTTTTCGCTCCAGATCGCTTCCACCTTCTGGTTCTTGCCGCACCCGACGCGATAGCGCGCGTAGTGCTGGGCGCGGGTCAGTCCGTTCTGCAACAGTTCAGTGCCCTGCCAGAAGTTCTGGTGGTAGTCCTCGGCCGGATAGAAGGTGGGCGCCATGGCGATAATGGTGGCAACCGGCTGGCCGAGCTCGGCAGCCACGGCGTCCTTGGCGGCCTGCGCCGCCTGCAGTTCCTCGCCGCTTCCTGCATAGATCGCAGTGGTATAGCTCTCTCCGAAATCGCAGAACTGGCCCCGCGTCTCGATCGGGTCGATGAGGTGGAAGAACGTATCCACCAGCGTCTCGTAGCTCGTCACCGAAGGGTCGTACTCCACCATCACCGCCTCGCGGTGCCCGGTCGTCTCCGTCACCACCTGCTCATAGGTGGGGTTCTTCACGTGTCCGCCGATATAGCCCGAGGTCGTAGAGATGACCCCCGGTGCATGGTCGAAATCACTCTCGACTGACCAGAAGCAGCCACCCGCGAAGATGGCTATCGCAGTCTCGGCGCCCTGCGCGCTCGTCATCGCCACTGCGCCGGCGAGGGCCACCGCAAGCGCCAGCTTGTTCTTGTGCATGGGAGGTACCTTGTCGTTCTGCGTTCGGGAAATACTGCCGCGTATCTGACGCGCTACAAGCGTCGCGCACAACACAAACAAACGTGCGGCTATGCCCTGTAACCGTGCCCGTGGATGGGGCGAACTAAGCCCGTTGCAGCCAAGCGCGAAGCCGCTAAGGTCGCGCCACCATGCGACCGCTTCTCACCTCCATCGCCCAGGGCCTGCCCGACACCGTCCCCTTCACCGGACCGGAGGCGCTCGAGCGGCGCACCGGCATCCCGTTCCGCGCCCGCGTCGGCGCCAACGAGAGCGGCTTCGGCCCCTCGCCGCGCGTCATCGAAGCGGTGCGCGACATGGCGCCGGGCATGTGGATGTATGGCGACCCCGAGATCTTCGAACTGAAGACGGCACTGGCCGAAAAGCTCGGCGTGCCGGTGCCCAACGTCGTGGTTGGCGAAGGGATCGATGGGCTGCACGGCCTGATCGCTCGACTCATCATCGAGCCCGGTGACGTGGCCGTCACCTCGCTGGGTGCCTATCCGACCTTCAACTACCACGTGACCGGGTTTGGCGGTCGCATCGCCTTCGTGCCCTATGCGGGCTACCGCGAGGACCTCGGCGCGCTGGCCGAGGCGGCGCGGCGCGAGCGAGCCAAGGTGGTCTACCTCTCCAACCCCGACAACCCCATGGGCACGTGGTGGAGCGCCTCGGAAATCTCGGCCTTCATCGACGAAGTGCCGGAGGAAACGCTCGTCCTGCTCGATGAGGCCTACTGCGAGACGGCGCCTGCCGGCACCCTGCCCCCGCTCGATATCGAGCGGCCCAACGTCATCCGTACCCGGACCTTCTCGAAGGCCTATGGCCTTGCCGGAATGCGCATCGGCTATGCCATCGGTGAAGCCAGCTTCATCAAGGCCTTCGACAAGGTGCGCAACCATTTCGGCGTGACGCGCGCCAGCCAGGTAGCGGCGCTTGCGGCGCTGGGCGATGACGCGTGGCTGCAAGGCGTTATCGGACGCGTCGCGGCGGCCCGGCGGCGGCTCTATGCCATCGCGCAGGAAAACGGGCTCGCCGCGGTCGAGTCGGCCACCAACTTCGTCGCCATCGATTGCGGCCGGGACGGCGCCTATGCAGTCAACGTGCTGAAGGCGTTGGAGTGGCGCGGCGTGTTCGTGCGCAAGCCCGCCGCTGCGGGGCTGGACCAGCATATCCGCGTCAGCGTCGGCCCCGAGGCGGAGATGGACGTGGTGGCCGCCGAACTGCCGCAGGCGCTGCGCGAAGCGGCGGTGGGCTGAGGCCCTACTGCGGCGCCAGCGACAGCTCCGCCATCAGGCCGCGGTGGTTCGAACCCATCGGGTCCTCGAGCGCCTCGATCGAGGAGATGTAGAGCGACCCGCGCGTCCACATGTTGTCGATGGGCACGCCGAGCGGCCCGAGCCGCACCGGCCAGGTGGCCGGATAGGCAGGCGGCGCGATCAGCTTCTGTGCCCGCGCCAGCCGGTCGATATTGTGCGACCAAGCGGCCGAGTTGAAGTCGCCGGCCAGCACCAGCGGCCCTTGTCGGCGGCTGATGACGCTGCCGATGATGTGGGCCTCACCTTCCGAGATCTCGTCGAACTAGGGCTTGGTCATGTGCGCCCCGACGACAGTGATCTTCTGCCCGCCGATCACCGTGTCGGCCACGACCCGCCGGTTGTCCCATACCCGGCTCATCGAGGTAACCTGCGTGTCGGTGATGGGCGTCTTCGAGAGGATATACGTGTCGCAGGCGCCCTGCCGGGAGCACTGGGTGCGGTAGGGGTAGGTCCGCGCCAGTTCGTCGGCGAAGGGCTTGATCGGCCCTGCCTCCATCAGGAACACGATGTCGGCGCCCGAGCCCTCGATGAAGCGCGCGATCTCCTCGCCGTTCTGGCGGTTCGATTGCAGCAGGTTGAAGCTCAGCATGCGCAGCAGCGGCTTGCCCGGCTCCGCCGTAACGGCCGCGCGCACCTCCTGCTGGCGATGGATGATGAGCCCGCCCTGCCCGATGCTCACCGCCGCGACGGCGAGGAACAGCACCGCGCGCCACCATGCCCCGCTGGCGAGCAGCAGCAGAATGAGGCCGAGCAGCCCCGCGGCAATGTGGAAGCGCAGGGTCTGCAGCAGCGCCTGCCCGGGGATGCCGACATCGTAGCTGACCAGCACCAGCAGACCGCAGACGATCAGCGCGAACGCGGTGAGAGCTCCCCTCAACTCACGCAGCAGCGGCACCTCGTGCGTCCCTCCGGCGGGCCCTGTGCCCGGCGGCGCTTATAGCCGCCGTATGGTTCACAGAGCCTTGCGCAACGCCCAGAACGAAAGAGCCGCCCGAAGGCGGCTCCTGATGATGCGATGGTGTCGCCGTTCAGCCGGCGAGCGCGCCCTGCGCCGGAGCGCCGCGCTCGATCATCATGCGGTTGACCGCGTTGAGATAGGCGCGGGCCGAAGCCACCAGCGTATCGGGCTCTGCGGCATTGCCCGAAGCAATGCGGCCATTGAGCTCGAGGCGGACATGAGCGCTCGCCTGCGCGTCGGTGCCGCCGGTCACGGCATCCACCGCATAGAGCACCAGATGCGGCTCGATGCCGACCACCTTCTTGATGGCGTTGAAGATTGCATCGACCGAACCGGTCCCCTCGTAGCTGGTCTCGACCGGCTCGCCGTCGATGATGACCTTGAGGTTGCAGCGATGTACGCCGCCGGTCTTGGAGACGACCTCCATGTCGACCAGCTTGATGCGGTCGTCGACCGAACCTGCCTCGTCATCCACCAAGGCGATAATGTCGGCGTCGTAGACGTGCTTCTTGCGATCAGCGAGGTCCTTGAAGCGCTGGAACGCTTCCTGGAAGGCATTGTCGCCAAGCTCGTAACCCAGTTCCTTCAACTTGTCCTTGAAGGCGGCGCGGCCCGAGTGCTTGCCCATCACCAGGGTGGTTTCCTTGATGCCGACCGAGGCCGGCGTCATGATCTCGTAGGTCTGCGCGTTCTTCAGCATGCCATCCTGGTGGATGCCGCTTTCATGCGCGAAGGCATTCTTGCCGACAATGGCCTTGTTGTACTGGACCGGGAAATTGGCGGCCGCAGACACGATCCTGGAGGCGCGGCTCAGGTGGGTCGAGTCGATCTCGGTGTCGAACGGCATGGCGTCGCCGCGGGTGCGCAGCGCCATCACCACTTCCTCGAGCGCAGCATTGCCGGCGCGCTCGCCGAGGCCGTTGATGGTGCACTCGATCTGCCGGGCACCGCCGCGGAGGGCGGCCAGCGAGTTGGCGACGGCGAGGCCGAGGTCGTTGTGGCAGTGGGCCGAGAAGATCACCTTGTCGGCGCCCGGCACGCGCTCGATGATCGAGCGGAACATAGCCTCGTGCTCGGCCGGAATGGCGTAGCCCACCGTATCGGGCAGGTTGATGGTGGTGGCGCCGGCCTTGATCGCCAGTTCCACGCAGCGCGCCAAGTAGTCGATCGGCGTGCGGGTGGCGTCCATGGCGCTCCACTCGACATTGTCGGTGAGGTTGCGCGCCTGGGTGACCGTGGCGGTGATGATCTCCAGCACCTGCTCCTCGGTCTTCTTCATCTGGTGGGCCAGATGGATGGGCGAGGTGGAAACGAAGGTGTGGATGCGGCCGCGCCTGGCAAAGCGGATCGCCTCGCCGGCGCGGGCGATGTCGCCGGGAATGGCACGGGCGAGGCCCGCGACTACGGCGTTCTTCACCTGCTTGGCGACGGCGACCACCGCCTCGAAGTCGCCGTTCGAGGCGATCGGGAAGCCGGCCTCGATGATATCGACACCCATCTCGTCGAGGGCCTCGGCGACCTGCAGCTTCTCCTCGAGCGTCATGGTGGCGCCGGGGCTCTGCTCGCCGTCGCGCAGCGTGGTGTCGAAGATAAAGACGCGGTCTTTGTTGGATTGGGTCGTGGTCATGCTTCAGTCCTGACGAAACGGCCGGGGATGAATCGCGCGCGGCCGGACAATGCGTTGCTCGGTTGCCTTAGACGTATCCCCTGACCACCCGTCCGCCACCTGCGGACCGCCGGTACTCAGGGGCTGATAAGAAGGAGAAGCAGGGCCGCGGGCAGCAGCAGCAAAGCAGCAGCAACGATCAGCCGGCTCTGGCGAGCCTTCTGAGCGGTGGCGGCAATGGCAATGGCGCGAGCGCGCTGCATGGCGAGTTTCCGTTTGCGGCGGTGATAGTGCTGTAAATCCGCGCCCTTGGCAAGGCGGATATGACCTGAGCGGTACGCCTCGCCTGGCCTAGTTGAAGGCGAGCACCGCGAAAACCACGATGCCGACAAGCGAAAGGACCGAGACGATGCGGCCAGCCCGCACGCGCCGCGCGGCGGCCGCGTCGCCCGCCCGCATCCTGCGCGCCGACATGGCCGACGTGACCACGCCCGCCGCGAGCAGCAGCACGAACCCCATCTTGGCCCAGAACCAGTGGCTCACCCCGTCGAACCCGCCATGGCGCCCAAACAGCAGGATCGGCCCGCTGACCAGCAGCACGATGATGCCCCAATGGCCGAACTGGGTGAGCAGCCGGCTGGTGTTGGGTGAACCACCGCCCTGCCCCATCATGCCGAGCAACGGCAGGAACGCCGCCGCCACCAGCATGAGGCCAGCGAGATGGGCAATGAGCAGCAACTGGTCCAAGGCAGCCTCCGGGTGCTGACAGTCAGCGGTAATACTGGATTTCGACCACCAGGCCTTCTGGGCCGGTGACGAAGATCTGGCCGATGGGCGTGCCGGGGATGCCGGCGAGCTTCCAGGGATAGCCCGAGGCCTCGACCCGCGCCTTCGCCTGCTCGAACTCGTAGACCCCGAAGGCGATGTGGTTGACGATGCCCTGCGGGAAATCCGACTCCCGCGACACGATGGCGAGGTGGATCACCGGCTTGTCGCCCACATAGACCCAATGGCCGGGAAAATCGAAGGGCGGCCGGAAGCCCTCGCGGGCGTCCAGCACCCGTTCGAGGAAGCGGACCATGCGCGGCCCATCGACCACGGTGAGATTGACGTGGTCGAGATGCGGCATCAGTTGAACGCGAAGAGCGCCGCGAGAACGACGACGGCGAAGGCCAGTCCGGTCAGTTGGCCGAACATCTGCGAGCGCTTTGCCGCCTCGCGGTCGCCGCTGCGCGCCAGCTTGCCGTTGCGCTCGTTCTGCACGATGCAGAAGATCATCGCGACGATGGCCGCCATCTTGATCCAGAACCAGATGGGGTTGAGCGGCACCCAGTTCCACTTGAGCCACAGCGTCAGCACGCCCGTGACCAGCAGCGTGCCCATCGAGAACTTGCCGACCTTGGACAGCTTGTCGGCAATGTCGAAGAGCTGCGTGCGCACCTCCGGCGTGGCCGTGGCGAGCTTGGGCCCGATGATGGGCATCAGCACGCCGTTCGCCCCACCGGCGACGAAGGCGACAACGTGAATGAAGAACAGCAACAGGCCGAGGATATACGCGAAATCCATGGCTCCCTCCGGTTTTCCACGAGGGCGAAGCTAAACCAATCGCCGGTGAGTCACTAGCTGGCGGGGGAGATCGTGATGGCGGCCTCCACACCCACTGGCCAACCTAGTCGTCGAGTTCGAGCACGCCTTCGCCGAGGATCACGGCGTCGCCGCCGATACCGCCATGGGTGAGCTGATCGCCCTCAAGCCGCAGTTGCAGCTGGATGGTGCTTGGCCGGCCCATCTCGTGCCCCTGCCGCAGCGTGAACTCGCTCTGGCCGGGCAGCGCGTGACGGGCCAGCAGTCCGATCAGCGCCGCGGCCGCCGACCCCGTCGCCGGGTCTTCGGCAACGCCCATCCCCGAACCGAACATGCGCGCCGCGAGGTCGAAACCCGGCTCGTCGGGTGTGCGGGTGAAAACGTAGATGGAGCCGCGGCCGAATGGATAGATCTCGTCCCAGCCGTTGTGGTTGAGATTGATGCGCCTGAGGCAACCGGCATCGCGCACCGGGATCAGGTAGAAGGGGTTGCCAGCCGAATAAAGCGCCGGTTTCAGCTCGCCGCAGCCGATATCCTCCGGGTCGAGGCCGAGCGTGCCGGCGATGGCAAGCGCGGGCGGCGCCGAGCCCACTTCTTCGGGCAGGCGCGGCAGCGCAAAGCGCGCATGGCCGACACTTTTGTCGATCCGCTCGATCAGGCAGGTGATGATGCCGACCTTCTCCTCGAGCCGGATGGCGCTGGCACGCGATTGCAGCCCGAGGGCAACGGCGGCGCCCACGGTCGGGTGTCCGGCAAAGGGCAGTTCGACCTGCGGGGTGAAGATGCGGAGCGCCGCAGTATGGCGCACCTGCTGCGGGCGGTTGATGAACACCGTCTCCGACAGGTTGAACTCGCGGGCGATGGCCTGCATCTGGTTGTCGAGCAGGCCGTCGGCCTGCATCACCACCGCGAGCGGGTTGCCTTTCAGCCGCTCGCGCGTAAACACGTCAAGTATGAGGTAATTGAGTTTCATTGGCCGCTCCACGCCCGGCGAGCAGATGCCGGAGCGCCGAAGTACAAGTCAAGTGGAAGCAGGCTCAGAGCGGCGGCAGAGTATACGAGGTCTTGTCGACACCCAGTTCCTCGCAGATGCCGTCGACCGCAAGCTGGTGGTCGTCCCGCTCGTGCAGCCCCGAAACGGTGATGCAGCCGATGACGCCGGCGCCCCTGACTCGGATGGGGAAACCACCGCCTGCCAGCACGAAATCGGCATTGTCGAGCCCGCGGCGCGGCAGGAAATGGTCGGCGTCGGTCTTGTTTTCGAGCACCGCGCGATAGGAGGCCTTCTGCGTCTGGCGCACGAGGTTGAACTTGCGCCGCACCCACTCGGAATTGTCGGCGGTCGTGCCGGGCAGGCCGATGAAATAGAGCTGCCGATCCCAGGTGCGGATGTCGACGACGATAACCAGGTTCTCCCGCAGCGCCCGCTCGCGGATGCGCTCACCCAGCGAGTGGGCGACGAATTCGTTGAACTCGGCGAAGACGAGTTCCGTCTCCTGCTTCCGGATGAGTGCGATATCGGTTTCCTTGGACATGCCGGGGTCCTCTCCTGTCGGCCGGTCCAACCGGCTGCCTGAGACGCTATCGGGGAAAGCACGACGGGACGCAAGCGGCGGCGCGTTGCCCCCAGTTGGAATAAGGAGGCCGCGCAATATGATCAGGCCGGTCCAAGATCGGGAGAATCGGCAAGGTGAGAGGAAACGTGCAGGAAGCGACGCTGCAAAGGTTGTTCTGGTGGCTTGCTGCGGCGACGACAGTAGTGCTGCTGCTGGGCTACGCCAACGCGCTAGCCGTGGCGGTTGGTGCGGGCCCGATCAGCGGCGATCTCCTCGACCTCAACCGGGAAGAGAACATACCGGCCACGTTCTCGATGCTGCTGCTGTTCATCACAGCCGCCGCAATGCTCCGCGTGGCCCATGCCGAGTTCCGGCTGAAGCAGGCGACAGCCTGGGGCTGGCTGGTTCTCGGAATAGGCTTCATCTACCTCGGCATCGATGAGCGCATCTCGCTGCACGAGCGCCTCGACATACTCAACCTGGACGGCTTCCTCCGCTACAGCTGGGTGGTGTTCGCCATTCCCGGCGTGATCGTGACGGCCCTGGCGTGTATCCCGTTCCTCCGGCACCTCCCCCGGCTCACCGCAGTGCGGCTGGTCGCGGCCGGAGCCACGTTCGTGCTGGGTGCCGTGGGCGTGGAAATGTGGGGGGCCTATCTCGCCACCAACGGAGAGTACCAGCCCCTCTATCAACTCGAAGTCTGCATTGAGGAATCGCTCGAGATGATCGGCGTGCTGTTAGGACTGCGGGCGGTTCTGCTTCACTTCCGCGGACTGTCAGCTTCGCCGGTGTCGGCATGGCCGGGGGAGCTCGCGCGCTGACCCGGAATTAGCCCAGCGTCGCCCTGGTCCAGGCGTCGTAGAGCGGCTGGCGGTCGGCGGGCTGGCGAGGGAAATGCGGCAGGGCCCAGTCGATGGGCGCATAGGGCAGCGCCGAGTCGGTCCAGATATTGCCCACCGGCACGGCCCAGCTCGGATCGTCGAGCGTGCCCGGCTTCACCACCAGCATGCCGGGCGAGGCCAGCGGTTCGTTCCACACCTTGGTGCCGCAGATCGCGCAGCCCAGCATGCGCACGGTGCGGCCGCTGTCGGCAGCCTTGTCGAAGGCCGTGACCTCGCCGCCCAGGTGCTCGAAATTCTCGCGGGCGATCGGCATCGACATCGAGTGCGTGGCCCCCGAATGCCGCTGGCAGTCGCGGCAATGGCAATTGTACACGACGAGCGGACTTGCGGTGATGCGGTAGCGCACGGCGCCGCACTGACACCCACCTTCCACCGGAAAGCTCGGCAGGGCGATCCTCTGAGTCATCATATCATCTGAACTGTGCATTCAGTCCCCATTCAAGGCTCACCCACCACATAGCGCACCCGTCACCGGCAATCACGCCGGAAGAAAGTGGAGACCCGAATGCCCAGTTTTGTCGACACCCTGCTGCTGCGCAACCGCACGCGGCGGCACCACCGCATCGACCATCTCGACGACCGCCTGCTTGCCGATATCGGCATGCCCCGCGACGAGATGCGCCGCATGCAGCCCTTCCTGCTCGGCTCGATGGTAGCCCGCAGCGGTTGACCCATGCGTCAATCGAGCGACGATTAGGATATCGTTCTATGTCTGACGCCGTTCAGAGAACATTCATCCAGCGATCCTCATAAGCCCGCCCGCCAACTCCGGCATAACCCAGGGAGACTTCAATGTTCAACTTCTCCGGCATGCTCCGACGTGTGGAGCGCAACAGGACGCTCAGCGACCTGCTGAAGCTCGACGACCATCTGCTGCGCGATATCGGCCTCACCCGCACCGATGTCTTCGAGATGCGGCGTGGCCGTCGCAACGCTTCCATGACGCGCGACCATGAGTAGTCCGTCGGCCGCAGGCGATAGAAAGGACTGAAGGGCTCCCGCGCTGCACCGCTGGAGCCCTTCGCTTTCTAGGCGATCCGGTCGCCGGCCGGGCAACGAAAGGGGCCCGAGGGCCTCAGTTGTTTTCACTCAGGCGGTGACGCCGTGCGGGTAGCCGGGAGTCTCGCGTTCGGCGCGCCGCGTCTCGCAACGCGCCTGGCAGAGTGCGAAGGCCGGGCACGTCGTGCCCCGGCAACCGGGCGGCAGGGCCTCGACGGGCATGCTGATCAGCCCGGCATTGTCGCGGCGGGCGCCGCTCAGGTCGACCACCCTACACATCAGAACGCCCCCACCGGCTCGGCGAACAGCGCCTCGATGGCCTCGCGGTCGGGGCCGGAGATGCGGGTGGCGACGCCGCCCAGCATGTTTCGGAACAACCTCTGGGTCACCGACTTTTCGGCCACCGGCAGGTGACCCGAGATAATCGCGCTCGGATCGAGCCGCTCGAGATCGGCCAGCAGTCGGCCGAACTTCTGCTTGTCGACCAAACCCAGCCAAGGCGCGTCGATGCCCGACCACATGGCCATACCGTCGCGCAGCGTTTCCTCCGGTATCGCAGCCAGTTCCTCGTAGGGCGCATCCATCAGGGCACCGAACGAGTCGACGCTGAACAGCACGCGCGTCTTCGTATCGAAGAAGCCGGTGGTCTCCGGCGCGTCGTAGGTCGGCGGCTTGAGCAGTACCAGCTCGCGGTCGCCGAGGTCGAGCCGCTGGCCGTGGTCGAGCGGCGTCAGCCTGCTCATGTCGAAGCTCTCGCGCAGCCCGAACTTGGCCGCGCCGAGACCCGGCACCACGACCCTGGCGTTGGGGGCCAGCTTCATCACCGCATCGAGGTTGCCGACATGGTCCAGATCGGTGTGGCTGACGAAGATCCACTTGAGGTCGGCCGGGTCGATAACCTGCTGTAGCGCCTCGAGATAACCCTTCTGGAAGGCGACCCCATTGGTGTCGACCAGGATCGGCTCCTTCGCATTGATGAAATGCGAATTGGCCGGAAGGATTCCTAGCGAACCGATGGGGAAGAAGCCGGTGAAGGTGGTGACATCGGGCGCCGACTTCCTTGCGCCCACGAAGGTTGGAGCATCCATTTGCAGTTCCTCTGGAGTTGCGTTGCATTTCGGGGTACACATATGTGCAACCGAACATGAACCGCAGCTGAATGGCTGCACACTCGTGTGCATTGAAATGGCGCGCAGCTATACCAAGAACAAGCGGGCGGAGCAGGAGGCGGAGACACGGCAGCGCATCGTCGAGGCGGCGCTATCGCTGCACGGCGAAGTCGGCCCCAGTTCGACGACGATCTCGATGATTGCGGAACGCGCCGGCGTGCAGCGGCACACTGTGTATGCCCACCTGCCCGACGAGCGCTCTATCTTCATGGCCTGCTCGGGGCTGCACCTCGAGCGGTCACCGCCGCCCGCGCCGGAGGGCTGGTCGCCGATCAGCGATCCGGAGGAGCGGCTGTGTGCGGCTCTGACCGCACTCTACCGCTGGTACGAGGGCAACGAGCGTGTGCTCGCCCTGGTGTTCCGCGATGCGGAGACAAACGACACGTTACGCGAAGTCTCGCAGCTCCGCTTTGGCCCCGCCATGGCGGACATCCATGAGTCGCTGGCTTCTGCGCTACCCGAAAAGGCGGGCGCAGCCCTGACACTGGCTCTGAGCTTCCACACCTGGCGTACGCTGGCGCGGACAGCTGGCCTGGACAATGCCGGAGCGGCTGACCTGATGGTCCGCACGGTGCTGGCGGCAACCGGCCAGACCCGGCTCAATAGGCTGTAATCTCGCCGACCACGTCCACGACGACGTCCAGCCCGTGAAAGGTCTTGGGCAGAGCCCCGATGGCCGCCTTCTCGCTGACCTGGACGTTGATCGCAGGCGCGGTGTGGTCGCTGTTCACGCCCAGCCCCACACCCAGCACCGAAGGGAGGCCGGCATAGCTTTCCTCGAACTCCCGCTGAATGGAGGCAGCAGCTTCGAACGCCTTCTTGTCGAGCGGCATGTGGTCCTCAGGCAAACGCGATCCCGAGCTGGGACAACACCGAGGATATGGGATTTCCGCCGGTAATGCCAAGGTTACCTTCGCCGCCTGAGCTCGAGCCGGCAAAGAGGAGCGCTACAGGCGCAAAGTCCATGTCCATGATCAGCGATCCGCTGTCGCCCGGACGCGAGAAGGGCGCTTTGGCTCCGGGATGCACCTCGAACAGGATCTGCCCGTCGAAACGCGCAAGTCCCGCTGGTCCCATGTTGACCACGTAGTTGTTCACATTGATTGCGCGAACCGCCCCGACCGTGTGTCCCGTGGTGCGGCCCGTCTTTTGCACGGCAAGCCCCGGGAGCACCACATCGCCCCCGCCTGACTTGTTGAGCTTCCCGGTGAGTGTGGGAGGGCCTTCGCTACCGTAGACGTTGTTCGCGTCGAACCTCACGTCCTGGTTGATGACTGCACTGGCCGCGTCCACGGCATTCGGCACCCCGCCGAACTGGATCGGCACATAGTTGTCGAGGCGCGCCACCTCGTCGGCGGGGCTCTTGCCGCCGTCCCCATCGGCCGGCTGAACGATCCGCTTGCCCTTGGGGTAGCTGTTCACATTGGCGAGCACGTGGTTGTTCGAGACCATCAGCTTCCGCCCGTCCTTGCCGCGGGCGAAGAAACCCAGTGTACCGCTGTACCCGGCCTGGGCTGGCGACACGCTGCAGCCCATCACCAGCGGCCGCTGCTTCCGCCGCATCCAGAATGCCTGCTGGCGCCCAATATAGGCGACATCGACCTCATCCCTGGCGATCGCCTTGATCCGCTCGACCTCTGCGCTCTCCAACAACTGCCGGTTCTGAACCAGCACGGCGAGCTTGAAGTCGGTTTCCTTCTCAGCCGGAACGGTGCCCAGCGCGATGTCCTGCTGGGGCCGGGTCGTCCGCACCTTCCTCGCCAAGGGGCTCATCAGCTGCAGATCGACGAAGACCGAGGATGGAACTGCTGCCTGGCCATCGCCGGTGGCGACGGCCATCGTACTGGCCATTGCCGGCAGTTCTTCAAAATTGAGAACTTCCTTGAATATAGTCGCCTGCACTTCAGCGATCGAATCTGCGTGCATCCTGTTCATCCCTCCCTACGACACCCACCAGGAAAGATAAGAGCACCAGGAAGCCGACCGATCAATCAGCGCATGAAAGCAAACGGCCCTCCGCAGTATTATTACGGGGGGCCGAAATTGATGTCAGGACGTCGATAAAATTAGTTCTTCGACTTGTCGACCAGGGCACCGGCCTTGATCCACGGCATCATGCCGCGCAGCTTCTCGCCCACGACTTCGATCTGGTGCTCGTCGGCGAGGCGGCGGGTGGCCTTGAAGCGCGAGGCACCCGAACGGTACTCCTGCATCCACTCCGAGGTGAACTTGCCCGACTGGATGTCCTTGAGGACGCGCTTCATCTCGGCCTTGGTTTCCGAGGTGATGATGCGCGGACCCGACACGTACTCGCCCCACTCGGCGGTGTTCGAGATCGAGTAGTTCATGTTGGCGATGCCGCCCTGGTAGATCAGGTCGACGATCAGCTTCACTTCGTGCAGGCACTCGAAATAGGCCATTTCGGGAGCGTAGCCGGCTTCCACCAGCGTCTCGAAGCCAGCGCGGATGAGCTCGACGAGGCCGCCGCAGAGCACGACCTGCTCACCGAACAGGTCGGTCTCGCACTCTTCGCGGAAATTGGTCTCGATGATGCCCGAACGTCCGCCGCCGATGGCGGAGGCGTAGGCAAGCGCGATGTCCTGGGCGTTGCCCGAAGCGTCCTGATGGACGGCAATGAGGCACGGCACGCCGCCGCCCTTCTGGAACTCGCCGCGCACGGTGTGGCCCGGGCCCTTCGGCGCGATCATGATCACGTCGACCGTCTTCTTGGGCTCGATGAGGTTGAAGTGGACGTTGAGGCCGTGCGCGAAGGCAATGGCGGCGCCGTCACGGATATTGGGCTCGATCTCGTTCTTGTAGACGTCGGCCTGCAGCTCGTCGGGAATGAGCATCATGATGACATCAGCCCAAGCAGCAGCCTCGGCGATCGACATGACCTTGAGGCCCTCGGCCTCGGCCTTCTTGGCCGAAGCGCCACCGGGACGCAGCGCCGAAACGACATTGGTGACGCCCGAGTCGCGCAGGTTCAGCGTATGCGCGTGGCCCTGCGAGCCGTAGCCGACGATCGCGACCTTCTTGGATTTGATGATGTTGAGATCGGCATCCCGATCATAATAGACGCGCATGGTTGTCTCCCTTTGTGCGTTGGGCCCCTGACGGCCGGTTTCGTTCGGGCCTCGCGGCCACGTTCAATGCGAGGCGTGCGCCCCGTAGATGGCAAAAAACTGCTCGGTGGCGCGCGCCGCTTCCTTCACCACTTCGGCCTCGGTCGGGTGGATCTTCTCACCCAGCAGCAAGCGGATCTGCACGTCGCGAACCACCAGCCCGAAGAAGCTGCGATAGGCCTCCTCGGAACTGTCGAAGCGGAGCAGGCGTGCGTCACGGCCGGCTTCCAGCACCGGCTTCAGCCGCTTGCGGATGGCGAGCGGCCCGTTCTCCAGCACGATGGCCCCGAGCCCGCTCTCTTCGCTCGCCGCATGGGTGACGGCGAGGCGGTTGAGCGTCACCGACACCTCACCTACGATGGTGCCCAGCAGGTCGCGCGCGAACTGCTCGATGCTGCTGCGCAGCGAGGCGGCGTCGAGGCGGTAGCGGTCGACATGCGGTGCCTTCACCTTGGCGGCCTGCCATTGCACGGTGGCGGTGAGCAGCCCGTCGCGGTCGCCGAACCACTTGTAGAGCGTTTCCTTGGAGCACGAGGCGCGGCGCGCCACCGATGTCATGGTCAGCCGGTCCCCCTGCTCGACCAGAAGGTCGAGCGCCGCCGTCAGCACCTGCTGCTGGCGTGGCGTGAAGGTTTCGTCGCTGTGGGCGATGGCGGCCAAGTCTTGATCCATTGGTTGAGCGACGACCGGCCTCCCCCAAGGCTCACCCGGTCGCTCCGCATGTTGGATGCAGCCGTACCGTAACGTACGGTTCGGCGCAAGCGGGATTCTGACCTCTGTAGCGTCGCGCCCGCTTGTCGCACAGGCGGGGAGCTGTCATTGCCATATGCATAATGACATCGACCGCAGACGCTCCCGCCCCGCCCCACGTCCTCAGGCTCCCATCGTTCCGGCACTTCCTCTCCTCGAGAGCGCTCTCGTCGATGGGGTTCCAGGGCTCGGCCGTCGCCATCGGCTGGCTTGTCTACGACACGACGCGCAACCCGTTCGACCTCGGCCTTGTCGGCCTCTTCCAGTTCCTGCCCATGCTGGTGCTGACCTTCGTCGCCGGACAGGTGGCGGACCTGTTCGACCGGCGGGCGATTGGCCTCGTCTGCCAGTTGATCGAAGCGGTGACGATGGTCTTCGTGGCGATCGGCGTCTGGCAGGGCTGGCTGCCGGTCTGGGGCGTGTTCGTCGCCGTGGCGGCGATGGGCTGTTGCGCTGCCTTCGAGCGACCCACCATGGCGGCGCTGCTGCCCTCGATCGTGCCGGCATCGCAGCTGACGCAGGCCGTCGCCACCTCCACCTCGGTGATGCAGACGGCGCTGATCGTGGGGCCCGCACTGGGCGGCGTGCTCTATGGGTTTGGCGACGTCGTGCCCTTCGCCGCCGCGGCCGTCGCCTTCCTCGGCGCCAGCTTCAACGTCATCCGCATCGTGCATCCCGGAGAGGCGCCGAAGCGCCAGCCGGTGACCTTCGAGTCGGTCTTCGCCGGAGTCGCCTTCATCTGGTCGAAGCCGCTGATGCTGGGCGCCATCTCGCTCGACATGTTTGCCGTGCTGCTCGGCGGGGCGACGGCGCTGCTGCCGGTCTATGCCCGCGACATTCTCGATGCCGGGCCGTGGGCGCTGGGGCTGCTGCGCACCTCGCCCGCCATCGGCGCAGTGGTCATGTCGCTCTATCTCGCTCGCTTCCCGCTCAAGCACGGCGTGGGGATCAAGATGCTATGGGCCGTCGGCATCTTCGGCGTGGCCACCGTCGTCTTCGCCTACTCCACCAACATCGCCCTCTCCATTGCCATGCTGCTGATCCTGGGGGCCGCCGACACGATCAGCGTCGTCGTGCGTTCCTCTCTGGTGCAGCTGATGACGCCCGAGCATATGCGCGGCCGCGTCAACGCCGTGAACTCGCTCTTCATCGGCACCTCGAACCAGCTCGGCGAGTTCCGCGCCGGTATCACAGCGGGCATCATGAGCCCGGTGATGGCAGTGGCCGTGGGTGGCATCGGCACCATAGCCGTAGTGCTGCTCTGGGCCCGGCTGTTCCCCGCCCTGCGCAAGGTGGACACGCTCGCCGGCTGACCAGGCCTCTTCCTCGTGGAACCGCCGGCTTGCATGAAAGTTTGCTGGCCAGGTGGTGGACGACACGAACAAGGAAGAGAACAATGAAAACGTCCCGGTTCTTGGGAGGTCTTGCGACAATCGCAATCCTCGCGGCGGCCCCGATCGGCCTCATGGCTACGCCGCTCGGCGTAACGCAGGTTCAGGCGCAGGAGGTGCGCGCCGGCTTCAACCTGTTCTTCGGCGAGCTGCGCCCGCACGGCATCTGGGTGAAGCACCCCAGATATCGCTATGTCTTCTGTCCGCGCGTGAACGCAGACTGGCGGCCTTACACCAATGGCCGCTGGATCTGGCTGCGCGACCGCGGCTGGTACTTCAAATCCAGCGAGCCCTTCGCCTGGGCCGTCTATCACTATGGCCGCTGGGTCGATGACCGTCGGCTCGGCTGGTGCTGGGTCCCTGGCACGAAGTGGGCCCCGGCCTGGGTGAGCTGGCGGCGCAGCAATGACTACATCGGCTGGGCCCCGCTGCCGCCGGAGCGCGACGGCTTCCAGATCAACATCGAGGTCAATGTCGGCGAACCGCCGGAAGACGACTGGGTGTTCGTCCCCGTCCGCCGCTTCGTCGAGCCCGAGCTGCGCGTCAGCATCGAGTTCGGCGAACGCAGCCGCGAGCGCTTCCGCGAAACCGAGTATGTCGGCCCTGTGATCATCCAGAACAACGTGGTGATCAACAACAACATCGACATCGACTTCATCGAGCAGCAGGCCAATGTCGAGGTGCCGGTCGTCGAGGCCCAGGTCACCGAAGACCCGCAGGAAGCGGTGGCGGCCGAGCCCGAGGGCGAGACCATCCCGATCTTTGCACCAGAGGTGGAGGAACCCGCCCCCGAGCAGGCGCCTGAGGAGGCCGTGGAGCCTGAACAGGCCGCCGAGGAACTCGGACGTCCGCCCGAGGCCGAGGAGCCGGCTGAAGGCGAAGAGCAGCCTGCGGCCGAGGATGACGCTCCTGCTGCCGGAGAACCGGCAGCCGAAGAGCCGGCCGACGAGGCTGTCCCTGCCGAAGAGCAGCCCGCCACGCCCGAAACCTGTCCGGAAGGCCAGGAGCTGATCGACGGCAAGTGCGTGCAGATCGAGCAGCAGGCGCCGGCCGAGGAGCAGGCACCGGCGGCCGAGGAGCAGGCGCCGGCGGCCGAGGAACCGGCTGCGCCG
>Ga0207415_1000367_pt1 | contig 34718 bp, 46 predicted proteins | sample Passage237A_FD_187369 | JGI IMG/M metagenome (GOLD analysis project Ga0207415, IMG submission 187369) | Cellulose adapted compost microbial communities from Newby Island Compost Facility, Milpitas, CA, USA - Passage2 37A (SPAdes) (version 3) ... | reverse complement strand
TCGTACCGGACACATGGGTGACATCTCCCGCCAAGCGCGCTTGGCGGGAGATGTCGATGCCGTGGAAGGAGTGTTCGGTTGTGGAAGAACGTCTTCGGTTTGTCGCCCGGCTTCTCGAGGGCGAGGGGATGAGCGAGGTCTGCCGTGAGTTCGGCATCTCCCGCAAGACCGGCTACAAGATCTACGAACGCTACAAGGAGCACGGACTGGAGGCTCTGAGCGACCGCTCTCGCCGGCCAGTGCGCTACGCCAACCAGTTGCCGGCGCCAATCGAGGCGATGATCGTGCGGTTCAAGCAGGAGAAGCCTCACTGGGGCGCGCGCAAGATCAGGGAGCTGCTGGTCCGGCGTCTGGCCGGCGATGTCCGCATCCCGGCCAAGAGCACCATTCACGCCGTCCTGCACCGGCATGGCCTGGTCAAGGTCCCCGGCCGGCCTCGCCGGCGGGCGCAAGGCACGCCGCTCTCGGCCGGCCTGGCGCCCAACGATCTGTGGTGTGCCGACTTCAAGGGCGAGTTCAAGCTTGGTGACGACCGCTACTGCTATCCCTTGACGGTCACCGACCACGCCTCGCGGTTCCTGCTCCTGTGCGAGGCGCTGGAGTCGGTCCGCGAGAACCCGGCCATCACCGCCTTCGAACAGCTGTTCCGCGAGCGCGGCCTGCCCAGCGCCATCCGCTCCGACAATGGAGTCCCCTTTGCCAGCCCCAACGGCCTCTATGGCCTCTCCAGGCTGTCCGTCTGGTGGCTGAGGCTCGGCATCGAGATCGAACGCATCAGGCCAGGCCATCCACAGCAGAACGGACGTCATGAGCGCATGCACCTGACCTTGAAGAAGGAGACCACGCGCCCGCCAGGGCGCAACAGCCTCCAGCAGCAGGCCCGCTTCGACACCTTCGTCCAGGAGTTCAACACCGAACGGCCGCACGAAGCGCTCGCCATGAAGCCGCCGGCCGAGGTCTACTCAGCCTCGACAAGACCCTTTATGGGCCTGCCCGACCTCGCCTATCCGATGCACGACCGCGACATCATGGTCACCGCCTGCGGACGCATCTGCATGCACCGCAAGAAGATCAACGTCTCCACCGTGCTCGCCGGACAGCGTCTCGGCATCAAGGAAGTCGACGAGGGCATATGGCTCGTCAGCTTCATGCACTACGATCTGGGCTACATCGACTTGGAGCAGAAAACCCTGCAAACCCTCGACAACCCGTTCGGCCCGAGGTTGTCACCCATGTCTTAGGTACAGACTGTTACCTATCTGTCCGGGTCGGACACGGGAAGGATTGGTTGCGGGGGCAGGATTTGAACCTGCGACCTTCAGGTTATGAGTTTGCTCTAGACCGTTCTCGCCACATTATCCGCCTCTACGCGAGTGCCGTCAATTGCCACATAAGATGATGTTTTCATTGACATATTTGGATCGTCGATCTACGCTGCCTTACGACTGAAAACTCCGCGGTTTTCTCCCAAATGATTCCGATTTGATTCCGGAGATTCCGGCGTTCACGAGGTGTTCCATGACCAAAATCACGAAACGTTCCGTCGATGCCGCGGTCCCCGGAGACAAGGAAATTTTCATCTGGGATGACGAGCTGAAGGGCTTCGGTCTGCGTGTCTATCCGTCAGGCCGCAAGATGTACCTGGCGCAGTTCAGAGCCGGCGGGCGGCTCCGCCGCATCAATATCGGCCTTCATGGCGCCCTCACCCCCGACCTCGCACGCACCGAGGCGATGAAGCATCTTTCGCAGGTGCGACTTGGCGGCGATCCAGCAAACGATCGGGATCGCCGCAAGGCGTCGCCCACGATGAAAGAGTTCGGCAAGCGTTTCCTCGCCGAGCATGTCGCGCTTCACTGCAAGCCTTCGACCTATGGCGAATACAAGCGGTCCGTCGAGTTGTTCATCAATCCAAAGCTGGGGTCGCATCGCATTATCGACATCACGCGCGCCGATGTGGTCGGGCTCCATCAGTCGATGAAGAACATCCCTTATCAGGCGAACCGGACCCTCGGCGTGCTCTCCGTCATGTTCACTGTGGCTCACACCTGGGGAGTACGAACCGATGGCGTGAATCCGTGCTGGAAGGTGAAGCGCTACAAGGAGGTCAAGCGCGAGCGCTATCTGACCCCGGATGAACTCGCTCGCCTCGGTAAGGTGCTGCGTGAGGCCGGCGAGGAGCCCGAAGCCGCCAACTGCATCCGCCTTCTGTTACTGACCGGGTGTCGACTTGGGGAAATCCAGACCCTCAAATGGGACTACGTCGATATGAAAGCCGGCGTGCTTCGCCTGCCCGATTCCAAAACCGGCGCCAAGCTGGTGCCCATCGGCCAAGCGACCATCGAGGCATTGAAGTCCATTTCCAAGGTGAAGAATAACCCCTACGTCATCACCGGCAGGGTCGAGGGACAGCACCTCACCGATATGCAGAAGCCGTGGCGGCGGCTGCGAAAGCGTGCCGAGCTGGATGGTCTACGTATTCACGATCTGCGCCATTCCTTTGCATCGGACGCCCTACAGCTTGGCCAGGACCTGACGATGATCGGAAAGCTACTGGGTCACACGCAAGTGCAGACCACAGCCCGCTATGCACATCTCAAGACGGATCCAATTCGCACGGCAGCTGACGCCGTGTCTGAGGCGATCGCGGTGGCTCTTGCCAGCCCGCCCAAACCGGATACGGAAAATCGAGATGTCGATACTGCCGCCTGAAGGCAGGTTCCGGTCGAAATTGACAATCCGCCAGCCGGAGAGCCGGCGAATGCTTGCCTTTCGTGCCACCGTTCACAGCCCCACCACTAGGCATCCAGGCTGTTCGTCAACAGACGTCCCAAACTTTGGACAATCCGTTTCCGCACCGTCTCAGAGTCAACGCCCCACATATTCGCGATCTCGTTCAGGACCAGCAAAACCTCTCCTGGAGCAACGGGCTGGCCAGATCGTTCCACGAACGGCCCGTCAGTCTCCGTTAAGACCCGGTCGTCGGGAATCGACTTTAGAACGCGACGACCATTCGGGGAGGCCCACATCCTTTCATTCACCGAAAAGTAACAACCTAATTGGACCCCACGCCGGGCCTCCGCCGCTGATCCAGTAAACCAATGAAGCACAACCGTTCCCCGATCCACGGGCAAGCACTCTTCGATCAGGTCGAGAACATGCTTCGCGGACCGGACACTATGCACACTCAGAACCTTGTCACCCGCGTCCGCGCATAGATTGAGGATTCTGCGAAAAACCTGTTTTTGCAGTTCAAACGAACGGTAGTAGCGCGGTCCGGCGTCGAGTCCGACTTCGCCGACGTATCGCGTCTCAGGAAGGAGGCTCTCGAACAGGTCCAACTCGGCCGCGCGTTCCTCAACCAGCTGCGGATGGAGACCGAGGCCAACCCGAACCAACTCACTGTGCATCGCGAGTTGTCGATTGCGGGGAAAAGCTTTTGGCGTGGTCGTCACGGCCAAAGTGGCCGCGCGAAGGGCGTCGCATTTCGCAATCGCGCCGTTCAGATCCGGGTACAGATCGAGGTGACAATGAAAGTCGACAAACTCGGGCCGCATCGCGTTAACTCGGCTTCGCGGTTACACCGCCCAGCAACTCAGCCACTTCGAGAACGCCGCGTCGAAACACGTCGGCATAGGCTCCTATTTCGGTCGGCGCATTCGTCAGCGGTCCGGGTTTGTGGACCAATATGCCAGCCAGCTCTGGGCGCTCCTCCAGACGGCGAGCCATAAGCTGGAACGACCGAACGTTCTCACCTTCCGACTTGTCGGTGAACAGCGTCTGCGCCGTAAGGTCGGGCACCGTATAGAGCGTGGGATCGGGCGCCCCAAGTCCCTCCTTCAGGGACGCGCGACGAATGAGGCACGGTACGCAGTAGCCGCAATGCCGCGGCGAGAGCTTCTTGTAGCGCGCCTTCGCTGGCGACGAGCAGGACATCGAATTGCCAACCTCCTTCTTGAGGAAGTCGCGATCCGCACATGACTTCACCATCTCGCCTTTTGTGCGGTGTCGATACTCGTTGACCAGAGTCGCCTCGATACCGATTTCCCGGAGCAACCGGTTCATCCCCGCTATGAAGTAAGGATGCGCTGTCCGGGTACTCAGAGCGCCGAACCTGAGGGGGTCTAGCGGTACGTTCAGTGCGATCAGGCCGTTCTCCGGTACGTTGACCTTGGTCGGCTTCCGGAACGCCGACGCCGCGAGGGACGCCAACGCGAAAAAGAGGAAAGACCGCCCCCTTTGCGTCTCCTCGACCTCTCCCGTGTCCAGGTGGTTATGATCGAACCCGAGGCGTACACGCATCGACCTGATCTCCGGACTCGGAAATCGCCGCTGCAGACGATCCAGCAGGTAGCTCTGCGCCTTCGATGTCTCCGCGTCCCAATAGTGACTCACGAGAAGCGGGCGTCGCCCACCCTTCAGTAGATCGAGCACCCCAATAAGGCTGTCGAGTCCGCGGAACGGCCAATAGGCGCTCACGACCTGCTCAGCCGCATCTCCAATCAACTTCTTGAGATGGCCGGCGATCCTTTTGCCATGGACCCGACGTTGCTCCGATGGGAGCGCCAGACGCGAAGCAATCTGACGGGACCGTTCGGCTTTGCGCCAGCGACTGACGTCGAGCTCCTGCTGTTTCGGATCTGACACCGGCAGACCGGAATAACCGGGTTCGATCTCGTGCATAAGACATGGCGGAGAGGCGTATTGCCTATTCTCATTCTCCCGCTTCGCCACGGTAGACCTCCGCTATTCTGCCGCCTCTTGCGCCTTCAAGTCATTGCTTATGTAACGCTCCCCTTTGCCCAGGAGAACGCCCGTCTGGGTAGCGATTCCCATCTCCAGGCTTTCGGCGATGCGTCGGGCGCGTTCGATAAAATGATCTGCGGCGGCAGGCGCACATACCTGTCTCGCCGTGTCCTCGAACAAGGCCAGCCACCGATCGAAATGATGCGCATCGATCGGGAGCGGCAAGTGCTTTTCCATGGGACGACCATGGTATCGTCCGGTCAACAGCGCAACCGACGACCAGAACGCGCACATCTTTTCCAGATGCGCGCCCCAATCATTGACGTGACTATCGAATATCGGCGCCAGAATGGAATCTTCACGAACGTGAGCGTAGAAAGCATGCACAAACCGGTGGATCAGCTCTTCATCGATCCCCGTGTTCGATACGATTTCAGCCGTGATACGCGCGCGCCGGTCATTCTGTGGCATGCCGTCCTTTCCCTCGATATGCGCATCCGCCTCCAAGCCGAACGCCCCAAGCTGTAGCCGCACGCCAACTCACCGCCCGCTTCGCAGAACGCGCAGGCTTGGCCACGTTTGATGAGCGTCGCTAAAGCCATAACATATATGGCCAATGTATCATTTACCTCATCACGAGGCAATCCCTGTGTGCATGGGAGGTGCAAGGAGACGCTCGGTGACGGCGCGGCGGCGATCTCCCCTTCTGACACGATGTCGCCGCCCACCCGTCCGCGACATAACGCACCCTGTTGTCCTCTCTCAAGATAAGCTATATACGAAATGCATGTTAAGCGGCGCACCTCCCATACAGGCGACGCGCCGCATCCGACGACCAACGAGAGTGACTGCTACATGGTTGCAACGTTAACAGGCGGCGAGCGCCAGATAGCGCTTGTCATCTCGGGTCTCGTCGCCATCTGTGGTCTCACACTCGCGGCCGCGGGCCGCCAGGATATGCTTGGCGCGCACGGGTTCATTATTCTCGTTTTTGGTCTCGCCTGTGTCTTCGTCATAATAAACGGCTTTTACGAGCCCGAACCCAGTCCCGAGAGATTCTCAAGCTATTACGACGAGCCCATCAAGGCCGGCGTCATCGCGGCCATGGCATGGGCCGTCTTTGCGATGTTCATCGGCGTTTGGGTGGCGGCCCTTCTCGCATGGCCTGACTTCACCTTCGACCAGGAATGGGCCAGCTTCGGCCGTCTCCGGCCCGTCCACACCACTGGGGTCATTTTCGGCTTTGGCGGCAATGCGTTGATCGCCACGTCCTTCCACGTCATGCAACGCACATCGCGCGCGCGGATGCCCGACCAGCTCTCGGCATGGTTTGTCCTCGTCGGCTATAATCTCTTCTGCCTGCTTGCCGTCACCGGCTATCTCATGGGCGTCACCCAGTCGAAGGAATATGCCGAAGCCGAATGGTATGCCGACATCTGGCTCGTCATTGTGTGGGTAACCTATTTCATCCTCTATATCCGGACGATCGCACGCCGAAAGGAGCCGCACATCTATGTGGCCAACTGGTATTTCATGGCCTTTATTGTTGTCGTCGCGATCCTTCACATCGTCAATAATATCGCGGTCCCGGTCTCTCTGGGACACGCCAAGAGCTATACTGTCTGGCCCGGTGTGCAGGACGCCATGGTGCAGTGGTGGTACGGCCACAATGCCGTCGCCTTTTTCCTCACGGCCGGCTTCCTTGGAATGCTCTATTACTATCTTCCTGTACGGGCGCAGCGGCCCATCTTCTCCTACAGGCTTTCGATCCTGAGCTTCTGGGGCATCACCTTCTTTTATATGTGGGCGGGATCGCACCACCTCCACTACACGGCGTTGCCGCACTGGGTGCAGACGCTTGGCATGACCTTCTCGGTCATGCTGCTCGTCCCGTCATGGGCATCGGCCGGAAATGCACTGCTCACGCTGAACGGGGCATGGCATCGCGTGCGCGACGACGCCACGCTCCGCTTCATGATGGTGGCTGCGGTCTTCTATGGCCTAGCCACCTTCGAGGGGTCGTTTCTCGCCATCCGCCCGGTCAACTCGCTGTCGCATTATACAGATTGGACCGTAGGCCACGTTCACGCGGGCGCACTCGGCTGGGTCGCACTGATCACTTTCGGCTCGTTCTATACGTTGGTGCCCAGCCTGTGGAAGCGTGAACGCATGTATTCGGCGACCCTGGTCGAGGTCCACTTCTGGTTCGCCCTGGCGGGTACGCTCGTCTACATCTTCGCCATGTGGAACTCAGGCATCATCCAAGGCCTGATGTGGCGGACATATACCGACGAGCACACGCTTGCCTATTCGTTCGTCGACTCGCTCGTCGCAATGCACCCCTATTACATCGCACGCGCCTTCGGAGGACTTCTGTTCCTGCTCGGCGCGATCGTCGGCGCCTACAATATCTGGATGACCCTCCGTACGGCGCCACTCACTGCTCCACGCGGGTCAGACGCCCCCCAGCCTGTCGCGGTCCCGGGAGAGTGACGATGCCGGAATTCTTCCATCGCAAACTCGAGCGTTCCACGATCGGCTTCGTGCTCGCCATCATCGCCGCCGCAAGCGTCGGCGGCATCGTCGAGATCGCGCCGCTCTTCACCATCGACGAGACGGTCGAGGAAGCACCCGACATGCGGTTTTACACACCGCTGGAGCTTGCAGGACGCAACATCTACATCCGCGAAGGCTGCTATGCCTGCCACAGCCAGATGATCCGGACTCTGCAGGACGAAGTCGAGCGCTACGGTCCGTATTCGCTGGCCGTCGAGTCCCGGTACGATCATCCCATGCTGTGGGGATCGAAGAGAACCGGGCCCGACCTTGCGCGCGTCGGCGGGAAATATTCAGACTTCTGGCATGTCGCCCATCTGACGAATCCGCGCGACGTCGTGCCCGAATCGAACATGCCGGCCTATCGGTGGCTCGCCCGGAATTCACTTCGAACTGAGGACCTGCCGCTGCACCTCGAGGCACAGCGCGCTGTCGGCGTGCCCTACACCGACGAGATGATCGAGAATGCCGCCCGCGACGCCTACGGCCAGGCTTCCCCGGACAGCGATTCCGCCTCCGGGGTCACGGAGCGCTACGGCGAGGAAACGCAGGTCCGCGCCTTCGACGGCGTCGCCACCCGAGTCACCGAAATGGACGCCCTCATTGCCTATCTGCAGGTGCTCGGCCGGCTGACCGACGCGGCTTTTCTGGACACTGCCGCTCCGCAGAAACCGCCGGAACCGATCGAATGACGGTGCTGGAGACGCTCATGGACATCGACCACGACACCCTCGTCGCCTTTTCCAAGAGTTGGGGCCTGTTCTATCTGTTGGCGCTCGCGATCGGCGTTCTTGCCTACACCTTCTGGCCCTCCAACAAGAAGCGGTTCGACAGGGCCAAGAAAAGCATTCTCGACCGGGACGACAAGCCATGGCAATAGACGAGCGCGATCCGGTCAGCGGCCACAAGACTACCGGTCATGAGTGGAACGGCATCAAGGAGTTGGATACCCCGGTGCCGCGGGGCATCCTCATCTTCCTCATCGTCACGCATATCTTCGCCGTTCTCTGGTGGATACTCATGCCGACCTGGCCCTTCGGCACGACCTACACGAAAGGCCTCCTGCAAACGGATCAACGCAAGACGGTTGAAGAGCAGTTGGTCGACGCAGCCGCGCAGCGTGCGTCCTGGATGGACAGGATCGAATCGGCGAGCTTCAGCGAAATCCAGGCGGATGAGCAGCTCATGTCGATCGTCAGGAGCTCCGGACATCAATTGTTCGGCGACAATTGCGCAGCGTGCCATGGCATCGATGGCAGGGGTCGCGCCAACTATCCAAACCTGGCGGACGATGACTGGCTGTGGGGCGGCAACCCTGAGATCATAGCCGAGACCATGCGGGTCGGCATCAACAGCGAGCATCCCGACAGCCGCTTCGCGCAGATGCCTTCCTTCGGGCGCGATGGGATCCTTGATCGCGATCAGGTGCGCATGGCCGCCGCCTATGTCTATTCACTTTCCAACCCGGATTATTCCACTGCCGAAAACATCGAAAGCATTAAGTCGGGACGAGAAGTCTTCCTGGCCAACTGCGCCGCCTGTCATGGCGAAGATGCGCGAGGCAACCAGGATCTCGGCGCCCCCAATCTGACGGATCCATATTGGATCTATGGTGGCGATCTACACACGATCGTCGCCACCGTCCACGGCGGCAGGCAGGGCCACATGCCAACCTGGGACGAACGGTTGACCGATACCGAGATCAAGATCCTCGCGCTTTATGTCCATTCGCTCGGGGTCGAAAATCCATGACGGCTGCCCGCAGAAGGCTTACAAGCCGCACGCGATTGCTGATCTGGGTCATCATACCCGCCGCAATTCTGGTCTTCGCGGCCGCCAATATCCATCTCGTCTATGTCGCCATCAACTCCCAACCCGATTGCGTCCCCCATTTGAAGGATGCCGGCGAGAATGGGCGGTACAGAGCGGCCAAATCAGCGTGCTGAGGAGCACCAGCAGATGGTTGAAGCCGACAAATCCTACGGTCTGTTGAGCGAAACGTCCGGCATCGAGGAGACAAGGAGCGAGCGCTGGCAAAGGCATTTGCCGCCCGGCATCGGCTTGCAGTGGCTTCGCGCGGGGTGGCGTGACCTTGTCAAGCAGCCCGGACCAAGCCTTGTCTACGGCACTGGCGTCTTTCTCCTGTCCCTGAGCCTGGTATGGCTGCTTGGCTACTTCGGGCATGACTATATCCTCTTCCCGGCGCTGGCAGGCTTCATGATCGTCGCTCCCGTCTTGGCGATCGGACTTTATGAAAAGAGCCGGGCCCTGGAGGCGGGAGAGAGCGTGACTCTCAACCGGATGCTGTTCGTGCGTCCCAGAGCCGGTGGACAGGTCTATTTCACGGGCGTCCTGCTGTGCCTGCTCATGCTTCTGTGGATGCGCGCCGCCGTGCTCATCTACGCTCTCTTCTTCGGTCTGAGGCCCTTTCCGGGTCTCGATCACATCCTCGCCCTCTTGCTAACGCAGCCGCTCGGATGGGCCATGCTCGTCGTCGGCACGGCGACCGGCGGCCTGTTCGCCTCATTCGCCTTTGCTATCAGCGTGTTCTCGATCCCCATGCTGCTAGACCGGCGTACCGACGCGCTCACCGCCATGGGCACGAGCATGGCACTGGTGTGGAACAATTTCATTCCAATGGTCGTCTGGGGCGCGATCGTCCTCACCCTTTTTGTCGTCAGCATCGCCACCGGGCTCTCCGGCCTGGTCCTTCTCTTCCCTTGGCTCGGGCACGCGACCTGGCATGCCTATCGGACTGTCGCCCGGGAGGAGGCCTAGCAAATGGCCTGCTGTGCTCCCGGTGCAGAGTCACCTCTTCCGTCGCAACGCGCAGAAAGGCCGTCGGCCGAGGAGATTCTCCACGCCAGCCGCAATATCGAGGACGGGCTCGTCCAGACCGACCTATCCGTACCCTCCGCTCACTGTGGATCGTGTATCGCGGCAATCGAAGGGGCATTGACGAAGCTTGAGGGGGTTGTCTCGGCGAGGCTCAATCTGTCGACCCGTCGCGCCACCGTGAAATGGCGGCCTGGCGGCCCGGTGCCACCGCTTCTACGCGCCCTTTCCGACGCCGGTTACGAGGCCAGCCTCTTTTCATACGAGGATGACGAAGCCGACCCCGAGCTCGCGAGGCTGATCCGCGCGACGGCGGTCGCAGGCTTTGCCGCTATGAACATCATGCTGTTGTCAGTTTCGGTCTGGGCAGGCGCCGATGAGACAACACGCCACGCCTTTCACCTCCTCTCCGCGCTCCTGGCGGTCCTCGCAGTCGCTTATTCCGGGCGCATCTTCTTCAGGTCGGCCTGGGCGGCCGTCAGGTCGGGCGCGACGAACATGGATGTACCGATTTCTCTGGGCATCCTGCTCGCCCTGGCGCTCAGTGTCCACGACACCCTTCAGAATGAGCCGCATGCCTATTTCGACGCCACAACCGCGTTGATTTTCTTCCTCCTCGGCGGTCGAACACTCGATCACTTGATGCGGCGAAAAGCGCGAACGGCGGTGCTCGGACTTGCCAAGATGATGCCGCGCGGCGCGAGCGTCATCGCGCCGGACGGAACGAGAACCTACAAGCCGCAAAGCGAGATCGAACCGGGTGAGCTCGTGCTGGTCGCCGCCGGCGAGCGCATCCCGCTCGACGGGACCGTCGAGGTCGGGACCGCTGACATCGATGCGGCGCTCGTTACGGGAGAAGCAGGTCCGCTTGCTGTGACACCGGGAACCCAAGTCCTTTCAGGCATGATGAATCTGAACGGCTCGCTCCAGATCCGTATCACGCGAACCGCGCGCGATTCCTTCATTGCCGGCATGATCCGAATGATGGAGGCGGCTGAGCACGCCAGAGCGCACTATAGACGCATCGCCGACCGCGCTGCCGCCCTCTACTCGCCGGTCGTCCATGGGCTCGCCGCGCTGGCGTTTCTCGGCTGGATCGCCGCTACGGGCGATTGGCATCGCTCGCTGACCGTGGCGATTTGCGTGCTCATCATAACCTGTCCGTGCGCTTTGGGCCTGGCTGTTCCCATGGTGCAGGTGGTTGCCGCGCGCCGCCTGCTCGAACGCGGAATTGCCCTCAAGGAAGGCAGTGCGCTGGAACGCTTGGCCGAAGTGGACACCGTGGTTTTCGACAAGACCGGGACGCTGACGATCGGTGAGCTTCACGTAGCGCGATGCAGCGTCACCGGGAAGGATCTCAGTGCCGCGGCCGCGCTGACAGCAAGATCGCGGCATCCGGTCTCGCGCGCCGTGGCGGAGCTTGCAGAAAAGGCAAGTCACATCGAGGTTGAAGAGTTCAGAGAGCGGCCAGGATACGGCGTTGAAGGACGCGTGGGCGGCGACCACTATCGGCTCGGGCGGCCGGAATGGGCGCTGGGTCGACAGCTGAGCACCGCCGACCGCAGCCTATTCTCGGGAACGGCCCTCGCGAGGAACGGCAGCTCCGCAGGCTTCTTCGAATTGTCAGACGCCTTGCGCCCCCGAGCCCGTGAGGTTGTCGAGATGCTGCGCGATCGTGGCCTGGCAGTGGCCATGCTTTCGGGCGACCGCCCCGAGACGGTATCCGCTGCGGCAGCTTCCCTGGGGATCCAGACGTCCCACGCCGGGCTCCTCCCCGAGGACAAGACCGCATGGCTTGAAGAGCGCCGCCGGGAGGGAGGCAAGGTCCTGATGGTCGGAGACGGCCTAAATGACGCCCCCGCCTTGTCCGCCGCTCTGGTTTCCATGGCTCCCGCCAGCGCCGCCGATGCCGGCCGGGCCGCAGCCGACCTCGTTTACTTCGGCAGCGGACTGATGGCGGTTCCGGAAGCCCTGACGATCGCGCGCACGGCCAATCGTCTGGTACGGCAGAACCTGATATTTGCGGTCTCCTACAACGCGCTCGTGATCCCGATCGCAGTAGCCGGTCACGTCACGCCACTCATCGCCGCCTTGGCAATGTCCTTGTCTTCCGTGCTGGTGGTCGCAAATGCGTTGCGATTTCCCCGCACCAAACAGCGCACGACCGGTGCCGCAAAGAGAAACATCTCCATGCTGCCATTGCCGGACAAAGCGCTATGACGGTTCTGGCGTGGCTCATCCCCATAGCTCTCGCAATGGGAGCGGTCGCTCTTCTCGCATTCATATGGTCGATGCGAACCGGTCAATATGATGATCTTGACGGCGCCGCGGAAAGGGTCCTGCTCGCCCAGAAGGAAGACTGGCCACTCACAGAGCCCTCGGACCAATCCGCCCGCAAGAATGATAATGAACGGCGCTGAAACTAAGAAGGCCAACTCTTTTTGACTATTATGAGAAATCTAGCCTGCGGCACAGCGAGCGTTAGGATGGCTCCACGATGAAATTCATTTGCCGGCAAGTCGACTGGATCGGCGCAGTCGCGCTTCTTTTCGGGGCAGCGGTCATTGTGCCCAGCCTCATTGCGCTCACGGCCAGTCTCGTCGCGGTCGCAGCCTCGCTATTTTGAGATGCGTTCGCCGAACGGCTTGAACCTCAGTCGCCCTCGCCTGGATTCGGACTGAACTCCGAGAGCTTGTTCGGGACGCCATTCAACGCGTCAGCGTCCGGCATGGGATCTTTCTTCCGGGTGATATTCGGCCACTTGTCGGCATATTCCTGGTTCAGGCGAAGCCATTGCGGCTCGGCCGCCGGATCGGTATCCGGAAAGATCGCTTCAGCCGGACATTCAGGAACGCAGACACCGCAATCGATGCATTCGTCAGGGTGGATCACCAACATGTTCTCCCCCTCGTAGAAGCAGTCTACGGGGCAGACCTCCACACAATCGGTGAACTTGCACTTGATGCAATTGTCGGTGACAACGTGGGTCATGCCCATCCTCATTCCGATGCTTAAAGATATATGTAACCTATATCTTTAAGGCAAGCGACATCTCGCTTCGCGGTCCGTGAAGGCCGGATCAGGCTTGCCCCCGCGCCGGCCCATCGTCCCGGCTAGCGACGCATCCCGACAGCCGCAAAATCAGGCCCGCGCGTTTCCTCAACCGGCGGATTCGGCACCCTGAAATCGCGTTCCGTCAGCATGATGTCGGCAAGGGTATAGCGGTCCAATGTGGTGACGAACGAAGTCAATGCTTCATTGAAAACGTTGGGCAGCCGGCAGCAGCCGGTAATCACGCACTGATTGCCGGTTGCGAAGCATTCGACCAAGGCGAAATCCGGCTCGGTCGCCCGCACGACCGCCCCGAGATTTATCTTTTCGGGCCGTCTGGCGAGCGTGAACCCGCCCGATCGCCCGCGAACCCCCTTCAGATATCCCGTCTTCGTCAGGATATTGACGACCTTCATCAGGTGCGCGCGGGAGATCCCGTAAACCCTCGAGGTCTCCTCGATGGTGATCAGGCGATCGCCGGCGGATCCGGCGTACATCAGCACGCGCAGTGCGTAGTCGGAAAATGTCGTTAGACGCATGTGTTTCTACCTGGTCCGCAACGCGGCATCGCGGCGATCAGCGCGCACGGGCTGGCAAGGGGAGCCGAGAGCGCGCCGCACGCTCGGCGCCTCGTTCAGAACCTGCCTCGTCTCGGTCGTTCTCGGAATGCATGAAGTTCCTCTGCACCAGATATATGATGGATAATAGATGAATCTTATTCTAGAGTCCACTCATCGCTGACGTTTCCCGACCATGGCCCAGCTTCTCCTTGCGATCCTTCTCTTCCTGACCGCCCACGTCGTACCGCCAGCACCGCCTGTCCGCCGGCGACTGATCGCGCTCCTCGGCCGCCGCGGATACCTTCTGGCATATTCCGTTCTCTCGCTCGCGCTGCTCGTCTGGATCGTCATCACTGCGAGAAGTGCGCCTTACATGGCGCTCTGGAGCTTCGCGCCATGGCAGTCCGTCATCCCCGTCGTCGCCATGCCATTGGCGTTCTGGTTTGTCGTCGCCGGGCTTGCCGAGCCCAATCCGCTGTCGATTTCGCTTCGCCGCCGCAATCCGACGCTCCCGCTCGCGCCGATTGTCGTCATAACGCGGCATCCCGTGCTTTGGGGCTTCCTGATCTGGGCTGGAGCGCATCTTCCGCCCAATGGCGACATCGTAGCCCTCATTCTCTTCGGCGGCATGGCCGCATTGGCCGCAGCGGGAATGCCCCTCCTCGACCGTCGCGCGCGAGCGCGTCTCGGAGACGAGCGCTGGAAGGCGCTTTCGCGCGGCACCTCCGTCCTGCCCTTTCTCGCCATCGCCTCGCGCAACGCCCGTATCCGGTTCTCTGGGCCGTTCATGCTGCACACGGCCATCAGCCTCGCTGCCTATCTGTGGTTTCTCCTCCAGGGTCATAGGCTGCTCATCGGTCCCGACCCGCTGAGCCTGCTCCCATGGTGACAAATATGCCGACCGCCCCATCGCGCTTCGCGCTCTTCAGCTATGGCTTCCGCCCGTTCTTCCTCGGCGCCGCCACCTGGGCGGCGTTCGCGATGGTTCTATGGGTCGCGCTGCTGACCGGGCATCTGAGCTTTGCGTCGCGTTACGACGCCGTTGCTTGGCACGCCCACGAGTTCCTCTTCGGTTACGGCGCCGCCGTCGTGGCAGGTTTCCTGCTGACGGCGATTCCGAACTGGACCGGCCGGCTGCCGATTCGCGGCATGCCATTGCTTGCTCTCTTCACGCTCTGGCTGGCCGGGCGAATCGCAATCCTGTTCACCGACATCGTCGGATTCGTAGCCGCGGCCACGGTCGACAGCCTGTTCCTTCTCGGCTTTTCCGCCATCGTCTTCCGCGAAATCCTTGCCGGGAGGGATCGCCGCAATCTCAAGGTCGCGCTGATCCTCGTGGTCTTTGCGCTCGTCAATATCGCCTTCCACATCGAGCTCTACCTATTCAGCCAGCCGCTCCACGCTATCCGTGCGACCACCTCGATCCTGGTGATCCTGATCATGCTGATCGGCGGGCGGATCGTCCCCAGTTTCACCCGCAATTGGCTCGCGAAGCAACAAAGCCGGCATCTTCCGACGCCCTTCAACGCATTCGACCGCTACGCACTCGGCATCGCCGTGCTGAGCCTCGGGCTTTGGATCGCTTTCCCGGATCGGCTGCTCACCGGAGCAGCGCTCATTCTGAGCGCCCTCGCGCAAGGCGCCCGGCTCGCACGGTGGTCAGGCCTGCATACCTGCCGCGAGCCGCTCGTCCTCATCCTGCATGTCGGATATGCCTTCATACCCTTGGGCTTTTTCGCGGTCGGCATCTCGACTATATGGCCGCAGGCCGTTCCGCCCGCCGTCGCGCTCCATGCTTGGACCGCTGGCGCGGTGGGGGTGATGACGCTCGCGGTGATGACTCGTGCGACTCGCGGACATTCCGGCCGCCCCCTCACGTCTCCCCCGACGACGACACTGATTTATCTGCTCGTGATCCTTTCGGTGGTACTGCGCCTGGCAACGATTGTCCTCCCCGACCGGGCCGCCACGCTGCACGAGCTGGCCGCCGCCGCCTGGACGGCGGCGTTTTGCGCCTTCGTGGTTCTCTACGGGCCGATGCTCCTTTGGGCGCGGAAAAAGACGTAGTCCCGTTTGGCCTGGCGCGTCAGGGTTTCCGATCACGCGGATCTGAACCTCGACATTTCCGCGCGTCGCATGGGAATAGGGGCAGATTTTCTCATGTGCCGTCTTTGCGAGCTCTTCCGCCCGATCCTTGGCCACGCCGTCGACATGGACCTCCAGCGTTACCGCGAGCTCGAAGCCGCCGGCCTGCCGCGACCCGATGCCGACATGGGCCGTGACATTCGTGTCGGGACCGACCTGAAGAGCGGCTTCCTTGGCTGCGAGCCGCACGGCTCCCTCAAAGCACGCCGCATAGCCGGCCGCAAACAGCTGCTCCGGATTGGTTCGTGCGCCGCCCGGACCGCCCATCTCCTTCGGCACCGAGAGCGCAGCCTCGAGCACGCCATCGTCGCTGCGGATCTGGCCCTCGCGCCCACCCCGGGCGGTCGCCACGGCCGTGTACAAGATCTTTTCGGGCATCGGTCTTTCCTCTTGCTGATGAAAAGCGATCTGCGCCCAACCAGGCGGCGTTCCACACGATCGGCCCGCGCTAGGCCGCAATCGGAGGCCGCCTGATCTCGGGCGCCGCATCCTTCTGCTGTTGCCGCGCCCGCTCCGCGGCGACCGCCATCCAGTCGCGTAGCAAGCCCTGGTCCTCTTTCGAGAACCGGGCGCGATGCTTCAAATCCTCGAACGAGTCGTCCGGATGGCACCGCTCGTAATCCGCACGAATAAGCGACTCGTGGTAGGAACGGATGTCGGCGTCGTCCGGACCGATTGGCTGTCTTACTCCATTGGCTGACATGTAGAGCCGTTCATCGCTCGATGGCATCATCGCTCGCTCCTCGTCTCCGCAAATCTGTCTCTTTCGAGCATTTCAGCCACCGCGACCATCACGCTGATGTCACCCCACAGCCCCGCATTCGCGGCCATGTAAATTCGCTCCAACTGATCGAGCCGGCGGTCCCGGCACTCCGTGCTGCGGTCGTCCTGCATCCTCTGCGGCGACGGCCTGGACAGGGCAGGCGCCCCCACGCCGCATGCCCGTCGGAATCGATTCCAAACCGGGGTCAGGGCTTCACCCAAGCTCATGTGCTCGCTCCGCGACCGAGGCGAACGCGCCAGATGTCGGGTCCCTTCTCGAGATACTCCCAACAAATGCCGCCGTCGCGGACCTCGAGCTGCAGCTTCAGGCGGCGCGGATCGTGGTCGACGATGAGCTGCAGCGTCTCGCCCGCCGCGAGATGCGTGACCAGTTGAGTTATGACCGTATGCCGAACGCTTGGACTGATCTCTCGAACGTCCACGACCCGTTCCTTGGACAAAGCCTGCTCACCCATGACGGTATCTCGCCTGATCGCCAGATAGACACGCCACATGGGCGCACATGCGCGCCGCGACGTCAGCCGGCAGCAGCCGGCCCAGAAGCGTCTCGAAATACGGCTTGACGATCCGCCCCGTGACTCCGCGCTCGGCGCACAGAAGATCGACGATGTTTTCGGCAAGCGGTGTCATTTGACGCTTGCCGGCGCAGGGATCGAGGATCACGCGGATCGCCTCCTCCACACGATCCCACCGCGCGCCGGAAATGTGCGTCATCACATTGCTGATGTGGCCATGCGCACGGAAATGCGACACGACGATCGCCGCCAACTCCGATACCGGCAGCTCCGCGATGTCGCCGGCGGCGAGGGAAAGGAGCGGCTCACGAAGCCCATCCATGAGGGCCGCCACCTGTCCTGATCCGGCGGCCTGCATCGGTTTGATCCCGCCCACCATCATGTTCATGGCGCGCTCAGCGGCCTCGCCGACCAACCAGCCGGACCCTCCGCTTCCGTCTCCATTCTCCTATCTCATAAAAGATACATTGACATTACATCTTTTAGCGGGAAGACTGGAAAACGTGAATGCCGCCTCCGGAGACGCGCTGCCATGAACCACAACGACCACGCCTATCCGGCCCTTCGATCCGCGGCGCCGTTTGGCGCCACGGCACAAAGTCGATGGCTGCTGCGCGGAGAAGCAATGGGAAGGCTTCTGGCCAGGGCCTTCGCCACCATGCGGCGGACCAGCGATGCTGGGCAGGGCCGCTTCGGCCATGCCCCGCTCTCAAGAGCTCACACCAAGACAAGGAAAATGCCATGAGTGAGCCCTCAAACACCGCCGACGTCGTCGATGTCCGGAGCCTCGTGCCGGCGGACCGCCACGCCAAGATCTTCGAGCTCCTGAACGCGCTGGAACCGGGCGCATCCTTCGTCCTGGTCAACGATCACGATCCCAAGCCGCTCTACTATCAGCTCGAAGCCGAGTATCCGGGCCAGTTCTCCTGGACCTATGTCGAACAGGGGCCACAGGTCTGGCGCGTCGAGATCGGCAAGCACGCCAAGGCGGCCTAAGACGCCTCGACGCGACGCCGGCTCCGACCGGCGTCGCGTCCGGTGGAAAATCTCACGATGGGTGTCACGCTCTCACGTTGGACCATGTCCTATTTCGCCGCAGCGCTCCTGTCGCTGATCCTCGGCGAGTGCCTCATGACGGCAGGATATGGCTTTCCATCTGCGCCGATCCGGGCTCCGCAGACGCTCGTTCTTGTCCACCTCATCGCCATCGGCTGGCTCAGCCTTCTGCTTTGCGGGGCGCTCTTTCAGTTTGTCCCGGTCCTCATCGCACGGCCCCTTCACAGCAATTCGCTGCCTCTGCCAACCCTTGTCTTGCTTGTGGCGGGGCTCGCCGCGCTGCTTTCCGGTTTTCTTCAGCTCTCCGGCACGATCGACGTGGGCGCATGGCCCTTCCCGCTCGCCGCCGGCTTGCTTGCATCCGGATTTGCGCTCGCCCTTTATAATCTCGGTCGCACGCTCTGGCAGGCTCGACCTCTCCCCCTGCCGGCGCGTTTCGTCGCGGTGGCTCTCCTGTGCCTCGCCGCAACAGTCGCACTCGGCGCAACCTTCAGTCTCGTCTTCGCCGGACCGGTCCATTCCGAAGCGCTCCTGGCGATCACCGCGGGCGGTCTGCCGCTGCACGTCCTCGCCGGGCTCGGCGGCTGGCTGACATTTGCGGCTATGGGCGTGAGCTACCGTCTCCTAGCGATGTTCATGCTCGCACCGGAATTGGAAGGCGCCCGTCCCCGTGCGGTCTTCTGGCTTGGGACAGGCGCGCTCGCCGTGGTGATCCTCGGCGGGGTTGCGCAGATCCTTCGCGACGTGACAATCCTGCCCGCGCTCTGCGTCGGCGCCCTTCTCGGGTTTGCCGCTCTGGCACTTTACGGTGCCGACATCTTCTATCTCTATCGCGCCCGCAAGCGCCGCATCATCGAGCTCAACAGCCAGATGGCCGCCCTCGCGCTGATCTCGCTCGCCGCAGCCGTCGCGCTCATTGTCGTTCTGATCGCGACGAACCGTCTTTCAGACCAGATCGGCGCCGTCGTCTTCCTCGCAGCGTTCGGATGGCTGACCGGCCTCGGGCTCGCCAAGCTCTACAAGATCGTCGCCTTCCTGACCTGGCTCGAATGCTACGGCCCCGTGCTCGGCAAGACTGCAACGCCTCGGGTGCAGGATCTCGTCATCGAAGGACGCGCCCGGCCGTGGTTCCTCCTTTATTTTCTGTCCGTCTGGGGCGCGACCGCGGCTCTGCTCTTCGCGCATGCCACAGCTTTCAGAATGGCGAACGGAGTGATGCTTGTCGCCACACTCGCGATCGCCGTGCAGCTCCTGCGCACGCGGCTGCTGTCGGACCTGACGGCGGAGGTCCCGCTGCCCGACGGCGCGCACCGGCCGCATCTCCTCGTGTCCCTCCCGAACTCAACCTGACCGGAAAGGAGGCCAACCCCCCATGCCACAGACCTTTGTCGACCTCGACGTTCGTCCGATCCTCCGCGGCGGCGGTGAACCATTCGAAAAGATCATGCAAACCGTTGATGCTCTCGCCCCCGACGAAGGATTGCGGCTTTACGCGACATTCAAGCCGGTTCCGCTGTTCCAGGTGCTCGGCCGCAAGGGCTTTGCTCACGAAGCCAGGGAGATCGAGGGCGGCGACTGGGAAGTCCTGTTCAGGCGTGCTGAAGCCCCCGTCGAGGGCGAGGCAAGCGCTGCGGCCGAAGCCCCGGACACGGATGATTGGCCCGAACCTGCCCAGCAGATGGACAATCGCGACCTCGAGCCACCCGAGCCGATGGTCCGCATCCTGGCGGCGCTGGAGACGATGGAATCAGGCGACGTTCTCCAAGCCCTGCTCTGCCGCGAACCGATGTTTCTCTTCCCCGAGCTCGCCAAGCGAGGGCATGCATGGCAGGGCGGTTTCGAGCCGGACGGCACCACCTACAAGATCCTCGTGCGCGTCGGCGAAGGCCAGAAACCGGCGGCTTGAGAGCCTACTGCCCGTCGCCGACCCCTTGGGAGTCTCACGATGTTTATCCAGACCGAAGCGACAAGCGACCCGGCGAGCCTGAAGTTCCTGCCTGGCAGAGACGTTCTCCCGGGCCGAACCCTAAGCATCTCTGATCGTAGCGAAGCCGCTCGCTCTCCGCTCGCCGCAAGGCTCTTCGAGGTGCCTGGCGTTGCGGCCCTGTCCTTCGGGTCGGACTACATTACCGTCACCAAGAACAAGGGTGAGTGGCAGCATCTCAAGCCGGCTCTCCTCGGCGCGATCATGGAACATTTCATGGCTGGCGCGCCGATCATCATCGAACAAACCGTCGACGCCGCGGCGCCGACCGAGACAGACGCAGTCGCGCAGAAGATCAAGGAGGCCCTTCGCCGGGTCATCGACCCGGAGCTCGGCTACAATATCGTCGATCTCGGCTTGATCTATGATGTGCATGTCGATGCCGACGGCGTCGCCTCGGTCATCATGACTACCACGACGCCCGGCTGTCCCGCCACCAGCTATCTCACCGAAGGTGCACGGGAGTGCACGGCCTCTGTCGAGGGCGTCGAAATGGCCGAGATCACGCTGACCCATGAACCGCGCTGGTCGCCAGAGCTGATGAGCGACGACGCCAAGGCGCATTTTGGCATTCGCTGAGGGCTGGCTGACGATGAACTCGACATCCAAGCACCGTATCGCGGCCCGTAACGAGCCGGTCAGACCTGCTTTCCCCATTGCCGATCTTCTTCTCGAAAGCCTCCACAGCCTGGCTCAAGCCGGAGAGGCCGAAAACGCATGCCGTCTTGCCGGCCGCACCTACGCGCTGCTGCGAACAGCGCAACCTGACGTTGCCCGCCGCTTCGACGTCTTCTTGCATCGTCTGACACCGCGCTTGACCTGGACCGAGCCGCCTCGGCAAGCCGGGCATATCGTCTCTCACGATCCTGCCATTGCCGATGCCCGCCTCCCATCAACTTCCGGCGAGCGGGAGTCCGATCGATGACGACCACTGTTGTTGGACACGCATGCCGTGCGCTTCAAACGGGTCTCCGGGCCCAGATATTGAGAGTGACGGACACCGTACGCTCCCGATGCGCCTTTCTCGCTCCTCGCCTGATTGCCGGTGCAGCCTTCCTCTTCCTCATCGCGATTGTCGTTGGGATATTCTGAATGCACGCCGACCGGACGCAATTCAAACGCCCAACGTCGCTGTGGCGAATTCAGCCCGAGGGGCCGTGCGACCCGCCGGGGCATGTCGGGCATCCCGCATGGGCGGAGATCATCATATGCGCCGAATCCGCACACGCCGCCCACCTCGTCGCAATGCGGCTCGACGCAGCAATACAGACATTTTCGGTCGGCAACGGGTCGCCGACGACGCGGACAGCCGCCCCGATCAGGTCCTCCTACGCGGTCGAGCCTGTCGAACCGAATGCCGCAATCGCGTCTTGCGCGTCTGCGTTTCCCGAGATCGTCACGGCAACACTCCGAAAACAGCCCCCAACACAGGACGACACCTCGCTCTTTGCCGACGTCGTGATCACACGAGAGACCCGCGTGTCGTGCAATGGGGCCGATCCACAGCTCGGGCATCCCAAGGTCTGGTACGCCTTCCGCGAAGGAAAGCCTGGCTCCCTCGCCTGCGACTACTGCTCGCGCATGTTCATCTACATCCCGTCGGCCAACTCCGGGATCGAGCTGCCGACACGTCGGCACGATTCCGAAAGGACATCCAAACCGAGACCTCGTTTGCCCCCTCGAATGCCAATGGAGTTATCAATGACCGATATCCCAGCCAAGCTGCCCGATGACGCCAAAGCCTACGGACGCTCACCTGATTTCACCTCGGACAATCTTCCCGACAAGCTTCGCTCCGCCCATTCAACCAAAGCCGGCACATGGGGTCTCCTCCATGTTCTGGAAGGAAGAGTTCGCTACGAATTGGAGCCTCCGAAGAACGGAGTTCGAGAAGCGGCGGCGCCCGAAACCATCGTCATCGAGCCCGAGGTCCTGCATCATGTGGAATTCCTGGAGCCGGGCCGGTTCTTTATCGAATTCTATCGACGTGCCGGCAGATGACCTCGACGGTCCGAAGACTAAGGACAGCGGCGGCTCCGGCTAGTTGGGCCGCCGCAGGACGCGCCATGACATGTCCACCAGAACGACAATGATTGCCACCATCTTCGCGGCTTCCAGCGCGATATAGAGCGTGTGATGGTTCGACGGGGCGGGCTCACCTCCTGCAATAATGACGCCGACCCGCGCATCGAGAAGAGGCAACAGCCACACGGTTTCGAGCGCAACAATCAATACAGCTACGATCGTGAACACACCACTGATCCAGCCGCGCCTTCCCAGAAACGCCAGCAGCAACAAAGCGGCACAGAATCCCCACTCGACCTTGTTGTAGACGGCAAAGGTATGCCGGCCAACGTCCAGAGCAACCGGCAGCGTGAGACTCGGCGCCAGGAATTTTGCCGGGGTGGCGAGGAACGAAACACCGACCAGCATGCCCAGCCAACCCGCCGCGACGATGATCAACAAGACAGAGAATGCGGATATTCTCGAATGCGGCAGCTCCACCGTTGCGTACTCCCGATCCACGCGTTAAGATATACAGAGAATATTTGTTTTACTAGGACGACACAAGCCGCAACGCCGGCTTCCCCAGCATGCGGCCCATTGCGGGCTGTTGCCGCGCTGCGCCAGTCGCCCCGGCATTACGCCTCCAAGTGGAAGGAGTGAGCCATGGCGCAGAAGATGAAAGCCACCGTCTTCGTTGAGCCCAATCGCATCGTTCTCGATGAAAAGCCGATTCCCGAAGTCGGCGCGCTCGATGCATTGGTCCGCATTACGACGACGACGATCTGCGGAACCGACGTGCACATCCTCAAAGGCGAATACCCCGTCGCCCCAGGCCTTACCATCGGGCACGAGCCCGTCGGCATCATCGAGAAGCTCGGCAGCTCCGTTCAAGGATATGAGGAGGGCCAGCGCGTCATCGCTGGAGCAATCACGCCGAGTGGTCACAGCGCCGCCTGCCTCTGCGGCTGTCATTCTCAGGACGGTCGCGACACCAAGCACGGCTTCAAGCCGCTCGGCGGGTGGCGCTTCGGAAACACCATAGATGGCGCCCAAGCCGAATACCTGCTGGTGCCCGACGCAATGGCCAACCTCGCCGCGATACCGGACGAGCTGGAGGACGAACAGGTCCTCATGTGTCCCGACATCATGTCCACCGGCTTCTCCGGCGCCGAAAGCGGCCAGATCAAGATCGGCGACTGCGTGGCCGTCTTCGCGCAAGGACCTATCGGCCTCTGCGCCACGGCAGGAGCCCGCCTGATGGGTGCCACCACGATTTTCGCTGTCGACGCGATCTCTGAGCGGCTGGCACTGGCAGGCGCCGTCGGCGCTGATCACGCGATCGACTTCACCAAGACCGACCCGGTCGAGGAGATCATGCGACGCACCGACGGCCGCGGTGTCGACGTCGCCATCGAAGCGCTGGGACGTCAGGAGACGTTTGAAGCCGCATTGCGCGTGCTGCGGCCAGGGAGCACATTGTCGTCACTGGGTGTCTATTCGGCCGATCTCAAGATCCCGCTTGACGCCTTCCACGCGGGCCTGGGCGACCAGAAGATCGTCACGACCCTCTGTCCGGGCGGAAAGGAACGCATCCGTCGCCTGATGGAGGTCATTGCGTCGGGCCGCCTCGACACCCGCCGCCTCGTCACGCACCGTTTCCGACTGGATCAGATCGAGGACGCCTATGACCTCTTTGCCAACCAGCGCGACGGAGTGATCAAGGTGGCGATCACCCCCTAGACACGTCGCTAGACGCCACCGCCGCGGCGGCACGGACCTCTCCAGCACGTTTGATCATTGTAGATTCGATGATGATGGGCTAAGATATATTTAGTATGAATGTTTAAGTTCATGTAGAAGGAGCCAAGCGATGGAACGGTCCGATCTCAAGGTTTCCCCATCGCAGCTATCCGACGTTGCCTCGCCCGAAGCCGGCGATCCCGAGTGGGACTGCGTCGCCGAAGCCTCGTGGGAATCCTTCCCCGCAAGCGACCCGCCGGCCTGGATCGACCGAGGGCATGACATACCTTCCTCCCCTCCCGGCGACGGCCTCTCGGCCACCCACGAGGCGAAACGGATCGACATCGAGGAGGATGGCTTTGTCGTCGACAGCGCACTTCTCGCAGAACTCTTCGACCTGAAGGACTCGGAAGTTCGGCGACTGATGCATGAGGGGCAGATCACCAGCATTTGCGAAAAGGGGCTCGATCAGCATCGCGACCAGTTCCGACTCACCTTCTTTCACCGCAACCGCCGCGCGCGCATAAGCGTTCACGCGTCCGGCCGCATTCTCGATCGGTCCGTCATCAATTTCGGCGAGACCCCGGTTCGGCAGACGTCGCGCCCGGCGACCGGTTGATGCACAGGGAGCTCCGTTAGCCGCCAAGGACTCTGCTATGAGCATGCAATCAATGTCCCCGCTCGATCTTCCGGGCAGCGATCTCGACATCGCCAAAATGCCGGGACATTGGTTGCTCGCCCGCCTGGGCAAGCGTGTTCTTCGTCCCGGAGGGCTCGGCATGACCCGAGCGCTGCTCGACGACCTACTCATCACATCGGATGACGACGTAGTCGAACTGGCTCCCCGTCTCGGAACCACGGGGCGCAGGATTCTGGAAATAAATCCTAGCCGCTCTGTCGGCGTCGAAAGAGACACCAAGGCAGCCGCCTGGTCGGAGCGCCAGCTTCCCAGAGCGCGCAACATCTCCGTTGTCACCGGAACGGCTGACGACACCGGCCTGCCCGATGCATGTGCCTCGGTCGTTATCGGCGACGCCATGCTGACGATGAACATGGCCGAGCACAAGCAGCGCATTGTCCGGGAAGCCTATCGGCTGCTTTGCCCTGACGGCCACTACGGCATTCATGAGCTCTGCATCATTCCCGAGGCAATAGATCCGGCCGACCACCAGAGAATCGACCGCGACCTCTCCTCGGCCATCCACGTCGGCGCGCGGCCCTTGCGGGCTCCGGAATGGAAGAGCCTTCTCGAACAGTCAGGCTTTCAGGTCACCAAGGTCGGGCACGCACCCATGCACCTGCTCCGCCCGAAACGCCTGATCGAGGACGAAGGTCTGATCGGGGCTCTCCGCATTGCGAAGAACATCCTGGTCAGCCCGAAAGCCAGAAGGCGCGTCTTGGCGATGCGCGCGGTATTCGAGCGCTATCAGCAGAATCTCAACGCGATCTACGTCGTCGCTGAAAAGAGGCAGGAGGCCGGATGAAACCTCCATCGCGCCGGACACAACCCGCTACGCCATCAAATGGAACCTGCCCCCAATGAATGACGCTCTCTACCCGAAACCGACCCGCAGCCTCGCTGAGAAGCGAAAGGCCCTTGCCCCCGATGCCGAGGCTGCATTTCGCACGTTTAGCGAAACGGTTTTCCGCGACGGAGCTCTGTCGGCCAAGACCAAACAGCTGGTCGCCATCGCTGTCGCCCATGTGACTCAGTGTCCATACTGCATCCAGGGTCACACCAAGGAGGCACTCAGGCGGGGCGCATCCGCCGAAGAGATCATGGAAGCGATCTGGGTCGCCGCCGAAATGCGTGCGGGCGCTGCCTACGCCCATTCTGCGCTCGCGCTGACAGCGCTGGGTGAGGGCGGTGAAAATGATTGATCGCGATGCGCTGTCCCCCCGCAGGCAAACGCCATGGGCCAACACATGGTCGCTCGCCGGGCCAGGTCGGACGAAACGCGTTGCTGCGCGCCATCGCACCTTCGGACATCGCCTCACACTCCGTCCGAACGACCGCGACGGTCATGTGGCGACAGTCTCCTGGTCGGTGGCGATGCGAAATTAGAAAGGAAGCTGCTTCATGGCGCTGCATCACGCAAGACCCGGAGAGATCGTCGACGTTGCGCCGATGGGCGCTGCGATCGCCGGTGCCCGAACCAGCGCCATCATAAAGACGGATCAGTTCGAGGCGATCCGCCTGATCGTGCGTGCCGGCCTCGAGATCCCCGAACACGAGGTCCCCGGCAACATCACCCTCCACTGCCTCGAAGGCCGAGTGCAGCTTGGCCTGGAAAGCACCGTCCTCGAACTGGGACCGAACCAATGGGTGTATTTGGCCGGCGGCGCGCCGCACTCGCTCAAGGGCATCGAAGATTCGTCGCTGCTGCTGACGATCTTCTTCCCGCAACCTGCAACTCGATCCCGACGGACCGGGACGGAGTGAGGTGCGATCTTGCGACCATCACCGATAGAGCGCGCTCAAGCGGCTGCACACCAGGGCGGCCATTGGGCCAGTCGCGCTTATAGAGAGCCGAGCCGGGCGATTGTCGGGCGCTATGACTGCAACTGCATCGACCGCTGGGAGAATGAAGGCGGCGCCATAGTGCGGATCAATCCGGATCACCACACCGGGGGACACAATTGAGAGACGGCCATGCTGATTCGCTCCTCCGATCAGAACCCTCGATACACGCTTCTCAAGCGGTTTCCCGTGCCGCGAAACTTCAAGACGGACCGCTCGTCTCGCATTACGCGCGGAAAGCTTTGGCCCGCCCCATCACGAGCCGCGAAAATCAAGCGTCTTGAGGTTTACCGCTACGATCCGGACAAGTCGGCCAATCCTCGCCTCGACACCTATGAAGTCGATATCGAGGACTGCGGCCCCATGGTCCTCGACGCACTGATCAAAATAAAGAACGAGATTGATCCCACGCTGACCTTCCGCCGTTCCTGCCGGGAGGGCATTTGCGGATCGTGCGCCATGAACATCGATGGCACAAACTGGCTCGCCTGCACGCGCTTCCTATCCGAAACGGCAAATCCCGCTGCGATATACCCGCTCAATCACCTTCCGATCATCAAGGATCTCGTACCCGATCTCACCCATCTCTACGCGCAATATGAATCGATCGAACCATGGCTTCAATCCGCGACGGCGGCGCCGGATCGCGAGCGACGGCAATCGCCCGAGGACCGGCACCGGCTCGACGGATACTACGAGTGCATTCTATGCTTTTGCTGCACCGCGGGATGTCCGAGCCATTGGTGGAACGGAGATCGGTTCCTGGGTCCTGCAGCGCTGCTGCAAGCATGGCGATGGCTGGCTGACAGCCGCGACGAGGCGACGGGCAAGCGCCTCGACGAACTCGAAGATCCGTTTCGCCTCTACCGTTGCCATACGATCCTGAATTGCACCCGAACATGCCCCAAGGGCCTCAATCCCGGCAGGGCGATCGCCGAGATCAAGAAGATGATCATCCAACGCAGCAGCTGAAATCATGACGCATAGCCATCGCCCGACATCACCCGCTCTTCAGATCTACCGGCCGCAGCTTACCTCGGTGCTCTCCATCACCCATCGATTGACGGGCGTCGCTCTCAGCGTGGGCAGTCTCATGATCGTCGCCTGGCTCGTGGCGGGAGCGATCGGGCCTTCTGCATATGATGGCGTTCTGGTCTTCGTGCGGTCCTGGTTCGGGCTCGTCCTCCTGGCCGGCTGGACCTTCACCATCTTCTTTCACCTCTGCAACGGCATCCGACACCTTTTCTGGGACACGGGCCGCGGCTTCGCTCTTCGAACGATATACGCCTCAGGCTGGGCTGTGGTCGCAGTGAGCACGGCACTCACAATCGGTTGCTGGGCGGCGGCGATTTTCCTGGCTTGGGGCGTCGAATGAGGTGCTACCAAATCCAGATCCCACTGGCGCGCGCGCGCGGACTCGGCTCCGCCAGGTCGGGTGCAAGCCAATGGTGGGCTCAGCGTGTAACCGCCATCGCGCTGGTGCCGCTTACCATCTGGTTCGTCGTCTCGATCGTTCCCCTGATGGCCGCCGGCCATCAGGCTTTTCTCGATTGGCGCGGCTCACGGATCAACGTTGTCTTGCTGACGCTCTTCGTCCTGATGCTGTTCTATCACATGGCGCTCGGTCTGCAGGTCATTGCCGAAGATTACCTGCACCGTGAATCCACGAAGATTACCGCGAAGATATCGATTCAACTTGCCTGTCTGACGCTGACAATCGCTTCCATTGTTGCGATCCTGCGATGACGATGGACGGCACATTTCCAACCGAGGCTGCGGCGAACAACGGAAATGGATACTGGAAGTCATTCATGAATCCGTGGCCGCTCAAGGAGACGTTTGTGAAGGTCGACACCCTGCTTCCAGCCGCGCGAGAACGACTCGTCACGATCAGCGACAAGGCACAGCTTACGGAGGCCGCCGCGCGCCTCGGCACGGGTCACACAGGTCTCGTTGTCGTCTGCGACGACGCCGGCAGAATGGCTGGAGTTGTCAGCAAGACCGACATCGTATCACGCATCAGCCAGTGCGAAGGACATACGTGCACAATGATGGTCGCCTCGGTCATGACGCGTAGTGTCGCCTCCTGCAGACCTGACGACTCGCTCCAGATGGCCTGGAATCTCATGAAGGAAAGGGGATATCTGCACATCCCTGTCGTCGATCGGGAAAACCGGCCCCTCGGTACGCTCTTCGCGCGCGACGTGCTTCAAGCCCTGCTGCGCGAGGTTGAGTACGAGGAAGACCTGTTACGCGACTATGTCATGGGCATCGGATATCGCTAGCCTCGCCATTGCAATGGCTCTCGTTCACTCTTTCGATAGAAGGCAAATGCAGCAACAAAGGCGACAAAGAGAGATCAGGATCAAGGCCGATGACATCGCGATGCCATCCGACGGCTGCTGGATGAAAAATCTCGCATCAAGCACGGCATTTAACCGATTGAACCCAAGCATTCATCCAGTACTGCAAGGCCATTTATCATGCAGAGCCCGAATCACGATTGACCTCAATAAGGATATCCCGCACGCTAGTCGAACACTCGAGAAGTTGCTGCCGATGAACGATCGCAATCGGAATGCGCCTGGAGGTATGAGGCGATGAGCCATTTCCTTGACCGGCTGACCTACTTTCGCAGGGATCAGGAAACGTTCTCGGGTGGTCACGGCATCACGACAAGGGAAAGCCGGAAGTGGGAAGACGCCTACCGGAAGCGGTGGGCGGCGGACAAGATCGTCCGCTCCACGCACGGCGTGAACTGCACCGGATCCTGTTCCTGGAAGATTTACGTCAAGGGCGGGATCGTTACCTGGGAGACGCAGCAGACGGACTATCCGCGAACCCGGCCGGACCTGCCCAATCACGAGCCCCGCGGCTGCCCGCGCGGTGCGAGCTATTCCTGGTATCTTTATTCCGGCACGCGCATCAAATACCCGCTGGTGCGCGCCCGCTTGATCAGGCACTGGCGCGAGGCGCGCAGTTCGATGAGCCCCGTGGCTGCGTGGCGCTCGATTGTCCAGGACAGTGCCAAGCGCCGCGACTGGGTTGCCAAGCGTGGCCGTGGTGGCTTCGTGCGCGTGGGCTGGGACGAGATCAACGAGCTGATCGCCGCGGCGAACGCCTATACGATCCGCGAGTACGGGCCGGATCGGATCGCCGGTTTCTCGCCGATCCCCGCGATGTCGATGATCTCCTATGCGGCCGGCACGCGCTACCTGTCGCTGCTCGGCGGCACGATGCTTTCCTTCTACGACTGGTATTGCGACCTGCCGCCCTCTTCCCCACAGGTGTGGGGCGAGCAGACAGACGTGCCGGAGAGCGCGGATTGGTATAATGCCGGCTTCCTGCTGGTCTGGGGCTCGAATGTGCCGATGACGCGGGCTCCGGATGCCCACTTCTATTCGGAGGTTCGCTATCGGGGCGCCAAGAGCGTCGTCATCGCGCCCGACTACAACGAGGCGGCGAAATTCTCCGACATGTGGCTGCATCCCAAGCAGGGCACGGATGCAGCGCTTGCCCTCGCGCTCGGCCACGTGGTGCTGCGCGAGTTCTATCTCGATCGGCAGGCGGAGTATTTCGCCGACTACACGCGCCGCTTCTCTGACTTTCCGCTGCTCGTCACGCTGGCCGAGCGCGACGGTCAGCTCGTGCCCGACCGGATGCTGCGTGCCGCAGATCTGCCGGACAGTCTCGGCGAAACCAACAACCCCGATTGGAAGGCCGTCGGCATCGACGAGGTGACCGGCGAATTGGTGGCGCCGCTTGGCTCTTCTGGATTCCGCTGGGGCGAACAGGGCAAGTGGAACCTCGAGGAGCGGGACGGCAAGGGCCGCGACATCCGGCTTCGCCTGAGCCTTGCCGACGCCCATGACGGGATCATGCCCGTCTCCTTCCCCTATTTCGGCGGCACCGCCGCGCATGACTGGGTCGCCACCACACACGAACGGATCCTCAAACGCAACGTGCCGGTTCGCGAGATTGAGCGTGCGGACGGCGGCAAGCTGCGGGTGGCAACCGTCTTCGATCTCTACTGTGCCAACTACGGCCTCGACCGCGGCTTTGGCGGCGAAAACGTCGCCACCAGTTTCGACGACGGTATCCCTTTCACGCCCGCCTGGGCGGAAAAGGTGACCGGCGTGCCGCGGCAGGCCATCATTCAGGTGGCGCGCGAGTTCGCCGCCAACGCCGAGACCACCAAGGGGCGCTCCATGGTGATCCTCGGAGCGGGGCTCAATCACTGGTACCACATGGATATGAGCTACCGCGGCATCATTCAGCTTCTGGTGATGTGCGGCTGCGTCGGCAAATCCGGGGGCGGTTGGGCACATTATGTCGGCCAGGAAAAGCTGCGCCCGCAGACCGGCTGGCTACCGCTGGCCTTCGCGCTCGACTGGACCCGGCCGCCGCGACAGATGAACGGCACCAGCTTCTTCTACGCCCATAGCGACCAGTGGCGCTACGAGACAATGAAGGTCTCCGAGCTCCTCTCCCCGCTGGCGCCGGCCGGCGACTGGTCGGGCGCCATGATCGACGTCTACCTGATCGTGCCGCCTGACAAGATCGGCGCCTACCGTTCGGTATTGCGCGTGATGCTTGGGCAGCATTTGGCGGAAGCGATCAAGTGGCGCGCGGATATCGAGAAGAACAACAGGTTGGACGAAGACCTGCCGGAGAGCTTCCCAGACTGGCCGATGATGTTCTACCTCGATGAGCTGCCGCAGCTTGGCTATATGCGCATCGTCGAGGAAGCCGTCGCCATTACGCGAAGCTACCGGGTGCGGCTGTGGCTCTTCACCCAGGACATGGCCCAGCTGAAGGAGGTCTACCCCAAATGGGAGAGCCTGCTGGCCAACTGCCGCTGCCAGATCTTCTTCAGGCCGAACGAAATGAGCACGGCGACCGAAATCGCCAACCGGCTCGGCATGCGGAAGGATATCTGGGGAGGCGAGGATTGGGTGGCGTCGCCGCAGAAGCTCATGGGACCGGCGTTCCGCGAGGATGCCGTTATCTTCCTCGACGGCCTGATGATCCGATCGCGGATGGTGCCTCCGGTATACGCAAATCCAGCCCTTCAAGCGTGGATCGCCGAACAGAAGCAGGAGTTCGGCGAGGACATAATCCGTGCGGCACGAGCGACACCCCCGCCGTCTGCTCCCGATGACGAACCGGATGCATCGCCATCCGGCGGCGCGGGATCAGCGGCGCCGACCAAGAGTGAAAGCTCTCAAAGAGAAGACGCCGACCTAGCAGACAATCAGGAATATCAGCGTCGCCTCGCCGCCCTCCAGGCAGAGATGCGTGTCCGCAAAGCCGAAACATCGACCCTTGGCCCCGAGAGGAGCACCAAGCCGCCTGAGCGCCCCGTAGAATCATCCGAGCCGCCCAAGCGCCCTCCTATGCCGCCAAAGTTCGACGAATGACCTGAGAGGGCTCCCGGCGCGCCAGACACCCTTTCAAAACCACAAGCCAAAGGACCAGCACATCAGGAGTTTCAGGAATGATGGAAAATATCATCACTATCGCCGTCGTGGTCGTCGTCGGCATCGTCGTTCTCAATCTGCTCTTCTGGAACAAGAACAAGAAAACGTTCAGCGACGCGAAAAAACAGAAGATTTCCGAACGGCAGGCGCAGCGAGACCAAGCGAAAGAATATCGGCAGAAATAGACCTGACGGCGCTGCAAATGCTTATCCACAAGAGAAGCGGCAACTACAGGATTTAATAATACAGGTACATATAGGTATATGCGGTACCGTTTATGCGTAATGCCGGTACCGTTTATGCGTGCCGAGAAAGTCGCTGGCGAGAAAAGCCGCCACTGTCAGGGCGGTACCGTTTATGCGTGGATAACTCGGCCCCAACCCGTTTTATGCACAGACCGGTTAGACGTCGTTCAGGCGAGGGTTTGCCGCCGGACATGGGACAGACTAGGCAACAGAATGAGCGCCTCCGGCGTCTCGTCGAGGCGCAAGGCCGGATAGATCAGCCGAACCTTGGCAAGTGCGTGAAGGAACGCCTTCTTGAAATTACGCCGCCCCTGCGCCGTCGTCGGGTAGTCCGAACCGAACTGCAGTTGCAGCGCACCCCATGGGATCGCCGTACGGTCTTTCAGATAGGACATCCGGTAGGTCAGCCACAGATAAACATCGAGCGCGAGTGGCGAGCGCTTGAGTGCCGTCAATGCCCGCAGGTCGATGGGTACCGGGTTCTCGGTGATTTCCGTGAAGAACTTCTCGGAGAGCACTACGGTGCTTTCCCATAAAGAACCCTGATCAGGCTGCCGAGGCTCCCACCACAGGTTGGCTTCGTCGGCAATGGTTACGTTGCGAATGCCGATGCCGCTTCCGGCTGTGTAGGTGCAGGAGATCGAGCAGGAGACCAACCGGGTCATCTGGTCCTTCAAGCGAGGTATCGACCCCCAGCGACCACCAGTCGGCGCCAAGCCCAACTCGGTCATGAAACGGCTGAGGCTGCCTCCGAGTACGACATGCCGGTCCTTCGTCCGCACAGCCTCGGTGGTCAGGAAACCGATGACGAGACGCGGGATACTTCCGTAGGGCAAGCCGATCTTCGATGGCGCGACCATGGTCATGGTGAACGCCCCGTTGGTGCGCTCGAACTCGTTGGCCGCAACAGCCTTGTGGGGCATTGTGGCCTGCACGAGCGCCCGCGCCATGAAGCCGAGGGCGCCGGCTTCCTTGGCCGCCTCCAGCTCGATTTCCATCGCGGCGCTGAACAGATTCTCCATCTGCCGCGTCAGCGGACGGTTGTCATTTGCAGGCTGGCCGACCTGCGCCTTGGGGGAAACCCTCAAACTGTCGATGGGCTCGATTTGAAAGAGGTCGTCTTGCGGTTTGCGTTTGTGGTTCATTCATCGATATTCTTATTTTGTTCTTTTCAGCATATCATAGGCCGCAGTTCGTTCAGCCATGATTTGCAGTTGAGACGACGGCAAGCCGACTAGCGGTTTGCCTTCCCGGCAATCTGTCGACAGATCTCCATCAGATCCTCGAAGCGGTCCGGATCGTTCAGCAGCAAGCCGTCCTCGACCATGCGGGCATAGTCCTTGGCAAGCGCCTCGAACGCCGCGCCTTCGGGGACCAGGACAAGTCCGCCGCGAACTGCGGCCCCATAGTCGATGAGCGCGCCTTCGGCATCCTTCTCGGCAAAGAACATGCTCTTATGCCGCGCGACCGCGAGGGCCAGGTCGTGGTCCTTCAGCGCCGCGTCGGCATGACCGGCCTCGTCCAGGCGGACGAGATCGTACCAGTGACGTGCGAAGCGGTCCCCACGGGCGCGGCCTTGCAGGCAATAGACATGCACGGCCGTCGCCTTTTCCCAAAAGGTGCGCTCGACACGCATCGTGCGCGGCGTGGCCTCGGGGAACGCGAGCGTTGCCAGATGTTCAGCGGCATCGCAGACGATGCGGCGCGGCTCCGCCGGCTCGCCCGTCGAACGCGCCCCGAACTCCAGCATGACCGAAGGGCTGACATAGCCGGAGCCTGTCGCGAGGGGCTCGTAGTCGATGAAGAGCTTGTCGCCGTCGGTGCGGAGCTTGGCGGATAGACCGTCCCGCTTGAGCGCCGCCTCGATCACGGGAGCAACGGTCTCGGTGACCCATTCGGGCAGGCGCGCCCGGACCGCACTCGACCACTTCTTCTCCTGACTGCGGTTGGGCGGCAGAGCCTCCGCATTGTCGCCGACCAGCTCGGGGACGAGCGCGCGGATGTCGTAGGTCAGGTCGATATCTTCGGAGAACCGATGGATAGCACCGTACCCCTTGGAGAGGGACGTCCCTCCCTTGAAGACCAGATGCGCCGCGAAGGGCGCATCGAACAGCGTGGCAAGCGACCAGACGACCCAGACATCCTTCTCCAGGAGGTGGACGGGTCGGCCGCTCGCGGACGCGGCAACCTCAAGGGCTTCCCTTTGTTCGTCGGCAGAAAGCTGGAGGAACGCCTCAGCCATTCACGACGACTTCACTGACCTGTTTGGCAAGCCAGGCCGGCAGCACGGAGCGCGCGGCGGCGATCGCCTGAAGCTCGGACGCGGAGAGCTTCCGCTTGAGCGCACGGAGGGCGGCGCCGGCCTGTTCGGGACCGAGCCAGGCCACGGCCCGAAGCACTTCGCCGGACGGCTGGTTGCCGACGGCGAACTGCCAGCGGGGGGCATGGCGCAGTTCCACGACCTGTGACCCAAGCTTCAGTTTCCGGTTCCGACCGG
>Ga0207415_1000357_pt1 | contig 35311 bp, 44 predicted proteins | sample Passage237A_FD_187369 | JGI IMG/M metagenome (GOLD analysis project Ga0207415, IMG submission 187369) | Cellulose adapted compost microbial communities from Newby Island Compost Facility, Milpitas, CA, USA - Passage2 37A (SPAdes) (version 3) ... | reverse complement strand
GGAGACGCTCGACGATCTGCTCTTGATCCTGGGGACCAAGGGCTGATGCTGGACCCGTATGCCTACGGCGTGCTCACGAAGGAGCACCATGAGCGTCTGGTGGCCGATCTGGACGGCTTTGCCTCCGACGCCGGCATCCCGCCGCATTGGGTGTACATGCGAGTACCTGCGGTGACTGGGGCGCTAGCGTAACGCTGCAGCCGCGTAGGACTTTGTGCGCGTGCCGGGTGGCAACGGCTTCTACTAGCTGAGGAATTTGACCCAGCCCGGTAACTGCCTAGAGTGAAAATGATTGCAAAAAAACATCAAGGCAGTTGCCAACATGAGGAAATATATCCGGAAACGCAGACTTGGGGCTAGCTTGTATGCCTCGCTATTCGATCAGGACGCAGGATCGATATCGCTGTGCTGCCCTGTGGGAGCTAGTAGATGCGAAAAGTAAGCGGGAAGCTTGTACACTACGTCACTGAACTGGCCCCCTTTGCCAATGTCCATTTTCTGGATCTGGCCCGACATCTACGTGACCTCCTAGACGCAGACCCCTCCGTGTTCCATGACGTGGTGCAGAAGACCGGCATCGGCCGGCGCAAAGCCTACTATCTCGTTGCGGTTGATAAGGCCTTCCGTAAGTTGAAAGTCCCCAAGCAGCGCCTCCTGAACATCGGCTGGACCAAGCTTACGCTACTGGCCAACCACATCACACAGGACAACTCCGCCCAACTGCTGAAGATGGCCGAGACACACAACGCCAGGGAGCTGCAGCAGGCTCTTGAGGGGCAGGAGGTCGAGCGCGACGCTAAGGTGGTAATGCTCTACTTCAACGATGACGACTACGCGAAATTCGCAGACGCCCTCGTCAAGTTCGGGGCAAAGCGAGCCCGGCGAGGCCTGTCCGATAAGGAGCAGGCAATCATCGCGATGATCGATGCAGTGGGCTAGTGGGGTAGTGTTAATGCACCATGACCCGGTGGCACTAAGCACCATAACACTACAGTGTGATGGTGTGGGCTTGGCTTGCACCCTCGTGGTGTACCGTTCTAACCTCCGGTTCGATCAGAATTTACGTGGTAGTGTTATCACACTATCACACCGCAGCGGGGGCAATGCAGTACGGAATCGTCAACGGTCAACGCCTCGAGGCGGCGCCCGGCCTCAAGGGGGAGTGCCCGCTGTGCGGCAGGCCGATACTGGCCCGCTGCGGTCAACTCCGGGTCTGGCATTGGGCGCACAAGGGTTCGCAAGGGTGCGACCCATGGGCGAGGGCGGAAACAGCCTGGCATCGCAACTGGAAGGCACAGTTTCCGACGGACTGGCGGGAAGTCATCCACAACGGGGCAGGGGAGCGGGCGAGGCACATTGCCGACGTGCGCACGCCTCACGGCTTGGTCCTCGAGTTCCAGCATAGCCACCTGTCGATTGCGGAGCAGCGGGAGCGGGAAGCCTTCTACGGCAACATGGTGTGGGTGGTGGATGGGACGCGCCCCAAGGGAGCCCTAGGGACTTTCCTCCACTGGCAGTGGAGCTTCCGGCCGACGCACCTGGACGGCATTCTCGCCTCGGACATTCCTGAGCGGTGCTTTCAGGCCGCTTGGGTTCGGTCATCGGTCATCGTGGCATTCGACTTCGCGGGGGCCGACAATCAAAAACCGGACGATGAGCTGTGGTGTCTCTTTCCCGGCCGGGTTCGCAGGCACGCTCTCGCGGCGCCTCTCCCCCGTCGCGAGCTCATCCGCATGGCCCATGAGCAGAGCTTCATCTACGAAACGACGGGCATCATGGCTCTGGTGGAAGACCATTTCCGGGCGCAGGAGGCGCAATGGTTCGGCCATCCTCCCCCATACTTGCGCAGCACGCCAGTGTCACAATGTGCCGGACTTGTGCAACGCGTAAGCCATTGACGCGGCTGGTGGCGTAGGGGTGTTGCACAAGTTCTAACTTGTGCAACAAGCAGCGGAGTGTGAGGCGGTGCCGAAGCGCTGGGCGTTCCTGCCGCGTAGCTACCTTAAGTGTTCCTTGGCCCATAACAGGGCCTTGAGGGCTGCATCCTTAGCTTCGGCCTCCGTCGCAAAAAACTTGTGCCCGCGCTGACTGGCCTCGGTTTCCCGGTTGGTGACGGTGACCTTCCATCCCCCCAGCACTATGCGTCAACACCAAGTTGTAGCCCTCGGCGTTCAAATAGGGATTTCCCCGCGCTGACCATTGCCACTCACGGTTACCCCAAGTTCTGCGGCGCCGAGCGAGCGTCCTGAGCCGCTTCTCACGCTCGCGCGGCCGGAAATAGTCCTCTTCCATGTTTTCGGCACATACGCACCCAACGGCCAGCACGTTAGGGTAATTCGGGTGCTCCATGAAATGCACGTAGCGCACCTCGGCACTTTCGCACATTTCGCAAACCTGAGAGGGCTCCTCAAGGTCGTCAATACCGGTGCAGGTCCACCCCTTTTTGGGCACACCTGGCTCTGACCACTTGCCGTGCTGCGTGTGGAGGTCCCGCATCAGGCTTCCAAGGCATTGACAATTTTAAGAGTGCGGCGCGTGTAGCCGGTCAGCTCCGTCTGGTCGATTTGGTCGGGCGTTATGTCCCCTATGTCCTCCCCGTGGTGATAGTCCTTCGTGTAGTCGTTAATCTGGTCCAGCTCGTCGTAAAGAGCGGCGGCCGGATGAGTATCGCCACCATCCCTAATCTTACCGACGATTTCGCCTAGCCAGTCCGTCGTAGTGAAATAGGCCGGATAGGTTGTGCGGCAGTACGTTTCCAATACTTCCCGCATCTTCTTTATGATGTCGATGGCCCTTCCGGCGCCCGTAGCAAGGTATGCCTGCAAGTCGTCGATTTCACTGGCCGTGCGCCCCGCCGTGGCTTTCTCAAGGTCGATTTCACTAATCTTAGAGCCCTGTTCTCGGTGGTCGGTAATACCCAGAGCAACCCGCTCGGCGGGAGGCGCCTTCTCCCAAAGCTGCTTCAAGAAGGTGGCGTCGTGTGACATGACGATGATCTGGCGGCACTTTCGAGCCACTTTCATGATCTCGTGCACCGTCTGGCGGCGCCGGAAGGAATCTTGGCTGTTGAATGGGTCGTCAAACACCACGACCCGGTTGGCGAGCCTATTGCGAGGCGCGCGGGCTGCAACTGGTCGAGACCTTCATCGAACCCGGCGCGACCGCCACCAATGACCGCCGCCAAGTTCCAGCGCATCGTGGTCCTTTCGGATCGCGGCTTCAACCACCCGACATTTCCGGAAAGCCGCCGGTGACCAATCTCACGAAAAACAAGACGACCAAAGGGGGACCCCATCGCTACTTGCCATTTCTATCTGCGGCAGGAGTTTCCCCAAGGCCCAGCCTTGCCGCGTGCCAGGAGGCTTCGGCGCGCGAGGAAATACCGAGCTTGCGGTAGATGTCCTTGATATAGCCCGCCACGGTATTCTCCGAGATCCCGAGCGCCTCGGCCACCTCTCCATTGCGCAGGCCCCGGCCGATCAGGCCAAGCACCTCGCGCTCGCGCCCCGTCAGGTCGCCTTCAGGCGCGGCCGGACCAGTTCTCTTGAAATGCTCCATGATCCGGCGCGCGACCGAGGGTGAGAGCGCGGGGATGCCCTCGACCATTTGCTTGAGCTGCCGGACCAGCAGATCCTGGGGTTGCTCTTTGAGCAGATATCCCTGCGCGCCTGCCGAAAGCGCGCCCACGATCGAGGCGTCGTCGCCCATCACCGTTGTGACGACACAGACAGTCTGGGGGCGCAGGAGACGCAGATTGCGCAATACGTCGAGACCGGACCCGTCCGGCAGGCCGAGATCGATCAGCGCGACATCGTAGTCGCGCGCCGCCGCCTGCGCGATGCCGGCGCGCATGCTCGCTGCTTCGTGAATCTCGGACTTCTCGAAAGCCGCGCTGACGATCTCGCTCAGCCAGCGGCGGGTTTCGCTCAAGTCCTCGACGATGAGTATCTTCGTCATTGCGTAATCCGTACAATATCAACGGGGAACCGCGCCTCGATACGGGTGCCCTCTACTCCGCTGGCGACGTTGAACCGGCCACCCAGACTTGTCACTCGCGCCTGCATATTGACAAGCCCGTTGCCGGTCTGGACGCTTCCGGGATCGAAACCGCCGCCATCGTCGGCCACGATTAAGGCTATGGCGTCTTCATCGAGGCGAATCGTGACGCGGATCGCCTCCGGCTGTCCATGCTTGAGCGCGTTCTGCACCGCCTCGCGGACGACCGAGCGCACCGTATGCGCGGCCGCCAGCGGCAGGATCGCGGGTCCGGCATTCTCCACCTCCCATTTCATCTTCACGCCAGCGGAAAAAAGATGCTCGGAGATCTGCGAGCGCAGATCGGCCAGCATCTCGTCAAAGGAGAGGTCGGGATTGGAGGCGTTGTTGATGACGTCGCGCAGATCGGTCAGCGTCTCGCGGATCATCATGTCCTTGCGCGCCAACCCCCGGCTGTGCAGCGCGCCCATCAGCTGCACACCGATATTATCGTGGATGTCGCGGGCGATGCGTTCGCGCTCCTCGGCGACGCCCTTTTCATAGGCTTCCCGGCTTTCCAGCGCATTGGCGAGCATGGTGGTGAGTTCGACCGCCAAATCCGCATCGCGCAGCGAGAACAGTTTTCGTCCTCCATCGGCATAATCCAGCCGATAGCCCGGCAGACTGCCGGCGCTCGGCACGGCAAGCGCCAGACCGTCATCGATCAGCGCAGGGTCTTGCACATCCGTAGCGGCTGTAATCGAGAGCGGCCGGAAGGCATCTTCCAGAAGCGCGCGCCAGCGCGCCTGCTGGTCGCGGCCCGGCGGGGTGAGCGCCACGCCCATAACCTGACGGAACAGGTTTCCCCGCGACGGTTCCGCGCGGCGCAGCACAAGGCGGGCCAGCATGTCGCGCAGGGGCAGCCAGGCCAGAGCCACGATCAGCAGCGACAGCGCGAAGGCCGGTGCGCGTTCGTCGATGATGGTGACGATCAGGATGGCATCGAGCACGAGAAGCAGAAGCACGCCGACAACATAAAAAAGAATGCGGAAGGCCCATTCGTCGAGCTGGAACAGCCGATACCGGGCGACCCCGAGCGCGACGCCGACATAGACCAGCAGGAAGAACAGGAACGCTTCCCCCTGCGAGACGAAGGCGCCGATGCCCAGTGCATGGGGCGCTATGACCGTGGCGACGAAGGCGCCCGCGCCGACGATCACCGCCAGTCCGAGCCAGGCGAGCGCCGCGCGGTCGCGCGGGTGCCCGCGCGTGACCCTGAACTGGATGGCGACCAGAACGACGATGGCGAGCATGGCCGACACGACCGCCAGATGGAAACCCAGGCCCGGCCCGTCCGCCAGTTGCAGGATATCCACGGCCTGCCACGCGCCGAGAACAATGGCGGGCAGCGCGAGCCAGCGGGCTGATACCAGCCTTCGGGGATAGACCAGAAACAGCCCGATCATGCCCACGCCGAATGTGAGCGCCCCAATATGATTGAATGTGGAGAGAACCCGAAACAGCCCGCCTGGAAGCGCCAGTTCCCGGGTCGAGTAGACGGCGGCCGGGAAGGCCGAAATCATCAAGCCAGCCCCCGCAAGCGGCAGGAAGCGTGTCGCCCATTCGCCGCGCCTCAGCGACCATATCCACGCCCCGATCCAGAAACCCGCCAGCCCCACGCCGATCTGCATCCAGAAGGAAGGTGGCAAAGAGGTGACCGGGCGCTGGCGCTTGGGAGAGACTGAATAGGTTTGTGTCTCGCCCAAAAACGCGACCCCAAGCTCGACCCCGCCAATGCTGCGCAGAATCGCGGCAATCTCATCCTGCCGTGCAAAGAAGGCGCGCATGCCGGCATAGGTCTCGAGCGCATCCGGCTCCTCCATGAGGTCCTGAGGCGTCAGTTGGATTCGTCTCCCATCGGGTCCGCCGATGCTCACCAGCGATGCGACGGATGCCGGAATCCCCGCGCCCGGCTGCCCGGCCGCCGGGCTGTCATGCTCTATCGCGTCGATCCACAATCCCTCGAAGCTGACCGGAATGGCGAGTCTGGGTTGAGCCTCGAGCTTGAGCCCGAGCCAGCGTTGATCCATCGCCAGGCCCAGCATCACCGCCGCCAGAATGACGCTGAGCGCGACAGCGGCGGACAACAGGACGTTGGGGGTTAAGCGGGAAAACAAGAGCATGTGTCTCCTGTGGCGAGGCAAAGCGGGGCAAGGTTCAAGCGACTGAAGGCAGCAGAATAGGTTCAACCGTTCAGCTCTTACCTAACCTATTGCCGCCTCTCTTTGCCATAACCCCCCTGTTCGGGGGGGTGCCCTCACACGCGCGCAGGCCTAGTCGTGTGGCCAGAGGCGGAGATCACCGGCGGAGGAAACGGATATGGCGGCGATGCGGACTGGATTGGCCGGCCTGGCGGCGGCGATGCTGGCCGTGCTGGCGCTGGTCGCGCCGGGAGAGGCACGGGCGGAGAACGAGGACCGATCGAATGATGCCCATTACGCCCTGAATTGTGCCATCGAATATGCAAAGAGTGCTTCGGCGGATTCAAGTTTCCTGGAGCGGCAAATGGCGTTGAGAGATCGTTTCGATCTCGATCATGAAAATATCTGGCTCATGGCCATGCTCGGAGATGTCTCCGATATAATACCCGTAGAATGGATTGTAGATGGTCTGGCCGAATGTGACCAGACATTCGGGTTCAGCCCAATCACCCAAGTGATCGATGCCGATAGCTTTTTCGGCGGGAGACCGGGCATACCTCAAACGCAGATAGCCGACTTTGACTGCGCGGTTGCTTACCGGCTCATTGCCGCGATCCGGCATGATGTTGATCAGGATCAGGTGCAGGCCCAGAACGCGATGCAGCGCGCGGAATATGCGCTCCGGCTTCACCTACCGCCAACCCCGAACTGGACCCGGGCAGTCTCGGCCCGCAGGTGAACGGGCTGGCAAGGACACGCGGCGAGCAGATTCAGCAAGGTCAGGAATCGGCCGAGGCACTGTTCAACGACATCAATGCCTGCGAGGCAAAGTATGGCTTTGCCCAGGCCGGCGGACAGTGGGCGCGCACAACAAGGCTTTCGCAAGCGAGCGCACGCACGGCGCGGCATTGACGCCTGCGACGCCCGCTACGTCTTGCCCCGACACCCCCTGGCGGGATTGATACCCCTCGAAGCGGAGATGCAGATGGATTAACCTGCCCTGCTTCAGTCCGGTTCTGCGCCATACGCAAAGACGGGCGTAAACCCGTGGGCTTCGTCGCAGGCGGTGATCTTCTGGCCATAGGGCGGAGTTTCGGCGCGCGGCGGCGGGGGCGCATCATGCGCAACCCGGCCGACGCCGAATCCAGCTTCGGCACTTGTCGGTATTGGAAACCGCGGTCCCCCGGATATCCCCGTCATTTCAATGTCGAAGGCCAGTGCGTTGGGCGCGCGCTCGCGCAGAGCGTCTCGCCGTGCGGCAAAGTCGATGAGACGCGCATTGGAAAAGGCCCAGAATGGACCTTGGTCGCGCCATGCCCGGTCGTTGTAGTCGATTCTCGTGTCTCCGAAGGTCGAAGCTATGGCTCCGGCGGCAGTCGCGTCGGCCGAGGCGGTCATGGCCACCATATTCGCAGCGAGGGCCTGAGAAGTCGCAATCGTGTTGTAGAGGTCCGCGCAGACCGGCACGGCTGGGTCGAAGGCTCCCGTAAGCTTGGCGAGTTCCTGGCGTGCCCAATCGTCGCCCTGCGCCGCGGCCAGAGAATACCAGCGGATGGCCTCTTCGGGGTTGGCTTCGACACCATTGCCATCGCGGTAGAAGTCACCCAGCGCGGCCTGCGCATTGACGTGGCCCTGTTCACCAAGGAGCCGAAACCTGCGCAAACCTTCCTGCCGGTCCTGCGCAACGCCGATACCGTCCCAATAGGCGTAGGCTACTCATACTGGGCATCGGCATTGCCCTGATCGGCGGCAAGAGAGAACCAGCGGAATGCCTCCGCATCGTCGCGCTCCACGCCCCACCCCCTCCAGTAATGTGTCCCGAGTTCAATTTGCGCTTCGGCAATGCCTTGCTCGGCGAGGTGTTGAAAAATCTGGAAGGATTGGTCGTGGCGACCTTCGGCACGTAGCGAGGTGCCCTCCTCCAAGCTCTGCGCCGATGCTGGAAGCGAGACCGAAAGCGCCGCCGAGGCTGAAAGCACCGCCATGATGACCAGCATGCGCTGCCTGTTTCCGAACATTTTGAATCCTCCACATGCATCTGTTGCGGCATCAACGATACACGGCGGAGACAAGGGCCTTACCCCCCCTGAACAGGGGGGTGCAGGGATGCAGGCACTGTCCGATCCTGAAGCAACAGGAGGACCCCATGAAAACGAAACCCGCTATTCTCATCATGTCCGCCATGCTCGGCTTTCCGGCTTCCGCTCAGATCCCCGCCACCGGCGAGGGAGTCGGCGGCATCTATGCGGGGAGCTATCTGTGTGAAGACGGCGAACACGGCGTCGTGCTCGATATCGCGGTCAGCGAGATCGAGGGGCGAACGGAGTTGCGCGTCGATGGCACGCTAGGCATCGTTCCCGTTCTCGCCGGCGCGAATGGCGCGTTTGCGGGCGTTGCGGGCAGTTTTACGATCTCGGGGTTTCTCCTGACAGAGCCGCGCGGCGCCAATACTGCCGGTCATCTCCAGTTCCAGCACAAAGAGTGGCTGCTCGAGCCCGAGGGATACGGTTCTGCCAATTTCCGCGGTCAGTTGACCCGGCGCGATGACGGGCTGTGGCAGATCACCGGCAGACCTCTGGCCGGGCCGGCATCAGAGTCCTGCTCGGACATGATCGCCACAAGGTTCCTGCCATGACGGCAAACCAGGGCGGCGGCGTCTGGCATCGGAAATGCGACAGGAGAACGACATGATACCCCGCCACTTCATCGCATTGGTCGCGATCGTCACCGGTCTTGGCGCTGGTGCGGCCCATGCGCAGAGCCTTGACCAACACGTGGACTGCGCCGCGACAACTTTGCTGTTTGGCACGACCTACCCCGGGCACCAACCCGAAATCGAGCGGCGGCTGTCTGTGATCTACGACAAGATCCGAGCCGATCACACGGATTTGGCGACTTTCAGCGACGATCAGTTCAACGCCGCCACCTTTGAAGTGGTGGACACGGTGCTTGAGGAGACGCTTGCAAAGGGGGGAGAGGAAGGCGCCCTCGCCTTTTTGATACGTCATCAGGAATGCGAAGCGGCCTATGGCTTTGAGTGGCTGGAGCTCCCCGAGGGTAGCCAATGACCAATGCCCGCGAATTGAGCCAGCATGGCCATGTCTTCCGCCCCGGTCCGTTTCACCGGCAACGGGCCTACTGGCTGGACGGCGGCCTACTGCATTGGCGGATAGGTTCCGACGAAGGTCATGTGGCGCTCGCAGATATCGCCTCCATGCGCCTTAACCTCGCCGAAGGGACCGGCGCGGCGGCGCGTTGCGTGCTGGTCGAGAGCGCGGGCCGGGTCCATAAGCTCTCGGACATCTACTGGCCGCGCTGGACGAGGCAAGAGCGCCCCTACTGGGGTCGGCTCCAAAGGCGTGATGCGAGCTTCCGGGGCCTGACCTTCACCCTGGCGCGGCGGCTCAAGAATGCCAACCCCGACGCCGTGATCCAAACCGGACCAGGCCGGGGCGAATGGCTTGTCACCTGCATCGTGGCCGCGCTCGCCGTCGCCATCGTCATCGGCGGCGCCGCGCTGATGGTCGTGCATGCCAGATTCGAGCCTGCCGCCGCCTGCTTCATGGCCCTCGCTGCGATCTATCTGCCCATGCTCTGGCCGGTCATCCGTTCGGGCGGCCCAAAACCGCTCGACCCCGAATCCCTGCACAATGCCAACCCGCCACCCAACTGAGTGGATTGGTGACTTGGCGCGCGCCCTGAACAGGGGGGCGCAGGCGCATCGCGACCCGGCCAGAATGGCGCAAAGTCCAGAATGGAGGAAACAATGACACGGATCCTGATTTCAACGCTGCTCGTCGGCGCGACAATGCTCACTGCCGGCTGCGCCAACAGCGTTCTCAACGACCCCGAGGAGATGGCGCGCCGCCATGCCGAAGTCACACGCAACCAGGCCGCATGGGATGGATTCTGGGGCCAGTTCGAGGGATCCCCAAGCAGTCAATCGACGGCACCCTCGGGTAGCAGTCCCGGTCTCATGCAGACCTCGGCTTCAACGCCCAGCCAATGCCGTGCCATTGGCGGCACCTGGAACACCGCGGACAACTATTGCTGGAAACTCTGATGGCTCGCGCTGGCCGCATCCTTGGCCGAGCATGGTCGCGCTTGTTCGGTATCATGCTCGCCGCCATTATCGCGGCACCCGTATATGCCCAATTGCCCTTCACGCTACGGGACTGCCTCGCCGATCGGGACGCGGACGACAGGCTCCATATCTGCTCGATCATGTCCGGCACTGAAGAGGAAAAGGCGCTGGGTGCGGTCGAAGCATCGCGCATCCTGCGCGCGCGAGGCGAATACGATGCGGCGGTCGATCTCCTCGAAAGCAGCGGGGGCAGCAGTGCGTTGCTTTATCCCGAACTCGGCCATGTCTGGTTCGACCAGGGCGATCACATGATGGCCGATCTTCATTTCGAAATGGCGCTTGAGAGAGGCTATGAGCCCGATGCCCCGACGCGCGAGCGCATGGTCATTGCGGCGCATATGTATGGCGAGGAGCTGCAATATTCGAGCGAGAATTTCCCCGGCGCGGTCAATGCCTATGCCCGCGCCCTCGCGCTCGATCCCGACCATGCGCCGGCACTGCTCGGCAGCGCCGAAGCCCTGCAAAAGCTGGACCGGCACGATGAGGCTCTTGTCGATCTCGACCGGGCTGTCAGGCTCGGAGCGGACTGGACCGGTTACCTGCTGCGCGCCCGCTCGCGCCGGGCGCTCGGCGATATGCCGGGCGCCATCGCCGATTTCCGGCAGGTTCTCGAGGAGAACCCCGAGCATTTGGGCGCCCGCCAGGCCCTGACCGAGATGGTCGCACAGCCGTGACGCGAAAAACGGAGAAACTGCCATGACCTTGCGCAGAAAGTTCACCCTGGCCGCTCTTGTCGTGCTCGGCGTCCTGCTGGCAGGCGGCGCGTTGCTGGGCTTCTATGATGTCTACCAGAACCACATCGTAAAGGACTGCGGTGCGGATTGCGGCACTCCGCCGTCCGATGGGACCGTTGAGGGCGGCTTTTGAGACATGGCAGAGGTGAGCGATCGCTATGAACACCATTTCCATAAGTATACCAATGAGCAGTACGACAATCTGCTGACGCTGGCGCGCTATCTGGTCGTCAATGCCGGGACAATCGACGCCGCTGGCGGGCTGCTGTTCGATCGCGCCTATATGCTGGATTTCGAGCCGATGCCCGACGGTATTGCCGCTCATCCCCCGGCCGCCATGCCGCCGCTGGCCTATGGGCCGCTGGCAGGCATCGCGGCGCTGCCTGGCGAGGATTGGCAAGACTATTGCCAGCGCGCTTTCGGCATCGAGATTTTACCATACGACGCCTTCTGCCTGTGGCTGCAATCGCCGCTCTGGGCCAGGACCGAACCGAGCACTTTGGGCGCTGGATTGAGGATCGTCTATGTGCTCGATCTCGGCGTGCCGCACGATCATGTCGAGATTTCCATGGGCCAGGCCCATACCAATTATGACCGCAGCGGTTTTCTGTGGGACAAACTCGATCCGTCTGCCGAACTCTTCAAAGCCGGAATTCGCAGGCCGGTCCGAGAATGGCCCGAATGGATCGGCGCGCCCAGGCTCAACGCACGCCGTGCCGCGATCACGCTCAATGCGGACAATCTGCGCCAGACGCTGATCGAACACGGGATCGCCCGGCCCGAGGGCATTGCGGGCTTGAGCGAAGGGGAAATCCGTCAGCTCGAATTCACCTTCGGCGCGTTGCCGCGCAGCTACCGCGATGTGCTTTCCCTGATCGGCCATCGTGCCGGGCGGCTGGTGGACGACCGCGAACTCCAAATCTACGCCGATCAGTTGCCCGAGGTGAACCGCATGGGACGCGAAAGGCGCGCGGAATGGGAAGCGGAGGGTGGCGACCCCATCCCCGACGACGCCATCTTCATCGGCGCGCGCTATGGCATGTCGCCCTGGTTCATCCTGCAGGACAGCCGCGCCCACCACCCCCCTCGCGGGGATTCCCCGGTCTTTCTGTTCGACACAGACACGGGAAAGGTCACACAGGTCTCGATCAGCGTCTGGGGCTGGGTCGAGGGGCTGGTCGCGGACGCCGACTATTTCATCGCCAAAGGGATACCGGAGAAAAATGCCCGTCGCGGCGACCCTTCCGGCCTCCCGCCCCTGGCGCTGCAATACAAGCAGCGAGCGCAAAGGGATCGCAATATCACCATCATCATGATGGCGGGCGCAGTGTTGCTCGGTGCAACCCTTAATCTCATCTATCGCCTGACGACCTGACCGGCACGAACATCCGTCGCGCGAGCCAGGCGCAGGCCAGCGCAGCCATCAGGTGGCCCAGTGCCAACCAGAGGTAATCGTGGTTGTCGGGCGACAGCGGCTCCCGTCCCCCGAAATGCGGCGGCCCCATGATACCGAGCCGCAGGCCGAGCGCCGCGAGGGCGCAAAGCACAGCGCCCCAATATGAAATAGCGCCGGTGCGGCGATACCAGAATCCCATGACAAGGCCGGTAACCAGAGCCTGAGGGGCGCCGAGAACATAAGCGATGATCACTCCGAAAGCGAAGATGAAGCCGAACGCCTTGAGCGGGGACCCGATCTGCATCAGTTCCGGCAATTCGCCGAAGCTGAGCATGATCGGGATAATGGCCCCGATGAGCGGCCCCATGAGCGCGAACAGCGCCACGATGCCGGCAAAGCGTTTCCAGGAAGGCTGATGCCACTGATTCGGCCCTGGAATTGGTTCAGTCGCCACTGCTTCCCTTTCCCGGTTTCAGAAATGCCAGGCGCTACCGGAATATCCGGCGCGCAGTCCAGGCGCAGAGGATCGTGGCGCCGATATAGGCGGGGAGCATCCCGCTTGTTCGGCTCAGCGTGACTCCATCGGCTGCAAATCGGTCACCCGAGTAAAGAAGCGGGACAAGCCAAACGACGAATGCTGCCCCACCGGCCGCCAACCAGGAAATTGTCCTGAACCGCCATTCCCAAAGCGCCACGACCAAGCCGACCACGGCGGCCGCCGGGAAGCCGATCGAATAGGCATTCGGCAGGCCGAAGAACATGCCGATCACGGCAATCTTCAGCAGTTCCAATACGCCCCCGGCCAAGTCGCTGATCGATGCCGGCGTTCCAGAGACTATCCCAAGCAGGACGAACCGAACCAGAAAGGTCGCCAGACCGGCCAAGGGACCCGTCGCCGCGAAAAATGCGACAATTCCCACCGAGCGGCCCCAGTGGCGCTTGTCCTGCCCGCCTTTGACCTTTTCCACGATTTTCTCTCGCCTGTCGCCGGAATTGTCCGGCTACCGGAAGATCCGGCGCGCGATCCAGGTGCAGACAGCCGCCGCCAGCACATGCGCGGCAAGCAGCGCTCCGATCCATTGCACCAATCCTTGCGGTGGCACGACGGCGGTGGCTGCCAGCGACATCAGCAGCCAGAATGCGAGCGCGGCAACCAATGATGTTCTCCATGAAATCCCACCCTTGCGCCGGTCCCAAACGCAACGACCAGCCCGACGCCAGCCGCCGAGACGATCCCGTAGGCGTAGGCGATGATCACCGAGAAGATTGTCCCGGCCACCATTCCGCCCACGAACCGCCGAGCGATGTCTTCGAAATTGCCAATCGCGATTTCGACGCCCACTGCATAGACGGTGAAAAGCCCGGTTACGCCGATCGCGCCCACCAGCGGTCCAAGCAAGGCATAAATGGCGACGATTCCGGCAAATCGCCCCCAGGATTGCGAAGCGGGCCGAGGCTGGTTCCCTATCGCCTGGTTTTGCGTGTTCATTGATTTTTCCCCTTTTGGCCCTGTTACCACCTGTCAAGCGGCACACTGCACCTCTGCACAACCGGCCGCACCCCCCCCGTTCAGGGGGGTGTGGGTTCGACGGATATCGATACGCTCACGCCATGTCGGAGAGCTTTGCCAGCATCGTCACCCTGATCGCCTTCGCCGCCGGTCTTTTCTATGCGGCGGGCGGGGTCGTGCACATGCGTGCCCTTGTCATGGACGCTATGGCCGATGGGCTGCTCACCATGCTCGGAGACAGTGACGCCGGCAAGGAGCGCCGGCGCACACGGATCATGACCCTCGGCGCGGCGCTGACCTTTGCCTCCGGGCTCTCGCTGGTGGCGATGTCGCGCTGGACGCTGCCGATCTTCGCCGTCAACGCAGCGCTTCAGGGCGCATACCTCCTCTGGGCGGCCCGGGCTTTCCCGCCGCAGGACGACAACGAGCGGCGGGGACGGCGCAGCACCGTTCGCGCTTTCCTCATCTATCTCGTGGCATTGGGCTTCGTGGTTGCGCTCGACCGGCTCGGCCTGTGGCGCATATGGTTCGAGCCTGCTCTTGTCGAGCTTGCGATCATCCTTGTATCGGCACTCGCGGTTTCATGGTTTTTCCGGCGCGGCCTGCGCGCTCCGGGCAAGGTGGCTGCCCCGATGCACGCACCTGCCCCTCAGGTAGAAGCCCAGGTCTCGTTGCCCCCGGAACGGTTGAGGCTGGCCCCCGAGTATCACTGTTCTCCCCTGTGGGATGACGAGCGCGGAAACATGCTCCTTCCCGGTGATCTGGCGTTGAGCCCCGAGCTGGTGGCGCGGATAGACGCATGGGACGATGAATTTCAGGCGACCTATCGTGAGGACAATCCGCTCGGCGCCGTTTTCCCGAGTGTTGCGGCGGAACGTGCCTGGGTCCGGGAAGGCTACGCCATCGCCGGGGATCTTGGGCGCGAATGGCCCGGACCGCTCAGCGTGCAGATCTCCGCCCTCGACATGCTGATGCGCGATGCCCGGCACGATCTTTCACCATTGACCCCGATGCCCGAAGATCGGGGGCAATGGATCGGGGAGCTTTGCGGCGTTGCGGAGATCGAAGCGGCGATCGAAAGGCTCGACGCGCTCTCGCGTGAAAGGGATGAACTGCCGGACTGGGACGGGGACAGCCGCGACGACATCGCCCGGACCCAGGAGCTGTTCCAGCGCATCCTCGCCCACGTTCCCGCGCGCTATATCGAGGATGTCGCTGCCGGGCTCGAAAGCCCGCAATGGGGCACGCGCGTCTATGTCGCGGGCGCGCTGGCCGGCCACGAGCGCGCGATTGCGCTGCCGATCCTGCGCCATGCGCTGGCGCGCGAGAAAGACGAAACCGCCCGCCAACTGATCGCCATGACTCTGGCCAACGCCGAAAGCGAGGGACGATGACACGAAGCATATCCAATCGCATCGCCTGTCTCGCGCTGACTCTTGCGGCCATGAGCGCGCCGATGGCGCTGGCCCAGGACTTCTCGCCCTATTTCGAGACGACCGGCCGGGGCGCCTACGACCTCTATAACGATACCGTCCTCTGCAGCGCGGTGCTGGAGCGGGCGCTTGAGGCCGAGCCGGAGAGCGAACAGCTTCCGCTGTTTGAAAAGGGCATCGACTACACCGCCAGTTTCGCGCTGTTCCTGCTCGAAAGCAGCAATGTCGTCGATATGAGCGGGGCGATCCTCGCGCCAGACAACCTGCCCATCGACCGGCGCAATGCCCGCGCCGACTGGCAGGCCGTGCTCTCGTCGCTGGAGGGTGAGGGCGAGACCCCGGATGCCGAGATCGCCCGCTGCCTTCGTCTCTACGGGCATGACTGGGAATAGGCGCGTCTGCCTCCTACCCCCCTGAACAGGGGGGTGAGCGCCGTGCCGGCGGCCGATAGCTTGTTGGCAAGATTTCGCAGACTGGAGGCTGGAGATGCGATTTCCTGGTTTGAGTATCGTCGCCACGGCCGCGATTGCAGCCGCCCTGTCTGCGCCCGCCGCAGCGCAGGAGTGGTATGCGCGAGAAACCCCGCTCATATTTGAGTTCGGCGCGTTATGTGACATCAGCTCGGGGGAAGCGCTTCCGATTGTCGCGTTCACCTTCGAGCGGGAGAGAACCCGTTTCGGCATCGCTGCCGACGCGTTTATAGACCGCGACGACATTCGCGAATATCACGGCACACTGCCGTCTGGCGCTTCATTAAGGGTAGGACTGGGTAGCGATCCGTCATCGCCCTTCGCCGTGAATACTTTTAGTAGCCGAGAAACCGGCCTGCAATTCCTTGAGCATTTCCTGGTCTCGGGCGACTTTTCCCTCACAGGCGATGGTGTCCACATTGAAATTCCTTCCTTGCCCAGTGCATCCAGCGAAATGGAGAACCTTCACCATTGCCTGAGGGAACTCGACAATGGCTGATCGTTCCTTCCGCTCGTTAACAGCGCTGTCCATCGGCGTTCTGCTCCCGGTCCTTCTTTCCGCCGCCCCCGCCTTCGCCCAGAGCTTCGAGGACGGTCGCGCCGCCGCACAACAGGGCGATCCAGGTACAGCCATCGCGATCTGGACGCCATTGGCCGAGGCTGGAGACCCGGAAGCGCAATACTGGCTGGCGGAATCCTTCTGGGGCGGATGGTGGGGCGTGCCCGAGAATCTCGAGCGAAGGGCCTTCTGGCACATGCAGGCCGCCGGGCAAGGCCATGTCCCGTCCTACATGCAGTTGGGTGGCATGTACGCTCACGGGCATCATTTCGCGCAGGACGATCGGGCGGCCGCCGAATGGTATGCCCGCGCCGCCGAGACCGGAAACGCGGACGGACAATACCACCTTGGCTATTTTTACTATGAGGGCCGCGGGGTGCCCCGCGATTTCGGCCGGGCCTACGGCCTCTGGCGGCAGGCAGCGGCCCAGGGACATGTGGCCGCCCGAAACGTCCTGTGCGCGGAGATCGCCGACTTCTGCGAAGAGTGACGCCCCCCTGAACAGGGGGGTGAGCGCAACAATTCTGTTTGCAATCCTTGTTCGGCATCGGAACCGTTTGCCGGCCGCAGGCGGGGAAGCATGGGCGTTTGAATATCCTCACCGTTTGGGGATGCCAGCGGTTCCGATGCACCTGAACCCGCGAATTAGTCCCTGAGGGGGAAACCTTGATGAACCTTGCTTTGCAATCCGCCAAGGCCCTGGCGCTTTCGTCACTGCTTGCCGGCAGCGCGCTTCCAGCCTGGGCTGCCTGGGAATCTGGCTCAGTCAAACACGAAAATGCGCGGCAGGACTATGCCGTCGTGTTCGACACCGAATTCATTACCGCGATTGAGGTCGGCTGTTATATCGAGCCCGAAAACATTTTCGGGGAACTCTATCTCATTCTTTTCACCGGGGAGGAATACGACGATCAGGCCGACTACCCCGAGACCGTGCCGCTGACGCTGAGAACCGGTAGTGTCGCGATCGAGTTGACCCATGCGCGACCGACCGTGCAAGGTAACGAGTTGACACTCGATATCAGCGAACTCGAGGACGAATGGGTGTGGGATGCCCTGGAGGCCATCGAAGATGCTACAGGCCCCATCGAACTCCTTCTCGACACGATAAAATCTACGTTCCCCCATGAGAATGCGGCTGAAACCGTGGGGGCCATCCTCGACCTCTGTTGAGATGGTGCGATCAACGCACCCCCCTGAACAGGGGGGTGTGCGGGCTGTCCGCCGCCCTTAGCCTCCGGGTAAACGCACCCACGCCGGAAGGTTCAACGCCAATGTCAAAACGTGTCTCCAGACCCGCCGCCGTCGCCCTTTTCTCCGCCGTCTTGTCTCTATCCGCCGCACCGGCGCTTGCCGGCACGGTGACGCTCCAGTCCATGCAGTTCTCGGCCGGCAAGCCGGTGCCGCATCTCCACTACGAAGGCGAGGTCGTTGAGGGCGATCTGGAGCGGATTGCGGCCGCGGTCAGCCAGTATGTCGATTGCGACCCCAAAACGCTGCCCGATACGGGCGGGAACTGCGCCGTCATCACCATGACCAGCGAGGGCGGCAACTATGTCGAGGGATTGCGGATCGCGCATTTCTTGCGCGAGAACGCCATCGCCACCTGGGTGAAGACCGATTCGTATTGCTATTCGGCCTGCGCCTTCGCCTTTCTCGGCGGTTCAGGCCATTCGTCCTGGCACGCGACGGGCGACTATATCGACCGCACCATCGAGCCGGGGGGCACGCTGGGCTTTCACGCGCCCTATGTTGTGGCGGACTCCCTTGGCGAACTCGTCGCTCAATACGGCGTCCAGGAGGTGTTGGGCGCATCGCGGGAAAACATCGCCCTGATGATCGATCAGCTTGTCTACTGGAATGTCGATGACGGCGTTCTCGCGCGCATCACCAATATGGGCGCCGACGAGGCCTATACCGCGTCCACCGCGCAGGATCTCTATCTGCTGCGCACCGGCTTGCCGGACGCGCCGCGCCGTCTGTGGGCGCCCGACCCGGCCGAGGCGCTGCGCAATGCCTGCATGCGGCTGCTCGCCCATCATGAAGATGTCTGGCCCTATGACGTGCGCGGCCGGCTCGCCGGCGAGATCGCCTACAATATCGGCACCGACGATCGCGGCTGGGCGCTTTCGGGATACCAGCTGACCGACAATCCCGGCGGGCTGACCGTCAGCTACTGCGCCGTCCACACCAGCGATGCACATCTTGGCGCCAATGCCGACATCGCGCTCTATTACGGCCCCGGCGTCGAAGGCCATATGCGCCCGGCGCTGACTTTCTTCCACCGGCCCAAGGGCTGGTCCACGCTGGGAACCGGCGGCACGGCCGCCCAACGCATTTTCCAGAAGGGCGGTATCGGCCACTTCTTCCTGCCGCCCGAGGCCGAGCTTGGCAGCGCCCATGCCCTGACCTGGCGGCTGGTGGGCGAGGATCTTCTGAAAACCGGTCGGTTCGGACAATGACCCCCCTGAACAGGGGGGTGAGCGGGATGCTTCCCGCCTCTAGCCTGCCCGCACTCATTCACGGATCGGGAGGATAGCGATGCGGATTTCAGGTTTGGTTCGTTGGATGCGGACTGCACTTGCCGGTGCGACCGTATCCTTTGCCCTGCCCTTCGCCGTTATGGCGCAACAGGCAGACGCGCCGCAGAGATGGGAAGTGAACGGCACGCCGCAAACCAGCGCCGACGGGCGCGTAACCTTCTGTTCGCTCTGGTATGGCCGGTCGCCGCAGCCGCGGGTTTCTATATGGCTGGGGCCTGATCGGAGGCAGTTGAATCTAGTTGCCACAGAATTCGGAGGCGGGTCCGGGGATCAGGTTCAGGCTGAGCTGCAATTTCCCAGCGGCCTGACCGGAACCGTAGTTGCCACTCATGGCGATGGCGGGATTGGAATCGGGTTGACGGGAGGGTTGCTAGAGGAAGTGTTGAACGAACTGCGGCACAGCGGTGAGTTGGTCATCACTGCAAACGGCCACAGTTTTTCGTTCCCCGTGGGCAACATCAGCGGGGCCGTCGATGCTGTGCAAGACTGTCATCGCCAATTGCTGGCCTCCTAAGGCGGGCTCCCATGCACATGCCTGACTTCGTCGCTCGGTCCGTGCTTGCCAATATTCTCGCCGCCTTGTGCCTGACACCCGCCCAAGCGGGAACGCCCGACGGCGAGGCCTTCGTTGCCGCCTTCGGCGAGGTCTGCATCCCCGAGCGGTTGAGCTACAAGGGCACGCTGGCGCTGGCCGAAGAACTCGGCTGGGAGCCGGTCGTCACCGGCGAAAACGCGGACTACGACGGCTTCATTGCCCACGCCGAGGCGCTGCTTGCCGAGGAAATCGCGGAAGACCCTGACTTTTCACAAGGATCGGACGGCGCCTGGTTCACCCGCGAGATCGGCGGGCGGTCGCATCTTCTGGCCGTCAGCTACCTGCTGACCGAATATCTCGATGCACTGGGCTGCCATCTCTACGATTTCGCGGCCATGGCGCCCATCGACCCGGAGCCGGTGACGCGGCTGCTTGGCCAGACCATCGCCCACACCACCGATGGGGGCGATCCGTTCTACGCGGTCGATCCGGAGCTGATCGTCACCACCGTCTGGGGGCCGTCGCCCCGCCTGCCGCGCACACTCGACACCTACTTAACGTTCATCCCCCAAGGCAGCGAGGTGGCCGCGCAGACCGGATTTTCCGGGCTGATGCTCAAATTCTCGACCTCGCTGCCCGACCGTGCGGAGTTCGAACAATGACAAGGCTGTTGACCGCCGCGGCGCTCTGCCTTCTTCCCCTGCCTGCAATGTCTCAGGCGCCGGTGGTTGGCCCCGCAACCTGCGAGGCCGAGCGGGCCGTCTATGAAATGACCGCCCCCGATACGGAGGAGGTCTGGCGCATCGGGCTCGTTCCGGCGCGCAACATGGCCTCCATCGCCTCCGATCTTTATCTCAAGCTCACCACGCCGCAGCGCGACTACTGGTTCACCTTCTCCGTCTCCCAGGGCTATTCCGGCATTACTGTCTTTCCCGTCACCGACCCCTATGCGGATAGCGGTCCGCGCGACCTGCTCGGCCCGCCCTTCGGCGCCAACGCCGATGGCGTCACCGATCCCGACATCCTCAGCGCCCTGCGCTTTCTCACGCTCGACGCCGAACTCAACATTGCCTTCGAGCCTCCCATGAGCGGCGAAGAGGCGCCGCCTTACATCATGTTGCCCGAGATCGGCCGCGCACTCTGGTATGACGCCGCGGCGCTGACCGAGGATGAAACCGCCGACCGCGATCCGATGCCGCGCGGCGTGTTCAGGCGCACGGGGTGCCTCGTCGCCCCGCATCCGACAGCCGGGCCATGAGAGCGGCCCTTCTCGCCCTGCTTGCAGCCCTCGCGCTGCCCGTCCCGGCCAGCGCCGCGTGGACTTGCGCCGATGCAACCTATGCGTCCGAGGTTTGCCCGTGGTTCCGTGAGGCGCCGTGGTTCGGCGAGGCGGCGGATGGCTATGCGGTGCCGAGTGTGGCGATGCGGTGGTCGAGCGACGGCTATCCTCCCGGCAGCGCGGCCATGAACTGGAACGACGGCATCTATGTCATCGCCACCCTTCCAGCCGCCGGGCCGCGTGACGCCGCCGCGCTGCTGGTCGACATCGCCTATGAGCCGCATAAGCAGCGGGGCGAGGCGCGGGCCCTGACGCCGGAAGCCGTGATCGTGCGGCTGGGGGCAGAGGATTGGCTTTTGAGAACGCCTCGAAATCGATGGTCTTGAGTAGGCTCCAGCCGACCCAGCCATGTCCTCAGCTTCCTGACCCAGTGCATGGCCTGCTGGTGGCCGCGCGTGTGGATCAGCCGACCAACCTCGCGAAGGGCACGGGCTGCAACCCGCAGATAGGACTGGCGCAGCTTAACACCGTGTTTTCTGGCAAGGCGGTTCAGCCATTCAATGCCGCGCACCACGAGATGGCTGTCGGTGGGATGGGCAATCGCGCGCCAGATGCTCGGGCAGCGTTTCGATATTGAACTGGGGATTTGTGCGCGAGCGCGGAAAGGCGCGGATATCGACAATGATTTCGATATCCGCGTCACGCACAATCTCGATAAAATGGTCCAGCGCGCGGTTGGAATGCCCGATAGTGAGAACGACACCGGCAGGCCCGGTTGCAGCGTTCGGATCGCCACTTATCAGGCTGAACGGCGCATCCTGCCCTGAGGGCTCATCATGGCCGGTCACTGTTGATTGCCGTTGAGATCTGACCCGGTACTGAGGGATTTTTCCACTGAGATTTGACCCATGTTTGAACGCTATCCTGCTCGTTTTGGGCAGGAGATTGAGGAGTGTTGGACATGGCGTTTTTGAGCGTTATCCGGCGCTGGCATTTCCGGGACGGGTTTTCGATCCGGGAGATTTCGCGGCGCACAGGTCTGTCCCGTAATACTATTCGCAAATATCTTCGGTCCGATACGGTTGAGCCGAAGTTCAAGGTGCCCGAGCGGCCGAGCAAGATCGATCCGTTTGCCGAGAAGCTGTCAGGCTGGCTGAAGGCTGAGAGTCGCAAGCCGCGCAAACAGCGGCGCACGGTCAAGCAGATCCATGCCGATCTGGTCAGTCTTGGCTTTGAAGGTTCCTATGTGCGGATTTCAGAAATACGGGACAGTGATTTCGCAAATTCCCGGACACCGGTTTCAGTAATTCCCGGACAGTCTGGGCGGGGTTGATCTTCGTCCTGCGGTTAAGTGTTGTTGGCCATGGTTTCGGTGTTTGTTTCCGGGGTCAAGTCGGCTCGGTTTGTTTTTCGTCTCATGCTGTCTCCTTTGAGTTCGATGCGATGCGCATTGTGGATGATCCTGTCGAGGATGGCGTCGGCGATGGTGGGTTCTCCGATCATCTGATGCCATCCCGAGACCGGAAGCTGGGCGGTGATGATTGTGGATCTGCGCTGGTAGCGCTCTTCGAAGAGTTCGAGCAGATCAAGGCGCTGCTGATCGGTGAGGGTATGGGTGCCCCAGTCGTCGAGCACCAGGAGCTGGACGCGGGCGAGTTTGTCGACGAGACGCGGGAATCTACCATCGAGCCTGGCCATGCCCATATCCTCGAACAGGCGGGGCATGCGCACGTAGGATACCGAGTAGTCCAGTCGCGCAGCCTGATGCCCGAAGGCGCAGGCTAACCACGTTTTGCCGGTTCCGGTCAGTCCGGTGACGATGATCTGTTCATGAGCCTTGAGCCATCCGCCCTGGGCAAGCGAGAGGATCTGGCGCCGATCCAGTCCCCGGTTTGCCGTGAAGTCGACATCCTCGATGCACGCGTTGCATGACGCGGGGCATGCTGACGGCGCCGGCGGATGACAGTCTTGCTTTCGCCTCGGTGGTCATTGCTGCGGAGAGCCCACGATCGTCCCCCGTGCAGAAAAAGGATGCCGCGCCGACCGATGTGGTCGAAGTGGTAGTCGAGGGCATTGTCATTCGCGCCGGTTCAGCCATTGAGGAAGCGCATCTGTCACGTGCGATCCGGGCGGCCAAGGCCGCCTTGCGATGATCGCACCGCATGGACAGCTGCGGGTTTACGTGGCGACGCGGCCTGTCGATTTTCGCAAGGGGATGGATGGGCTCGCCTTGGTGGTCCAGGAGGTGCTCGGTCTCGACCCCTTCAGCGGCGCGGCCTTTGTGTTCCGCTCCAAGCGCGCTGATCGGATCAAGGTGCTGATCTGGGATCGCACCGGCCTGGTTCTGGTGCACAAGCGGCTCGAGGGCTGCAAGTTCGTCTGGCCTCGGCGAGGACGTTTCGGAGCGGCTCGATATCGTGCCGGCCCAACTGCGTGTCCTGGTCACTCGGCGCCCGCGCTATGCCTGCCGTCGTTGCTCGGGTGCGGTTGTTCAGGCCCATGCACCCGAACACGTGGTTCCGGGTGGATTGCCGACCGAAGCTCTGATCGCCCAGGTCATCGTTTCCAAATTCGGCGATCATCTCCCCTTTTACCGCCAAGCCGACATATATCGACCGGGCAACGCTGGGCAATTGGGTGGGGCGAGCCAGCTTCCATCTCAAGCCGATCATCGAACATATGCGCTCCCATCTCCGAGACGCCGATCGCCTGTTCATGGACGAGACCCGCGCGCCGACCCTTGATCCTGGACGAGGACGAACCCGAACCAGCTATTTCTGGGCCGTCGTGCGTGATGATCGTGGTCACGGCGCCGCCGGTCCGCCCATTGTGATGTTCCACTACGCCCGAGGGCGCGGAGCCATCCATGCAAAATCCATCCTCGAAGGCTATCGCGAGCGTTTCCTGCAGTGCGATGGTTATGAGGCCTATGACAAGCTCTCCACCCTCGATCGTCCCGAGGGAGGATGGCAGCTGGTGCGCTGCTGGACCCATGTTCGACGCCGCTTCGTCAAACGACTTCAAAACGATGGTTCGCCCATTGCCGAACAGGCGCTGCGCCATATCGGTGAGCTCTATGCCGTAGAACAATCGGTCCGGGGATCTGCGCCCGAGGTTCGCCTTGCTGCCCGCCGCGAACTCTCGGCTCCCATCATTGCCGCGTTCCGTCCATGGCTCGAGGCTCAACTCTCGCGCATCCCCAGAACCGCGACGCTGGCCGAAGACATTCGCTACACCTTGGGCATATGGCCTGATCTCATCGGGTTCCTCGACGACGGCCGGCTCGAGCTGGACACCAACCCAGTCGAGAACCAAATTCGGCCCCTCGCATTGACCAGAAAAAATGCGCTATTCGCTGGAAACGACGTCGGCGCGGAGAACTGGGCGCTGCTCGCCTCGCTCGTGGCCACATGCAAATTGAGCGACATCAATCCCGTCGACTATATCGCCGATACCCTGCGAGCCTTGCTTGACGGCCATCCGAAAAGCCGTATCGAAGAGCTCATGCCATGGGCCTTCAGAAAAGCGTCAAGCCTCGCTGCATAGGGGAGCGAGAAAGCGCTTACGATCCTCCCTTGGATATTGACGGTGGTGCTTGGGCATCCTGCACCTGTTGCTAACAACTATGAGGCACCCGACAACCTTTGTTTGAGACCCTAAAAATCACCAGGTCTCACCGATCTGCCTCAGCGCCTCCTGAGCCAGGTCGAAATCTTGACGTGCCGAAAGCTGAAGCAGCCTGATACCCTCGAGACGATCGGCTTCGATACCCTTGGCCAGGTAATGCATCATGCCGAGATTGAACTGGGCGTTGGCATTGCCCTTGTCGGCCGCACGGCGATAGAGTTCCGCCGCTTTGCCGTAGTCCTGGGCAACGATATCGCCGCTCGCATAGATGTTCCCAAGGTTTGCCTCGGCCGCCGTGTGACCTTGTTCGGCCGCAAGCGTCAACCAATGGAGCGCCTTGTCCCCCGCTTCCGCATCTAAGGGCGGGGTTGCATAGATGAAGCCAAGTTCTGCCTGCGCTTCGACGAAACCAGTTTCGGCGGCTCGCAGCAGTAATTGTTCGGCTTGTGCAAAATCCTGAACGACGCCGTGACCTCGCCGATACATCAGCGCGAGATTGAACAGGGCTTGAGGGTAGTCTTGATCGGCGGCCCGCCGATACCAGTCGGCAGCCATCCGGTCATCCTGTGTGATGCCCCAGCCATTCGCGTAATAGAGGCCAAGGTTGAACATCGCGGACGCGCTTCCACTGTCGGCCGCCAATTCAAACCAACCTCGGGCAGCCTCGTAGTCTTGTGCGATGCCCTCCCCGCTATGAAACTTGTTGCCAAGGCTCACCATCGCTTCGGGATGTCCGAAAATCGCCGCTTGGGTGAAGAGTAACACCGCGCGCGCGTCATCTTTCTCTACCCCCTGACCATTCTCGTATAGGACGCCCAGAGTGTGAAGAGCATTGACGTTGCCCGCATCCGCCAGTTCGTTGAGTTGCGCCAGAGCCGTGACATAGTCGCCAGTGTTATAGGCTTCCACGGCCTCGTTGTAGGACACGGCCCAGACGGGAGCAGGTGGTAAAGCTATGAAGGCCATAAGCGCGACAAAACGCATTGAGCGGCGGGAACTGGTCATGATCTGCCCTCTGAGGTCATGGCGATATGGCTTGATCAGGCTTGTTCAGTTGTCTGACCATCAACTGGTAAACGGTCCGGGGTGCGTCGATGCATTTAAATCCGGTTCTAGTCGTGGTGGAGTATGCTTGGCGGCGCGAGTTGGTGGTTCGGTAGCTGCTCGTTTTCCGGTAGACGTGAACGTCCCGATTGAACCAGACGGCCCCTTGCTGCCCGTCTTCAAGTTCGAGCGCATTCATCTCGCTGATGGGGTATCGTTTCAGGCTCCGCCGTCCGAACAATTCGGTGGCGATATAGGCAGCCTCGTCCGTCAGGGCATACCAGGCGTGTCTGCGCTCATAAGCGTCCCAGAGCGGGATGCCGAAAGCGATATACAGTCCGACGCAAATAAAGGGGAGGCCAAACAACGGGAAGAGGTCCAACGCGCCACCAGTCCCCGAGCCCATCTGGGAGATCACGGCCATCCAAAAAACCGCGAAGGCGGTAAAGAACAGAGCGAATGGCAGCCGTGGCGTGAAAAAGTCTGCAAGCCGAATACTGCCATCTGGACGGCCCTGCCATAGAAGCCGCTCTGCTTCTGGCAGAATGCTCTGCCATCCCCGCTCAGCGCTCATTGCGGAGCCTCGAGGGCAGCGTCACTCGGCTCGCTCTCTGCAATGCTGCGAATGGCATTGACCAGATCCTGACTCAGCCCTGTATCGCAGTGATGATCCTTGACGCCAAACAGAACCCGTCGCTCTAGTTCCTGCCCGCGGCCGTCGCTCTGGACGAAAGCAAGCGCCACGAGCTCAGTCTCGCGTTGCCCGTAATACTGGTTCTGCTCGCCCAGAACGAGGTCGGCGTGAAGAATGCAAAGTTCTATTGCCGCGTTCTCGAGCTTCTCATTCGAGATTTCGGTAAGCGCCGATGCGACCTCGTAAGTCAGTGTCATTTGCCGGGCGCGCGGGCCTGGTTCGATATAGCGCAACGTAACAGGCAGCCCGCTTGGCAGATCGGGTTCCAGATTGTCTAGGCCGACGCCCAGAGGTTGCGGGATGCACATCAGGTTCTCGTCGAGGGCGAAGACAAACTCGTGGAAGCGGGTGATCGTTAAGTTGTCAGCAGCGCCTGTGTCGTAGGTCGGATCAAAGTCCCAGCGAATGCGTACTGCCTCGACTTTTTCCTCCTCGATTGCCTCGCGGCTGAATTGCACGAGGCCCGAGCACAAAGGCTGAACTCTGCGGGCGAAATCATCCGAGGGCACGGCGCCAAATGGTTCGGGATCAAAATTTGGCCGGGCTTTGACCACAATGGTAGTCGGCCCCGCGTCTGACGTTTCGAGAAGGTATTCGTCGACTGTAAGCGTGGAGCCGTCGCCCAGGGCGATGATCTCGGCTTCCTGTGCGGAGACAAAGGACACGCTCAATGCCAGCAATGCGGCAACGGTCAAGATGGCAGGGCGACTCGACATGTGTGTGCGGGCTCTCGGATTGTCTTGAACTGGTCGCAGCTTAGCGGGGAGGCTGAAAAATCACTCTCCCCTGAACGGGGTATATGCAGACTGGGCGTCGTGACTATCGTCCGCTTCACTCGGGAGGAAACGACATGACCATGTTCGCTCGGCAGCTGCTGCTTGTTCTCGCCTTGGTGCCCTTCTCCACGCCGGCTTGGGCAGCAGACATGTGGCTGGTTTCCAACCATTTTTCTGCTGAGCGCTTCGTGCCTCATATCCACTACACAGGGCCGGTCATGGAAGGCGATGCCGCGGCGCTGGCGAGTCTGTTTGACGAGGTCCTGGAGTGTGATGTCTCCACCCTTCCGGTGGAGGGCGGAAACTGTGCCGTGCTGACATTGAGCAGCCCAGGCGGCAATTACATCGAGGGGCTGAAGCTGGCCCTGCTACTGCGCGAAAGGGCGGTCGCCACGGTCGTGGAAGCCGATTCGAGCTGCTACTCGGCCTGCGCCTTCGCCTTCCTGGGCGGTTCCGGCTTTTCCGGCCAAGACGGCGTCGGGATCTATATCGACCGCATAGTGGAGCCGCGTGCCACTCTGGGCTTCCACGCACCCTATTTTGCTCCGGACGACCTGGGCGCGCTTGTTGCCGATTTCGGCATGGATGCCGTCCTCGGTGCGAGCCGTGACGATATCGCGCTTATGGTCAAGCAGCTGATCGACTGGAACGTCGACGCTAGCGTTCTCTCCTATATCGTCAGTATGGGCCCTGACGAAAGCTATGATATTCAAACCGGCGAGGACTATTACCTGACCCGCACGCACTTGCCGCCATCCCCCATCCGCCACTGGATAGGCGACAGGAGCCAGGCCATCCGCAATGCCTGCCTGCGCCTTCTGGCCTATCACCGCAGCGCCTTCATGGATGCCGCGCCGGAGGTGATTTCAGAGGTGATGCTCAGCGATTTCGCGGTCAACGAGGCCGGTCAAAAGTTGAGCGGTTTCAGGGTCGGACCGGATAATCCCCTTGGCGTTACTTTTTGCGGCCTGCCGACCGGACAGGCCGACTTGCTGGGCGATGTTGACCTGTCGCTGTATACTGCACCCGGTGTGACGGGCGTCGCGCGGCCACTCGTCAGCCTCTTTCACCGTCCACAGGGCTGGTCCAGCCTCGGTACAGGCGAAACTGCGAGCCGGCGACCGTTCAAGAAAGGCGGCTTCAATTCCATGTTCACTCAGCCGTTTGTGATCATGGACAATCAGATCACGGATGCCCTGGACTACCTGCGCTTTCAGAAATTCGGTTATTTCAACGAAGACTTCCTGGTGGACGGCGCCATGCCGCGTCCAGAGGCTCACCCGTCTGTTACAGTGGCGGTATCCACGCCTTCGGCAGACACGCTGGAGCATGGCAATCATCGCATTGTCGTGCAGATGGGCAACCACTTGCTGCTCGAACACGCAAAGTCCGTCCTGGCCAACAGGAATGTCGCGTTCGAACTGACTTCGGTCTCACGTGAAGGCTTCGTCTATGGCGGCATCCATCCATCCGGAAGGCCCTTCCTGTGGTTTAGCCTCTATGATGATGATCGACGCATGGTCGCTCTGGTAGAGATCGAGGCTAAGAGGGCACCCGCCGATTTGGAGGCTGCGGTTGCGGTGCAGCAGTTCCTTGCCTGCAATTTCAACTTTCTGGGTCACACCCTGATGTGCCAATAGGCTGGAGGCGGTTATGGCGCTTGTCTTTCTTCTGATCTTCCAGGGCCTTATCTTCCTAGTGTTCGCCATAGCCGCATTTTGGTGGTTGTTTGCCTTGCGGCGCCTTGCCGTTGCGCGCTCAGGCAGCTCCTTCCCTGGGTTCAGGGACACACTCTCCGCTTTCAGGGAAGGCCTGTCTAATCCGCGCTATGCGCGCCTGCGCTGGACAATTTTGTGCACTGCCGCGCTGCTTTTCGCCAGCGTACCATTGGTTTCAGTTTTTGCCCCTGCCTGAGGTGATGGGATGCGCAATTGGCTCCTTTCGGCACTGGTCCTGGCCTTGCCCCTTGGTCTGGCCAGTCCCGCAGTCTCTGCGGATAAGTGCGCGGCCGAACACGCCATCTATGAATTGGTAGATGAAGAAGATCGCTTCGAAATCGGCTTTCGGGTTGCGCACAATTGCGCGTCAATCGCTTCCAACCTCTATCTTTATCTCACCACGCCCCAGCGTACCTATTGGTTCACCTTTTCGGTGTCCAACGGCTATAGCGGCATGACCCTGATCCCGGTGACCGACCCACTCGTGCCGATGCCGTGCCGGACGGATCGCGCGAACTGATCGCGATCTAATGCCGCGTGGATTGTTTCAACAAATTACCTGCCTTGGCATCCTTTCACCCCCGTGCTTGGCCATGACGATAATCAGGTCAACCCCAATCGTGTCGCGTGCAACGCCGCCTCGGCCCGCGATGATATACCGAGCTTGCGATAGATGTTCTTGATGTGAGTGGCGATGGTCGACTCCGCCAAGCCAAGCGCCTGGGCAACTTCTGTGTTGCGCAACCCTTTTGCGACCATTGCCAACACGTCTGCTTCACGTGCTGTGAGCGCTTCAGGTTTCATTTCGCCCGGACCAGTTCGCTGAAAGTGTTCCATGATTCGGCGCGCGATCGTGGGGGAGAGTGCGGGAATCCCATGCTGGAGTTGGATCAACTGGCGACGAACGACCGCCTCGGGTTGACCTTTTAGGATATAACCCTGGGCACCTGCCGAAAGTGCGGCTACAATATGGGCATCATCGCCCAAGACGGTGCTGACAACACAGATGGTATTTGGCGATTTCTGCTGAAACCGGCGGATGATCTCTAGACCCGACCCATCGGGAAGTCCGAGATCGACCAGCGCCATATCCCAGTCACCCCATTGCATCTTAGCGCTGGCTTGTCGAACGTTTCGAGCCTGATCGACCGAGACCCCTGGGAACGCTTCGGTAGCCACATCGCTCAACCACACCAGGGCCTCTGGAACGTCTTCGACAATGAAGAGGCTTTTGATAGTCATTGTTATCGGGTCTCCAGGGGAATCCGAGCTTCAATCGTTGTTCCGCCAGAACCCGAAAGCTGGAACGAGCCGCCGTGGCCCTCCGTGCGCGCTGCCATGTTCACCAATCCACCATCCAACCCGTCTGCAATGCTTGCCATGCCGACGACATCGTCCGAGACTCGCATTACCAACTCCCCGCCAACCTCATCCAACTCGACCGTGACTCGGGTCGCACGGGCGTGTCGAATTGCATTGCTTGCCGCCTCACGAATGATCGAGCGCAACGTATGCGCAAGTCGGGCGTCCACAATCCTGGCTGGATCGACATTGCTTCGCCAGTCCATGGCGATGTTCACTGCGCGGAACCGTTCATCTGTTTCAAATCGAAGTTCTGCCAAAATTTCCGGTAGTTTCATGCCCATACCCTGGGCTTGATTTATAATGTCGCGCAAATCGGATAGGGTTTCACCGACGATGGCGTCTTTGCGCACCATGTCCTTGCTATGTAGTGTGCGGAGCAATTGTGCGCCGATATTGTCGTGAAGGTCCCGTGCAATGCGAACCCTCTCTTCACGTGCGCCGTGCTCCTGTGCATCTCGGCTAGTCAAGGCGTGCACCATAAGATCTACCAGCTCTTGGAGTTTGTCGACATCGGCTTGAGAGAACAACCGTCGACAGCCATGGGCAAAGCGCAGCGCAATGGGTGACGTTGCGAGGGTCGCGGGCACGAGAAGCTGCTGTCCCCCATCCTCCAGGCGGACCCGGGGTCCTGCATTACTTGGTTCAATGGCCAGAGGAGCGAAGCAATCATTGAGAAGTCGTTGCCATTTTGCTTCCTGCTTGGCCGCATCCCGGGTCAGTGCGATGTCGACAATTTCTCTGAATCGTGAAGGCTCGACACGGGACCGTCGCATCAGCAGGCGCCCCAGGAAGTTGCGCAAGGGCAGATAGAGAAGTGCGACACAAAGGAGCGAAATACCGAATGCAGGTATGCGCTCGATTGCGGCGACATAGATGAACACTGCATCCAGTCCAATCAGAATGAATGCCCCGAGAAGGTAGGACATGAGTCGGAAAGACCAGATGCCCAGATCAAACAAGCGGTATCGCGCAACGCCGACGGCCAAGCCGCAATAAATCGACAGGATCACGCCAAATGCATGTGCCTGGCTGGATTGGGGTTCAAGGCCGAGCAGGACCGGAACGGCAATCGTGAAGACGAAAACTCCGGTTCCGAGGAGGATGGATAGGCCGAACCACCCTAGGGCAGCCCTAGCCAAAGGGGCACGCCGGGCCAGAAGAAACTGCGTCAGCACAAGCGCAAAGAGAAGGGTGAACTGGACCAGCATCGGGCCATAGGTGCCCAAAGCCTGTGATGGCATTAGCTGGAGCAACTGCCCGCCGACGAGAATAAGTCCGCAAATCCAAATGCCGACGATCATCGCCGGATTGGCGATCCTGTGAGGATAGACCAACAAGAGACTGACTAGGCCCAGCCCAAAAATGTTGGTTCCAAGAAAATTGCCGGCTGCGAGAAGCTGAAGTTGGAATTCCGGAAGAGCCAGTTCCCGTGTACTATAGATCGAGGCTGACAAGGCCGACGCCATCAATCCCAGTCCCGACAGTGCAAATAAACTGCTCGCCAAATCCCGCTTCAAGGTCCAAACCCAGCCCCCCAGGACTATACCCGCACCGCCAACGAAGAGCTGCAACCAGAATTCAGGAGGCAACGACCATGCAGGCCTTCCCGCATAGGGGGGGATTGTAAGGTTCTGTTGAACCCCATCACCGTAGGCGATTGAAACCTCGACACTTGACTGCTCAAGCTGCGCGAACAGCGCATCCTGACGAGCACGAAAGGCATTGACCGCCCCGTAGCTGGGTAGTGTATCCGGCTCTTCGACTAGATCGAGCGCTCGTAAGTCAAACTCGCCGATTCGGGATACCCTTGCCCCAGGCTGCAACCGGATTGGGAGATCGTCGCGCTGCACATCTGACAGGACGACCAAGCCGTCCTCACCGGCTCGCATTGCCAAACCTAACCAAGGTTGAGCCGTGGCTATCCATATCACGGCCAAAGCGGCAAGTGCAAAAACGACGACCGTTGCTATTAGGCCTGCCATAGGCGGCACTGCCAGCTTGGCACCGGTTGGAGCCATACTCTCGTTTGATGGTTCCATGCCCCGGCCTGACCTCGCCCATCCTCCGAAACGGGGATGCCATGGAAGATCAGAATTGTATAGACCCACTTAGACGGTTCTGGATCGGGTCAACGATTTCTGCTTACGTAGGGATATATCAATGCATCGAAATGCTGTTGCGTTCAGTCGGCTTCTTCCCACTTTGCTGGTCACTTCGGCTGCATTCTTTGTTCAATTGTCGCCAGCGCCTTTTGCGATGGAATTTCCAAGGCAGGGGCGTCCGGACATACCCAACGGTGTAGCTGAGCCGTTCTCTGGATTATGGTGGATCGGTTTCCCCGAAGGAAAAGGGATAATCAATGGCGCACCAGTAGTGGACTGCTCGGCAGCTGTGGAACTTGTTCCGCAGGACGGCGGAACACTACTCTACCGCTCGTCATCGGGTTCGCAGGTGCAATTCGAGCTTCTGGAATTTGGAGGGAGAACCACCTGGCTACCCGAGAACGGAGAGAGCATTATTGCCGTTTGGATAAATGTCGATGAGTTCTTCGCCTATTCAGTCGACCTTGGCACAGGCAGCGCACGGTGGGACAATCCATTGGTGTATCGCAGATGCTAATCCGGCCATGTGACGCTGGATTGGCAAGTTTTGAAAGTGGTGACGGTACCGCTCCTCAGAGTAGACCCACAAATAGAGCCAAGGAGCGCTGTGGTCTTTCACGGCTATCTGGTGCTGCTAAAGGATTTCTGGTGCTCAAGCAGAGGGCCGACATAGCCATAGCGGCTATAGCCAATGCCTGTCCCAGTAGCAAAATCGTTGCACTCATGCCCTGAAACCCCGTCGCCTGAAGGGTCGTACCTTCGTGCTTACCCTTGAATAACAGAAGCCTCCCCTATTCAGGGGATTTTGCCTCCTTCGTGTCCCCCCTATTCAATTGCGATCGGGAACGCGTGAAGGAGATATCTATGCAACCGGGATAATACAAGGGGCTTCTTCAATCGACTGCATTAATATCTTTGACGGCTCTGACAACGCATCTGGCTTTCGCCCAAGAAACCGCCACTATCGAAACGATAGACCCCGCGCAGGGCATCCGCGATTATTATGACTACCATGATCCCGCTGATGATGAATTCAGTCCTGCTCTAACTGACAAAGCTCTCATCGGCGGCATGTCGGCAGATGGCAGCACCTTCGTCGGCAGCGTGTTTCGCAGCTATTCCGATAGCATTTACAACGGTTTTGTCTGGACCGCCGAAGACGGCGTCCGACCTGTGGGAGACCGGGACCCGGACGCGCCACTTGACGGGAGCCAATATTATACCGCGACCGGTATATCCGCTGATGGTAGCGTCATCGTTGGCAAAGCCGCGCCAGGTGTTTCCGGTGGAGAAGGTGCTCAACAAGCATACCGCTGGACAGCCGAAGACGGCTTCGTGTCCCTCGGTTCGCTCGATGGCAACCCATTTTCCGAAGCGACTGCGGTTTCCGGCGATGGAACGATTGTGGTGGGTAACTCCAATTTTGGAACGGGTGCGGAAGCGGGCGTTGCTGCTGTTCGTTGGACCGAGGACGGCCAGATTCACGGCCTCGGCTGGCTTGAGGGACGTGATAGTGCCGAAAGCAATGACACCGCAAGGGCGGCTTCATTTGATGGGTCGGTGATCGTTGGCGATGCATTGTCGAGCACCAACAAGTTTCAGGCGTTCCGCTGGACTAAGGACACCAGCATGGTGGCGCTGCCAACGCTCGACGCAAACACCGCAAGTAACAATACGGCGGGTGCGACTGGCATCTCATGGGACGGGAATGTCATCGTCGGTCATTCTCAACAGGGATATTCGACGCAGGCGGTCCGCTGGGTGGATGGCGAGATTTTCTCGTTGGGCGGTCTGGACGGAGCGCCCGGTGCTCTGTCCTGGGCGCAGGCAATCTCTGGCAACGGACAGGTCATCGTGGGCAACGTAGGCAGCGGTAGTACCGGCCATGGCTTCCACTGGACCGAAGGCGACGGCATGTTGACCGTTGAGCATTGGCTAGAGAATAGCGGTGCTTCTATCGAGACAGATATTACCATGACCGCCGAAGCCACCAACGAGGATGGCTCGGTTGTCGTCGGTCTAACGCGGGATAACGAGGTCTATATCGCACGCGGTAACGGGACAGGCCCGACGGGTGGTGGCGTGACCGATCCTGATCCAGTCGACCCCGACCCAGTCGACCCCGATCCGGTTGACCCCGATCCCAACGATCCGGGGGCGGGTCTCATCACCATTGGCAACCTCGCCTCCAGTCTTGCGGGTACTGGCGCGGCCAACACCTCGCTCGTCAACAGCCTGGGCGTGATCGTCAACGGGGCCGGTTCGCGTCCGCTCGACCGCCGCGCGGCTGAGGGCGAGTTCACCGCGTGGCTCGGAGGTGACTTGGGCCGTGACGATCATGGCAGCCGCGATGGCAGTCTTGGACTTGGCGAACTTGGTTTCGGCTATAATTTCGGCCCGGTGCAACTGAACGGCGTTGTCGGCTATACCGGCCTCGACCAGAATACGCTTCTCGGCGGAACGACCGACGTTCGCGCCGGATACGTCAAACTCGAAGCGTTGGGGCAGATCACGGGAGATGAAAGCAGCGGCCTTTGGGGTGTCGTGACAGGCACGGGCCTTTGGGGCAGTGCCGACATTACCCGTAACTATCTCACCAATGGCGGGCTGGTTGACAGCTCCTTTGGACGCACGGACGTGCAGGGTTATGGAATCCGCGGTCGTCTCCAGTGGGAAAACGCGATCCCGCATATTTCGCCATATGGCGAACTCTCCTACGCCCACACATGCTTGGGAGCCTATGCGGAGAACGGCGGTGCCTTCCCAGCAGCGTTCAATTCATTGTGCGACGGCAGCACCGAAGTCCGTTACGGCTTTGACGCGAGATTCCCTGTCACCGAGCAGTTCCGCCTGATCGGCACGCTCGAGGGCGTCCATCGCTTCGAGGATAGGGGATCGAATGTCACAGGCCAGGTGATCGGCCTCGGCGGCTTCAATCTCAGCGCCGCGAGTTACCAGCAGGACTGGCTGCGCGCTGGAGCAGGCTTCGAAGTCGATATCTCTGGATCGACACTTTCCGTGATGGGGAATGCCACAACGAAGGGGGAGTCCTCCAACGCCTGGGTCGCGGCCAACTGGCGTGTCACTTTCTAGGCTCAGGACCCATTAAAGGGATTCACATGGCAACGACGTTCTGATTCAGTGGCGGCGCAAAGGGGGCGCTGCCATGAGTAATCTGTTCTGGTTGTCGGCGGCGCAGATGCGCC
>Ga0207415_1000341_pt1 | contig 36556 bp, 34 predicted proteins | sample Passage237A_FD_187369 | JGI IMG/M metagenome (GOLD analysis project Ga0207415, IMG submission 187369) | Cellulose adapted compost microbial communities from Newby Island Compost Facility, Milpitas, CA, USA - Passage2 37A (SPAdes) (version 3) ... | reverse complement strand
TGCGCCCGAACCACGACCTTGCATTTCCTCCTTCAATCCTGCATGTGCAACGACTAACTTTCCGTCATCAAACACATAATGACTAATTAGGCTGTATAAAAATTGTTCAACCGATTTCTTGAATTCAGATGACTCGTTTTCTAATTGTTGGACTGTAACTTCTAAACCGTGCTTTAACTGAACTTGTTTGCCATTCAAATATTTCTGTAATTTCAAGTCATGATTGCCTGGCACGCAATACGCTACACCTGAATTGACCATACTCATGACCAAACGCAAAACACTTGGCGAATCGGGGCCTCTGTCAACAAGGTCGCCAACAAAAATTGCTTTTCTGCTTTCGGGAGCAATGACCTCAAATCCAAAATTTGAATTATTGGTTTCAACTTGATTGATTTCATAGCCCAATTTTAATAGTAATTCTTTCAACTCGTCAAAACATCCGTGGACATCTCCAATAATGTCAAACGGACCTGTTTCGTCTTTTTTATCGTTGTAAAGTTTTTCCCTTTTGATCTCGAGAACTGATTCCACTTCATCAATGGATTTGAGGACATAAATTTGCCTAAATCCTTCGTGCTTCAAATTCCTGATTGATTTTTTCAATTGTTGTGCCTGCTGACGAATCACATGCCCGCCAAAATTTCTGTCGGGTCTGCTTAGATTTCGTTCTTCGCATATTTTTACAGGCAAGTCCAATACAATTGCCACTGGCAAACAATGATTGGTTCTTGCCAATTCAATGAGACCTTTTCTTGATTCTTTTTGGACATTGGTTGCGTCAATAACAGTCAGTAAGCCATTCTTTAAGCGTTTGCCCGCTATGTAATATAAAACATCAAAAGCATCATTGGTTGAAGCCTGATTGTTTTCGTCATCTGAAACCAATGCCCTGCATTCGTCAGAAGATAATATTTCCGTTCGTTTGAAGAGTTTCCTTGCAAAACTACTTTTTCCCGAACCTGAAACACCGATTAAAACAACTAATGAAAGTTCGGGTACTTTAATTTCCATATCTAAATATAGCCATTTGTGATGGAGCACCAATGTTTTCTTCTTCGTCACCGATTGGTAAAGTCTCCACGCTGTAATTATATGTTTTTCTTATTCTGTTTGCCCATTCTGCAAACTCGTTTCTTGTCCATTCAAAACGGTGGTCGTCATGCCTCATATTCTCAGCATCCAATTTTTCCCACATTACATTATACTCTTTGTTTGGAGTGGTCAGGATTACGGTTTTGGGTTTTGCAAATTCAAACAAAACCTTTTCAAATGATTTCAATCTGTTCAAATCCAAATGTTCAATGACTTCTACTACCGCAGCGGCATCAAAACCTTCAAGCCGTTTGTCTCTATAGGTTAATGAGCCTTGAAAAAGGTTGATTCTTTCCTTTTGTTTAGGGGACATTTCATCAAAGTGAAGTCTCTCTTTCGCTTTCAATAGTTCATTGTAGGAAACATCCATTCCTACAATTTCAGTGAATTGCTTTTGCTTTAGTAGTTGTCTGATGAGTTTTCCTTCTCCACATCCCAAGTCCAAGACCCTTTCGGCTCCCGATTCAACAAGCTTTTCAGCCACTAATTTTATTCGTTTGTCATGCAGGGTTTCTTTCTTTTTCTCGGTGTCAGTCTTTTCGACTGGCTCTTCAATTGCATTATCAATTTCTTCTCCTTCGCTCAGTCGTTCAAGTGCTTGTCTTGATAATGAATTTAAATTAATCAGGTATCGTCTGATTATTTGTTCCCTTTCGGGATGGTCTTTTAGCCAACCTTCACCTTTTTGAAGTAGTTTTTCAATCTCGTTTTTACTTACAAAATAGTGTTTGTCGTTATCCAATGTCGGAATTAAAACATACAAGTGAGAAAGCAATTCTTTTGTGGTTATTGTATGTTCAAGTTTTAATGAGAAGTATTTACTGTCTCCCCATTCAGGAAATTTAGGATCTAATGTATGTCGCTTCAATTCTATGTTATAACCAAGCGGTTCAAAGAATTTTCTAATTAAAATTTCGCCACCTTTTGGAGCGGGAATTGAAGCAATTGAAACTTCAAATGGCAATTTTACATCAACAAGTTCAGGTTTGTCTTTGCACTTTCCATTCATTGCAGATGAAAATGCTTTTGAAAGAGCAACACTCATAAATGATGATGCAACATAGGGTCTGTCGTTCACATAGTGTCCAAGTGCAAAACCGTCTCCTCCCAAATTTCTTGCACCACGAACCATGTCGATAGGGTCAATGTCGAGTAATAAACTAACAGTTGTCTTATCTTCTCCTTTTTCCGGATAAAACACATGGGCTTTCCCAACGGATAAATCGAAGGACTGAAATTTGTCAGGATGTTTATGTAGCAAATAGCCTAAGTCGGTCGCCGGTTTATGAGTTGTCGTAATATTTAAAATCATCTTATGTCTTTATGGTTCGTTGGCAAAAATTACTCACGACACTTTTATTTTTTTAATGGTGTTCTTGAGTCGCTTCACTTATTTCAGGTCCTTTTGCTTGCGATGCGGTCTCCCGTGTGTTGCGCTATGCCCATGGCCTATTGCACAACTTCTTTTCAAAGATAAACAATTAAGACATATAGCATGAAAAGCTGTTTAGGAAACCTTTTAAAGCGCTATAAATCAATATTGTAAAGATTATTGTAACGGTGTTTAAAAAAAATGATAACATTAGAGAATCGGGAGTTTATTCGCCGATTTTCCCGCATACACGGGACAAGCTGTCCAACCAAGTTTTCATCTGTATTCCTTAGTGCGAGACGAAAACTTAGCTAATGGCAGAAGTAGCTATTATTGAGCAATCTGAATTTCACTATTCATCAGTTCAACATTGAAGTTTACTTTGGCTTTTAATGCCCCAAAAACTTTCAAAATTGTTTCCATAGTTACATTAGTTGTGTTATTCTCAAGTTTAGAAATTTGAGCACGTTTTACACCAACTAATTTTCCAAGCTCTTCTTGAGTCAAGTTGCGTTCAAGTCTAACTTTTCTTATCATTTCTCCTATAACTTCTAATTGGAGTTCTTGCTCATATTGAGTTCTTTTTTCTGTTCCAATTTCACCAATAAATTCATCTTTTATTTGGTCGAAAGTGTACATTTCTAATTCTTTATTTTTTGTTCCCATTTTTTCTAATGTTTTTAAGTTCAAAATATTTCAATCTTATTTGTTCCGCTTTATCAATCTCTTTTTCAGGTGTTTTCCCTGTCTTTTTTATTATTCCGTGAGTTGCTATAACCAAAGTTTCTTGTTTGTTTTCTTTCTCCCAAAAAGCAAATATCCGGAAATGAGCCTTGTTAAATAAAGTTCTGAATTCCCAAATTTCTCCTTTTAGTTTTTTAAATAATTCGTTATCGTTCTTGATTTTTGCTTTATCTATGTTGAAGATGATTTTGTCCCGAATTTTTTCGTCAAGCTCTAATAAAAAATCTCTTACATCGGTCAGAAAAATCACTTCAAATTTCTTCATTTAGTTTCAGCCTTGTTTCCATACAAAGATACAAATCGGATTAATATTGAAATAATTTCTTATGAGTTTTTTTGACAATATGTTGAAGTGTTATTCCGACTATTGTTATTCAATGAACTACATATCAATTAAATATAACTCTTGAGTTTCCTTAGTCAGGTCAAACTTAGTAATTTGCTCCTTAATTTTGTTGGCTAATTCAAACTTTTTTTTCGTCAAGAAACTGGTATTGTGTTGGCGGATTGTATCTTGTCCTTATACAATCATATGCCAAATTCAAAAAAACTCACTAATAAAACATGAGCATTGACTAACCAAAACTCAGTTTCCAAGAACAAAGGCTTCATCTGTCAGAAAAGTAGTAATCCTGGAACCGACAAATTCATAGCATGAAGACATACAACCTTGCCGTCCAACAAAGTTTTCATCTCTATTCCTTAGTGCAAGATGAAAACTTAGCTATTATCTGCTGTTTCTATTATTTATTAGTTTTGTGACTTTCAATCAACTCTCTATTAAATTCAAATCTATATGACATAGCCATTTTGATGATTTCATAATCTTCATCTTTTATAGGATTTTTAATTTCTCCGGTTTTTTTAATTTGGTTTTACATATTTTTAAACAACACCAAATCCCGGGAATAAAGTAGATCAAACGACACCACTAATTATTTACATGCATTGCTATAAATCACCTCCACCCTCCATCACCCGCCCTTTCCTCATCCTCCAACGGCCTCCTCAAATAAATCCACGGAAAGCGTATCTTTACCCCCCCAACCAATAGAAGAAAGATTTCAATATGCAACAAAATATTTTTAAACCTTTTTATAATAATTACACCCGCATTTCGATTTATTTAAGATGAAACAGCTCAAAAAAATCATCAAGAAAAACTTCAGCAGTTTTGCTTTTTTCTATTCCTATCTAAGGAACAAGGTTTTCATTGCTTTTGGGCTCAGTTTGCTTGTCAGTGTACTCGACGGACTCGGGCTTTCGATGTTTTTTCCGTTGCTGCAGGTAGTAGGTGGCGAAAATCTGAATGTGGAAGCGACCGACATGGGCAAACTCGCCTTTTTGGTCGAAGGCATCGAACAACTCGGCATCTCGCTCAACATTGTCAGCGTTTTGTTGGTGATGATTTTCTTTTTTGTACTCAAAGGCATGGTTTATTATGTCAACAGCATTTATCGGGTCATCATTTCGCAGTCTTTCATCAAAAAAATCAGACTCGATTTGCTCAGCAATCTCAACCAAATGAGTTTCAAAAAATTCATACTCTCCGACCCCGGCCGCATACAGAATACGATGAGCGGAGAAGTGAGTCGTATTGCAGGTGCTTTCAACAGTTATTTCTCCACCATCCAAAGTTCAATCATGCTCTGCGTATATATTGGTTTCGCCTTTGTGTTGGACGCCAAATTCGCCATGCTGGTAACTGTCGGCGGTTTATTGACCCATTTTTTATACAAATACATCTACCAACACACCGTGGAGGCATCGCGCAAACTCACCCATTTTGGCAATGCTTTTCAGGGTCAAATCATACAACATGTGGGGCATTTCAAATACCTCAAAGCCACCGGGAGGGTACATCCTCACGGCGAGAGAATGAAAAAGACGATTGATGAAATCGAAAGCTCCCGAAGACGGATGGGATTCCTGGCAAGCATCAGCGAGGCCGCACGCGAACCCATGTTGGTCATCATCATTGCCTTGGTCATTTTTATCCAAGTCAGCTTCCTCGGCGGCAACATGGGAACCATGTTGATTTCACTTTTGTTTTTCTACCGTGCCTTGACCTATATGATGGCATTGCAGCAAAGCTGGAACACATTTCTTGCCGTCTCCGGCTCCATGGAAAACCTCACCGATTTTCAACAGATGCTTCGCAACAACAAAGAACGAAACGGAAGTGTGGAAATCAAGGGTTTTCACAACCAAATCGAATTGAAAGCAGTGGACTTCTATTATGGCCAAACCCCCATTCTAAAAGACATTCACCTCAAAATCTCGGTCCGTGAGAGCGTCGCACTTGTGGGTGAGAGCGGCAGCGGAAAAACCACTCTGGTCAATCTGATTGCTGCGTTGCTTCATGAAGACGAAGGCGAAATCAGGGTAGATGACATTCCGGTCAAAACCATCAAAAAAGAAAGCTATCAGGATCGTATCGGTTATGTCAGCCAGGACGCGGTGATTTTTAATGATACCATCTATAACAATGTGACATTCTGGGCCGAAAAAACGCCGGAAAATATAGAGAAATTCAACAAAAGCATAGCACAGGCTTCGCTGAAAGACTTTTTGGACGAACTGCCCAAAGCAGGCGATACATTGCTCGGAAACAACGGCATCAACCTCAGTGGCGGACAAAAACAAAGGGTCTCGATTGCCAGAGAATTGTTCAAAGAAATCGATATACTGATTCTGGACGAAGCAACTTCGGCTTTGGATTCAGAAACAGAAAGAGAAATACAACAGAGCATAGAAGAACTTCAGGGACAATACACACTGATCATCGTTGCACACCGTTTGTCCACCATAAGGAATGTGGACAAAGTAGTGCTGATGGACAAAGGAGTGATTGTTGACACCGGCAGTTTTGAAGAACTGATGCAGAAACAGGAAAGATTCAGAAAAATGGTTGAGTTGCAGGAGTTGTAATTGTCAAATATTTTACTCTAAAATTATTTAAAATATCTGCTCAATAATTTGAATAAAAAGAAAGAATTGAATCTTTTGGGTTTATAGTTCGTTGTATGTTTTAAAAATAACCACTATATTTGCCTTACCCTATAGCGCTCACGGCTAAGTATTTTCAAATGAATCTTTATAGCGAAAATACCAAACCTTGAGCTTTTTTTATATAATTTACCATGAAAAAGAAAACTGCAATTTTAGTCGATGGTGGCTTTTTTCTTAAAAGATATCGGTTTTTGAGCAAAGGGAAGCCATTGACACCCGAAAAAACAGTCAATGATTTATATACCATGTGTATAAAACATTTAAAACAAAAAGATGAGATTTTTGATTTGTATCGCATTTTCTATTATGACTGTTTGCCATACAGTAAAAAGCAACACAACCCAATAACCGGGAGATCAGTTGATTTTTCAAAGACCAATCAGTTCAAATTCAGGATAGAATTTTTTGAAGAATTGAAGAAAAAGAGAAAACTGGCATTAAGACTTGGGATGCTGGAGGATAAGAACAAATGGATTATCAGACCAGAAAAAATTAAAGAGCTATTAAATGGAGATATCGAAATTAAAGATTTAACTGAAGAGGATGTTATTTTTGATTTAACACAGAAGATGGTTGATATGAAAATTGGATTAGACATTGCCTCTATTACATTAAAGAGACAAGTAAATCAAATTATTCTGGTTGCCGGTGACAGTGACTTTGTTTCTGCAGCGAAATTGGCAAGGAGAGAAGGAATTGATTTTATTTTAGATCCGATGTGGAACAAAATCAAACCCCACCTGTTTGAGCATATAGACGGTTTAAACTCTACTTTTTTTAAACAGACCGGAAAATCAAAATGAATTTAATTATTTCATTAATTTTGAAAGTTTTCTTTAAAGAAAAATTTTAATTTTCATTTCAAAAAAATGGTGGAATTGCAGGAATTGTAAACTGGTTTCAACCTACAAAAACAAAAGACATGATACTGATTACCAAACCATTTCTGCCGCCCAAAGAAGAATTCCAAAAATACATCGACGGCATTTGGTCCAGAAACTGGCTCACCAACATGGGACCGCTGGCCGCCGAATTGGAAGAAAAATTAAAAACCCATCTGAAGGCCGAACACCTTCTCTTCGTGACCAACGGTACGGTGGCACTGCAAATGGGCATCAAGGCATTGGAGCTGAAAGGCGAAATCATCACCACCCCTTTTTCGTTTGTGGCCACCAGCAGCAGCATTGTCTGGGAAAGCTGCCAACCGGTTTTTGTGGACATTGACAAGGATTCTCTCAATATAGACCCAAACAAAATCGAAGCTGCCATCACAGAAAAAACTTCCGCCATCCTGGCCACGCATGTCTATGGAAATCCCTGCGAGGTGGAAGCGATTGAAAAAATTGCGAAAAAACACAAGCTCAAAGTGATTTACGACGGTGCCCATGCTTTTGGAGTAGAAGTCAATGGAAAATCGGTTTTTGAATACGGAGACATTTCCACTTGTTCGCTTCATGCCACCAAGCTGTACCACAGCATAGAAGGAGGATTGGTGATTTCAAATAATGCTGAATTAAATCAGAAGTTAAAGTATATCCGCAATTTTGGAATTTCGGGTTTCGACAGTTTTGCAGCATTGGGCATCAACGGCAAAAACTCCGAACTTCATGCAGCGATGGGATTGGTGAACCTCAATTACATCCAAGACATCCACCGGAAACGAAAAGCATTGAGCGAATCTTATGATGAAAACCTAAAGGATTTTCCACACCGCAAACCGCTTTGGAATTCTAACGCAACAAAGAACTATGCTTATTATCCCATCCTACTGGAGAACGAAGAAACATTGCTGAAGCTCAAAGAAAAATTAGAAAACAATAAAATTCAAACCCGGCGGTATTTTTATCCGAGCTTGGCGACCGCATTGCCTTATTTGGAACCCAAAGAAATGGAAGTCACCGACAACATCTCGAAAAGAGTACTTTGCTTACCTTTGTATTATGATTTGAGCTTGGAGCAAGTAGAATTGATTTGTCGTAGGATTTACGAATCAAAATAATTTAATTTAAAAAACCAATTTATGGACAATACCGCTACTGATTATACCCACTTGGCAGAATTTATCTTGCCCGGCAACAGTGAGAATGATACAAAAACCATATCAAAATTGGTGAGAATTCTAAAAAGGTCGAGTACTCTGCCTAAGGTAGATGACATCTACATCAATGTTGTTGAAGAACCCTACAGATTCCACATTCAGCCCGGCGTTTCAATCAGTATTGGTTTTGAATACCTGTCCAATCCTTTGGTTGCACTGCTGTGTTTGAGATATGGTTTGGAGTGGCAAATTTGGCACAAATGTCAACCCAAAAATTCTTATGATGTTAGAATTTGTGATTTGGCAGCATTCAGGGCCTTGTACAAATTCCTCATGCTTACTCCTATCGTTGACAGAGACAGCATTAACATTCTGCCCACTGAACTTTCTGAGAATTTAAAGAAAATTGAAAACGATGATGATTTAGAGAGCATTTTAAAAAAGATTAATTTTGAAGCGCTGGGGATATTCCATCAACAAAAAGTAAAAAAGGGGAAACTGAACAAGGAATCACTTGAAGCAGTCAAACAGTTGGCCTATCCTGTGGAGTACATGTTGATGTCGGGCGGTGATTTCAGACTGAACATTGACCCTGAAACATTGCTCAACAAATACGGTTGCAGACCCTTTCCAAGACCAGAAGCTTTCACATTTGCCTCATCCACAGCTTCTTCCATTTCAAATACAGCTTATAACAAAGCACAGCACAAAAGAATATCATTAATAAAAGAAGGTTTGAAAGAGGGCATAGAGAACATCGAGAGAAAATTTGCAAAGGAAATCAGGAGGGGCATACGGTCGGCATTGCACCTCACTTCGGACACCAAAATTGTCCTTGGTCCCTCAGGAACCGATATTTCCTTGTACATCTCCGGCATTTGTCAAGCCTTGTACAACAAAGAAATCACACATATTTTGGTCGCAGCAGATGAGACGGGCAGCGGTGTACCTCTTGCCTTGCAGGGTTGTCATTTTTCAAATTCAACCTCACAAGGCAAAAAAGTAAACAAGGGAGAATTGTTGGACGGTTTTAGAAAAACTGACCTCAAGAAAATAAACCTAAGGAACGAGAGCGGTCATTTGAAAAGCACTGCAACAGTTGATGAGGAAGTCTATGAGGCGATATATCAAACATTCAAAGACGGAAAGCAAGCCGTGCTCCACATCATAGATCAGTCCAAACTTGGTTATTATGCTCCTTCAGAAAAATGTTTGACCAGATTGAACAAAGAATTTGGTGATTCACTTCCAATGGTCGTTGACAATTCACAATTCAGAATGGACCCGGAGGACATAAAATCATACCTGACAAAAGGCTATCTGATGATAATTACAGGCTCAAAATTCTTCACCGGACCTCCATTCAGCGGCGCCTTGTTGATTCCTGAAAAAATTGTAAAGCGATGGGGAGAAGTGAAAGGATTGCTGCCAAAAGGATTGTATGACTACACCTATCAAAACGATTGGTTCGTTTTTCCGTTCACCGAAAAATTGGCAGAAGGAATCAATATTGGCCTCGAAATGAGATGGTTTGCTTCCTTGGAAGAAATCAAAAGATATTACAAAACACCGCTGTCGCTCAGAGTGCTCGGCATAGAAATGTTTTGCAACCTCGTTGACAAGTCCATCCGAGAGAGTAAATTTTTGGAACACATCCGTGGATTCAATCAAATTTCAAAACAAAAAGTGGATTTGGTGAAAATGAGAAACAGAAAAACAATTTTCCCATTCTTTGTCAAATTCGAAGACCGGGTACTCAATAAATCCGAGTTGGACATGCTCTACCTTTTGCTGAACAGAAATCTATCAAAAGAATTCGAAAACGAAACCGATGAAATCAAGCGACTCGCCGGACAGCCTTGCCACATTGGCCAACCGGTGGCTTGTGTTTACATCGATGGCTCACCAAGTGGGGTGCTCAGAATAAATCTGGGGTCAAGGGTGATTTCTGAAAGCTGGAAAGAACTCGATTCAAGTATGTTTTTTAAATCCATCGAAGACCAAATGATACAAATTGACATCATCATCAGAAAAATTGAGCTTTTGCTTAAATATCCCGAACTTCTGAAAAACAAAACCGAATTGTCACAATAGTTATAAATGCAGAATCCAAAGTGAAAAAAAAGAAACTTTTGATCTTGGGTGGCTCCGACATTCAGGTCACCGCTATAAACAAAGCAAAGGAGATGGGGCATTTCAAATAATTTTGAATCCAAACAAAAATGAAAGTACAAACAGACCTTTGGAATTCAAAGGCAATAGAGGTAACAGACGATTTTTAGAAAAGAGTACTTTGTTTACCTTTGTATTGTGAAATGAGAATAGAGGAGGGTGGATAACCCAATTAATAATAAATGATTTTTAAGTATTTTTATAAATAAATTAATTCAAAAAATTAGTCAATGATTTCTGAAACCGCAAAAATAGGTCTAAACACAATCATTCATCCTTTAGCATTAATAGAGGATAATGTAATAATTGGGGATAATGCTGCTAAAATATACCGATAAAAACAAAATGATTGATCTGATTTATAATATGGATAAGCATTTACATTTAGAAATTGAATAAGAATATTTTAAATGTATTTCAATTCTATAAACATAGAGGAGAAAAGCGGAAGCCATCAAGCCGAGAGGTTTTGGAAATCATTACATCGTTTGCACAATGATTGTAAAGCATGGATCATTTTGAAATTAATCGTTAATTGTTTAGGCAAAAAAAACATATATTTGAATTTGAATATTTGATGAGGTCGAATCGAGGGAGTTCTTCAATTCTTAAATACAATAAATAAAATTTAAGCTTATGTTTATAGATGGAAAATATAATGTGATTTCTGATAAAGCTCAAATTGGCAAAGATGTTATTATAGGCAATTTTTGTGTCATCCATGACGGCGTGGTAATCGGTGACAATACGGTCATCAAAGATTTTGTAGAGCTACGAGAAGGAACGATAGTAGGTAGCAATTGTTTGATTGATTCCCGGGTGTCAAGTTCGGGAAATTGCAAGATAGGAAATGGAGTAACCCTACGATACGATACCATTGTTGCCCGTGGCTGTGACATAGGAGACAATACCTATGTTTGTCCAAGAGTGATGACCAATAACTTGGATGCCGAGGGGCAACAAATAGGCGGGGCAAAGATTGGTGAAAATTGTTTTATAGGCACCAATGTAGTCCTGCAACACGGTATTACTATTGGCGATTGTGTGATTATTGGTGCCATGAGTTTTGTTAATAAAGATTGTGAAAGTAATGCGACTTATATAGGAATTCCGGCTAAGAAAAAATGAGAAAAACAAAAATTGTCATATTTGGTGGCAAAGGAACTGCAGTTAATTTAGCAGAATGTATTTATGATGCCGAATTGAAAGGCATGCCGGTACATTTTTTAGGTTTTGCATTTGATGATTTAGCCTACGGTAATTCTATTAATGGTTTTCCTATTTTATGCAAAACAACTGAAGCATGGGAGAAATATAAATATGAAGAAGATGTTTATTTTATATTTCAAATGAACCATCAAAACAAAATGAAGGAGAGAATGGAGCTAATAGAAAGTTATGAAATTCCGCCTGAAAGATGGTTTACATTTATTCACCCAACTGCTTTTGTATCGAAAAGTGTAAAAATAGGTTATGGAACAGTAATCTTTGTTGGATGCGCAATTCATGCTAATGCAGAAATTGGTAACCATTGTACATTAAGTGCACTAACCACAATCGGACATGACACAAAAATTGGGAATCATGTATTTATGTCTACACATGTATGCATAGGAAGCAACGCAAATCTGGGAGAAAATTCTTTTTACGGACAAAATACTACAGTAATAGGTTCAGTTAAAATTGAAAAAGAGAACCTTATTGGGTTAGGAGCCGTTGTAGTAAAGGACATAAATGAAACCAATAAAGTTATTGTTGGATTTCCCGCAAAACCAGTCAGAGATATCAATTGAAAGAAAAATGGTACGAGCAGCAATTATGCAACCTTATTTTTTACCCTATATAGGTTATTTTCAGATGATAAAAGCAGTTGATATCTTTGTTTTTTACGATGATGTCAACTATATAAAAAGAGGCTGGATTAACCGAAACAAAATCTTGGTAAATCAAGAATGGCAGTACCTAACTATACCCCTTAAAGAGGCAAGTCAGAATAAAAAGATTAATGAAATTAAGACCAGCTTAGACACAAAAGAATTGTCAAGGAGTTGTAAAAAGGTGATTGAATCATTTAAAAATAAATTCGAAGAACTGATGAAAAGGATAAATTTTAATTCTTTAAAAGATTATTTAAAAATCAACAACATAACTTTCAAAATATTTGGAGAGGAATTTCTGATTGAGGAATATTCGATTTCATCTATCTTTTCACCGATTGACAAAGGTTTTTATTTTTTTGTTGGAGATGATTTTTCATTGGAAATTAAAAACAGTCTGATACTTACAGATAAAGTGTTCGATACCGAAAACTCACTTTTGATTGTCAATAACATAGACCCTCAATTACTTTTTTATCGGATTTTGGATCATTTCTATGGTCAAAAATCGACAGGTATTATCAGCCCTACTTCTGTAATCCATAAGGACGCAAAGATTGGAAAGAATGTACAGATCGATTCATTTTGCGAAATCGGAAACAGCATAATTGGTGACAATGTAATCATCGGTTCCCATTGCCGGATTTATGACAATGTGAAAATTGAAGAAAATACAATTATAGAACCAGGTTCAATTATCGGGACCTCCGGCATCGCTTGGACTTGGAATATCGACAAAACCGAAAAAATCAGACAGCCTCAATTGGGCGGCGTGCATATCGGAAAAAACTGTATGCTGGCCGCCAACACCATAGTAGTCAGAGGTTCATTGAATGATGATACGATTATAGGTGAAAATTCATTTTTGGCGCCAGGTTGTCGTTTGGGGCACGGTACACAAATCGGGAAATATGTACATCTTGCAAATGCAATTGTTACCGGTGGAAATACAATCATTGGCGATTACAGTTTTTTGGGATCGGGTGTTGTCATCAGACCAAGAACTAAGATAGATAAGAACACTGTGATCGGAGCCGGCAGTGTGGTGATAAAAGATACCTCAAAAAGTGGGCTGACCCTGATGGGTGTTCCGGCTAAGGAGTTTGAAACAAAAAATAAATTGAGCGGAATGCCAAAACCCAAAAAAGAATGAAAAGAGAAAATTTAAAGGTCGGAATGTATTCAATTGTTGACGAAAATGCCGAAATTGATTCTAATGTTACAATCGGTAATTTTTGTGTGATTCACGCCGGTGTAATTATCGGACAGGGAACAGTAATCAGGGATTATGTTGAATTGAGATCGGGCACGGTAGTTGGTAAGAACTGTCAGATTGATTCAAGAGTTTCATCCTCCGGGAACAATAGAATTGGGAATAATGTGATTCTCAGATACGATTCAATCATTGCCAAAGGCTGTGATATTGGTGACGGAACTTATGTTTGCCCAAGAGTAATGACCAATAATCTGGATACCGAAGGCCATTCAATTGGTAGAGCAAAAGTCGGAAAGAACTGTTTTATCGGAACCAACGCGGTACTTCAGCATGGAATCATTATTGGCGACAATGTAATCATCGGTTCAATGAGTTTTGTAAACAAAAATTGTGACAGTGACTCAACTTACATAGGAGCACCTGCCAAAAAGATTTAAATAAAATTAAATGCACAATCCGCTTGTCTCCATTTCCTGCACTACCTACAATCATGCTCCCTACATTCGTAAATGTTTGGACGGATTTCTAATGCAGCAGTGCGATTTTGAATATGAAATCCTGGTTCATGATGATGCATCAACTGACGGCACACAGAAAATAATAAAGGAATATCAGGGAAAATATCCTGAAATCATCAAACCGATTTTTCAGACTGAAAATCAATATTCAAAGGGAATCAGAGGATTGATTGCCAGATTTAATCTTCCAAGAGCAAGAGGAAAATATATTGCACTTTGCGAAGGTGATGATTATTGGATTGACCCGCTGAAACTCAAAAAACAGGTTGATTTTTTAGAGAGGAATGAAGACTATGTTCTAACTACCGGAGGTTTTATTTTGAAAAATGAAAAACTTTCAGAAGAAGAAATTCAAATTTTTGATAGCGAAAGTGCAACGGAAACAAATCCTGAAGGATTCGATCTGACGCTCGAAATGTTCTTTAAGAAATGGTATACCAAAACCCTCACTTTAGTGTTCAGAAAGAATTCAATTGATATTCAGAATCTAATCAGTTATATAAATTCAAGAGATTTCCACATAAATTATTTTCTATTAAAGAAAGGAAAAGGATATTATTTCAGAGAAGTATTCGGCGTATACAATATTCATCAGGGAGGCGTTTTCAGTAGTATTGACCAAGAGAAAAGAATCAAAGATTCATTTGAAATTTATAATGAACTATACAAAAGAAATAAAGATAACTATATCAGAATCAGTCTCCAAAGAGATTTGAGATTTTTATTGTCCAGACGTATAAATGGTTATTGCAATTTTAAAAATGTATTGAAATTACTTTTGTTAAATAAAAGCTGGAAGGAATTGAAAACAAATTTAAGAATCGCTGTATATGTATTCTTAAAGAGAATTGTCTCAGGCAAAAATAAACAATAATCATTTGGGATGTCACATCAATCAAAAACCCGAAATGAAACACAATATAAACAGATACAAACAATTGGCTCAGCAATATTCACAAAAGGATTTTGTCAGCGCAGTTGAAAATATTCTGGAAAATGAATGACAAATGAATCAAACAGATATGACACAAAATCTGATTTCGGTCATCGTGCCGACTTTCAACCGGGCCGATCTGATTCTCAAACCGCTCAACAGCGTGTGCAATCAAACTTATCGGCCGATTGAACTGATTGTGGTGGATGACGGTTCAACCGACCGGACAAAAGAAGTCATTCAGAATTGGAAGTCCGAAAACGAATCAGAGGATTTTATCATCAAATATATTTTTCAAAAAAATTCAGGTGCGCCCGCAGCACGAAACAATGGAATCAGAAATTCTGCCGGAAGATATCTTCAGTTTTTGGATTCTGATGACGAACTGCTGCCCGAAAAACTGACATTGCAGTTTGAAAAAATGAAAATCGAAAACACGCCGATTTGTATTTGCGATTATAAACATTTGGATGAAAAGGGAAATACAATATATGAATTGAAAAAGAATTTTTCAATTGATCATATTATCAGAAATTTTATTGCAGTTTTATCAATAGGTCCCTTAATCGACAGAAGGAGTTATCGGATAAACCAGCTTGTTTGGAATGAAAAAATAACAAAACTTCAGGACAAGGATTATTTTCTGAAGCTTTTAATGGTTACAAAAAAAATGTCTTATGTTGACAGAGTTTTATTCCATTGGATTCGTCATTCTGCTGAGGATCGAATTTCATTTCAAATAAAGGATACTCGAAAAACACTTTCAGATATTTTAGTTTCCGTGTTTTTTTTTCAACTTAGAAATTTTTGGTCGATTCCAATTCAGAGATGGCCTGCCATAATTAGCTTGGATCTGAAACTACTCAGATGGGTATTAAGAATCGGATTGATTTTTAAAAAACTTTATTTGAGATGATTTTTAAATAAAAATGAAAAATCACTCCAATGTTCTATCTTTGAAAACTGCCGAATTTTATTCGATTCAAAGTAATCGAACCCAATAAATTGAAAATGTCTGTGTCAACACTCAAATCAAAAATCATCGATCAACTTTTTAAAACCGTTTGCCGACTTTTCAGGCTGATTACACCAATCCGAGATCGGGTATTGATTATCAGTCATTCAAAGATTGAAGACAATGCTGTTGAGATGGCAAATTATCTGGCCGAAAATTATAAGCTCAGAATCGGATTGATGCTCTCCGACAAAGATCTGAGGTCAGTTAAAAAACTTAAAAATAAAATTCATCCGGCGGTTTCATTTTATTCCTTTCCCGGACTTAAGCCTTTTCATCCCGAATCATTTCGACAGCTGTTTGGTTCAAAATATATTCTTTTTACCCATTTGATTTTCCCGTACGACAGATATTTGAAAAATCAAATCACAGTCAATCTGTGGCACGGAGTCGGTCATAAAAAAATTAATACGGCAAGAGGTTTTAAACAGGGAGTACCTGCAAATTACACAATTGCAACTTCCAAAATGACCCAAAAGATGTTTGCAGATCTTTTTGCAAATCCGATTGAAACCGTTTTTATCGGCGGTATGCCAAGAAATGATCTGATGCTGAGAACAAAAGATTCAGAATTCAAATTTCATCAAGATACCGGACTGAACGGCTATGACCGAATCATAATCTGGATGCCGACTTTCAGAAGAAAAGTCAGTAAAAACACAGCCGGGCAAACCATAATTTCAGAAACTGACAATATTTTCGGAATTGACAGTTTTAATATAGAGAGATTCAATCAAATGCTGAACCGGCACAATTCACTTTGTGTGGTCAAAAGCCATTATTATGTGAAAGAATATAAAAACCGGCAGGGATTGTCAAATTTTCTTTTTATCAATGACAATTGGCTGTATGAAAATGGAATTTTACTTTATGAACTCCTGTCAAAAACAGCTGCGCTGATTACCGATTATTCTTCGGTTATGACCGATTATTCACTGCTTGACAAACCGATTTTTCTGATTGCCGAAGATATTGAAGATTATAAAAAATCGCAGGGTCTCTATTTTGAAGATTATGAAAACCGGGTGCCATCAAAATTGTTTCTTTCTCAAAACGAACTTTTTGAGGCAGTCAAATTGTTTTTGGAGCACGGAGATGATAAATTTGCAGAAAAAAGGAGAAAAATCCGAGACCTCTATTATCAGTACTGCGACGATAAAAGCGCAGAAAGAATTGCGAAGTTTATTTTTACAGACCTGAAGAATTGAACGATTTATTTTAAAAATGATTATGCCCAAAAACATCGCCGTCATCTTAGCAGGAGGAAAGGGAGAAAGATTGAATGCCGAACTCCCGAAACAACTCATCAAAATCGCAGGAAAACAAGTCATTGAACATACCCTTGAGGTTTTTGAACAACACAGCGACATAGACGAAATTGCTGTCGTCTCAAACATTGACTACATCAGAGACATCGAAAATATACTGCACCGAAATTCATTCTCAAAAGTCAAAAAAATATTGGCAGGCGGTGCACAAAGATCCGATTCAAGCCTGGCAGCCATCCGTGCCTATGAAGGACAAAGCTGTCATCTGATTTTTCATGATGCCGTCCGGCCATTGGTCAGCCACAAAATCATCTCGAACTGCATAGAAGCTCTCAAAACCTACAATGCAGTCGATGTCGCCGTCAAAACCACTGACACCATCATAGAAGTAGAAAACCGTAGCATCCAAAACATCCCCGACCGACACCGGCTCTACAACGGACAAACCCCACAGGCTTTCAAAATCGAAACCATCGCAGAGGCTTATAATATCGCTTCCAAAGACCCCGACTTCAGTGCCACCGACGATTGCGGTGTGGTCAAAAAATACCTGCCACACGAAACCATCTTTGTGGTCGAAGGCGAAGGCTACAATATGAAATTGACCCACAAAGAAGACATATTCCTTATCGACAAACTCTTTCAACTCCGTACGGCAGAGGACAAGGGCGAAAGAATGGCAGAAAACACCAAGGCAGCACTGAAAGACAAGGTGATTGCAGTGTTCGGCGGCAGTTACGGCATCGGCAGCCATATCGTGAAAATGGCTGAGGCAAAGGGCGCAAAATTGTATTCGTTCAGCCGTACCGAAAATGCCACCGATGTGTCCGACCCGGCTGCGGTCAAAAATGCATTGAAAAAACTGTACGAAAAAGAAGGCAAAATCGATTTTGTGGTCAATACTTCGGGCCTGCTCCAAAAACAAAGACTCGACGACGCCGACTATGATTCGATTCGCAATACCGTGGCGGTCAACTTTCTCGGCTCGGTCCATGTCGCCAAAGAGGCTTATCCCTATCTGAAAAAAACCAAAGGCGCACTGTTGCTCTTCACCTCGAGTTCCTACACCCGAGGCAGAAGTTCTTACAGTATTTATTCGGCCACCAAAGCAGCGATTGTCAATCTGGTACAGGCACTGTCTGAAGAATGGGAAGAAGTCAGGGTGAATTGCATCAATCCAGAAAGAACCCGCACCCCCATGCGCACAAGAAACTTCGGCATAGAACCCGCCGAAAGTCTGCTCGACCCCGACAAAGTCGCCACCGCTGCACTCAATGCATTGTTTTCGGAATTCTCAGGACAGGTCATCGATGTGAAAATGGAGCTGAAATGAACAAAACACAAATCAACATAAAAATATACGACTTTCTGAATGGACTGATTCCCAAAAAGAAACAACTGATTGTCAGCGGAGGTGACAGGGCAGACGCCAATGCGGTGGAAACCGCCAACTATGTCGCCGAACACTACGACTTCCCCGTCTATTTTGTGGTCAATGACTTCTTTGCACCCTATGCAGATTCAATTCTTTCAAAAAAAGTACGAAGGATAAAAGGAAACAGTTTTCAACTGAAGTGCTTACGAATGAGAACCAAATGGTTGTTGGACACCCATGCCTCGCTGCTGAGACCACTGCCCAAAAACCAAATCCATATCAATCTCTGGCACGGAGTAGGACACAAATCCAAAGGAATCAAAGAAAAACCGCTCAAATCAGACATCACCATTGCCACATCAGAAATGGTAAAAACAATGTTTGCAGACCTGATGCATATTCCCGAGGAAAGTCTGATTGTCACAGGTTATCCCAGAAATGATTTGATGCTCAGGGCACAGGAAGAAAGACAGAAATGGCAGAAAAAATTTGCTCCCGATTTGACTGCTTATGACAAAGTGCTCATCTGGATGCCCACTTTTCAGAAAACAAAAGGAATTGTGCATAAATACGGTATGAATCCGATCGGTTTCGGAGATTTTTTTCATCTGCCCGATTTTGATACCCACCGCTTTGATCGGCTGCTCAAACAACACAATGCCATCTGTTTGCTGAAACCCCATCCGATTTATAATATTGATAATTTTGACGCAACTGAATTTGAAAATATCCGTATCATTGACGAGCAACAAATCTTCAGCGCGGGCATGACCTTATATCAGCTGTTGGGCTGTACCGATTTGCTGATCACCGATTATTCGTCTGTGATGACCGACTATACACTGCTCGAAAATCCGGTGCTGCTGTTTGCACCCAACTTTGAAGATTACAAAGCAAAACACGGATTTTATTTTGAAGATGTGGAGGATTGGATGCCTTCAAAATTAATATTTACACAAAATGAATTTTTTGGTTTGCTCAATAAGATATTGGAATCAGGTCTTGATCCTTTTGAAGAAAAAAGAAAAAAAATAAGGGATTTGTATTTTGATTACAAAGACTCACACAGTTGTCAGAGAATTTGTGAATCTGTTTTTAATTTAAATGGACTATGAAACTCATTTTTTGTATCCATTCAATGAATCTCGGCGGAACCGAAAAGGCACTGTTGGGGTTACTGAATGAAATAGATTTGAAAGAAAATGAGGTAACCGTATTACTACTTGAAAAAAAGGGAGAACTGCTCAACCGGATTCCGAATGAGGTGAAGATAAAAACAGTGCCGGAATTTGAAAAGATGAAACCAATTATTTTTAACCCGCCCCATTATTATGCAATGTCCGAATTGAAAAAGAAAAATATTTTTAATGCAATAAGAACGATTATAAGATATATAAAAGTTAAATTGACAAACTCATGGTATTATAACTATATTGAGGCATTGAAAGAATATCCGATAAAATACGAAGCAGATATTGCAGTTGCTTTTGCGGGACCGTCTGATTTTATTTCCTATTTGATTTTGAACAATGTAAAAGCAAAAATAAAATACCAATGGATTCATTTTGATGTAACCAAAGTAATCAGCAATAAAAATTTTGGCAATCGGTTTTATCACAGATTTAAATCCGGAGTCGGTGGCAGACGGAATTATCAGAATGATGGAAGACAAAGAATTGTATCGTTCAATCAGAGAATATCTGAAAACCGAACCCAAAGAAAATCTTGAATCAGTCGAAAAGTTTGACCAGATGATTTCTGAAATTCTTTAAAACAAAAATTTATTAAACTTCAGATATTATGTGTTTGATTTTTTTTCATTTTTAGCTTTATAAAAGAATCTGAAGAAAATTAAAAAGAAAGACAACTATGATAAATAGTAAACTTCAGTCAATTTTGGTTAATTTTGAAATTCAAAGTTCTTTTTTTTATGAAATTTAAACGTTTTTCAAGATTCCAATTTAATAAATAATCACTTTAAAATTTTTTATGATAAAGAAGATAAAAAATAAATTTCTAAAATACTCGAATGCGTTGATAATTAATGCAAAAAAAGTTAATGCCATTAAAAACACAGTTGAGGACAATTTTTCTCTTTTGATTTTACTTAAAATGTTTGAAAGTAATACATTTTTAAGTTTAACCTCTTGGTCCATAAGCCCCAAAGAAGTTTTGCATATTTGCAATGATATTGTAATCAATAATAGAAAGAATATTATCGAATTCGGTTCAGTGTTTTCCACTATTTGCATTGCACAATTAATAAAGAAGGAAAAATTAACTATTAATTTTATTTCAGTTGAGAGCAATGAAGATTGGATTAAAATACTTTCTAAAAAATTAGTGGAGTTGGATTTGCTACAATATGTTAAATTCATTTATGCACCAATTACTGACAAACAACCTTCTTTTTTTATGAAAAATCAAAGTAAATGCTATGATGAAGAAAAGCTTTTCAATTCTTTGAATAATATGAATTTTGATTGCATTATTGTAGATGGACCTCCATCTATGTATTCTCCATATATAAGATACACTGCCCTCCCATTCCTTAAGGATAAACTTTCTGATGATTATTCCATCTTTTTAGATGATTTCAGAAGACCTATTGAAAAAGAAATTTTAACAGAATGGAAGAAAATATTGGAATTTGAATTTTATGATTTTGACAGATACGCCTATCTTACAAATAGACAGAAATTTGAGACAGAACCACTTACAATGCATTTATTTTAAAATGAAACTACTTGTCGTTATAGTAAATTATGGAAATGAACAACTGAATTATTTGCAGCGGGTTGTGGCAGAGCTGAAATCTTTCGAGAAATATAGTGTACATATTGTTGTAAATAGTAACATTCCGCTGAACATCAGCGGGGTTGATGAAGTAAATATCTATCAAATGGACGATTATCAACTTTTGCCCTTGACTTGTCGCAATATTATTTGGGAAAACAGGGACAAATTTGATGTTTTTATTTATACTGAGAACGACCATTTGTTTTTGGAGCATCATATTGACAAGCATCTGGAATATGAGAAGATTTTACCTAAAAGTAAAATTTCCGGTTTAATCCAATACGAAAAGAATGAAACCGGATACTATTATCCTGCTTACCATGCAGATTTTGATTGGGATTATAAATCAGTTCAAACGTATGGAGGTAAAATTTTCGCACATTTTAATAATCTTCATCAGGCAAGTTTTATACTTTCTCAAAAGCAATTAATAAGAATTGGAAAAAGAATTAACTTTTTGGAATTACACAGTGATAAAGATTATTGGATAGTTAAAAAATACAAGAATTTCAATATCAAAATTTTTAATTCAAAATATATATCAAAAAATGCTTATAGTGTAAAATGTAAGGTGAATACAGATATTTATCGGTATGCAGGATTACAAAAATTAATTTGTATTTCAGAATTCAAAGAAAATCTGATTCATCATTTGCCCAATATATATATCAATGGTGAAGGCGGAAGGCTTAAATTAAGATCTGATGAAAAGAAAATGAATTATGCAATAATGAAGTTATTAAACCAAAAGAATTATGACAAAACTTGACTTGGTCAATAGTCATTTCAAACCCAATTTGACAATTTGAATCCACTTGTTTCCATACAGATTCCCACCTACAATCAAAAGCAGTATATTAAACCGGCTTTCGATTCTAATTGGTGCGTAGAACTCGTCTTAAAAACTTTAAATTCTGACGAGCCAACTATTATTAAGAATCCGTTTTATGAATTTAAAATTTTTGAGAAAAATAAAAAAGAATCATTAAACTTAATGAATTTTTGAACTTTTAAAAGTATGTTTTAATGATTGCAATAGTAATTCCTTATTATAAAATCACTTTCTTCAGAGACACTCTGAACTCGTTAGCTAATCAAACTGACAAACGATTTAATGTTTATATTGGTGATGATGCTAGCCCAGAAAGCCCCTTGGAATTACTAAAAGAATTTGAAGGTGAATTTAATTTTCAGTATCAGTATTTTAAAGAGAATTTAGGTCGTGAATCATTGACTAAACAATGGATAAGATGTATCGAATTGTGCAAGGGAGAAGAATGGCTTATGATACTGGGTGATGATGATAAACTTAGCCCTAAGGTTATTGAAGAGTTTTATGAAATTTTAAAACACAAAGAACAATCGGATTACGTTCTGAGGTATCGCCGTCAAATTATCAATGCAAAGGGTGAGATAATTTCTCCAAAAAGTGATTTCCCGGATAATGAATTATCAATAGATTTTCTATACAAAAGAACCAAAAACCAGGCAGTGAGCAGCTTGAGCGAATTTATATTTCGCAAAGAGGATTATGCAAGGCACGGTTTGCGCGCATATCCAAATGGATTTTACTCTGACAATTGGATGCAATTAGTTTACTCTGATTTTGGTAGAATAAAAAATATAAATGCAACCTGTTACATTAGAATTACAACCATCAGCCTTTCCGGAAATCCAGAAAATCGTGAGAAAGTGTTGGAAGCTGGATTGTATTTTTACAGGGATTTGTTGACAATATACCCTCACAAGTTCAGTAAAGCCCAGAAATCTTTATTCCTAAATATTTTAATGAACGGAATTAATCATCCTAAATTCCCGATGAATGAGTTTCAGTTTTTGAAACTTTCCTTTTCAACAGTGGGAAGTTTGTTAACTTTAAGAAAAACATTGACATTGATAAAAATGAAAATTTCTAAAGGATGAAGAAACGATTTTTATTTTTCCTCATCAACATGAATCTTGGCGGCACCGAAGGATCATTTCTGAATCTAATTGCCGCCCTTCCGTATGATTATGAAATCGATTTACTTCTTCTTGAAGAAAAAGGTGAATTACTGAATCAACTTCCCGGAAACGTCAATTTAAAAATTATTGAAAACGGAAATCAAATCAATGAATTCATCAACCTTGGTTGTCGCAGGTATGCATTCAATGAATTGAAAAGAGGAAATCTTATTTCATTTCTAAAGAACATATTTGTGTTTACACTTTATAAAATCAATATCCTGAAACATCCGTATTATGGAATCGCAAATCTAATCAATGACCAACCCCATTCATACGATATGGCGGTTGCCTATGCGGGTCCTCATGATTTTATAAGTTACTATACGCTGAATTATATCCACGCACAACAGCGGTTTCAATGGATTCATTTTGATATTGAACGGGTGACTTTCCATAGAAGGTTTGCAAACGAGATATATCGGTATTATGATAAAATTTTCTGTGTATCTCAAAATTCAAAAAATACATTTGTAAAAGAATTTCCTCAATTTGAATCAAAGACAGAAATTTTTGAAAACATAGTTTCTGAAACCGATTTAAAACATCAATCTGAATTTGGTGAAAGCTTTCATGACGATTTTGACGGCATCAGAATACTGACTTTGGGCAGACTGGCTGTAGAAAAAGGACAACAGTTGGTGCCAAATGTAGTCAGACGGCTAAAAGACGACGGTTTAAATTTCCGCTGGTATTTGATTGGTGAAGGAAATTTGAGAAAAGAATTGGAAAAAGAAATCAAAAGACTGAGAATTGAAAATGAACTGGTTCTTTTGGGATCAAAAATTAATCCGTATTCGTATTTGAAAGATTGTGATTTATATGTTCAAACCTCGCTTCACGAAGGATATTGCATTACACTTTATGAAGCAAAGATATTTGAAAAACCGGTGGTGACCACAGATTTTTTAAGTGCATCCAATCTGATTGAAAATCATGGAGACGGCCTGATCGTAGAAATTTCAGAAAATGGAATTTATGCCGCAGTGAAAGAACTGATCAAAGACGACAACAAAAGGAAAGAATTTTCAAGCTTTCTCAAAAAACCGGAATCACGAAATGAACAAAAAGTTCAGAAATATTTTTATTTGATCAAATAATGAAGGAAAAACCAAAAACAAAAGAAATATTAATAATCATTGAGGAAATGAATCTCGGCGGAACCGAAGGGTCGTTGCTCAATTGTAATTCAATGAATTGCGATAAATATATTTATTTTTATGAAAACGCTAAATTTGGAACCTTGCCTTTTTAGTTTTGATTGAAAGAAAAATGGAAAATAAAATTAAAATTGTCTATATAATTCTCGGCATTCAAAAGGAAGCGCTCAGTTACAAAATTCCTGTCATCGCATACAATTGCAAATGCGGTCCGAAAGAGATTGTAAAAGACGGAGTAAATGGTTATTTGATCGATTTCAGTGTACAAGAGTTGGCACAAAGAATTCTTGAACTGACTTCTGACAGCGAGAAATTAGAATCCTTTTCGTCTCATTGTTATGATGAAATTGACAGATTTGATTTTAAGAAAATAATGAATCAATGGATTGAATTTTATGAATCTGTTGTGAAAAATATGAGTTAGCCATGCTTGTTTCAGTAATCATCCCGATATACAATGTCACAGATTACCTTGAAGTCTGTTTGAATTCTGTGGTCAATCAGACATACCGAAATTTGCAAATCCTACTTATCGATGACGGTTCCACTGACAATTCTTACCTTTGCCCCAATGCAAATCAGAACCATCACTTGTCATGAAGTTTACAACCACGGAGCCAGTCTGCAGGAATATGCATTGCTGAGCTTTTTGAACAGCCACGGGTTTGAGGCCAAGGCGATTCACTACAAACCGCCTTATCTTTCGGGGCATTTCAATTTATGGTCGGTCAGCAATCCAAAGTTCGACAAACCCTTTTTCAAACAGCTTTATCTGTTAGCAAAACTTCCGAGAAGAATCATTAGTCTGAAAAGAAAAAGGGAATTTGATGAATTTCATCAAAAGTACATTCCAACAGACTCTAAATTATATACCAATAATCAAGAATTAAAAGACAATCTGCCTGAAGGTGATGTGTTTATCTGCGGCAGCGATCAGATATGGAATTCATTTTTTCAAAACGGAAAAGATCCTGCTTTTTATCTGAACTTTGTGCCCGACCACAAAAAGAAAATCGCATATGCCGCATCTTTTGCAATAGAGAAGTTGTCAGAAAACATAAAGCCGCTGGTCAAAGAAAACGTGTCCCGGATGAATTCAGTGAGTGTCCGCGAAACTTCAGGTCTTCAGATTTTGAATGAACTTGGGATTGCCAACGCAGTGCAGGTTCTGGATCCGGTTTTTCTGCTGGATAAAGAACATTGGATGCAATTTGTGAAACCGATCGATGAAGATTTTATTTTTGTCTATGATTTTGATTCAAACCCTCAAATCAGAGAAACAGCCTTAAAACTGAGAAAAGAAAATAATCTGAAAATTTTTACGGTAAACCGAAACATCGATTATTCGGACAGAAATTTCTGGTTAGAAGGTCCGGAAACTTTTTTGAGTTTGATTTCTCAATCCCGAATCAATTTAACCAATTCATTTCACTCGGTTGCCTTCTCAATGATTTTTGAAAAAGATGTCAGGATTTTTAATCGATTTGAAAAAATCAATACCCGAATGAGAGATTTGCTTTCTCTGTTCGGACTGAGCGATTATCTGGTCACTACTTCTCATGAAGCCACCGCTTTGGAAGCTGTTGCTTTTGAACATGTCCGGATTGAAAAAGAAAAGAAAATCGAATTTTCAAAATCGTTTTTATTAAATGCGCTGAACCCATGAAAACACTTGTTTTTGTGATTGAATCACTCAATCTGGGCGGTGCTGAAAAAAGCCTGATCAGTTTGCTCCAAAATCTTGATTATTCAAAATACAATGTCGATTTGATTTATTTTAAAAATGATGGCTTTTTTAAGAATGAAGTTCCCGACGAGGTCAATCAAATAGTACTTCCTTTTCCCAAATTAAGTAAATGGGACAGACTAAAATATGCATTCAAAAGAAAAACCAACAAAAATTATCACCATGCACAGCTCCTGTGGCCTTTGGTTGGTTCTTATCTAAAAGTTTATGACAAAAAATACGATATAGCAGTGGCCTACAACCAGGGGTTTGCTACTTATTTTACTAATAATTGTATTCAAGCCAAATACAAATATGCGTGGATCAATACGGATTACAGGAAGGCAGGCTATAGGATTGAATTCGACTTAAAATTTTATAGGCATTTCGATAAGATTATTTGTGTTTCTGCTCATTCAGAAAACAGTTTTTTGACCGCCTGTGCTGAGGTGGGTTTTAAGCCCCCAAGCATGATAATCAAAGACATCATTGATACCGGTTTTGTGAGGCAACGGGCCAATGCTGAATTGAAACATGAGTTTGATACACAACAACTCAATATCGTTTCAGTAGGTCGATTGTCCTCAGTCAAAGGATTTGAATTATCGGTTGCAGCTTGCGAGATTCTGGTAGGCAAAGGACATCCTATAAATTGGTTCGTGGTGGGCGAAGGAAGTATGCGTTCAGAACTTGAAAGGCTGATCCGTGACAAAAATTTGCAAACCCATTTTTTTCTACTGGGTGCAGACCCCAATCCTTATCCTTACATAAAGCATTGTGACATTTTTGTACAAACTTCTTTATTTGAAGGTTTGGGGCTTACAGTTATAGAAGCAGCTTTGCTTTGTAAACCCATTGTCAGCACCAATTTTCCGACGGTTTATGGAATCATTGAAGATGAAAAAACAGGATTGATAGCAGAAATGAATGCTGTGGACATCGCTGGCAAAATTGAGAGAATCATACGAGATGTCGAGCTTAAAAAGCGGCTGATTGAAAACCTGAGTCGCCGGGAAAACAATGACAAGACAGAGAGTCTTGAAAAAATAAACAGTTTGTTTAACACTCCGTCACACTGAATTTGACGATTCGTGATACTTCGATAATCGTAGTAAATCTAAATTTGCATCCATAAGAAGTACCAAAAACAACAAACTTTGTCCAAGGGCTGTTTCGCATTCCCTTACATTTCTTAATTTTACCCGATGTTTGACTGGATTCCGCTTGCCGAGTACACCCCTAAGTTTTACAACACCATGTTGATTCTTACACTGGTGGTGGCTTTCCATTCGCTGTCCTTCGACATCCGAAACAAAAACAGACTCTCAGAACTTAGCGTCTTCGGATTCATACTGATGGTTTTTGTGATTCTCTATATGGGTTTCCGGCCGTTGAGCGGTTGGATTTTTGGAGACATGTGGCAGTACCACCAAAAATTTGTTGACTACCAAAATGGGGAACCTTTCGTAAAGGACCGCGACTGGCTTTTTTATCGTCTCATGTGGCTTTGTTCAAAAGTAATGGATTATAAATACTATTTTACGCTCATAGACATTCTCTATGTGGTTCCCATGTATTTGTTTGCCAAAAAGCATTTCAGGCGTTATTGGTTTTTTTGTTTCTTTATGCTGATGGCCTCTTTTTCATTTTGGACATATGGCACCAACGGTTTGAGAAACGGTTTGGCGACTTCTTTTTTTCTTTGGGGCCTGGTGTATTACAAAGACAATCGTCCGCTGATGTTTGGTTTTTTCGCCCTCGGTTTTATGATGCACAATTCGCTGGTGATTACGCTTGCCGCTTATACAACTGCCTATTTCCTGAGAGACAAACCCAAAGTCATATTGGGTGGCTGGTTGGCGGCCATACCTGTTTCCTTGGTCAGCGGAAGTTTCTGGAACAATTTTTTTGAAAACCTCGGTCTCTTTACAGACCGCACGGAGGGTTATCTGACCGGAAGTGAAGAAACCTTGGAACAGTTTTCTGCCACCGGTTTTAGGTGGGATTTTGTGTTTTACAGCGGTGTAGCGATTTTTGCCGGTTGGTATTTCATTATTGACCGCAAACTGAAAGACAAGTTTTATATACAGTTGTTTGGAACTTATGCTGTTGCCAATGCCTTTTGGTTATTGGTCATCCGTGCCGCCTTTTCCAACCGTTTTGCTTATCTCTCTTGGTTCATGATGGCACCCGTTATTATTTATCCGCTTTGTAAATACGAAATCATTAAAAACCAATACCGGACCATGGGGACTATCATTCTGCTTTATTATCTGTTTACTTATTATATGTTTATGCTCTGATGAAAAAACTGACAGTTTTCACGCCTTCTTATAACCGTGCGCATCTGCTGCCGAGGCTCTACGAAAGCCTTTGTCGTCAAACGAGCAAAGATTTTTTGTGGTTGCTCATCGACGACGGTTCTACAGATGACACAAAGGAATGGATTGAAAAATGGAAGGAGGAAGGAAAAATTGAAATCGAATACAGCTACAAAGAAAACGGCGGCATGCATACGGCCCACAACGCCGCTTATTCAATGATAGAAACCGAACTGAATGTATGTATTGATTCTGATGATTATATGCCTGATGATGCTATAGAGAAAATAATGAAAGAATGGGATAATATAGCGGATAAAAGCAATATTGCTGGGATTATTGGATTAGATGCAGATAAAAATGGAGAAATTATAGGAACTAAAATTCCTGAAAATTTAACCAAAGGTTCTTTGATGGATTTATATAATAAACACAAAGTAAAAGGAGATAAGAAATTGGTGTTGAGGACAGATATTGTAAGAGAATATCCGGAATACCCTGAATATGATGGTGAAAAGTTAGTTCCATTAGGGATTTTATATATGATGATAGGAAAGGATTATGACTTTCTCTATTCAAATGATATTTACTGTATTGTGGAATACCAAGAAGAAGGTTCAAGTAGTACCATATTCCGACAATATAAACAATCCCCGAAAGGGTTTGCCTATGCGAGGAAGATAGGAAAGAGTTATTCAGCTTCTTTTCTTCATAAATTTAAGAATTCAATTCATATTGTATCTTCTGCAATTTTTGCAAACGATTTAAGAATGATATTTCACAAACCTCAGATGCTATTAAACATTTTTGCTATACCTTTTGGGGTTTTGCTTAATTTATATATACGATTTAAGATAAAGAATTAATTATGGATCCAATAAGAATTTTACATGTAGTAGTTTCTATGAATTCAGGTGGAATCGAAAATATGATTATGAATCTTTACAGAAAAATAGATAGATCTAAAATACAGTTTGATTTTTTATTGCATATTCCAGAAGAATCATTTTTCGAAAAAGAAATCAAAGAATTAGGAGGGAGAATTCACAGAGTAAAACCATTGAGGTTAAATAATTTGATAGGCTATCAAAAAGATTTAAATAAATTCTTTAATAAAAATAAATATAAAGTAGTCCATTCGCATATTTCTATATGGAGTTATTTTGTGTTGAATATTGCAAAAAAACATGAAATTCCAATAAGAATAGCTCATTCACATGAATCTCATGATTCAATTTGGGAACATAGAGTTCATAGAATTCCATTGATTTATATATTGAAAAAATTTATTAACAAGCCTTTGACCCATAGGTTTGCATGTGGTGAAGATGCTGGAAGATGGTTATTTGGGGATAGAGAGTTTAAAGTTATTAATAATTCAATTGATGTAGATAAGTTTAAATTCAATCCAGAATTAAGAAATAAACTTAGAAATGAATTAGATATAAATCCAGAAATTATTTTATTTGGACATGTTGGAAGATTTAATATTCAAAAAAATCATGAGTTTTTGATTAGTGTATTTAAAGAGCTGTCCAATAAAAATAAAAACTTCAAGTTAATTTTAATAGGAAAAGGGGAGTTGAAATCCAAAATCGAGAATTATGTAAAAGAAGTTGATTTGGAAGATACTGTAATTTTTTTAGGTTTAAGAAGTGATGTGAATGAACTTTTACAAGCAATAGATTATATTTTAATGCCATCCTTTTTTGAAGGATTTCCTGTATCCTTGATTGAGGCTCAAGCGTGTGGACTTAAAATATTCGCGTCAGATAAAATTGATAGAAAAACCGATATCACAGGTAATATAGATTTCCTAACTATAGAGAATAAGCATATTTGGATAGATCACATATTAAAAAACATGAATTATGTTAGGAAAGACACTTCAAAAAAAGTAATAAATGCTAATTATGATGTAAAAACTAATGCTGAAAAAATCACCTCATTTTATTTAAATGTCTTTAATTCAGAGTTTTCTTAATCTGATATAGATGTTAAAATATTAAACTATTCATAAATGAAAACAGCATATAATTACCTTTTAAAATCCATTGATAACTTTATAGTATTTCTTCACAAATACAAAATGTATTTTGCAGAACATATTGCATTATACAAAAAGAAAAGCTTATACAAAGATGTGAAATGGTCTAAAGTTCAGAAAAAAGAGTTTGATTCCTATTGGAAAAAAAACTTTGGAAAAAAAATTACTCCAAATGGACATAAGTTGTATGAAAGCATTAATGGTATTTTTCATAAAGACTATTTTCCTGATTTCCTTTTCTCAACAAAATTAGAATTGAAACTCAACAATTTGATTTATGCTAATATTTATAGCGATAAAAGTTTGACCGAATTGCTTTACTCGAAATCAGACCTCATTAGGATGCCAAAAACATATCTTATTAAGATTAATGGTATTTGGTATGATAAAGACAGATGTGTTATTGGTAATGAAGAAGTCAAAGAAACTTTGTTCAATTTAGGCAAAGCTGTCATAAAGCCTACTTTAGGAGGTAATTCAGGAAAAGGAATAATTTTTTGTGATTTTGAAAATGGTATTGACAAAAATGAAGAAACTTCAATTGAGAAATTAATGGATTCTAAAAATAAAGACTTTATCATACAAGAATTAATGCAACAACATGAGAGTTTTTCTAAACTTTATCCAAAATCAATTAATACGATTCGTGCAATAACTTATATTGCTGAAGATAAGATACATCATTCTTTATTGAGTTTACGATTAGGCTCAGGTAATAATAAGGTTGATAATATACATGCTGGTGGAGTTGTTGTTGGAGTTAAAGAGAATGGAGAATTATTAAAGCATGGTTATATTTTAGGATATTCCAATTCAAATATTAAAATAACTCACCATCCGGACACCCAAGTGCAATTTGAAGGTTATTTATTGCATGAAATAAAATCAATTATTGAAATCTCTAAAAAACTTCATGGATTAACTCCTCATATAGGCATGATCTCATGGGATTTTATGGTGTCTAAAGAAAATAAACCTGTTTTAATCGAAGCTAATTATATGGGGCAATCAGTTTGGTTCCCTCAAATTATCCATGGAAAACCTATTTTTGGTGAACATACCGAGTATATGTTAAAACTTATTAAGTGATGAAAGAAAAACTCTATAAAATACTACCTCATTTTCTTCAAAACACATTGGTCACTTTGTTCAATGTACTGGCTTATAGAAAGCGATACGGAGGTGATTATAAAAAGTTTAGAAAGGAAAAACTACAAAACAGAGGGTTGAGTTTGACAGAATTGAAAGCTTATCAAGCGCAACGTTATAAACATTTAATAGATTTTGCGATAAAGAATTCAGCTTATTACCAAAAAACTTTGGGTAATATTCCCAATGCTTCGGCTATAGAAAACATCAGACATTTGCCTATTGTAAATAAAGAAGATTTACGTAAAAATATAGATGCAGTTATAGTAAATACAACTGAAAAATTAAATAAATCCAAAACAGGTGGTACTACAGGAAAATCCTTGGTGGTGATGAATTTCACACATAACACCCAAGAGCGTTTTGCTTTTTTAGATGATTTCCGTTCTCGTTTTGGCTACGAATTGGGAAAAAAAACCGCGTGGTTTTCCGGTAAATCTTTACTGACACAAAGAGATATTAAGAAAAATAGATTTTGGAAAACTGATTTCATTCACAATGTGAGATATTATTCTACTTTTCATATCAAAGAAGATTACTTGAAATATTATGTAGAAGATATGATAAAATTTCAGCCGGAATATTTGGTAGGATTTCCTTCAACTATGTTGGACATTGCACAACATGGCTTAATGAATAATTATAATTTTCCAGTGGGAGTTGTAAAAGCTATATTTCCTACGGCTGAAACTGTAACAAAGGAAATGAGAATAACTATTGAAACTTTTTTTAAAGCTAAAATCTATGACCAATATGCTTCATCGGAAGGTGCACCATTTATTTTTGAATGTATCAATGGTAATCTGCATTTAGAATTGCAAAGCGGTGTTTTTGAGGTATTAGATGAGAATGACCAACCGGCTAATTCAGGTAGATTAGTAGTAACCAGTTTTACAAACGAGGGTACACCTTTAATCCGATATGATATTGGAGATAGTATTACACTAGAAGATGAAACCAAAACTTGTACATGTGGTAATAATAATCCATTAGTGAAAGAAATATTAGGTCGTATTGATGATTATGTATATTCGCCAGAAATGGGGAAAATCAATTTAGGTAATGTTTCCAATACTTTGAAAGATACTATTGGAATCATACAGTTCCAAGCCATTCAAGATGAACTTCATAAAATCAAACTAAAACTCATAATAGATGACGCTCAATACTCTTCTTCCATCGAACAAAAATTCATTCAAAATTGGCGAGAGCGTATTGGCGATAAAATGGAATTGGAACTTGAATACGTTGCTGAAATTCCGGTAGAGAAAAGCGGTAAATTTAGAATCGTCAAAAACAACATAAAACATCTCATTGAAAACAAATCCTAAACTCATCCGTATCACCACCATTCTCACTCTTTTTTTTATATGATATTTTTCGCTGAATTCATTTATGGTTTTAAATATCCGTTGTTGATTTTCTCAGTTTTGTTGCTCTCGTGCTTGCTCAGTTCTTATGTTGTGAATTTTTTGATTCAAAACTCCAATGGCGGTTTTGGGGATGGTTTTTTTATATTCTCCCGCAGATTTCGCAGATTTTCGCAGAAGGGTTGTTTATTTCCTTGTAAAATGATCAGCGTGAATCCGCGTGATCCGCGGGAATAATTAATAGTATCGGTTAATACCTTCCAAATGAAGTGAGAACAATATTTTTATTACTAATATAAGAATTCAATGAGTCAGAAAATTTTTTGTTGTGATAATAACCGTAGTCAACTATTTGTTGATTGTTACTCTTTTCCCAAATACCTGCCCATTTTCTCTCCTTGCCTACCATATAAGTTTCTACATCGATTAAATTCCATCCATTCTTTTTTCGGGTTTCGACAAGTTCTTTAAATTCTTTTGTATTATAATTTCTGTTCAACATACCATCTTTGCCTTCAATCCATACGCCACACCATTTCAGCTGATTTTTTTCATGATATACTTCAATATCAATCAGTTTATAACCCTTTTCTGCCAACTCTTTGCGTTTGGCACCAAAATCATCTGTTGAGTATCCTCTGAACATTGCATATTTTCCTTTGCCGGGCAAAAACAATCCGGCATAAAGCCTTTTTGACCCATTCTTATAGGTTTCTAAATCTATCAAACGGTATCCTTTTTTACTCATTTCTTCCCATTTATCATGAAATCCTTTTAAATCAAAATTCCTCCACATTGCCTGATTACCGGGTTGTTTTTTGAAAATCCCATCCCACACCCGTTTGTTATTCAGCAAATAGGTTTCAAAATTCACACATACATAACCGGCATCACCCAATCTCTCCCATTCATCCAGAAAGGTTTTATGACTGTATCCCCGTCTTAAGACGACATCATTGTCCGCAGAATAATGCCATACTGCAAAATTATCATGGTTACATGAATTTTCTTTATTATTATGTGAATAATGATAGGGGTAAATAGCTCTATTCGAGCCATAAATTCCGGTAGCATTTGCAATCCTGTCAACTATCCTCTGCATTGTAAAACCGGCATAATTTCCTCCGTTAACAGCAATGACAATTCCGTCCTTTTTGGTGGTATTGAAGATCATTTTTGTTCTCATGTCACTATGTGCACCACCATGTTCAACAAAAAGTTGACTGCCTTTTACAACTCTTCTTACACCCAAAGAGTAACCGCTGTTAGTGCTAATATTTTCTTTCCATAATCTGGAAGTATCATCAAGCAATTCGCCATTCATCAGACCCATCATAAACTTATTTAAATCTTTGATATCTGACAGATAACCTCCTCCCGGAACTTTATAAATTATTTTACTGCCGTCTGTGTTTACCAAAATATCATCACAAAGCTTGTTGTATCCCTTGATGCCTTTGGCAGAATTATGAGTCAAAGAGGTTAAACCCAATTTGTTCTTAATTCTTGAATTGACATGGCTGTCAAAGCCACCGCCCACTTCATGAACAACAGCACCCAATAGATTATAGCCAAATGTAGTATAATTATGATCAGTTCCGGGGTCGAATTTTAAAGAGCCTTCTTTGAATACATTAACCGATTGTTTAGGGTTCCAGTTACCTGATGCTGAACTTGTGTACCTACTCGTTTTATATTCTTCATAATGACGAATACCGCTTCTGTGCGACAACAATTGTTTTACTGTTATAGTATTTTTGGGCAACTCTCCCGGAAGGTTTAACTCCTGATTCGAATTTATTTTTTCTCGCCAGTAACTGACTTTGTCACTTACTTGATCAGAAAGATTAAGTTTATTGTCTTCAATCAGCTGATGGGTGGCAACTGCGGTAATCACCTTAGAAATAGACGCCCATCTGAAAACAGTTGAATTTGTAAAAGGAGTTTTCTTCTCTAAATCAGTAAAACCATAAGACTTTTGATGAATTACTTTTCCATCTTTTACAACACTTACAGCCAATCCCACAAGATTTCCGTGAATGATTTCCTGTTCGACAATTTTATCAATATCAGCCCTGGCTGTAACCGTATTTGTATTCTGTTCAATACGCTTATTACTGATTGATAATGGAATGAGAAAGAAAATTACCAAAGGAAGTAGCACCACTTTGAATTTATTCAAACCGGATACTTCAATTTTGTTTTTAAATCGTTTCATGACTTTTATTTTAGTAGATTAGAAAATTGTTTATTTGTAATAAATTACAATTGATTGAAATATTAAATTCAAATGAATCATTACAAAAAGCACCGCTTTACAAAGTTAAAAAAAGTATTTACAAATTGAACCACACAGTTAATCTTTTATCAACTGATGTTCTATCATTTATCTTAAAGGATAATTTCTACTCTTAGTTTTTTATATTCACCCGCAGATTTTCGCAGATTTTCGCAGAGGGGTTGTTTATTTCCTTGTAAAATGATCAGCGTGAATCCGCGTGATCCGCGGGAATAAGACTTTTTTTATTCTCCCGCAGATTTTCGCAGATTTTCGCAGAGGGGTTGTTTATTTCCTTGTAAAATGATCAGCGTGAATCCTCGTGATCCGCGGGAATAAGACTTTTTTTATTCTCCCGCAGATTTCGCAGATTTTCGCAGAGGGGTTCTATAAAAAATACTTTTAACTTTGTAAGTAAACTCAACACAATGAATGAAAATGAAATATCGTACGAAATCAGAGGAGCCATTTTCGAAGTTTTCAACGAATTAGGCCCCGGCTTGTTGGAATCCGTTTATACGCAAGCCATGTATATAGAACTGGTCAACAAAGGCTTGAAAGTATATAAAGAACTTGCTTTACCGGTTTATTATAAAAACCACAAAATGGATTTGGGTTTTCGATTGGATTTGTTGGTAGAAGAAAAGGTCATAATTGAGTTAAAGTCCGTTGAGACACTTCTACCTGTCCATCACAAACAGTTATTGACATATTTAAAAGTTACAACACTCAAATTGGGTATTCTGGTTAATTTTAATACCGATGAAATTTCTAATTCGATTTTTAGGAAAGTAAATAATTTATAGTTCTCCAGAAGATGTGCGAAGGGTTCTCCCGCAGATTACGCAGATTTGCGCAGAATTCTCCCGCAGATGGCGCAGATTTACGCTGAGTTTTCCCGCAGATTACGCAGATTTACGCTGAGTTTTCCCGCAGATGGCGCAGATTTGCGCTGAGTTTTCCCGCAGATTACGCAGATTTGCGCAGAATTCTCCCGCAGATGGCGCAGATTTACGCTGAGTTTTCCCGCAGATTACGCAGATTTACGCTGAGTTTTCCCGCAGAT
>Ga0207415_1000337_pt1 | contig 36657 bp, 36 predicted proteins | sample Passage237A_FD_187369 | JGI IMG/M metagenome (GOLD analysis project Ga0207415, IMG submission 187369) | Cellulose adapted compost microbial communities from Newby Island Compost Facility, Milpitas, CA, USA - Passage2 37A (SPAdes) (version 3) ... | reverse complement strand
CGCAACCTTACGCCATCGCGCTGCCGATCGGCCCGACCGGCGTTTACAGCGTCCTCTCCGACCGCCACCAGGCGCTCAACCGCACCTACCTCCACCTCGACCAATATTCCGGCCGCGTGCTCGCCGATGTTCGCTTCAAGGATTTCGGCTATCTTGCCCAATTCTTCCTCTGGGGCATCATCGCCCACGAGGGTCGTCTCTTCGGTCTCGCCAACCAAATCCTCGGCTCCATCGCCGCCGCCGGCGTGCTGCTCCTCGCCGTCTCCGGTCTCGTGATGTGGTGGCGGCGCCGGCCCTCCGGACAACTCGCCGCGCCTGTATCCGCCGCATCGCTACCGCGCCCGGTCTTCTGGGGCACCTTGATTCTCGCCGTCGCGCTCCCGCTCCTCGCCGCCAGCCTCGCCGTGCTGGCCGCTCTCGACTGGCTCCTCTTCCGCCCCCTCCGGCGGCACCGCCTTTCCACGCGACTCCACGCCACCTAGCGCGAGTCTCACCCATAAAGCCCAAACTCATCACGCTGACACCGGACCTCCGCTCCAGCGCCATCATCAACCTCACCTATCAGATCCCGGCGGCCCGCCCGCCACGTCCATGAAAACCACCATGAAGAAAAATTTTCGACGCGTCCTCCTCGGCAGCCTGTCCGCTCTCATCCTGCTGTCGCTCGCTTCGCCTGCCCTCCTCGCTCAAGCGACCCACACGTCACAGGATTGGGCCCAAACGCCCGCCGCCTACGCCGACGGCCAGTCGATCCGCGACTTCCAAACGCGCTTCCGTTCCGCGCTCCTCCTCGCGCAGAACAGCCCCGAGCTCCAACAGCCGCTCAAACTCTCCGCGCGTGTGATCTCGGAAAGCCGCACGGGCGTCCGCCGTCTCCTCATTCGCAATTTCCAAATCCTGAGCGACGGCTCGCGCGAAATCGCCGAATCCAACCTCGGCGCCGGCTCTTGGCCGAGCGTCGTCGGCGCCCTCGGCAGCGCCGTCGCCGGCGATTTCCTCGCCCAAGCCGCGCTCAAGGGCATCCCGATCGACGAACTCGAAGTCGTGTTCACCAGCCGCCCCGGCTCCGCGCCTTCTCAAACCACCGGCACGCAGGTCACCTACCCACGCAACCTCGCCTATACCGCTTTCATCGTCTCACCCGCTTCGGACGAAGAGCTCGAAGACCTACGCAAAACGGTCGAACGCGTCTCGCCCGTCCTGCAGCTCGTGACACAATCCCAGAACATCTCGCACGGCGAACTCCACTACACGCAGACGCCCGCCACCTTCGAAGGCAAAACCCTCGACGGCCTGCGCGAGTTCCTCGCCGACAAATACGCCGCCTCCCAGGGCGCCGTCCCGCGCGAACCGTCCACCCGCACCCGCCGCATCGAAGGCCAGCCTCCGCTGCGCGCACACATCAAGGTCGAAGGCTCCACCGGTCTTCGCCACATCCGCACCGACCTCAGCAACTTCCAGGTCATCCACGACTACCCGCGCTACCTCGCCGGCCACAATCTCGGCCCCGTCCCCGAGGAACACATCCTCGGCACCATGATCACCTGCCTCACCCACATCTACCAGATCGAAGCCTCCAAGCGTCAGGTCGTTCTGGATACGCTCGAACTCGAAGTGGAAGGCACGCTCACTTCCCGCCTCGGCCACACCGCTACGCCGCCATCCTATCGCAACATCTCCTACCGGGTGCACATCGGCTCGCCCGAGCCGAAGGAGAAAATCGAAGCGCTCCAGCGCGCCGTCGAGTCGATCTGCCCGATCTACAATATGCTGAAAGATTCTCAGCCCGTGAAAGGCACCGTCATCCGCGGCCCCTACACTTCCGAAAGGGAGAAATCGGCCAGCACCTGACTCGGTTCACCCCTTCCGTTTCCTCTCCACCGCGCCCTCCTTCAGGAGGGCGTTTTGCGTTATTGGTGCCAGAGGCCGGGATTGAACCGGCGACCAAAGGCTTATGAGTCCTCTGCTCTACCACTGAGCTACTCTGGCCCGAAAACGCGTCGAAACGTGCAAACTCTCCCGCGAAAATCCACCTAAAAGTTTGTCCCTTTTAAACGTCCTCCGGCACCAGCCACCGAAAATAGATTACGACAAACCTCCGCCCCTCCGCCGTATCCAGGATTTCGTCCGTCCGCTGCACGATCGCCTCGCAATACGCCGCCGCCCGCCCCGCCCCCTCTCCCACCTCCGCCTCGCCATACGCCCGCACCCGAAACGTGTCCGACCTCACCGTCAGCACCGGACGCAGTTCTTCGAAAAACTCCTCCTCCATGAGCGTCGTGACCTTCGGCGACGCGCTGTCGAACGCCGCCTGAATCACCCCCGACGCCTCCAGTTCCGCCACCGACCCAAACGGCCGCCCCCGCGCCGCAAAAAGATCACGGATTCGCCGCGCCGCGCTCAAAGTCCGGTTCGCCGTCAGCCCGAACACCGCGTTGTTGTGATCCGGAAACTCCAACCACGCCCGCCACGCCGCCTCGTTCGTCGTGTTGATGTTGAACGCCCCCACCACCCACCCGTCCGGCATCGGCACTCCCCACGCGGCCGTTGCCGGCAGCACCACACTGCGATGCGTCACCGCGTGAAACGCTTCCGTCAGCGACACCCCCGTCCCCGCCTGCCGCAACTGCTCGAAACTGATCACCTTCGACGCGGCGAGCGACTGCGGCGAATAACCTCCGCCTATCAACCTCCTCAAATTCGGCCGCAACTCCACGCCGCTCGCACCCGCCACCTGCGCTTCCCCCGCGCGAATGACCGCGCTGACCTTCGCACCTTCATCTCCGACCCAATACGCATAACCTCCCCTCCTTCCGCGCTCCGTCTCGGGTAAGTCCACCAAGCCAACTTCGACGACTTCCTGATCCGTGCGATCCGTCGGACTGCCGACTGTATTCGGCCCCACCATCACAATACGCTCCCCCTGCACCTGTGGCATCGCACTTTCCGCCGCCCCCGACGCCAACCAAGCTTCCGGCCCCGCGGCCCCCACCCGCCACACGCCACACCAATGCCGCAACGCGCTCTGGGTCGGCTCGCCCACCATCCCCGCCATCGCCGTCACCCGATCGTCCGGCCCCGCCGTCCGCTGCAACTGATCCAGCGCCACGCCCAACCCCAACAACGCATTCTGCCGCGCCTGCGTCTGTAGCTCGGCCGTCGTCGCCATCCGCGAGCTCATCCGCGCCGTCAGCACGATTGCCACCGCCACGATCACCGCCAGCGCCAGCAGCACCAACGTCAACACCAACGCAAACCCGCCATCGCCGCGCCGTCTCACCACGCCCTCGCTTTCAGCTCGATGGTCCGCACGTAAACGCGCGAATGCGCCTCGACCAGCGCCCACCACGCCTCGTCCCCACCCGAACCTGGTGCGACATCAACGTGCCCGCTCTCGAAAGCCTGCAGCCGCGTCGCGCCTTCGTCCGTCAACACGCGTATCATTATCTCCATGACAACGGGGTCGCCCCCACTCGGAAACTCCGCCGCCACCGGCGCGACATTCGTCGTCGGAAACAACCGCACCCGCCGTCCCGTCGCATCCCGCGTAAACACCCACACGCCGAAATCCACGACGTTGCTCGCCAGCACGTCGTCGTTCTCCACTGCGACCAATGCGGCCGGCGACGTCGCGTCAAAACCGACACCCATCACGTTCTCGAACGTCGCCTTCGCGCTCATCTTCTCCCGAAACAGCGCATATCCCGCCGCCCGCCGGGCGAGTTGATACGAAATCGCCACCGGTCGGCTCGCTCCGGTTTCTCCGTCGTAATCGCTGGTCACCAAACGCAGCCACGCTCCCGCCCGGCCAAACCGCGCCCCTGCGATCGACGAGCCCCCGCCATCTCCCAACAACCGCACGCTCGCTTCTCCCGGCTTCACCCGCGGCCCCGTCAGATCCCAGCCGTGCGTTGCCAGCTCCGCATCCGCCACCACACGCACATCACACCACACCGTTCCGTCCTTCCGTAGAATCGCCGAGTGGATGTCGCGCTCCAGTTGATCGAGTGCCAGCTTCGCTTCGATTGCCCCTATTCCGCCACCATGTGCCCGTTGCCACAGCGCGAGCAGCCCGCGCACCGCCAACAGCGACATCGTCGCCAGCAACAGCGTGATCCCCAACGCCACGATCAACTCGACCAACGTAAACCCACGCGCTCCGTCCTTCATCGGGCCACCACCACGTTGAACTCCACCTTCTCCCGCTGCGCCTCCGGCGTCTCGATCCGCACGTCTCCCACGCCCACCCGAAACGGCCAGCTCACCCGCGCCCGGATCGCCACCGCCGTCGTCATCCGCCCCGGCCCGCTGTCACCAGGAAACGAATACAGCTCCACCAGAAAATATTGCTCCCCCACGTCGCCGCTCGACCACGCCCGCACCTCGCCATCCCGATTCGCCACCAGTCTCAACGCTCCGCTCGTCTCGCCTTCGCTCCCCGCCAGCCGCGCGCGAAGTCCCGCCACTTCGCCCCCCGCGATCGCCCGCAATTCGCTTTGAATCGCATCCGGCATCCGCAGCGCCACCAGCGCCGCCTCCGCCCTTTCCTGCTCCCGCAACACTCCCGGCAGCAGCCCGAGTATCGCGCCCACCCCCAACGCAAACACGCCCACCGCGATCACGACCTCCACCAGCGAAAATCCCGCTCGCGTCGACATCTCCGTCAAAACCCGCCGCGATCGTTCACCAGTCGCGGCACGCCGTAGTTGCTCAGCACGACACCGCGCACGTTGCCCGGCTCAATCAACTCGATCGGCGAATTTCCTGTGTCCACCACCGCACCCCGCTCCCGCCCCGCCGCCACGATGAGCGCACCCACGCCATCCACCGTTCCACGCGCCGTGAACGACACCCACTCCCAATCTTCCACGACCTCCGTGTCGTAGCGGAATGCCATCGGCGAATTTTCCAACGCCGACGATCCCAGCGTCTGTTGATTGTTCGCCGTCCGCCATTCCGACGCCACCGCATACATCCCCGCCGGCACCCGCGTGCGATAGGGCAAAAGATAAATGCCATCCGGCAGTTTGAACCCGTCCTTCGCCCGCCAGCTTCCTCCTGATTCCTCCGCGAGGACGATCAACCGCCGGTAGCGTTCGCGCGCGAGCGGCGACTCCGGCGAGTTGTGCACCAGCAAGCGCACCGTGACGCCACTCGCGATCGCCCGTGTTCGCGCCAGCGCGACCGCATTCGCAATCGTTCCCTGCGCGGTTTCCAACGCGACCGTCCTGCCGCCTCCTTTCGCCGCGCCGACCATCGCAATCGCCACCGCCGCGATCAACGCCATCACCACCAACAGCTCCACCAACGCGAACGCACTCGCCCGCGTCGTGCTCATTTCCAATTGAAAATGAACTCCGGCGCCTCGGTCGTCGCTCCCGGCGCCGGCGCATAAAACGCCACGCCCATCCGCAATCCCGCCGCCGGAAAATCACCCGCGCCCGGCCGCATCCCTCCCACCAGCGGCAAACTCCCACCGTAGTCGCTCGCGTCGATCACCCCGTCGAGATTTCGATCCACCAGCACCGCGATCTCCACATTGCCAAACGCATCGCAGAGCAAATTCGGCGCCGGCGAATCCGTCCCCGTGAACTCCGCTTCCCCAAACGCATAAAACGAAATCCGCTTCCGGTTCTGCAGCGCCGCCGCGCTCCCGCTCCCAAGCGCCGTGCCGTCGCGTCTCCGTCCGGCCACTACATCGTGAAACGGATGCTCCGCCCCCGCCACCCCGCCGTTCACGAGCTGCGAGGCATGAAAACTCGGATAAAACCCATACTCGCCTCGAAACGCCTCGATCGCCGTCGCCCACTGGTTGAACTGCACGCGCGTCCTTGTCTTGTTGGCCGACACCCGCGCCGCGTTGACCGTCGGAATCAAAATCGCCGCGAGGATCGCCACGATCGCGATCGCCGTCAGCAACTCCACCAACGTAAACGCCCCCACCCCGCCTTTTCGCCCGCTCCTCCTGCGCGTCATAGCCCCGCGTAGATATTGTCCGCGTTGTCGAGATGCAGCGGATCGAAGAATCCCGTCCCCGCATTCGGCGGCACATGCACCCCATTCGGTCCCGCGGAATACAGCACAAACCCACTCGCTTTCCACGCCGCCGCGCCGCCCGTTTGGTAGAAGTAAAGATACGGATTCCCCCACGGATCGAGCGCCCGCGCCCCCGCTTCGCCGCCCGCGGGCTCAATCGCGAAACGTTCCCAATCGACCGCCGCCGTCACGCCCGCCGCACTCACCAGCACGTGCACCCATTCCGCCGGATTATCCACCCGGGGGAAATCGCCGTGCCGCCGCCGATACGCCTCGAGCGCCGACGCCAGGGCAGCCACCTCCGCCTTCGCTTTCGCCACTTTCCCCGCCTCGTTCGCCCGCCGTCCTCCGCCCAACACCATCGCTGCCAAGATCCCCACCACCGCCAGCACCGCGAGCAGCTCGATCAGCGTCAAACCGACCGCACGCCCCGCGAGCACCGCACCCTGTTCCGACGAGCTGGACCTCGGCATGTCGCCAGACAGTGGCAACAGGCGCCGCGGTTCAATCCGTTTTCCCGTCAGCAAAAAAGTAGGGCGGGGCTTCCGCCCCGCCCTCGAATTCACCGACGCCAGATCGGCGATCCCTTACTCTTCGGTCTGCAGACTCGCGACCACGCTGAAGTCCTCCAGCGTCGTCGTGTCGCCTTTCACGGTGCCTCCCGTCGCGATTTCCTTAAGAATACGACGCATGATTTTTCCGCTGCGCGTCTTCGGCAGCGCCGCCGCAAACCGGATCACATCCGGCTTCGCCAGCGAACCGATTTCCTTGCCGACGTGGTTGCGCAGCTCCTCCTTCAACGCGTCGCTCGCCTCGTGACCTGCCTTCAGCGACACGAACACGACCAGCGCCTGGCCTTTCAACTCGTCCGGACGTCCCACCGCCGCCGCTTCCGCGACCGCGGGGTGCGATACCAACGCGCTCTCCACCTCCGCCGTGCCGATCCGGTGGCCGGAAATGTTCAACACGTCGTCGATGCGGCCCACGATCCAGAAATAGCCGTCCTGGTCCTGGCGCGCTCCGTCGCCCGTGAAATACACGCCGGGAAAATCCCCGAAATACGTCTTCTTGAATCGCTCGTCGTCGCCCCAAAGCGTGCGCAACATCGACGGCCACGGCTTCGTGATGACGAGCTTTCCGCCCGTGTTGCGCGGCACTTCCTTGCCTTGGTCGTTCACCACTTTCGGCACAACGCCGAAGAAGGGGCGCGTTCCCGAGCCCGGTTTCAGCGGCGTCACACCGGGCAACGGCGTAATCATGATCGCCCCGGTTTCCGTCTGCCACCACGTGTCGACGATCGGACAACGCTTCTTGCCGATCATCTTGTAATACCACATCCACGCCTCGGGATTGATCGGCTCGCCGACCGAGCCGAGCAGCCGCAGCGAATCGAGCCGGTGACGCAGCACGTAGTTGTCGCCCCAGCGCATGAACGCGCGGATCGCCGTCGGTGCCGTATACAAAATCGTGATGCCGTGCCGGTCGATCATCTGCCAGAACCGGTCCGGCTCCGGCTGGTTCGGCGCGCCTTCATAGATGAAGATTGTCGCGCCGTTCGACATCAGGCCGTAAACCACATAGCTGTGACCGGTGATCCAGCCGATGTCCGCCGAGCAGAAATAGCGGTCGTTTTCCTTCAGGTCGAAGACGTAATGCGAGCTCAGCTTGCAACCGAGCAGATAGCCCGCGCTCGTGTGCAACACGCCCTTCGGTTTCCCGGTGGAACCGCTCGTATAAAGAATAAAGAGCGGATGCTCCGAGTCGAAGGCCTTCGCTTTGTGCGTATTCGGCGCGCCTTCCCAGGCTTCCTTCCACCACACGTCGCGTCCGTCGACCATCTCGACCGGATTGCCGCAGCGTTTTACCACCATGACGGTGTGCACGGTCGGCGCGCCTTCGAGCGCCTTGTCGACGTTCTTCTTGAGCTCGATGATCTTCCCGCGCCGCCAGCCGCCGTCGGCCGTGATCACGAGCTTCGCCTGGCAGTCGTTGATGCGGTCCTTCAACGCCTCCGGACTGAAACCACCAAACACGACCGTGTGAATCGCCCCGACGCGCGCGCAGGCGAGCATCGCCATCACCGCCTCGGGAATCATCGGCATGTAGATCGCCACGCGGTCGCCCGCGCCGATCCCCATGTTCTCGAAGATGTGCGCCAGCCGGCACACATGGAAATGAAGTTGTTTATAGGTGATCGTGCGGACATCACCCGGCTCGCCTTCGAAAATCAGCGCGGCCTTGTTTTCACGCGGCGTGCCGAGGTGCCGGTCGAGGCAGTTTTCCGAAACGTTCAACTTGCCGCCGACAAACCACTTCGCGTGCGGCGGCTTCCAATCGAGAACTTTCCGGAACGGCTTTCGCCAAACCAAATGCTCCTTCGCCTGTCGCTCCCAGAATTTTTCTGGGGAGTTGACAGACTCTGCATACAATCTTTTGTAAACCGTATCGCTCCCAAGATTAGCTTGGGCTTTGAACTCGGCCGAAGGCCTGAACAACCGGTGCTCCCGGGAAACTGAGGTAATCGTCTGTTCTGTCACGTTAGTGGCGGATGGGGGTTTAAGGACGCAAAACGCGGCTCTTATCCCGACATGAGTTTAAAGCGTCAAGTGCGGGCCAGCCCCAGACTCATTCTAACGTATGGAAAAGAAATCAGCGTCCGCACCCGCGGACTCCAATGCGCCTTCCCCGGCCGCTACTCCCGCCACAGCCTCCCCCTCTGAAGGCGCGCCCGCTGCCGCCCCCTCGCAGCCGCAAATCGAGACGATTCGCGTCGAAGGCATCTTGGACATCGATCTTCAACGCGGCGGCAACGGTCAGCTCATTGATATCTCCAAGGGCGGCAAACGTCGGCCCACCGATCCTTTCGTTCCGAAGGAACTCATTCGCCGCTTCAAGCTCCGCGCGGGCTCGATCATCGGCGGCACCGCGTTCCCGCCCGAAGGCCGCTTTCCGAACCCGAAGATGCGTTTCATTGAAACCGTCGACGGCGTTCCCCTCGAAGAGCGTCGCTCGAAGTTCGAGTTCACCACGCTCACGACCGTTTCGCCGAATCAGCACCTGAAGATGGAAATGAAGGACGGCCGCATGACCACGCGCGCCGTCGACCTCTTCTGCCCGATCGGCAAAGGCACCCGCGGCCTCATCGTCGCACCGCCTCGCACCGGCAAGACCACCCTGCTCCGCGACATGGCGCTCGGCGTGATCGAAAACAACCCCGAGTGCTTCGTCATGATCCTCCTCGTCGACGAGCGCCCCGAGGAGGTCACCGATTTCAAACGCAGCGTCCCCGCCGAGATCTGGGCCTCGTCCAACGACGAGCAGATCGAAAACCACATCCGCATCGCCGATCTCTGCATCGAACGCGCCAAGCGCCTCGTCGAAGTCGGTCGCGACGTCGTCCTTTTCGTCGACTCCATCACGCGCCTTTCCCGCGCCCACAACACCGCCCGCAATTCCGGTCGCACCGGCTCCGGCGGTCTCGATGTCCGCGCGCTCGAGAAACCGCGCCAGATGTTCGCCACCGCCCGCCGCACTGAAGAAGCCGGCTCGCTCACCATCATCGCCAGCGTGCTCGTCGAAACCGGCAGCCGCATGGACGACGTGATTTTCCAGGAATTCAAAGGCACCGGCAACATGGAGCTCGTTCTCGACCGTAAATGCGCCGAGATGCGCCTCTGGCCCGCGATCAACATCGCCGCCTCCGGCACGCGCAAGGAAGAGCTCCTCATCGACGAAAAGACCCTCGAGGGGATCCACTTCTTCCGCCGCGCCTTGGTGCAACAAAAGATCGAAGAGGCGACCGAGACCATGATCGCCCGCCTCTCGAAGACCAAGACCAACGCCGAATTCCTCAAGCTTATCGCACGCTGATTTCCTTGTAGGGCGGGTTTCAAACCCGCCCTACTGCTTTTCCGGGCGTTCGCTCCAACTTCCCTCTTGCTCCCCCTCTGATTCTCCTGAGATTCATCCGCTTCCCGCGCCTCGCGCCGGGACTTTGACATCACGCCAACTCACCGCATGCATAGTTTCTCCGAGCAATGTCTCGATATGGCCAGATCGATGCTGGCCCAAAACCTGGACTCGATCCAACCTGACGGCACCCTCTCTCCCGTAGCTGGCGAACACTCCCGCGCCGACGAGCCGGGTCACGTCGCCTTCGCCTTGGGCGAGTTCTACCGCGCCACCGGAGAAACCACCCTCAAGGGTCACGATCTCATCGATCTCGCCGCCCGCTGCATCACGGCGCAGATGTTCACCGAGCCCGCGACCGAAAACGGTCTCGCCTACGCCGCGCTCGGCCTCCTCTGCTTCGGCCCCTCGAAAGAGCGTAATCCCGTCTGGGAGCGCCTCGTGCCCGAAACCCAGGAGCGCATCGACAAGGCCCTCCTCCACCGGAGCGACTACGACAACCACTGGCAGGCGTTCAACATCGCCAAGGCCGTCGCTCGTTTCTCCTTTGGTCTGTCCAAGAAAGACGAAACCTCGCGCCTCATCGAGCGCATGGTCGATCGCATCGCGCAGACCAGCTCCGCCGGTTTCTTCGACGACGCCACCACCGGCCTCGGCGGTAATTTCAATCTCTACGGTGTCTGGGTGTTCGTCTTCACCCGTTCCGCGCTCCAGCTCCACGCCAACTCCGGCGTGCGTGATCGCAAGCTCCCGACTCTCCGCACCTACGCCGAGAAATACATCAAGATGATGCCCGACCTCGTCCGCGCCGATGGTCTCGGCTGGGCGTTCGGTCGCGCCGGTGGCGCTTACGGGCAGATGCATCCGATCAGCTTGATCCTCCAAGGTCTTCGCGACGGCTGGATCCCGGACGACCAGAAGGTGAAGTATTTCGACATCCTTCGCCGCCTGTTCCTCTTCTTCTACGGCACCTACCTCGATCAGGAGCACGGCTTCCTCGATCTCCGCGACACCGAGCGCACCGCCTACGAAAAGCACACCACGCGCATGGCCAACTTCGACGCCGCGCGCTACCTGTGCCAGTGGTCGCGTCTCGCGAAGACCGTCGCGATGCCTGGCGGCATGCCGAAGATCGAACCGCCCCGCACCAGCGGCCGTTTCGTCATCTTCGACAAATCCAACCGCAAGGAGCAGGGCCTCTTCCTTTACCGCGACGCCGAGAGCGGCCTCCACGCGCAAATCCCGCTCATCAGCTCCGGCAGCCGGCTCACCGCCGACTCGTTGCCCTTCCCGCATTGCCCGGGCGTCTTCGACTGGCCGAACAACGTCTACGCCCCGATCATGCTCCCCGAACTCACCTTCGGCGAACAGGTCACGCTCCCGGCGTTCTACGGCAAAAACTGCGTCACCGGCCTCGGCCTGCGCAACAGCTTCTACTTCCGCTACGAGCAACCCGACCTGATCAACATCAAGGAAGAGACGGTCAAAAACCTCGGCAGCGTGAAGGTCCAGTGGACGTTCGCCGGCAACAAGATCTCCGCCGAATTCGCCTACACGGTGAAGCAGCAGGTGACGTTGGATAAATTCCGCTACGTCCTCGCGATCGCCGCCCCGCATTCGAAGTATCGCCTCCCCGGCTCGCTCACGCTCGGCCAGCAAGGCCATCGTTGCACCGTGGCGAAGGACGACTTCCAGGGCACGTGGCGCGAGACCGAAGTCGTCAGCGAGGATCCGACGTATAGGACGAACTACGGCAAGATCCACTACCTCCAGTATCTCGTCCGCGATCACCCGCTGATCATGCGCCCCGGCCACGTCTACCGCCTGATCGTCAACTTCGATCCCGACGTAGCCCTGCTCGACGCCTAAGCGGCGAGCAGCCCGTTCCGAATTCGGAGTTCCGGGTTTCGCGTTCAGCATGGCGACCATCCGACGCTTCGAGGACCTCAAGTGCTGGCAGGCGGGCCGAACGCTCAAGCAGCAGGTATACCGGCTCACCCGTAGACAGGCATTCTCTCGGGATCTACCGCTTGTTTCACAGATCCGTCGCGCCGCGTCGTCGGTCACGTCCAACATCGCCGAAGGTTTCGAACGCGACGGAAACCGTGAGTTCGTCAGCTTCCTCTCCATTTCGAAGGGCTCTTGCGGCGAGGTGAAAGACCACCTCTACACGGCCCTTGATGAACGCTACATCGCGGAAAACGAATTTGAGAACACCTACAAACTGGCCGACGAAGCCGGCCAGCGTATTGGAGCCTTCATGCGATATCTGGAACAATCCGATTTGAAAGGTCGCAAGTTCGCAGGCCGATCGCGCAGTTCAACAACTCGGAACCCGGAACCCTGAACTCGGAACCTCCTCCATGCTCTCCCGCCGCATCATTCCCTGCCTCGACGTCAACGCCGGCCGCGTCGTCAAGGGCGTGAAGTTCCAGCAGCTCCGCGACGCCGGCGATCCCGTCGCGTGCGCTCGTGCCTACGACGCCCAAGGCGCCGACGAGCTCATCTTCCTCGATATCACCGCCTCGAGCGACGAACGCAAAATCATGCACGACGTCGTCGCCGCGACCGCCGAGCAATGCTTCATGCCGCTCACCGTCGGCGGAGGCCTGCGCACCGTCGCCGATATCGAAACGATGCTCAAAGCCGGCGCGGACAAGGTCTCGCTCAATACCGCCGCGATCAAAAATCCCCAGCTCATCGCCGACGCCTCCAACCGCTTCGGCGCCCAGTGCATCGTCGTCGCGATCGACGCCAAACGTGAACCCGACGGTAAATCCTGGCGCGTTTACACGCACGGCGGACGCAATCCCACCGACCTCGACGCCGTCGCGTGGGCCCAACGCGCCGTCGATCTCGGCGCCGGTGAAATCCTGCTCACTTCGATGGACCGCGATGGAACCGGCGACGGCTACGACATCGGTCTCACCCGTGCCGTGAGCGACGCCGTCACGGTCCCCGTGATTGCCAGTGGCGGCGCCGGCACGCTCGACCACTTGGCCGAGGTCCTCGATGACGGCCACGCCAGCGCCGTGCTCGCCGCGAGCATCTTCCACTTCGGCACCTACACAATTTCCCAGGCGAAAACCTTCCTCGGCTCCCGCGGCGTCCCCGTCCGCCTCTAACCTCCGTCACATAGCGGAACGCAGCCTGCCCCGATGTGTCGGGGTGAGCGTTTCGCCCCTGCCGCACACACCATCAACGCCCGCCCCGCGTTGCGATTCCCTAGCGTCGTGTAACGTTTCCGTTACGCCCGCTAATCCGCTCGCAGCTCTTCACTCCGAGCAACATCGCTTCTCGCATGGCCCAATCCTCCGCGAAACGTCCTCGCAAGCCGCGCATTTCCGGCGCCACCGGCAAATCCATCCCGCGCACCGCCACGACCGAGAACCGCCCCGTCTACGCCAACCGCGAACAAAGCTGGCTCAACTTCAATCGCCGCGTCCTCGAGCAGGCCCAAAGCGACGCCAATCCTCTCCTCGAACGCGTCAAATTCCTCGCGATCGTCAGTTCCAACCTCGACGAGTTCTTCGAGATCCGCATCGCCGGCCTCATCCAGCAAGCCGACGCCGGCACCGCCGAACTCAGCCTCGACGGCCTTTCGCCCCGCGAACAACTCAAGCGCGTCCGCACCGCCGCCAACGACCTCGTCAACGACCAATACCGCTGCTGGCACGAGCAGCTCGTTCCCCTCCTCGCGAAACAAAACATCCACTTCCGCTCCGCCTCCCAGCTCACCGAAGCCGAAGCGGCCTGGGCCCAAAACTACTTCCACACCCAGGTCTCTCCCGTCCTCACCCCGCTCGCCGTCGATCAGGCCCATCCGTTCCCCCAGATCGTCAACAAAACCCTCAACGTCCTCCTCGCCCTCGACGATCCCGAAACGCCGGAGATCGAAAAGACCATCGTCATCCTTCCCGTCCCTCGAATCCTCCCGCGCATCGTCCAGCTCGATCCCGACTCCGACGGCCCCGACCGCTACATTTTCCTCAGCGAAATCATCAAGCGCTTCGCCGTGTCGTTGTTTCCCGGATACCGGATCCACAGCGCGCACGCCTTTCGCATCACACGCAACAGCGACCTCTACATCGACGAGGAGGAAGCCGAAAACCTCCTCAAAAAAATCGAGGAAGAGCTCCGCAATCTCCGCCGCGGCGCCACCGTCCGCCTCGAGATCGAGGACGGCGTCGACGAAGACCTCTTCACTCTTCTCTGCGCTCACCTCCAGCTCCCGCGCGAATTCGCCTTCCGCGTTCCGTCTCCCATCAACCTCCTGCGTTTGATGAGTCTCTACGACATCATCGATCGCCCGGACCTCAAATACCCGCCTTTCGCCCCCGCCGACGTCCCGCGCCTCCGCACGCACGTCTCGATTTTCGACGCCATCCGCGAACGCGAAATCCTCCTCCACCATCCCTACGACGCCTTCACGCCCGTCGTCGATTTCGTCGAGCAGGCCGCACGCGATCCCGAGGTCTTCGCGATCAAGCAAACGCTCTATCGCACCAGCGGCGACTCCCCCATCGTCCGCGCGCTCATGGACGCGTCGCTCAACGGCAAACAGGTCACCGCGCTCGTCGAACTGAAAGCCCGCTTCGACGAAGCCAACAACATCCACTGGGCGCGCCAGATGGAGGAGGCCGGCGTCCACGTCGTCTACGGCCTCATCGGCCATAAAACCCATTGCAAATGCTGCCTCGTCGTCCGCCGTGAAAACGGCGCGATGAAGCGCTACATCCACCTCGGCACCGGCAACTACAATCCCAAAACCGCCCGCCTCTACACCGACCTTTCCTTCCTCACGGCCAACGAATCGCTCGCCGAAGAAGTCGCGCAACTTTTCAACACCCTCACCGGCGCCGGCCGCACGCCCGAGTTCAAGCGTCTCCTCGTCGCGCCCTTCAATCTCCACGCCCGCATCCAGGAGCTCATCGCCCGCGAAGCCGCCAACGCCACCGCCGGCAAACCCGCGCGCATCATCGCCAAGATGAACAAGCTCGTCGATCAGGTCACCATCGACAACCTCTACGCCGCCTCTCAAGCCGGCGTGAAGATCGACCTCATCGTCCGCGCCACCTGCTGCCTCGTTCCCGGCGTGAAAGGCCTCAGCGAAAACATCCGCCTCCGCAGCATCGTCGGCCGCTTCCTCGAACACGCGCGCATCTACTACTTCGAAAACGCGGGCGATCCGCTCGTCTACTGCGGCAGCGCCGACTGGATGTCGCGCAACTTCTTCCGCCGCGTCGAAGCACTCTTCCCCGTCGACGATCCCGAATTCAAGAAACGCCTCGTCGACGAAATCCTCGCCTCCGAACTCCGCGACAACGAAGACGCCCGCGAGCTCCAGCCCAACAGCACCTACGCACCCATCCCCCGCGCCGCCAACGAACCTTCCTTCGCCGCCCAACGCTTCTTCATGGCCGCCGCCCTCCTCCGCGGCAGCCCTCCCTCCGCCGCCGCCGGTTAAAGTAGCGCGGCGCCTCAGCTCGCGCCTTCCTGCTTCTCCACCGCCTCCCCCGCCTGCGGCTCCACGTTCTCTCCCTCCGGTTTTGTCTCGTCTTCCTTCTTCGGCTCCGCCGTCGCCGCTTCCGCCGTCGGCTGCGTCGGCGCCTGCGGCTCGCTCTTCGCCTCCGCCGCCTTCTTCTTCGGCCCGCCGACCAGCAAATCCAACTGCCCCTGTATCTTCACGAAGAACGCCTCGTCCAACACGCCCGCCGGAATCTCATACGTCAGCCGCGTCTTGGCATGTTCATACACTTGTTTCGTCTTGTCCGCGTTCAGTCCGCGCGGTTTCAACACCTTCTTCCGCTCGAGCATCAACGCCAAGAACTGCAGCAGCGGCGTGTTCTCGTCGTTCGGCTCCGCCAGCGGATCCGCCAGCGTGACGAACAAATTCTCCGCCGTCAGCTTCATCGCGCGGTCCGGATTTTCCTCCGCCCGCTTTGCCTTGTAGGCCACCGCCCACGAGCAAAACACAAACGCCGGCCGCTCATAACGCTCCACCTCCGTCGCCAGCACGTCATGCCGCGCGATCTCGCCGCTCTCTTCGCGCACCAGGAACGAAATCACCCGCTCGCCTTCCACAAATTCGCGGCCGGTCACCCGGCAGTTCTTCCCCAATGAGTGCAGCGTCAGTTCCATTGCGCCTTGTGTTTAGCCCCCGAAAAATCGAACGCTAGTCAAAATCCCACCCGATGAAGGGACGCCTCATCGCCATCGGCGACATCCACGGTTGCCACCGCGAATTCGAAGACCTGCTCGAGAAACTCCAACTCGAGCGTCACGACCGCGTCGTTCTGCTCGGCGATCTCGTCAACCGCGGCCCCGACAGCTCCAAAGTCATCGCCCTCGCCCGCCAGCACGCGCACCTCTCGCTCCTCGGCAATCACGAGCTTCGCCTCCTCAACTACCGCAAGACGGGCGATCCCACTCATCTCAAGAAAAGCGACTACGACACGCTCAAACAACTCACCCGCCGCGACTGGACCTACCTGAACGCCATGCCGCTCACGTATCACGATCGCGAACACAACATCGTCCTTGTTCACGGCGGCTTCCTCCCTCACGAGCCCTGGCGTCGCCAGCCCGCGCGCATCGTCACGCGTATCCAAAATATCGATAAGAACGGCAACCCGCGCAAACGCTCCGAAGCGCCCAACTCCCCTCATTGGTCCTCCCTCTGGAAAGGCCCGCCCTTCGTCGTCTACGGTCACACGTCCCGCCCCAAGATCCACCGCCTGAAATGGTCGCTCGGCATCGACACCGCCTGCGCCATGGGCGGCCGCCTCACCGCCTGTATCCTCCCCGAGAAAAAAATCGTCCAAGTCAAAGCCCGCGAAACCTACTTCAAAAGCTGACTCCTCCTTGGAGGGCGCCGCTCCGTCGGCGCCGCAACTGCTCTCGCCCTTCACGCATGCCCGCCCATCCCAATCTCCTCCTTCTCTGCCTCGACCTTCAACCTGTCTTCTTGAAAGCGATGCACGCGCCTGACGCCGTCCAGCGTCGCTGCGCTTTCGCGATCCAAGCCGCCGCCGGCCTCGGCATCGACATCCTATTCACCGAACAAGTCCCCGAAAAACTCGGTCCCACCGCACCCGGACTCCTTTCGCTCCTTCCCGCCCCCGTCGTCCTTCCGAAAACCACCTTCTCCGCCTTCGGCGATCCCGCGATCCGCACCGCCATCGAATCCCGCCCCACCGAACATCTCCTCCTCTGCGGCCTCGAAACGCCCGTTTGCGTTTACCAAACCACCCTCGACGCCCACGCCGCCGGCCTTGAAGTCACGCTCCTCTCCGATTGCCTCGGCGCCCGCCGCCCCGACGACGCCCGCGTTTGTCTCGACGCGCTCACCCGCGCCGGCGCCCACGTCCTCCCCAGCGAAACCGTCTTCTATTCCCTCCTCCGCGACGTCCACCATCCCTTTTTCCGCGCGTTCACGCAGCTCGTGAAGCAACACGCCATCACCTGACGCCTTTGGTCTCCAGCGCAGAGCCGAAGCTTGTCGCTCCCCGACGCCTCCTCCAAACCTCCAGCATGTCCGACGAATTCCCGCTCTCCTGCATCCGCGAACTCAAGTCCTTCGAAGGTGGCGGAAGTGGTCGCTCATTCGCCAGTCTGCTCGTCGTCAAAAAGCTGGTCGCGAAAACCGCCTCCAACGGAAACCCCTTCATCAGCGTCGAACTCGGCGATCGCACCGGCTCCTGTAACTGCACCGTTTTTAGCGACAGCCCCGTCTTCGAAGCGCTCCGCGCCGCCGGCGAGGGCTCCGTCATCCGCGTCGAGGGTAAAATCGATTTCTACCAGGGTCGCCTTTCGCCGAAACTCTCGCGCGTCACCGCCCTCTCCGAAGCGGAACTCACCGCCCCCGGCATTCTCGACAACCTCATCGAAACCGCGCCGGAAAATGCCGACGCGATGTGGGCCGAGTTCAACACCTTCATCGAATCCATCGCGCACCCCGAACTTCGTGCGACCGTTCGCGCCGTGTTCGACGATATCGGCGAAACCTTCCGTTGGTCTCCCGCCGCCGTCGCGATGCACCACGCCTATCGCCACGGCCTGCTCGAGCACACGCTCCACATGGCCCGCGCCTGCAAGGCCCTCCTTCCGCTCTACACCGAAGTCGACCCCGATCTCGCGATGGCCGGTATCCTTCTTCACGATACAGGCAAAACGATCGAATACGAGGGCACCCTCGCCACCAAGCGCAGCCGCCGCGGCATCCTCCAGGGCCACGTCGTCCTCGGCTACCAGCTCGCCCGCAAGGCCGCGATGAAGTCGAAGCTCGATCCCGAACTGCTCGAACGCCTCGAACACATCATCCTCTCGCACCAGGGCGAACCCGAATGGGGCGCCGCCGTCTACGCCGCCACGCCCGAAGCGGTCTTCGTTTCGATGATCGACAATCTCGACGCCCGCATGGGCATGGTGCAACGCGCCCTCCGCCAAGCCGGCGAAGCCGACGAATTTTCCGAACGCCTCCCGGGCCTCAGCTCGCCGGTGCTCGTCAAAAAACTCCCCGCCCGCGAGATCCCGCTCTCGCTCCCGCTTCAATAAAACTGCGCGCGATCCAGGCTCCGATACTGGATCGCTTCGAGCAGATGCGGCGATTCGATCCGCTCCGATCCCGCCAGATCCGCGATCGTTCGCGCCACTTTCAAAATCCGGTCATACGCGCGCGCCGACAGGCTCAACTGCTCCATCGCATGCTGCAGCAAATCGCCCAACGACGCATCGATCGCGCAATGTTTCCGGATCTGCGCCTGCGTCATGCGCGCATTCGCCGTCGTGCGCGCCGCTGAAAACCGCGCCCGCTGCCGCTCCCGCGCCGCCTCCACCCGCACGCGAATCGCCGCCGAACTCTCGCCCGCTTTCTCCGACCGCAACTCCGTCAGCGAAAGCGCCGGCGCCTCGATGTGAATGTCGATGCGATCCAGCAACGGCCCGCTGATCCGCGAGCGATACCGCTGAATCTGCGTCGGCGAACAGCGACACTCGTGCTTCGTGTCGCCGAGATAACCGCACGGACACGGATTCATCGCCGCGACCAACATGAACGCGCACGGCAGCGTCACCTTCCCCGCGCTCCGCGAAATCGTCACCTCCCCGTCCTCAGTTGGAGGTGGCATTTCAGTATTTACCGCGAGGGCCGATAGAGTGGAAAACCCCTCTATGTCACTCCAGCGCGCTTACTCCTATGTCCGGTTCAGCAAAGGCGATCAGGCACAGGGAAACTCCCTCGAACGCCAGCTCGAAGCCACCCGCACTTACTGCCACCAGCACAACCTCGCCCTCGACGAATCACTCAATCTTCAAGACTTGGGCGTCAGCGGCTACACAGGCCGCAACCTCAAGCACGGGGCGCTGGGGCGCTTCGTCGCGGCGGTTGAAGACGGCAGCATTGCTAGCGGGGCTGCGCTCGTAATAGAGGACCAAGACCGCTTGAGCAGGTTGGAACCCAAAGCGGTGATCGGGTTGCTCCTACGCCTTCTTGAAGCAGGAATCGACCTGCACCTTACGGCTACGAAGATGGTTTTTCGTGCTAACGCCGGAGGCACCCAACAAGCCATGGACCTGATGATGGCGGTCTCCTTCGCCTTGAAGGCGCACCAGTTCAGCGCCATGAATTCGGAACGCCTATCGCGGGCATTCTCAGCAAAGCGACGCAGGGCAGCCGAAGGGGAAAAAGTCGCGGTATCCAAGTCGCTTCCGTGGTGGTTAACTTGGTCGGCAGACGGCAAGACGATTGAAGCCCCACCGGAACGCGTGGCCGTGCTCCGAGAAATCTTCCGGCTCACCGCCGAGGGTCTCTCCTCCGCTCGAATTGCTAGGATATTCAACGGCGATCCAAAGAGATACCCAACCTTCCGGCAAGGGGCTCACTGGCACGACAATCGGGTGAGAATGACGGTCCAGTCAGACGCGCCTCTCGGGGTTTTACAGGCTACGCCTAAGACAGCGGCACGGGGACGCGCATATTCAATACCTGGATACTATCCTTCGCTCATCAGCAAGCAGCTCGCAGCGAAAGCTCGTGCCATGATCGAACGCAACGGAAAGCACGCAGCGGGACGGCAGAACGACGGAGAACGCCCATTGAACATCTTCCGGCGACTTTTGCGCTGGCAGGGAGTCGCCGCGATGCGCCATTCGACTCACCGAAACGGCACTCCCGACGAACGAGGCGTTAAAAGTTATCACGGTTACTATGAGGCTTTCGATGCGCTCACCGGCAAGCTGCTCGCTTGCGTTCCCGCCAACCAACTTGAGCCGTTCGTTCTCGCAGCATTGGACGAGCTAAAACCGACCGACCTCAAACCATTCGACTCGCCCCCTCAGCTACTTGCACCGCGAGCCAAAGCCCACTTGGAGGCCGTTCGGAAGCGACACCAGAACCTGCTCAAGCTAGCAGAGGAGGGCGGAACCTCGGTCGCGGGTATCGTTTCCCGACTGAGTCAGCTCGAAACGGAACTCGCCACCGCAGAGGAGGAACTTGAACGAGCAGAGCGACGCGACGCGGAGGCAAACACCCCCGCTCGAATCCCACGAACCGAGATACGGGCGGCTAAGATGAATCTGCAAGACAACCCCACTCGTGAACGGCTAGGCTATGCCCTCCGGCGTCTCATCGACAGGATCGATGTGGGCTGGGACATTGGAGACCTCCCGCTTTCGGACCCGGCAGCGAAAGCCTTCACGCGAAGGATCCAAGCTGGTGACGTGACGCCCATTCCCGACCCGGTCGAGCGCTCGAAACGCAGAAAACCGGTAGCAGTCCTGATCCACTTCACAACTGGAGCGAGGCGTATGGTCGTCAGAATGCCAGATGATCCAGACGACCAGTATCCGAACACGATTCTTTCCGTTCGGATCGACGAGAAGGACGTCCGCAACGCCCAGCAGAATGCGCGTGAGCGCACCCATCCGCTCCTAGCTCGCCCGCGGCGGATCACGTTAGCCGAGGCTCTCCCGCAGATCGCCGCCCGCTTCGAACGCTCAACGTCGGGCTAGAGTTGGCGGCGCGCGCTGAAAAGCCGCCGTAATCCAATCGGTGATGCTGATCGCACCAACCAACGCTCGCGTTATCGCGCCCAAGCCCTCTGGATCAGAGATGTGAGAACATCGGAAAGGAAATCCACTCTCGCCCAATTTTTCACCGCGCCATCAGTCGCGCGATACATGGCGTCCTTGTTCTCGAAAACCTCCGGTGGCGTGCAGCTACTCGACGCTGGTGCTGGCACGGGAGCTTTAACACTCGCGTTCCTTCACCGTTGGGAATCGGGCTCGCTTAAACCGCGATCGGTTCACGCAGTTCTTTACGAGTTAGACTCGTGCCACGCGAGCGCCATAAGCACCGCGCTATCCTCTCGGAGACTGAATGGATTTTCCAGTGATATTTTATGCAAAGACTTCATCCCGGCGGCAGCCGAACAGATCGAAGCGGGTAACCGAAACTTCACGCACGCGATACTGAATCCGCCCTATAAAAAAATTGCTTCCGATTCCGAACACCGCCGAACCCTGAGGCGAGTCGGGATCGAAACGGTAAACCTCTATTCAGCTTTTGTCGCTCTCACCATCAAACTGATGCGCACCGGGGGCGAGATCGTCGCGATCCTTCCTCGAAGTTTTTGCAACGGGCCTTATTATCGGCCTTTCCGGAAGTTCCTTTTAGCCGAGACCGCTATCCAACACATCCACTTGTTCGATTCCCGAACAAAAGCGTTCCAGCACGATGATGTGCTTCAGGAGAACGTAATTTTGAAGCTTCAGTGTGGGAAACCCCAAGGCACTGTGGTGGTATCCACTTCGACCGACGACACCTTCACTGATTATGCGGAGTCGTCCCACCAATTCGAAAGCATCGTTTCACCCAGAGACCCAGAACAGTTCATCCACATCCCAACCTGCGACGCTCACAGTGACATTCCGGGTGCGAGTCTGACATTGAAGGAGCTTGGGTTAACCGTCTCCACAGGACCAGTGGTAGATTTCCGAACGGAAGGTCTTCAACACGATCCCGGGCCTAGTGCTGTTCCGCTTCTTTATCCCCTCCATGTGAGCAGCGGGGAAGTTCGCTGGCCCGCAATCGGAGCAAAAAAACCCAACGCCATTGTCCCGAGTCCAACGAACGAACGGTGGCTGTTTCCGACCGGCAACTACTGTGTCGTGCGTCGGTTCTCTTCTAAGGAAGAGAAACGCCGAATTGTAGCCACGTTTATACCCGCCGACGCGTTCACGTCTTTCTCGTCGATCGGTTTCGAAAACCACTTGAACGTATTCCACCGCAACAAGGCAGGAATCCCCCACCTGCTTGCACGCGGATTAGCGGTTTACCTGAATTCATCGGCAGTTGATGCACATTTCCGCCGCTTTAGCGGCCACACACAGGTAAATGCTACCGACCTGAGAAAACTTCTGTATCCCCCGGAGAACATTTTAGTAAGTTTAGGTAATTGGGCCGCAAAAGCTGATGTTCTATCTCAACAACTCATTGATGCGGCCTATGAAAAAGCGATCGCATGAGTGACCAGCTTCACCCCCACGTTAACGACGCCATTGCGATATTGGAAGCGCTCGGCATGCCGCGCGCACAACAAAATGAGCGCACGGCTCTCGCCCTCTTAGCCGTATTGGACATCGGCCCCGCGGCGTCTTGGAGCGCCGCGAGTAACCCACTCATGGGGATCACGCCCATAATGGAATGGGCTGCCGCCAACTACGGCAAACAATGGCAGCCAAACACACGAGAGACAGTGCGACGGCAATCTATGCACCAGCTGGTCGCCGCTGGAATCTGTTGCTACAATCCGGACAACCCTTCGCGCGCGGTTAACTCACCTAATGCCGTATACCAGATCGAACCGGAGACGCTCGCACTGTTACGGACTTTCGGCACCGAATCGTGGGAAACTAACCTTGCTACATATCTCGCTTCAAGGGAGACCCTAGTTCAGAAATACGCACGGGAACGCGAACTGAACCAGATTCCCGTCGTCACCTCAGACGGTAAGTCGTTCGAACTGAGTCCAGGAGCTCATAGCGAGCTAATCCGTGAAATCGTTACGGCATTCGCGAGCCGTTTCGTCCCTGGCGGAGTGCTCCTTTACGTTGGGGACACTGGAGCCAAATGGGGGTATTTCGACAGAGACTCGTTGGCGCAACTCGGCGTTGTAGTAGACTCTCACGGCAAGATGCCCGATGTGGTCATCTTCGACCCCAGTCGGAACTGGCTCGTCCTTATCGAAAGCGTCACAAGCCACGGACCCGTAGACGGCAAGCGGCATGAAGAGCTCACTCGCTTGTTTGGAGGCAGTTCAGCAGGACTGGTCTTCGTGACGGCATTCCCTGATCGCAGCGTCATGAGGGCCTACTTGGGAGTGATTAGTTGGGAAACCGACGTTTGGGTCGCGAGCGATCCAAGCCACCTCATACACTTCAACGGAACGAGGTTTCTAGGCCCCTACGGCTCTAAATCATAGTCGAGAGTTCTCGGACGCTTCCGATCTCGTCGATTTGCCACCGCGCCGACACCCGCCGCTCTCCTCCTCCTCTCCCTCCGGTCGCTGACTCGGAACCGGGACAGGCGACGGCGCGGGTTCAGAATCTTGGAGACGCAGCTACGACCGACGCCAAGCCGCCGGGCTCCGCAGCGACTCCGCGGCCCCCCTTCGTCGGGCCAGCCCCTCAAGCCGATGCCGCCGAGGACCGAAGACTGCAGCAGGCGGCGGAGTGAACGAAGAGAACCGGGTGAGTCGAAACTCACTCGGCTCCGCAAATCGAACTTTGCGGAAGCGTCCTTAGGCGAGCGGAGCCGCAGTCTTACCCTTAGGGAGTTTCGATAGATCGAGAGGCATCTCTTCCTCAAGTGGCGGAAGTGATTTCAACAACTCGCTCAATCCCAGACCTGCAACTTTGCGTTTCGCCTTAATCATGTCCTTCATCGCTGCGTCCAGCAGGTCGCCAGGAGTTGGCCCGACAACCTCCGGCATGAAAAAGTGGCTGCGCATCGTGCGACAGCATCCATCGAGTCCCGGAAAAAGGGAACGCTCGGTTATTCCCATCATCGCCAGTTCTCGCATGACTTTGATCTTCTCTTTCACGCTGATGCGCGCAATCCACAGGAAACGGCGCTTCGCATGAGCTTCGCATGCTTGAAGGTGGGCCTCCATGTCATCGACGTTTGTGACCGTGAAGCATCCCTGCTGCGGCACCAAACGTGGGTTGAATCTTGGAAACGGTCGGATGACCGAAATGTATGGGGTTGATTCGCGAAGGTTGTATTGCTGTTGATAGGTTTGGGCCCAGCCGGGACAATCGAACGCGAATAACTTCACGTAATCGGACGTCGGCTTCTTTTCTTCGACATCCCTGAATGCGAAGTAAGCGGCGATGTAGGGCGAGAGGGTCCAGTCGAGCAGTGGGGTCGGAAACCCATGATGCTGCAAAAGAGCCAAGAACGCTCCAAACTGTAAGCTGTCGCTCAGGTCGAACTGATGGGAAATTTCGCCGGTGATTTCGTAATGAATACTGGGGATAATCTCGTCCAGATATCGGAGAAGCGTGAGCCGAACCTGCTCCGCCTCCCGATGGAAGGACGTTCGAAGCTTCCAGTTCGAATCGCGCTGTCCCCGGTAGAAGAGCGTCGCTTTGCTCTCCACCGTCTGCTGGACGAGTTCTTTGAAGCGTCCCCAAGTGACGATGTCCTCTTTGCCCTGCATCCGATTCGGAGTTGAGCGTCAGCGCATTGCTACTTCTTTCCGGGCGGAGGGGGCGGTGGCACCTGGTTCTTGGTGGGAACGTAAGTGTTCACCAAGCTCACGAGTCGATCAATCGGAGGAGGAGGAGGCACCGCCGAGGGGCTCGGCACATAAGAAAAATTCTCCAGCTTCCCCTCACCTGAGGGCTGTTTGTCTCGCTTCATTTTTCTTTCGGAGGGGGCGGCGGTGGGATCGGGACTTGGTTTTTCGAAGGGAGATAAGACCCTCGTGACTCCTGCATCGGCTCAGACGGAATAGACGGCGCAGGATCGCTCGGCTTTTGAGGGGTTTCCATGATCAGTTGCCGTTCTTCGTCGGCGGCGGCGGGGGTGGCACTTGATTGGTTGTCGGCACGTATGAGCCTTTCATCGCTTGGGTTTGGCCCTGCGATGGCGGCGGTGGAGGTGGTGGTGGCGAGGCTGGAGGCGTTTTGTTCATGGGAGGGAAGCGGGATGTTTAGGAAGGCAAAAGCAATGAGGCAGATTAAGCCCAGGGCAGTGCAAACCCGAGATACGATATTCGCTCGGGCCACTCGCGCGGAATACGGATTAACCGGTTGGCTGACCTCTTCGGTAAAAGCTTCGGGATAGAGTCGCCGACCAATCTCGGCATCGAGGCTCTTTATCTTCCACTGTAGCGCGTTCTGCCCCTCAGCGACGGCGAATAGCGAGGCCAGCAACGACACACCGAGAGCGCCCCAACCCACCAGAGCGAACCATCGTGAATCCGCCGATGGGGCTGGCGCGATCTTTTCCAGAAATGTGACGGAAACAGCGAGAGCCCCGCCTGCAATTAGGGACTGCAACTTCTCGTATCTGCCGCCAAGTTCGAGCGCGAAAGCGTCAGCTTCTTTACGCTCCGCAACATACGAGGCGTGCGCCTGAAGCTTGTATTGATAATCGGCTTGAGGATCAGAGGACATGCTGGAAATGCCCAATCCCACCGAACAATAATTGCAGCCTAGCGGCAACGACAATCCGGTGATAGGCAAGAAAAAGGCGGCGGCCAGGGGGCGGACCGGCCTCGCTCAAAATGGGAGAAGAGCGCGTCCGGCTTGAATATACCTTGAATAAATCAACATAAGGACGATATACAGGACATGTCCTCGCCGACGCCCTACACTGTAGACCAGCTCGTTTCCCTAGAGCTTGAAGCAGAAGCTATCGATCGCGCCCACACAGACAAATGGCTGTGGGAACGCCGCACCGGCCAACCGCTCCCACTGGGGCGGCTCCCGCCCCGCCACTGGCCCGAATGCACACGGTTCAGCACCGCTTTAGCGGTGCACTCGATCTTCGACCGCGTTTTCCTCTCGGTCACGCGGCTCGAAACGGAATGGCGTCAGGTGGGCCGGAAGAATTACCCTGACACCTACCGTGTCGTTTGGAACGAGGCGAAAGACGTTCTTGAAAATCATGCCGAGGAAGCGGTCACGAAGCTATGCGCCAAATCGGTTTCGAGCCACGAGTTCGTTGAATCACTGCTTGCTAAAAAACGCTTCGCTAAAACTGCGCAACGCATCCTCACAGAGGCGACGAAGCTAAAGATTCGGGCAGGGATCGAGGCGAAAGCAGCAGCAAACACCAACAAGCCTACGGCATGACGGAAAAACCCTCCACGAAGAAAACCCACGGCGGCGCAAGGCCCGGCGCAGGCCGCCCACGCCGCGGGGAAACCCGCGTCCTCTTTTTTCAAACCACCGTCGCCGAATCGACGCGCGAAGCTTTCTTCGACGCCGCCAACGCCGAGGGCGTTTCAGTGGGCGAACTCCTCGACCAGATCGCCGCGCAGCACCTCAAGAAAGGCCGGAAATGAACGAGAAAATTCCCATCACCATTGAAGTGACCCGGCAGGCGCTGGAGTATCTCCAACTCACCGGCGAGGTCGCCACCTGCGACTTGGGCGAGGTTGTCGAATTTCTCGCCGCCGAGGCGAAACGTCGCGGCCTCGGTCACCCCGGCAAACTCATCGCCGAATGCAAAACCGAGTCCCGCCTCGGGCCAGTCTTCCTTCGAGTCCGTCGCAATCGTCACGGCTTCACCCTTACCGAGGCGCACGGCGCTCGAACCGAGGCAGTCCGCGAGGAGGCTGCCACGCCCGAGGAGTTGCACGACCTTATTGACCGCCCGCAGCACGCCCAAATTCGCGACCAACTCAAAACGCTTCTGGTCGAAGAGAAGAAACGGGAGCTACGGCGAAAGATCGCCGCCAAGGGCGATGTATCCGCCGTGTAAATACCACTTTATCCCCAGCGTAAACGGACCTGTAAACCTACTGTATCCCGTGCCGTGTGTTCATCATTTTACCACGTGGTTGCAAGGTAGTGCCGCCCCCGGCGGCCTCCACCTTACCCGCTGTCGCTTCCCCCTCGTTGCTGCGTGTCGCAGCGGCCTTGGCGCTCCCCCGGTGACCTCACGTGCTTCCTTCCGGCAGAGCAACGGGCGAATCCGATCCCCTCGCATGTCGCGAGGAACGGAGCCAGCCAGGCGCTCAGTTCAATCATGACTTCGCACCTTCAATCCCGCCGGGAAACGCAACTCGCCTCCGGCGCGTCTCTAATCGCGGTTCCGGCTCTCACCAAAACAAGGCGCTCTATGAAGATCCTAGCTCAACTCTCGATCCTCGCGGCAGTCGCCGCTATCGCTACGCTCAACACCGCATGCGTCGCCGGTGGCGTCGCCCTCACGTCGAAAAGCGACGTGCAGCAGCTCGCGGCGGCGTCGACCGCCACTCTCGCCGCGCCGTTCTCGATCAAAGTCACGGCTAGCGACAGCGAAAACGCCGACATCGCCGCCGATCTCGAAAAGCAGATCGCCAAATCACTCGCCAAGGCCCGCATTCCCACCGCCGCCAACGGAGCGCCGGTCACGGTGACCGTCACCGAAGTCAACCGGGTGTCGAAAACGGCGCGATTCTTCGCCGGAAACTTGGCCGGAAAGGCGCGGTGCGTCACCACCGTCACCCTCCCGAATGGCGAAACCCTCCGGCTGGAGGGAAAAACAAGATGGCTCGTGGGCGTGCCTCTCGGCCAGGCCCTCGAATCGACCGAGGACGCCGTGAAATTCGCCGCCTCGGAACTGACCGAACAGCTCGCGCAGAGGCTCCGCGCTCCGACCCTCGCCAGCCGCTAAGGCGGCAACGTGGCGGGGTATTAAAAAGGGCGAGGGTCTGATGACCCTCGCCCCGTTTTTACCCCTGTAGGATGCGGCGGAAACAGCGTTCCTGATCAATTCCGCCGCTCGATCCCAAACACCGGCCCCGGCAACAACTCGCTCGGCTTCGAGGGCGGCACAAGACGAAGGCGGAACTGGGTGCGCGGGTCTTCCTCGCCCCGCGGCAGGTCCAAGCCGCTCTCGCCCAAATCAACGATGGTCCCTTTAAAAAGTAATGCGGGCGGCGTCCCGTCGCTACGTAACGCGTCGCCACGATAGTGCTTCGAAGAAAAACCGTAACCGCCCTCCGGCAACGGCACCATATCGACGCGAGCAATCAGCGACATCGAGTTGATGATGATGTCGCTCGCGTCGTCACTACCTCCTCCGCCACCACCTCCGCCGCCATCGCCGGGAGGAGCAGCGTCGAGACGAACCCAGAAGCGGGTTTCGGCGGCGATGGTCCCGTAAGTGCATTGTTTATTACAAGGATACACACCACAATACCAACCCAACGACTGCGCACCGAGCGACGCCACACCGATACCCGCAATCAGGAAAGAGAACGGTGACCACACGATCATCGCAGGCAGCATCAACGCCACCGCGATCAAAAAAAGGAGGCTGCACGTGTCGGAATCGGTGCACGACCTCCACGAGTAAAGGTCCGGATTGATCGTATCGACGCCGAAATCCGCCGCGAGCGGGTTGTCGTCGCTCAACCTCCTCCCATCATACGCATTCAGCCACGCGGCGCGGGCTTCCGGAATCTGATTCGTTTCGACAAGCTGCCCTTTCTTGTCGCTACCGTGCAGTTTCCCGGTCATCAAATCGAGCACCACCGGCACCCCCACCACCGCGCCTTTCGCGGTTAGCGGATTTCCGGTCGTGCCCAGTGGGGCAAACAAAAGAAGCGGCTTCCCCGCGCCCAGTTGCCGCGCCATTTCGGCGGTCACATGCTTGCTCGCCCACGTGCCGTCGATGACGCTGTTAAATGTCGCGTCGGAGTAGCCTAGCAGCTCACGCGCCGCGTCAGAAAGCGCCGGGGCGTTTTCGCGGCTGCCGCTCTCCCAAACCGACCGCGCCTGATCGTAGGCCATGCGGCCTTGCTGAAAGCCCCAAACCTCCGTCCCGGCGCGGCCAATCTTCATCACCACCGTGTAACTTTCCAAACCACCGCGATCCCTGCACCCGTCCTGCGCGACTTTGACGAAACCGATGCGGCATCGGTCCAGGCAGCACGGACAAAAAATTGAAACACAAGGGCACGCCGCGTGCAGAGAACTGCACGCGGCCAGCAGCACAAAGAGGACGAGGAGGCGGCGGGGCGTCATTGAATTATTGATACGTCACGACCAACACCCTCTCCCCAACTTCGTTCAGCTCGCCAAGCGAGTAAGTGACCGATGAACTCGGCACACCGACAAGGCGCACGCGCAGCGCCACCGAGTCGCGAATCTCCCGCAGCGTGCCACCGCCGCTGACGGTGCAGTCGAGCATCGCGTGCTCCGGCGAACACTGCACCCCCCACCACTCTTGTCTGACCAAAGTCCAGCCGTCAGGACGGACCGTCATGTCGGCGCGAACCGCACACGTCGCGCAGAGCATCGCGAGAATCAGTAGTGTGGTTTTCATCATGGCAGGGTGACGACTGCAACTCTCGCTGGAATCGAAGGACACTCGGCGCGATGCACCGACTCGCCAGCCTCGACCGAGAAAACCCCGCTACCCTTCCGGATGCGTGCGATGACCGCACCGGCGTGCGGGTCCATCACCGCCGCCGCCGCACCCTGCACCCGCGAGCGGCGAATTTCCAAGTAACCGGAGCCGGACCCACCCACGAGTTTCACAAAACTGAGGCGGCAGATTTCCGCGCCGGAGTCGTCCAGCCACGTTACGTAATCATAACCGGTAGAATCCTGCTTCCCCCGCACGTTCTTCCACAGGTCGGGGCGTTGGGCTAGGATACGGGGCAACAAGGTGTCGCCCCAAACGTGAGGCATGTAGTGCGCCTTGTAGAACTCGGGAGTCGGGCGACCCCACGAGTCGTGCGTCGCGGCCTCGACGGCCACGCCGCACAGCAGCGCGAGGACAAAGAGGAGGGCGGGTTTCATCACTTGCCCTCCCGGTCGAAAAGCTCCTTCACTGCCTCGCGCTCCTTCGCCAGCACGATCTCGCCCAACAGGCGCTCGCGGAGTGCCTGGTCAGCGATGTTGAGCACCGTGCCGCCAAGCACGATCAGGGCGCGGGTGCGGCGACGGCGGGCTTGTTCGGCAAGCACCGCCTTCGTTTTCGCCAACTGCTGTTGCAGGTGGGCAAGCTGCTGTTCGGGAGTGCGGCGGGTAGGTGTTTTTGATGCAGTAGACATAACGCCCTAACTAGGGCGTTTATCCGCGCACTCTGCTCAGGGTTTTTTTCAAATTCGCACTTTTCCCTCTGAAAATTCTTTTTGCCGGACGGCAATTCGCCGTCCGGACAGGCTGCAAGCGACGGCGGCGTGATGCCGCCTAGGCCATTGGCGGTTGCGCCATCAGGCGCACCGCTGGGGGCGTAGGCCGCCCCCTTCTCCTGCCGGGAGGCAGGAAGGCCCCCCGCCTAGGGGCGCACTTAAGTGTCGGCTTCGCCGACACGTGCGCCCCGCAGGCGGGGACCCCTCCGCTATCGCGGCGCACTCTGCACGTGCGTCGTCGGTCAATACCTCCTCGCACTTTGCATCGTGCCCAGCTCGGAGCTTGGGCTATCGCCCAGGCCCTCGCCGATCCCGTTCCGTCCCGGTGTCGCCGCCGTGTATCCACGTGGCGGACACGCCCGGCGAAACTCCCCTTGTATTTCGCCGGAGAAGAACGATCTACCCGCTATGTCGGCTCCCGCCCCAACACCTTACCACTTTCACGTTGAGCACGTGAAACGCAGCGAAGGCGCTTCGCTGGTGGATAAGGCGGCATACGCATTCCGCGCCCGCCTGCGCGACGAACGCACCGGCACAACCTACGATTACTCGAAAGAGAACGCGGACGTGCTTGCCACCTACGCGACAGGTCTGCGCGGGAATGTCGGCGACATTGTCGCGAAGATCGAGGCGCAGGAGAAGCGGAAGAACTCAGTTCCCGGCGTCACGATTGACGCCGCCCTCCCGTGGCAACTTCGCGAGAGGAACGAAATCATTGTGAAGCGGTTTTTGGACGAAGTGAATCGTCGTTGGGGCCTCCCCGGCGTCGCCGCCGTGCACCGCCCGCCGAAGAAGATTCGCAAAGGGAAAAACCTTCAAGGCGACGCCCGGAATTATCATTCTCACATCGTTTTTGGCCTACGCCCCGTTGACGAAAATGGGCGATTCGCCGCTAACCGTTTCACGGGTTTCGATGCGAGTTTCGGCCAGAAAAATCGAGTCGATGCGTTGATGGAGTGCAGGGCACTTTGGGCGGAGGTCGTCAACGACGGCCTCGCCCAATTCGGCTACGCCGAACGTTGGTCGCACTTGAGCCACGCTGCGCGAGGCGTGGAGGAGGAACCAACGGCGCATATGGGACAAGCGGCGACCTACACCGAACGCAGCGGTGAGAAGACAAAACGGGGCGAGCGAAACCGGAAAATCAAAGCCCGAAACGCCGCGAAGAAGGCACAAAAATCCGCGCCAGCGGCGGAAAAACCCACCACGAAAACCGAGAAGATTTCGGCGGCAGGGGCCGCCCAACTGTCGGCAACGGTCCCGGTCACGCCCACACCCCCCAAGCCCCAGACCGTGCACGCACCAATAACCTCCAACCCGGGACAATCTCCAACCCCAACCTCAACGAAGAAGACCCGCAAGAAACTCACGCAAAATGAACGCGACGCCATCCTCGAACGCCTTGAACAAACCCCCGCCCTCACCACTCCATACGCTCAACGAAATCGAGAAAGAGTCAGAGCGGCTGACGAAAGAAAACTCATCGCTGATCGAGCAGCTAGAAGCCGCCAACAACGACGCGGAAAAGTGGATGAAACTCAGCGAGAGATTGAACGCAGAGAACAGCGTCTTGCTCTCTCAAATCGAACAGCTGACGCAGCAACTCAGCGCATTAGCCGAGCGCGAGGAAAGCGACGCGAAGACCAGCGCCTAACAGCGCAGCAATTCGCCGCAAAACACGCCGCGGACATCCAAGCGAAGGCCGACGCGATCAAAGAAAAAGCCGCGCAGCAAATCGCCGAGGCCGCGCCGGAAATCAACGTTCTCAGTCTCTTCGACACGCTCAACAAACCCCGCTCCCGATGAACTTTCTCTCGCGCCTTTTCGGCTCTCGGGACGAGCCACCCGCACCAGCGGCACCACCTCCGCCGACGCCACCGCCGGAGGAGGAAATCGACGCTTTGCTTGATCGGTGGGGCGAGTTGGTGCGCGGCCACCTCGCCGACCTCGGCGGCGTCCCGTTGTCGGTCGCTTCGATGAGGGCGGGAGGCCGCGCCGTGCCGGGCTCGTTGCAGGACTTGGATGACATCAAAACCCTCGACTACCTTTTAAACGGTAAAGTCCTCGCCGACCTGCGCCGTGAATGGGGCGAGCAACTCACGTCGCCACCCCAACGCGCCCTCCTCGTCGAAATCGACCACGCGCCACAGTCACGCCCGTCGATCTCCTTCCACTACCCTCAAGCCTCCGAAGTCGAAGACCTGTCGGCGTGGGCCGAGCAGGAAATCATTTCCCGCGCCAACAACTACGACGAAGACCTCGCGCAGCAGATCGCCCAAACCCGAATCACCGTCGTCAACCTCTCCGATCCCGGCGATGCGACGTGGAGGAACGGCCCGGCGCTGGCCCATTCGCGAAAACTCATCGCCAGCGCCGAACGCTCGGTTGAACTCACGCTCGAGGATCTAGTCGCCCAAACCTCGCCGGAGCACGGCGAGGAAGTCGCGGAAGAGGTCGCCGAAGAAAAACCGGCGCGGAAGAAACCCCAAACACCACTCACTCGATGACCGCCCAACCGCTCCAAACCTCAACGAAACCATCGGCTCCTCCGCTCCGCGTCGTTCTGGAGCCGCTGGTTTCGCTCACGAGCGAGAGGTGAACGGCTGGAGAATCCAGCTCATCAACCAAAACCAAAACCAATACCAACCATGAAAACCATCGCTCAAAAGCTCGCCGCCAAACACGGCACGTTCACGACAGCCGCCGGGGAGTTGATCCTTCTCGATCAACCCGCGCTGAATCACAACAGCCGATTCGGCGACCACTACGCCGCTTGGGCCACCACCGCCGACAACCTCGACGACGACGGCGACGTGATCGATGAAAAACGCGAATACCGCGTCATCTGGGAAATCGTTCGCGAATCCGAAGACGGCGACGCGAGCAAGGTGTGCGACTGGCATGCGCCAATCCACATCGTAGACCGGCGCGGAAACGACATCCTCTGATTTTCGGTGGTAGTTGGTTCAGGCCGGGGCTTCCGCCCCGGCCTTTTTCTTTTGGTCGAGCCCCCACGACCTTACGCCGCCTTCGCCGCCTCCGGAATCCACACCGCCACCTCACACCGCCGCGTCAGCTAACGCCGCCGCCCTCTCGGCCTCACGTTCTCGTTTCACGGTCTCCCGGCGCACCTCGATCTCCAAGGCTGACGCTCGCCGGGCGGCTCGCTTCGCCGCCTTCTTTTTAAGGGCACGCACAATGCACGGGTAACGCCATTCCTTGATCAGCGTCGCCGCCAGCGGCGCAGGTTCGTCACCGCGGCGTTTCTCACGCGGCGTCGAATAGTATTCCTTTGTTCGATACGCCCAGTTGCCTTTTAGAAGCCGAAAATCGGCGGGGCGACTAACCCACGCCGCCTCCACCGCGGCAGGCAGGCGAAGGCTGCGGATTTCTTGACAAGTTTTTTGATCTTTCGCCGCTGCCGCCGCCGTCTTCCGCGCCGTCGCCGCGGCTTTTCGTTCGGCGTTGAACTGCTGGCGGGTGCGGCGTGTGTTTTGCGGGCATCCAGCAGGACGGCGAACCCTCTTCCGTGGCAGAGGCCCACACCCTGGTAACGCGTGCCGCTCGCCCAAGCACCCCATCTCTACCTTCTTCCCTTTCAATTCCTCTGTATGTCCCGATAGAATCTGAGGGGCTTGCTGAGTGAGTGCCCATTTCTGCCACCTCTTCTTTCCAGTCGCGGTCACCTCCCCTTTCTTCGCCAGCTCTTTGACGGCGCGTTTTATTTGTCGATCGCTGAAGCCCGATCGTTTCGCCAGTTCGACAGCAGACGCAGGCCCCTGCGCCAGCGCCGCCCTTACCTCATCGAAGCAGTGTTTTGAAACAGGCCGCAGGCCCTTGCGTTCGCCGAAACGCTCGTAACAGCGTGAAATGTCCTGCCAGAGGGCCTTTTTCCAGTCTTTGCCGAACTCCGCCTTAAACCGTTCAACGAAGATCGCCAATTCGGGGAAGTGAGTGACGCCCAAGAACGCGACCGGCGCACCCCTACCCACATCCCAAAACGATTGGAGCGAGTGCGCAAAATTCGCCCACCAGCTAAAATGACGCTGACGAACGCGGGAAGAACTGACGAGGCCGACCATCCCCACGTCGGCGTCATCCGCCGCGGTGAATTCGCGTCCAATCACCGGCTTCGGCTCGTAGCCGGGCCGGTTGAATAGCGCCTCGGCCTCCGCAAGAGGAACCCCCACCGACGCAGCCGCAATCGCCGCGGCCTCGGCAACTGTCTTGCCCGCCCGAAGTGCCGCAAGCCGTGCTTTTAGCAAGGCCGAGCTGTTCGAGGTATCCACACTCTCAGCACGTTTTTTACCCCCGGTTTTCTTCGTGGAAACGCCCTTGATGGGCTTTTTGCTAGCCCCAGTGGGAATGACGTGCGCCAGCCCCGCGGCGTCTTCGACAAGACCGCGATTCGAGTCTAGCGGCTCGAACCACTCGACGCGGGCCTCTCTTTTGTGAGCCCACGCACCGGGGTATCTGAAAAGGTGATTCCTTTGCCGTCCTACCACAGTCTGGCGGTCATGGTGGAGTTGGGTGATCGTCTCGGCTTCAGCGCCGATCTGGAGACAAAGTCTGACGGCGTCTTCCCATGCCATCCCCGGAGGGATCCGATACAAAAGCGAAACACCGTTCGCGAAAATGGCCGCAGCGCCTGGAAAACGACGTTGCAGACGCTCAACGTCGGCGCGGGTCGCTATGCCGTCCATGTCGATGCAGACAGACCACTCCTCCGCGACGTGATCGTGACTCTGACCACCTCGCATCGCTGCGTAGGTGATCGAGATTTTCGCCTTCGGATGAGCCGCCACTATTGCAGGCAGCTCATTCACGCGCACGAGGCGCGTGGGGACTGGCCCCCCCTTGGGGGAAATCATCACCCGGACCTTGTCGGTCGGTTGACCGAGATAAGTTGAGATTGGCACGGCAGGTGTGCCGCGCTCGGAGGAGGAGAAAAACCAGGAAACTTGAAAACGATCTAAAGTTTCCTAGAATCGGGCCGTTACTTCGAAAAGCTCCTGAGGCTTTGCCGCGTTCTCCTGATCCGAGGCGCGGCTTTTTATTCGAACGTTGGGAGGTCGAGTTGGATCGGTTCGCCGGGGAACGTGAAGGTGAATTCGAGTTGATACATAGGACCACGAGTTTTGCGGTTTCTTTGGCCCTCGCCGGGGTCGTCGGCGTCGTAACGCCGATCCCGAACCCGCTCAGCCCTCTCGGGAACGGAGCGTAGGAACCTTCACGCCGAGAGAGCATCTCGGGACCACCAGACCGCTGTTTCCCCACCGGTCCGCAAAAGCGGTTTGTCGGCAGCAGCGCGGGACTCGTGCGTCGCCCGAGCCCTACGACGGTTCCAAAAGAAAACCGCCTAGTGGTGGAACAGACCGGAAGGTCTCACTAGGCGGCTCAACTGAAAAAGTCAGTTCAGACAACTAGCGCGTTCCACCGCACGAGCTCGAACAGGAGGGTAATCGGAACAGAGCAGCCGGAGGTTTAGCGCTTTTTCTGGCAACTTCTTCTCGGCTGGGACAAACAGGCGTCTCCAGCATGAACGACGAAGTTGCCCACGCACGCGATCACGTGCGCGCCAGCGGCCACAGATGGACCGCCCAGCGTGAGACAATCGCCCGAACTCTCATCGCCGCCCCACACCCCACGTCAGCCGAGGCTCTCTTCGACACCTTGGCTGATGATCGTTGCGACTTGGTAACCGTTTATCGGATACTCGCCACTTTCGAAAACCTCGCGCTTGTCAGACGGCAGTTTCAACGCAACGGGACAGCAGCGTTTGAGTGGCTGAGGCCGGAGATGCCGCACTGGATCGCCTCGCGGGACGGTGACCGTTGGGAGAAGTTGTCGAAGGAAGAAAGTGCCATTCTGCGGAAAGCTGAATCGAAAATCGTCGAGCTACTCACGCAACGAGGTGTCAGTGACGTTACGCCCCTCGTCCAGTTCTTCGCAGGCCGCTGACGCTTTTGCATTGCCTTGGCATTGAGCCTCTTCAAGCTCCCTCAATGCCCCCGCCACCGCGTCGCAAGCTGTCCCCCGCGGACTTGGACAAGCTCGCTGCGAGACTAATGAAGGCGAAGACGGCGGCAGAAGCGCGACGCATTCGCGAGCGAATCATCGTCGGCTTTTATGGCGTGCGAGCCCTCCGAAAAAAGCGTTAGGCGTCGCGGCATTCACGCCGCTAAACGCCTTTTTTTCTCGGCATAAGGTACTGAAATACCATCTCCGTCCTCGATCGGCTGCCGCAACACCTCCAACGCCGAACGCTTGAACTCCGGCAACTCGTCGAGAAACAACACGCCGTTGTGCGCCAGCGAGATTTCCCCCGGCCCCGGAATCGATCCTCCACCCA
>Ga0207415_1000326_pt1 | contig 37571 bp, 27 predicted proteins | sample Passage237A_FD_187369 | JGI IMG/M metagenome (GOLD analysis project Ga0207415, IMG submission 187369) | Cellulose adapted compost microbial communities from Newby Island Compost Facility, Milpitas, CA, USA - Passage2 37A (SPAdes) (version 3) ... | reverse complement strand
GATGATGGTCTGGCCGGATTCCTCGTCGGTCTTCACGCGGAAGGACGGATCTTCGGCGGCAAGGCGAGCGAGAGCGAGGCCCATCTTCTCCTGGTCGGCCTTCGACTTCGGCTCGACGGCGATGTCAATAACCGGCTCGGGGAACTCCATGCGCTCCAGGATCACCTTGCTGTTGGGATCGGCAAGGGTGTCGCCCGTGGTGGTGTCCTTGAGGCCGACGATGGCCACGATGTCGCCAGCATAGGCTTCGTTGATCTGCTCGCGGGAGTTGGCGTGCATCTGGAACATGCGGCCAACGCGCTCGCGCTTCTCCTTGACGGTGTTCTCCAGCGTAGCACCGGCTTCGATGTGACCCGAGTAGATGCGGCAGAAGGTCAGCGAACCCATGTGCGGGTCGTTGGCGATCTTGAATGCCAGCATCGACAGCGGCTCGTCGTCGGTCGCATGACGCTCGATCTCGGCGCCGGTCTTGACGTCGATGCCCTTGATGGCCGGAATGTCGGTCGGGGCCGGCAGGAAGTCGATCACGGCGTCGAGCAGCGGCTGCACGCCCTTGTTCTTGAACGACGAACCACAGAAGACCGGGAAGAACTTGGCCTCGATGGTGCCCTTACGGATCAGACGACGCAGGGTATCCTTGTCCGGCATGTCACCGTTGAGGTACGCTTCGGTGGCCGCATCGTCCATCTCGACGGCGGTCTCGACCAGCTTCTCGCGGTACTGTTCGGCCTTCTCCTTGAGGTCGGCCGGAATCTCGACCACGTCCCACTGGGCACCGAGCTCCTCGTTGCGCCACACGAGCGCATTCATTTCGATGAGGTCGACGATGCCCTTGAAGTCGCTTTCCGAGCCGATCGGCAGCGCGCAGACAGCAGTCTTGATGCCGAGACGCTTATCGAGCGTCTCGAGGCAGTAGTAGAAGTCGGCACCCGTCTTGTCCATCTTGTTGACGAAGATCAGACGCGGCACGTGATACTTGTCGGCCTGGCGCCAGACGGTTTCCGTCTGCGGCTCGACGCCCTGGTTGCCATCAAGCAGCGCGATGGCGCCGTCGAGAACGCGCAGCGAACGCTCGACTTCGATGGTGAAGTCCACGTGGCCGGGGGTGTCGATGATGTTGAAGCGATACTGCGTACCGTCGCGACCCTTCCAGAACGTGGTCGTGGCAGCAGACGTGATGGTGATCCCGCGCTCCTGCTCCTGCTCCATCCAGTCCATGGTGGCAGCGCCGTCATGGACTTCACCGATCTTGTGGGACTTGCCGGTGTAGTAAAGGATTCGTTCGGTCGTAGTCGTCTTGCCGGCATCGATGTGGGCCATGATGCCGAAGTTACGGTAGTGATGGATCGGATATTCGCGGGCCATTTTAGGAGGAGCCTTCCGTTACCAGCGGTAGTGCGAGAAGGCACGGTTGGCGTCAGCCATACGGTGCGTGTCTTCGCGTTTCTTGACGGCCTGACCGCGGCCGTTGACGGCATCCATGAGCTCGCCCGACAGGCGCTCCTTCATGGTGTGTTCGCCACGCTTGCGCGCGGATTCGATGAGCCAGCGGATGGCGAGAGCCTGCTGGCGGTCGGCACGAACTTCCACCGGAACCTGATAAGTCGCACCACCGACGCGGCGCGAGCGGACTTCGACGGCCGGGCGGATGTTGTCGAGCGCCGTGTGGAACACAACGACCGGATCCTGCTTCAGCTTTTGCTGCACGATGTCGAAGGCACCATAGACGATCGTCTCGGCGACCGACTTCTTGCCGTCTTCCATGAGCGAGTTCATGAACTTGGTGACGACGAGATCACCAAACTTCGGATCGGGGTTGACTTCGCGCTTTTCAGCTGCGTGACGACGGGACATTGAACCTGCTCCTTACTTCGGCCGCTTCGCGCCGTACTTCGAACGGCGCTGCTTGCGATCCTTCACCGACTGGGTGTCGAGGACGCCGCGCAGCACGTGGTAGCGCACGCCCGGCAGGTCACGCACACGACCACCGCGGATCAGCACCACCGAGTGCTCCTGGAGGTTGTGGCCTTCGCCGGGAATGTAGGAAATGACTTCACGCGAGGTGGTCAGGCGGACCTTGGCAACCTTGCGCAAAGCCGAGTTCGGCTTCTTCGGCGTCGTGGTGTAGACGCGGGAGCACACGCCGCGCTTCTGCGGGTTTGCTTCCATCGCCGGTACTTTGTTCCGCTTGGGCTTGGAAACCCGAGGCTTGCGGATCAACTGATTAATGGTTGGCATTCACGCTCTTTCCATCGGTCCGAATACATTGCGAAAGACCAAGACAAACCAAAGGGGCGCCCGATCCACCCCCCTAGCGGGATAGCGGCGCCTCTATTGCAGCGGACCACCGGGAGTTCCGGCGTTCATGCGCACAAAGATTTGTCGTCGTCTTGTGCCTTTGGCAGTGTGTTTGAGCGCCCTGGATGCCCGCACAAGGTGGCAGATACCCGGTTGGTGCTCACGACCGACCGCTAAGGTTGCGCCTCTATATGGGTGATGAGTCTGCGCGTCAAGGATTCTTTGAACGGAAATTCCGCTTCGCCCGGCCGGATTTCCGGGCAATTCCCTGATCCAGCCGCCTTCGGGCAGCGCCGACAAATCTACCCTGCCCTCCTTGCATGGCTTAAGCGAGTCCCCCGGCAGTTTTTCCCCGCCAAGTTGCTGCGCCAGGAAGGGCGAGTCTTCGCCCGACCGTCATTGCGAGGCGACTACAATTGTGTAGGATCGCCGCACATTGGCGGGGGCGAGGAGAAAACCAGTGAATCACATCGGCTTGTCCGCAACGCTCGCCGCCCCGGTCGTCCTGGGTCTTTCGATGCCGACGCTCGCGCAGACCATCGACGGCAGTGCCACCGATGACATCTTGGCTCTCGCCCAAGGATATGGGGAAGCCACCCTCGAGACGCAAGAGAACGGCCAGCCCCGCATTGCCGGCAAGGTGGACGGCATTCCCTACCAGGTCTTCTTCCTCAACTGCGGCAGCGGCACCTGTGAAGACATTAACTTTTACGCGGGGTTCGGCGGCATCAAGCCGCCCATGGATGCGTTGAACGCCTGGAATCGCGACACGCGCTTCGGCCGGGCCTATCTCGACGGCGACCTCGATGCGGTGATCGAGTACGACATCAACCTCGAATACGGCGTGACGCTGGAGAATCTCAATGCTGCCTTCGGCGTGTGGTCGCTGGTGCTCGGCCAGTTCGCCGAGTATGTCGGCTACAGGGCCGAATAGCCCCCTGCCCCTCAGTCAACGACCATCATCGCGAAACCATCCCAGCCCTTTGAGCCGACCGTCTGCAGCGCCGTGGCAGAAAGTCGCGGATGCCTCGCGATCAGGTCGTAGGCGGCGCGGGTGCCGACGATCCGCGGATCGGGGTTGGCGGGGGCGAGCACCTTGCCGTCACGAATGACATTGTCGAGGATGATGACCGTACCCGGTCGAGCGAGCTTCACCGCCCAGTCGAGATAGACCGGGCTATTGGGCTTATCGGCGTCGATGAAGATGAAATCGAACGGCTCGGAACTCTCCCTCGCTACGACCGGAAGAGTATCCACGGCCGCCCCCACATGGATGGTCACCTTGTGGCCAATCCCAGCGGCGTCGATGTTACGGCGGGCCACATCGGCATGCCTCGGCTCATATTCGCGTCACCAGGCGGCCATAGGCAGGGAGCGCCCTCGCCATCCAGATCGTGGAGTAGCCGCCGAGCGTGCCGAGCTCGAGGATTCGCCTCGCACCGGTGATGCGAACCATGAGCCTGAGGAATTTGCCCTGCGCAGCCGAGACGTCGATCGCCGGGAGCCCTGCCGCGCTGTTGGCCGCCAGCGCCGCGTCGAGCGCAGCATCCGGCTTCACCAGCTTGTTGGCGATATAGTCGTCCATCCGGCCCCACAGCGGCTCGTCCATCTGTCTCCGTCCCTTTCTGCCAACCGGCGTCCGCCCGACGATCAGGGCACAGGTAGTGTGTCCTATGTCCGGCCCATACTGAACAAAAAGAAAGGGCCCCGGAGGGCCCTTTCGCAGATTTGGGATGGGACCGGCTTACTCGGCCGGCTCGGCCGGGGTTGCATCCGGGCCCGGGATGGCGATGGCCTCGGCCTGCCGGCGGCGCTCCTCGAGGATGAGCTCGTCGCGACGGTTCGCGATCTGCTTGGCCTTCGCGGTGCCAGCACCGGTACCCGCCGGGATGAGGCGGCCGACGATGACGTTCTCCTTGAGGCCCTCGAGCAGATCGGCCTTGCCGGAAACCGCCGCCTCGGTGAGGACGCGAGTGGTTTCCTGGAACGAGGCAGCCGACACGAACGAGCGGGTCTGCAGGGACGCCTTGGTGATGCCGAGCAGCACCGGGTTGGCGGTGGCCGGCTTCTTGCCGTCGGCGATCAGCTGGTCGTTGAGCTCGTCGAAGTCCAGCTTGTCGAGCTGCTCGTCCTTGAGCATGCCCGAGTCACCCGGATCCACGATTTCGACCTTCTGCAGCATCTGGCGAACGATCACCTCGATGTGTTTGTCGTTGATGAGCACGCCCTGGAGCCGGTAGACTTCCTGGATCTCGTTGACGAGGTAGCGCGCAAGCTCTTCCACGCCCTTGATGGCCAGGATGTCGTGCGGAGCCGGGTTGCCGTCGAGGATGTACTCGCCCTTCTCGATGGTGTCGCCTTCCTGCAGGTGGAACGGCTTGCCCTTCGGGATCAGGTACTCGACGGGCTCGACGCCCTCCTCGGTCGGCTCGATGATGATCCGGCGCTTGTTCTTGTAGTCGCGGCCGAAGCGGATCGTGCCGTTGATCTCGGCAATGATCGCGTGATCCTTCGGACGACGAGCCTCGAACAGCTCGGCCACACGCGGCAGACCGCCGGTGATGTCCTTGGTCTTGGCGCTCTCGAGCGGAATACGCGCGAGCACGTCGCCGGGGCTCACCTTCTCGCCGGGCTCAACCGCGATGACGGCGTCCACCGAGAGCAGGTAACGGGCTTCGCCGCCACGATCGAGCTTGACGATGCTGTCGCCGCGCTTGATCGCGATGGCGGGCTTGAGCGCATCGTTGCGCTGGCTGCCGCGCCAGTCGATGACCACGCGCTTGGTGAAGCCAGTGGTCTCGTCGGTGTTTTCCGCCACCGAGGCACCGTCCACGAGGTCCTCGAAGACGACTTCGCCTTCGACTTCCGCGAGGATCGGACGGGTGTACGGATCCCATTCGGCGATACGCTGGCCGCGCTTGACCTCGGCACCGTCATCGACGCGCAGCTTCGCGCCGTAGGTGACGCGGTGCGTGGCGCGCTCCTTACCCTCGGGGTCGAGGATGGCGATCGTGACGTTACGGCCCATGGCCACCAGGTGACCGCCCGCGACCTTGGCCACGTTGCGGTTGCGGATCTCGATCTTACCCTCGGCGCCGGCCTCGAGATAGGACGAGTCCACCACCTGCGCCGTGCCACCGATGTGGAACGTACGCATGGTGAGCTGGGTGCCCGGTTCGCCGATCGACTGGGCGGCGATGACGCCAACGGCTTCACCGATGTTCACCGGCGTACCGCGAGCGAGGTCACGGCCGTAGCAGGCGGCGCAGCAGCCCTGACGGAGATCACAGGTCAGCGGCGAGCGGATGCGCACCGTCTGGATCTTGTGGGCCTCGATGACGTCGACGTCCTTCTCGGTCAACAGCGTGCCCTTGGGAATGAGCAGGTCGCCATTCTCCGGGTTGACGATGTCGTCCGCCGCGGTGCGGCCGAGAATACGCTGGCCGAGGGTCGCCACGACCTGGCCGGAGTCGACGATCGGCTCCATGGTCAGGCCACGATCGGTGCCGCAGTCGAGCTGCACGATGATCGCGTCCTGCGCCACGTCGACGAGACGACGGGTCAGGTAACCCGAGTTCGCGGTCTTCAGCGCGGTGTCCGCGAGGCCCTTGCGGGCGCCGTGGGTCGAGTTGAAGTACTCGAGAACGTTCAGGCCTTCCTTGAAGTTCGCGGTGATCGGGGTCTCGATGATCGAGCCGTCCGGACGGGCCATCAGGCCGCGCATGCCGGCCAGCTGCTTCATCTGCGCCGGCGAGCCACGAGCACCCGAGTGCGACATCATGTAGACCGAGTTGATCGGAAGCTGACGGCCGGTCTCCGGGTCGAACTTGACCGCGGCGATACCCTTCATCATCTCCTCGGCGACCTTGTCACCGCACTTGGCCCAGGCGTCGACGACCTTGTTGTACTTCTCGCCCTGGGTGATCAGGCCGTCATTGTACTGCTGCTCGAACTCCTCGACCAGCTTGCGGGTCTCTTCCACGATCCGGTACTTGGACTCGGGAATGACCATGTCGTCCTTGCCGAACGAGATACCGGCACGGGCGGCGTGCTTGAAGCCGAGGTCCATGATGCGGTCACAGAAGATGACGGTCTCCTTCTGACCGCAACCGCGATACACGGTGTCGATCATCTTGGAGATCATCTTCTTGGTCATCAGCTGGTTGGCCGTGGAGAACGGCACCTTGCTGGACTTGGGCAGGAGCTTGCCGATCATCATGCGGCCGGGCGTCGTCTCGACAATCTCGGTCGAATGGTTGCCGTTCTCGTCATAGACGTCGACGCGGCCCTTGATCTTGGTGTGCATGGTCACCACGCCGGCTGCCAGCGCGTGCTCGAGCTCACCCATGTCGGAGAAGGCCATGCCCTCGCCCGGCTCGTTGTCGTTCATCAGGCTGAGGTGGTAGAGGCCCAGCACGATGTCCTGGCTCGGCACGATGATCGGCTGGCCGTTGGCGGGGTGCAGGATGTTGTTGGTCGACATCATCAGCACGCGTGCTTCCAGCTGCGCTTCGAGCGACAGCGGGACGTGCACGGCCATCTGGTCACCGTCGAAGTCGGCGTTGAACGCCGCGCAGACGAGCGGATGCAGCTGGATCGCCTTGCCTTCGATCAGGTGCGGCTCGAACGCCTGGATGCCCAGGCGGTGAAGGGTCGGAGCGCGGTTCAGCAGAACCGGGTGCTCGCGGATCACTTCATCGAGGATATCCCAGACCTCGGGCTTCTCCTTCTCGACGAGCTTCTTGGCCTGCTTGACGGTCGAAGACAGACCCTTGGCCTCGAGGCGCGAGTAGATGAACGGCTTGAACAGCTCCAGCGCCATCTTCTTGGGCAGGCCGCACTGGTGCAACTTCAGCTCCGGACCGACGGTGATCACCGAACGGCCCGAGTAGTCGACGCGCTTGCCGAGCAGGTTCTGGCGGAAGCGACCCTGCTTGCCCTTGAGCATGTCGCTCAGCGACTTCAGCGGACGCTTGTTCGCACCGGTGATGGTGCGGCCGCGGCGGCCGTTGTCGAACAGCGCATCCACCGCCTCCTGAAGCATGCGCTTCTCGTTGCGGATGATGATGTCCGGCGCACGCAGCTCGATGAGGCGCTTCAGGCGGTTGTTGCGGTTGATGACGCGACGGTAGAGATCGTTGAGGTCCGAGGTCGCGAAGCGGCCGCCATCCAGCGGAACCAGCGGGCGCAGCTCCGGCGGAATGACCGGGATCACGGTCATGATCATCCACTCGGGCTTGTTGCCCGATACGATGAACTGCTCGACGATCTTCAGGCGCTTGGCCAGCTTCTTGGGCTTCAGCTCGGTGGTCGCCTCGGCGATCTCGACCCGCAGGTCGGCCGCGATCTTCTCGAGGTCGAGGGCGAGAAGCATCTCCCGAATGGCCTCGGCGCCGATCTTGGCGGTGAAGCTGTCGGCACCGTACTCGTCCTGGGCGTCGAGGTACTGCTCTTCGGTCAGCAGCTCACCGGTGGTGTAGGGAGTGAGGCCAGGATCGAGCACGACATACTGCTCGAAGTAGAGGATGCGCTCGATGTCCTTGAGCGTCATGTCGAGCAGCAGGGCGATGCGGCTCGGCAACGACTTGAGGAACCAGATGTGGGCGACCGGGGCGGCGAGCTCGATGTGGCCCATGCGCTCGCGGCGCACACGGCTCAGCGTGACTTCCACGCCGCACTTCTCGCAGATGACGCCCTTGAACTTCATGCGCTTGTACTTGCCGCACAGGCACTCGTAGTCCTTTACCGGCCCGAAGATGCGGGCGCAGAACAGGCCGTCACGCTCGGGCTTGAACGTGCGGTAGTTGATGGTCTCGGGCTTCTTGATCTCGCCGTAGGACCAGCTGAGGATCTTCTCCGGGCTGGCGATCGAGATCTTCATCTGGTCGAACATCTGGACCGGAACCTGCGGGTTGAACGGGTCCATGACGTGATGAGAGGTATTCATATGTAGGCTCCTCTTATCGGAGCTTCCCGGTGGCTCTTGGCCGGGAAGCATCCGAAGTGAATGGGGGTGAACTCGGCAGGCTTATTCCGCCGGGTTCTGAGGAGGTGCCAGCTGGTCGGCCTGGGGGCCGGCGGCGGCAATTTCGGTGCCCTCGAACGTATCGAGCTCGACGTTGAGGCCCAGCGACCGGATTTCCTTGACGAGAACGTTAAAGCTCTCGGGAATACCGGCCTCGAAGGTGTCGTCGCCGCGGACGATCGCCTCGTAGACCTTGGTACGGCCGGCCACGTCGTCCGACTTGATGGTCAGCATTTCCTGCAGCGTGTAGGCGGCGCCATAGGCTTCGAGCGCCCACACCTCCATCTCGCCGAAGCGCTGGCCACCGAACTGCGCCTTGCCGCCCAGCGGCTGCTGGGTAACGAGCGAGTACGGGCCGATCGAACGGGCGTGGATCTTGTCGTCAACGAGGTGGTGGAGCTTCAGCATGTAGATGTAGCCCACGGTCACCTGGCGGTCGAACTGCTCACCGGTGCGGCCATCGAAGACGCTGGACTGGCCCGAGGTCTTGAGACCAGCCTTGGCCAGCATGTCGACAATATCGCTCTCCTTGGCGCCGTCGAACACCGGAGTAGCGATCGGGACACCCTTGGAGAGGCTCTCGCCCAGGCGGACGATCGAGTCGTCGTCGAGGTTGGACACGTACTCGTCGCCTTCGTAGAGGGCGCTGATCTCCTTCTTGAGCGGCGTGAGGTCGCCGTTCTTCTGGTAGATCTTGACCAACTCGTCGATCTTCTTGCCCACGCCGCGACAAGCCCAGCCGAGGTGCGTCTCGAGGATCTGGCCGACGTTCATGCGCGAGGGCACGCCGAGCGGGTTCAGCACGATGTCCACCGGAGTGCCGTCCTCGAGATACGGCATGTCCTCTACGGGCACGATGCGGGAAACCACACCCTTGTTGCCGTGACGTCCGGCCATCTTGTCGCCCGGCTGGATCTTGCGCTTGGTCGCAACGAAGACCTTGACCATCTTCATCACGCCCGGCGGAAGTTCGTCACCGCGCTGCAGCTTGTCGACCTTGTCGATGAAGCGCTGCTCGAGCAGCTTGCGGCTCTCCTCGTACTGGGCGTGGAGGGCCTCCATCTCGGCCATGACCTTGTCGTCGTCGATGGCGAACTGCCACCACTTCGAACGCGGCTGGGCGTCGAACACCGAGTCGTTGAGCTTGGTGCCCGCGATGTAACCCTTCGGGCCGGCGGTCGCGGTCTTGCCGAACAGCATTTCCTTGAGACGCGCATAGACGTTGCGGTCGAGGATCGACTGCTCGTCGTCACGGTCCTTGGCGAGACGCTCGATCTCCTCGCGCTCGATAGCCATGGCACGCTCGTCCTTGTCGATGCCGTGGCGGTTGAACACGCGCACTTCAACGACAGTACCGGCGTCGCCCGGGGGCACGCGCAACGAGGTGTCACGGACGTCCGAGGCCTTCTCGCCGAAGATGGCGCGGAGGAGCTTCTCTTCCGGCGTCATCGGGCTTTCGCCCTTCGGCGTGATCTTGCCGACGAGAATGTCACCAGCCGCAACCTCTGCACCGATATGCACGATACCGGCTTCGTCGAGGTTCTTGAGCGCCTCTTCCGAGACGTTCGGGATGTCACGGGTGATTTCCTCGGGGCCCAGCTTGGTGTCGCGGGCCATCACTTCGTACTCCTCGATATGGATCGAGGTGAACACGTCCTGCATGGCGATCTTCTCGCTGAGCAGGATCGAGTCTTCGAAGTTGTAGCCGTTCCAGGGCATGAACGCGACGAGCACGTTGCGGCCGAGCGCGAGATCGCCCAGGTCGGTCGAGGGACCGTCGGCAATGATGTCGCCGGCGTCGACATGGTCGCCCACATTCACCAGCGGACGCTGGTTGATGCAGGTCGACTGGTTCGAACGCTGGAACTTCATCAGGTTGTAGATGTCCACACCCGACTTCGACGCATCCGTCTCCTCGGTGGCGCGGATCACGATACGGGTCGCGTCCACCTGGTCGACGATGCCCTTGCGCTTGGCCACGATCGCGGCGCCCGAGTCACGGGCGACGATCGGCTCCATGCCCGTGCCCACGAAGGGGGCCTCGGCACGCAGCAGCGGCACGGCCTGCTTCTGCATGTTCGAGCCCATCAGGGCGCGGTTGGCGTCGTCGTTCTCGAGGAACGGGATCAGCGAAGCGGCGACCGAAATCACCTGCTTCGGCGACACGTCCATCAGGTCCACCAGTTCCTTCGGCGTCAGGCCGTTGTCGCCGGCATGGCGCGCGATCACCAGGTCGTTGAGGAACTCGCCCTTTTCGTTGAGGGGCGCGTTCGCCTGAGCGACGTAGTGCTTGGCCTCTTCCATGGCCGACAGGTAGACGACCTCATCGGTCACCTTGCCGTCCACGACCTTGCGGTACGGAGTCTCGATGAAGCCGTACTTGTTGACGTGGGCGTAGGTGGCGAGGTTGTTGATCAGGCCGATGTTCGGGCCTTCCGGCGTCTCGATCGGGCAGATGCGGCCATAGTGCGTCGGATGCACGTCTCGGACTTCGAAGCCGGCGCGCTCACGGGTGAGACCGCCCGGCCCCAGCGCCGAAAGACGCCGCTTGTGCGACACTTCGGAGAGCGGGTTGGTCTGGTCCATGAACTGGCTGAGCTGCGAAGAGCCGAAGAACTCGCGCACGGCCGCAGCCGCGGGCTTGGCGTTGATCAGGTCCTGCGGCATGACGGTGTCGATTTCGACCGAGCTCATGCGCTCCTTGATGGCGCGCTCCATGCGGAGCAGACCGAGTCGGTAGTGGTTCTCCATCAGCTCGCCGACCGAACGCACGCGGCGGTTGCCGAGATTGTCGATGTCGTCGATCTCGCCCTTGCCGTCGCGCAAGTCGACGAGGGTGCGAACCACCTCGACGATGTCTTCCTTGAGCAGGATGCGCACGGTGTCCGGAACATCGCGGTCAAGGCGCATGTTCATCTTCACGCGACCCACGGCGCTGAGGTCGTACCGCTCGGGGTCGAAGAACAGCGACTTGAACATCGCCTCGGCCGTCTCGATGGTCGGCGGCTCGCCCGGACGCATGACGCGGTAGATGTCGAACAGCGCGTGCTCGCGGGTCTCGTTCTTGTCTACGGCTAGCGTGTTGCGAATGTAGGGGCCGACGGTGACGTGGTCGATATCGAGCAGCGGCAGCTCGTCGAAGCCCTTCTCCTTGAGACGGGCGAGCAGCTTCTCGTCGATCTCGTCGCCGGCCTCGGCGAAGATCTCACCGGTCTTGAGGTCGACCAGGTCCTGCGCGATGTACTGGCCGTACAGGTCTTCCTCGACCACGGCGAGGTGGGTGAGGCCGTTCTCGGCAAGCTTCTTGGCCTGGCGCGGCGAGAGCTTCTTGCCACCCTCATGGACCACGTCGCCGGTATTGGCGTCGATGAGGTCGAACGTCGGCTTGGCGTTCTTCATCTTCTCGGGGTCGAAGGGCTTGCGCCAGCCGTTCTCGGTCTTCTCGAAGACGACGGTGTCGTAATAGGTGTCGAGAATCTCCTCGGCATCCATGCCGAGCGCCTTGAGCAGCGAGGTCACCGGAATCTTGCGGCGGCGGTCGATGCGCGCGTAGACGATGTCCTTGGCGTCGAACTCGAGGTCGAGCCACGAACCGCGGTACGGGATGATGCGCGCGGCAAACAGCAGCTTGCCCGAGGAGTGGGTCTTGCCCTTGTCGTGGTCGAAGAACACGCCCGGCGAGCGGTGCATCTGCGAGACGATGACGCGCTCGGTGCCGTTGACGATGAAGGTGCCGTTCGACGTCATGAAGGGCATGTCGCCCATGTAGACGTCCTGCTCCTTGATGTCCTTCACCGAGCGGGCGCCGGTTTCTTCGTCCACTTCGAACACGATCAGCCGCAGCGTCACCTTGAGGGGCGCAGCGAAGGTCATGTCGCGCTGCCGGCACTCGTCGACGTCATACTTGGGCTGCTCGAACTCGTACTTCACGAATTCGAGAGAGGCCGTGTTGGAGAAGTCGGTGATAGGGAAGACCGACTTGAAGACCGCCTGCAGCCCCTCGTCCGGACGCCCGCCCTTGGGCTCGTCCACCAGGAGGAACTGATCGTACGAGGCCTTTTGGACCTCGATTAGATTGGGCATCTCCGCGACTTCGCGAATGCTGCCGAAAGACTTGCGTACCTTACGGCGGCCGTTGAACGTGGTAGCCATACCAGCTCCTCAATGTTCTCGATGTCTCGGAGGCAAATGTCCGAAGGCCCGACCATCAGCCGTCGGACCTCGGGACATCTGCCTTGCTTATTATGTCGACAGGGCCCGGTGAGTGGCAGGGAGCCCTGGTAGATTCGCAACTCGTTACACGGGGAACCGCACCTGCCCCGTTACCATTGCACTGGAGTTGAAACTCCGAATTGGTGATTGTCCGCCCCGGCCATCCAGTCGCGCGGGTGGAACACGTCGCTAACACTATGATTGCGACGAAAATAAGGCAGCGCGACATTTCTGCCGCGCCACCCCAAATCGTTGTCCGTAGACGACCTTACTTGAGGTCGACCTTGGCGCCGGCAGCTTCCAGCTTCTTCTTGATGTCCTCGGCCTCGGCCTTGGGAGCACCTTCCTTGATCGGCTTCGGAGCGCCTTCGACGAGGGCCTTGGCTTCGCCCAGGCCCAGGCCGGTGATGGCGCGGACTTCCTTGATGACGTTGATCTTGTTGTCACCGAACGAGGTGAGGATCACGTCGAATTCGTCCTTCTCCTCAGCGGCCGGAGCGGCAGCGCCGCCAGCGGCCGGAGCAGCAGCGACGGCGACCGGAGCGGCAGCCGAAACGCCCCACTTCTCTTCGAGCATCTTCGACAGTTCCGAAGCCTCGAGAACGGTGAGGGCCGAGAGGTCGTCTACGAGTTTGGCGAGATCAGCCATTTGAGTTCACTTCCGTGTTTCAGTTTCAGTTCGAACCACGGGGCGCAGACAGAAGCGCCCCGATGTGGGTTGGTGTGCCTTAGGCCGCTTCGTTGCTCTTGTCGGCGTGAGCCTGGATGACTCGCGCCACCGCACCGCCCGGAGCCTGCAGGACCGAAGCGATACGCGTCGCGGGCTGCTTGAGCATGCCGGCGAGGGTAGCGCGGAGCTGGTCCAGCGAGGGCATCGTGGCGAGCGCCTTGACGTTGTTCGCGTCGAGCCCGGTCTTGCCCATGGCGCCGCCGAGAACCACGAACTTCTGGTTCTTGTCGGCGAAGGCGGACGCCACCTTGGGCGCCGTCATGGGATCCTTGGCGAAGGCGACGACGGTCGGGCCGGTGAACAGGCCCGAGATGTCCGCGGTGTCGGTGTCCTTCAGAGCAAGCTTGGCAAGGCGGTTCTTGGCAACCTTGATCGAGCCACCGGCAGCTTTCATCTGCCGGCGGAGCGACTCGAGGTCAGCCACGGTCAGGCCGGCATTCTTGGCCACAACGATCGATCCAGCGTCCGCGAAGGACGACTGGAGCGCGCTGACGACCGCAGCCTTTTCCGCTCTTTCCACTCTTAGTCTCCACATTACGTTCGTGCACAGGCACGAACTTCTGCCAATTGCTGCCCTCGATCGTCGGAGGTCAGCGGTTGATGCCTGTCAACCGAGCCGACGCCTCGGAAGCAATGCTCCCTGGGCGGCAACTGGCCTGGTTCGAACAGTGTTCGGCATGACGCCAAATACGGTTCTCACCCCGTCTATTGCTGGCAGCATTAAGGGCTCGCACCCACCAGCAGTCTCGGACAGGACTTCTGCTCCACGAGGGAGCATTCCGGGCGGCGCAGGGCCGCCCGAAACTCATGATTACTGCGCGATCGACGAGGGGTCGACGTGCACGCCGGGACCCATGGTCGAGGACACGGCGACGCGCTTGACGTAGGTGCCCTTGGCACCGGTCGGCTTGGAACGGTTCACCGCATCGGCAAAGGCGCGGATGTTCTCGAGCAGCGCTTCCTCGGAGAAGGAGACCTTGCCGACGCCGGCGTGCAGGATGCCCGCCTTCTCGACGCGGAACTCCACGGCGCCGCCCTTGGCCGCCTTGACGGCGCCGGCGACATCCGGCGTCACGGTGCCGACCTTGGGGTTCGGCATCAGGTTGCGCGGGCCGAGGATCTTGCCCAGGCGGCCGACGAGCGGCATCATGTCCGGAGTTGCGATCACGCGGTCGAAATTGATGTTGCCGCCCTGGATCTGGGCCACCAGGTCCTCGGCGCCCACCACGTCCGCACCAGCCTTGACGGCCTCGTCGGCCTTGGCGTCGCGGGCGAACACGGCGACGCGAACGGTCTTGCCCGTGCCGTTAGGCAGGTTCACCACGCCGCGGACCATCTGGTCGGCATGACGCGGGTCGACGCCCAGATTGAACGCGACTTCCACGGTCTCGTCGAACTTGGCCTTGGCGCGCTCGCGCACCAGCTTGATGGCCTCATCCAGCGCGTAGAGCTTCTTGCGGTCGATACCCTGCCGGGCAGCGGCAATACGCTTACCTTCCTTGGCCATGATCAACCCTCCACCTGCAGACCCATCGACCGGGCGGAGCCGGCGATCATGGTCATGGCCTGCTCAACGTCGTAGGCGTTGAGGTCCTTCATCTTCTTCTCGGCGATCTCGCGGATCTGGGCCTGCGTGATGGTGCCGACCGAATCCTTGCCCGGCAGCTTGGAGCCGGACTTCAGGTTCACCGCCTTCTTGATGAGGTAGGTGACCGGCGGGAGCTTGGTCTCGAAGGTGAAGCTCTTGTCGGCGTAGATGGTGATCACGACCGGGGTCGGAGCACCCTTCTCCATTTCCTGCGTCTTGGCGTTGAACGCCTTGCAGAACTCCATGATGTTGAGACCGCGCTGGCCGAGCGCGGGACCGATCGGGGGCGACGGGGTCGCCGAACCGGCCGGAACCTGAAGCTTCAGGTAGCCAGTAATCTTCTTTGCCATCGTCTATCTCCTTCATGCCCACAGTCGGGCCTGATGATCCGCTCATCGGATCGTGGGACGCCGTGGTTCGGGATGTTACGGGCACCTGGCGAGCACCCTACCCTCCCACGGATTTCGGCGACTTCTCAGCCGCCATATCGGCCTTGGGCCGAATACTTCAACCAGAACGCGAAGTTCAGACCTTCTCGACCTGACCGTATTCCAGTTCAACGGGCGTGGGACGCCCGAAGATCGAGACCTCCACCTTGAGGCGCGAGCGCTCTTCGTCGACCTCTTCGACCACGCCGTTGAAGCTGGCGAAGGGACCGTCCGAAACGCGCACCTGCTCGCCCACCTCGAACGAGACGGAGGGCTTGGGATGCTCGACGCCTTCCTGCACCTGCTGCAGGATGGCCATGGCTTCCTTCTCGGAAATCGGCATGGGCTTGTCGCCCGAGCCGAGAAAGCCGGTAACCTTGGGCGTGTTCTTGATGAGGTGGAACGCCTGGTCGGTCATTTCCATCTTCACCAGCACATAGCCCGGAAAGAACTTCCGTTCGGCATCCACCTTGCGGCCGCGGCGGACCTCGACGACCTTCTCGGTCGGCACGATGACGTCGTCGAACAGATCCTCGAGCTTCTTCTGGGCCACCTTCTGCTTGATGTCCTCAGCGACCTTACGCTCGAAGTTCGAGTAAGCCTGAACGATATACCAGCGCTTGGCCATGCCCTGCCGCCGCTCCTTGAAAGCTGTTGCCGCCGTCAGCGAACCTGCAGGATGAACTGCACGGCCCACGAAATGATCTGGTCTGCGACGAGGAAGAAGATGCTGGCAATCAGAACCATGACCAGCACCATGATGGTGGAGACCAGGGTTTCCTGCCGGGTCGGCCACGTGACCTTGCCGACTTCCTGCCGTACTTCCTGCAGGAATTTCAGTGGGTTGAGCGCAGCCATCCGCAATTTCCTCAGTGTGCCTTGCGGCCAAAAACCAACAACCGCACGAGTCCCCCCGGGCGGCTGTCGGGGGTATCTAGTGTCTTGGCCCGCCGAATGCAAGCGAAGATTGCCCCTCGCACAGCCCGGCCGCGGCGCCCGGCCAAACCGGAGGCTTGCGGCGGGACGGGGAAGCGAGTCGCTTCTTCTATATGGAACAAGGCGTCGTGAATGATGAGGGGCCGCCCGTGCGACAGAATGGCAACCCCATGGCAGCACGATCGTTGTGGTGAAACGCGACACGAGCCTGCGGAGCCCCTTGCATCCACCGACGATTGTCAGTAGACGAGGCGCCGCAGGTTTAGGGGTATAGCTCAGTTGGTAGAGCATCGGTCTCCAAAACCGAGGGTCGCGGGTTCAAGTCCTGCTGCCCCTGCCACCTGCAAAATCAAGCGCTTAGAGTGCTGAAGCTCAGGGCGCCAAGGGGCGCCCTTCTTCTTTCCGGGGAGGAGCCCGTGGGGAAACGGCGGCACGTTTCGACGGGCCGACCAAACATGGGCCGCCCTGGCGCTTGAGTCGCGCCGATGCCTGCCAGATTTGCTTTGCCTGCAAGCTGATGACTACAGCTTCCACTCCGTACGCCTAGCCAGTGTGGTGCAGCGGAATTGGATTGGCTGTACTTCCCAGGGCACTTCAGCTCCATTGTCGAGTTCCGTCGCCTCCCCATCGATGACGCATTCGGGGCTGGCCATTCGGCGGTGGACGCGCCGCGCGCAGCGGTCGACAAGGAGTTTCGCCTCGGGCGGCTGTGATGCTGCTGTAAGCCTTCCCACTGGAGCTCGAGACGACACTGGACAACCGGGCAACGTCCGGAGCTTCCACTTCGAGCCTATGCGGCCGGCCATGATCCGCCACCATCATCGTAACTTGGATTTGCTCCCCCACCGGCCAGTCCCACGCACCCTACACAGGTGACAGAGGTGCCGTTGCGTCAATGAGCGCCATCGATAACTGTCATTATTGGGCGCCGGCGTCCGGGCTTGACCACCTTCAAAGAGGACCGCAACAAATTCGAAGTGTTGCAGCTGCGATACAGCGGCGTTCTTCGGCTGTGCTACCCTGTCTCTAACTTGGCTTGGGGACCTCTTTAATGAACAAGATTCGCTTTTTCGCTGCTGCTACCGCCCTTTGCTTCACGACGCAGGGCTTCGCAACCGACTGATTGTAATGTCGGACGACGCACCCGACACGTCTGCGCTCGATAGCCAGATCTATGTGCAGCTCCTTGGCGGCGTAGCACTGCCCCACGACGTGACCTTTTATCTCGGGACGGACGTGGACGCGGTCGACCCGACCGTCCCAGGCTACGCCGTCGCAGGGACCCTTGGCGTTGTTGTGTATGACGGGCTATCGGTCGAGGCCGATGTACTGCACACCTTCCGCGATGAGGAGGCAGATGGCGGCGACACCTACGCAACGACCAGCCTGATGGCTAACCTGAAGTACACCGCTCATTTGAACGACATGTTCAGCGTCTATGGCGCGGTCGGCGTCGGCCATATCTGGCTCAGCAATTTCGACGGCCCCCGGTTTCTGAGACCTTCGAGCTTAGCGGATGGGGATACCAGCTTATCGCTGGCGTTGGTGCCCAGGTTACGGAGAATGTCTCCGTCGTGGGTGAGTACCGGTACCAGGACACCTTCAACCCCTACGAGATCGGGGGCGACGCGAATATGACAGTGCCAACCAGCTCGGTTCTTGCTGGCGTCAAGATCGGCTTCTGACCGACTTCGCTTCAATCTAGATTGGAAGCCCGCTTCGGCGGGCTTTTTGATTTGCGCTCGGAGCGCAGCGCATGCCCGCTGAAGTGTCGACCTTAAGCCCCGCTTGGCGGCGTAGCTTCACCACGAGGGCAACCGTGTGCCCGGTGATGCTTTCCTCATCGGGCCCGCCTTCAGTCAGTTGTCACTTTCGCCATGGTTTCCGGCGATCTGTCCACCAATTTGATATAGTTGGGGTTTCTCATTCGGGGGGGGGAAGCCGATGTCGCGGCGCAGGTAGGGGCTGAGGGAGATCAGGTCCATCTCCGTCCGCCGCTGGCGACGCCGGCGGCCGTCGAACAGTGAAGCGAGACGCGCCAGCGCCCGGTTCCAGGTGAGCTGCTCGGTCCGTTCGCGATAGAGCATTTCGATTACCTCCGGTTTCGATGCTCCGAATGTGCGCGCCCTGCCCTTTCCTGACCAACTAAAGCTCGGCTATAATGCATAAGGAGGGCTTATGCATATGAGCGACCATCTCCCGCCACTATCGGCCATCCGCGTCTTCGAGGCCGCGGCCCGCCACCTGAGCTTCACCCGTGCCGCCGAAGAGTTGGGGATGACGCAGGCGGCGGTGAGCTACCAGATCAAGCTGCTCGAGGAACGGGTAGGCGGCCCGCTCTTTCTCAGGCGGCCGCGAGAGGTGATACTCACCGAGGCCGGGCAACAGCTGGCGCCGAGGCTGCGCGATGCCTTCGCCATCCTGCGCGAGGCATTCAGCGACTTGGCCGAGCAGTCGGAAGGCACGCTCATCATCAACACGATGCACACCTTCGCTGCCAACTGGCTGGCGCCGCGATTGGGCTCATTCGCCCTCGCCCATCCCAATATTGCGGTGCGGCTCGAAACGACTACGCGGGTGGTGGATTTTGCGCGCGAGGAAGTGGACGTCGTGGTGCGCGCCGGCCAGGGCCACTGGCCAGGCCTTGTTGCCACAAAGCTGCTCGACGTGCGCTTCACTCCGATGATCTCGCCCAAGCTGGCGGCGGAGGTGGGCGGCATCCACGAGCCGGCAGACGTGCTGAAGGTGCCGCTGCTCGACCCCAAGGACGAATGGTGGATCATCTGGTTCAAGGCCCACGGGCTGCCGCTCGAGGCGCTAGAGAGGCAGACGGGCCCAACCTTGCACATGCAGACGCTGGACGCCGAGGCGGCGATCCAGGGAATGGGAATCACGCTGCTGATGCCAGACTATTTCCGGCGCGAGCTGGCCGAGGGCAAACTGATCATGCCGTTCGAACGGCTGCTGAAGGAGGAGAGCGGCTACTGGCTCGCCTATCCTGAGAGCCGGCGCAATGTGCCCAAAATCCGGCATTTTCGGGACTGGATCCTCGCCGAAGCGGCCAAGGAGCAGCCCCCGCGGGACGAACGCTGAGTCAGATCATCTCGAGCGGCTGCCGGCGGCGCGGCTGCGGAAAGGCCCGGTCGAGCGCGGTTCGGTCGGCATCGGTGAGCCGAAGTCCGAGCGCCGCGAGATTCTCCTCGATGCGGGCGGGGTTGGCGCTCTTAGGGATGGCCATTACGCCCGGCTTGTCCATCACCCAGGCGAGCGCCACCTGCGCCGGGGTCGCGCCATGGGCGCGGGCGATGCCAGCGAGTGTCTTGTCTTCAGCGAGCAGGCCCTGCTCGATAGGTGAATAGGCCATCACCGGAATCGAGCGCTGCTGCTGCCACGGGAGCAGGTCGAATTCGATGCCGCGGCGGGTGAGATTATAGAGCACCTGGTTGACGACACAGTCCGCGCTGATCCCGGCCAGCTCCTCCATGTCGTCGAGGTCGAAATTGGAGACGCCCCAGCGCAGGATCTTTCCGGCCGCCTTCAGGTCCTCGAAAGCGCGTACCGTCTCTTCGAGGGGCGTGCCGCCGCGCCAGTGGAGCAGGTAGAGGTCGAGCCGGTCGGTGCCGAGCCGCCTCAGGCTCTCCTCGCAGGCGCGGATGGTGCGCTGGCGCGAGGCGTTGGAGGGCAGCACCTTGCTGACGAGATAGGCCGCATCACGGCGCCCGGCGATGGCTGCGCCGACCACCTCCTCGGCCCCGCCGCTGCCGTACATTTCGGCGGTGTCGATAAGGCGGATGCCAAGATCGAGCCCATGCCGCAGCGCCGCCACTTCGGCCTCGAAGGCGGAGCGCCTCTCACCCATGTGCCACGTGCCGAGGCCAAAGACGGGAATCGTGCTGCCATCGGGAAGCGGCGTCTCGGCGATTACGGCCACAGGGGCACTCCTTTGGTTCGCTGGCGAGCGGGAAGCTGCATGCTATTGCCGCGACCATACGCATCAACGTCAACAAAGGTTGCGGAAGAAGCGCCGCGGAATGAGCGCGTCGAGGGGAACTGGAGCGGGTGAAGGGAATCGAACCCTCGTATTCAGCTTGGAAGGCTGCTGCTCTACCATTGAGCTACACCCGCGCCGGCTTCCTGATAGCGAAGCGCGGGCGACCTCGCAAGGCAGCATGCTGCTTTGCGTTGGGTCTAACCGGCGATCGCTGGAAAGGGGTGGTGGGAGAGGTAGGACTCGAACCTACGAAGGCATAGCCAGCGGATTTACAGTCCGCCCCCTTTGCCGCTCGGGACACTCTCCCGGTCCCTTGGGAACCGCTGGCTTGCGCCAGGCGCCTGGTTCGAAATCAGTGACTTCGCCCGAAGCGCTGGGGGGTTATGCTGACCGCGACCCAACCTGTCAACACCGAATGTGACGCTTCCCCGATAGTCCTCCACAGCGCTTGCCGCGGAGGGGTAAACCCGATACCCGGTCAGCCATGAGCCGCAACAAGTTTCCGCCCAAGCCGAAATACGATCCCGATACCGGGCCGGTCTATCTGTATGGCCTGCATACGGTTCGTGCGGCGCTCGACAACCCGCGGCGCGAGCGCAAGGCGCTGCTCGCAACCCCTAACGCGCTGGCCCGCCTCACCGAGGGCGGCGCCTCGCTCGCCGGCATGAAACCGGTCGAGACGACGCCGAAAGAGCTCGACCGCCTGCTCGGCGCCGACGCCGTGCACCAGGGCGTGGCGCTCGAGGTCGAGCCGGTCTCCCGCTTCGGCCTCAAGGATGTCGATCCGCTACGCCTGGTGGTGGTGCTCGACCAGCTTACCGACCCGCACAATGTGGGCGCGATTCTGCGCACCGCCTGCGCCTTCGGCGCCGATGCGGTGATCACTACCGCCCGTCACTCGCCGCGCGAAACGGGCGTGATGGCCAAGGCTGCCTCCGGCGCGCTCGACCTCGTGCCGCTCATCGAAGTGCGCAACCTCGGCGACGCCATCGAAGCGCTGAAGGAGCGCGGCCTCACCATCATCGGATTCGATTCCGAGGCCCCTGCCCCACTCAGGCCGCGCACTGACGACGTGCCCATGGCCATTGTGCTGGGCGCAGAGGGCAAGGGATTGCGCCAGCGCACGCGCGAGCTTTGCGACGAGATGGTGCGGCTCGACATGCCGGGGCCCATCAAGTCGCTCAACGTCTCGAACGCCGCCGCCATCGCGCTCTTCGCCGTCACCGCCGGCCAGACATAAAAAGGCCGCGGGCAATTCTCTCACCCACGGCCCATCATTTCCTTCGCGCCTACCGGCCTACGGCAACGTGCAGCGCACCAGCGCCCGCGCGTTGACGCTGATCAGGTCCGGGTTCGACTGGATGATCACGAAGGTCTTGTCCCCAGAAACCAGCGTCGCCCGGCCATCGCGCGGCGTCACCGCATCGGTGAGCGACAGCTCGGTGCCGACGCGGATGCTCACCTTGGTGATGACGGTGTAGTCGCCACCGGGCTGGTCTACCGTGGCGCAGGCCTCGGCGTTCGGGGCCCAGATGCCCAGATACGGATAAACCGAGGTGTCGGCGTTCTGCGCCATGCGCGTGTCCGGCTTGTAAGCAGGCGCGGCGGGAGCGATCTCCTCTATGGCCGGTGCCGCCTGCGCAACCGCCTCGGCGGCCTCAGCAGCTGTCTCCGCCGGAGCTTCGGCAGCTTCGATCGCCACCGCCGCATCGGCAGCGCCCAAGGCTTCGGCGTCAGATGCGGGCGCAGACGCCTCGGGTTGGGGCACGGCTTCGGCCTCGGTCACCGCGGCAGCGGCATCCGCAGCGCCCTTGATCTCGGCGCTGGACGCAGGCGTGGGCGATTCGGCTTCCGCAGCGGCAATGGCCGCTTCGGCGTCGGCAACGCCCCGGCTCTCGGCCGTCGACTCGACTGCAGCCGGCTCTGCTGCCGGAACGACTTCAGGCTCGGCGGCAGTAACCGACTCGACCTCGGCGACAGCCGCCTCGGCGTCTGCCTTGCCCCTGGCAGTAGCAGCTTCATCCGTAACCGGCGCCTCGGCAGCCACCGTTGCGACGGTCGGCGCGGCGATGGTCAGGGGCTCGGCAAGCGCCGCTTCGGCATCTGCCTTGCCCCGGGCGTTGGCAGCCTCGGCCAGAGCCCTGGCCGCAGCTTCTGCCTCCGCAGCCTTTCGCTCTTCCTCCGCCTTAGCGGCAGCAGCAGCCTCAGTCGCCTTCCGCTCTTCCTCGGCCTTGGCGGCAGCAGCGGCCTCGGCAGCCTTTCGCTCTTCCTCCGCCTTGGCGGCAGCAGCGGCCTCAGCCGCCTTCCGCTCTTCCTCCGCCTTGGCGGCAGCAGCGGCCTCAGCCGCCTTCCGCTCTTCCTCCGCCTTGGCGGCAGCAGCGGCCTCAGCCGCCTTTCGCTCTTCCTCCGCCTTGGCAGCAGCGGCAGCCTCTGTCGCGGCTTGGTCAGCGGCGGCCTTCTCGGCAGCGGCCTTCTCCTCGGCGGCCTTCTGCTCGGCAGCGGCCTTTTCGGCATCCGCCGCCGCGGCGGGCGCCTGGGTCTCGGCGGCCGGAGGCGGCGGGGACTGGTTGTTACCACAGGCGGCCAGCGTGAGGCCGACAGCCAGCAGCACGGGCAGGCCGATGGATGTGGTGAGCTTCATCTTGGGTTGTCCTCTTTACGAGCGGCTCGATCCGGCGAGGCGGGTCACCGGTTGATACCATAAGACACTTCGCCTCGAAGCGGCACAATGGGGCAGAGCAATGCCTGTGCGGGCAGTCAGTTAGCCGCCGGCGCACCTGCGCCAATCACCTCTGCCGCCCAGAATCACTCCACCCGAACCCGAGCGTTCCTCGCCACGCTTGCCCCGTCGCCCCCGCGATGCTAGCTAGCCCCCGGGCCGGTATAGCTCAGTTGGTAGAGCAACTGATTTGTAATCAGTGGGTCGCGGGTTCAAGTCCTGCTGCCGGCACCAATACCTAGCACAACTGTATGTCACTGATTTCCGCGCCGGGGTAACGCCAAGGGTAACGAGGTGTATAATGCAGTTTGATCTCTGGAGCCTATTAACTTTCGCGGGCACAACCGGGATCATAACCACCGTGCTGACTGCCGGGCTCGGGTGGCTTACCGCCGTTCTGAGATCTAAAAGCTCTGGCTCGCATCTGGCCCTTCAGATCGCCGTTTCGCTTGACGGTTTCTTTATGGCATGCGGGGAGCGTTATGCCCGACTCGAGACAGAGTCTCTGAACGCAGGTAGCGCCCTGGCGATCCCTGAAGCGCCGATCTTTCCTCCAGACACTGAAGCGTGGCGCAGCCTGAAGAGGACGCTTCGTAGCCGCGCGATGGGGTTCGCCAACGAAGTTGAGTCAGGCAAACAGTACGTAGCCTTTATGGATGATGCAGCACCCGATCCATCCGGCAGCGACCTGCGTTTGCAGATTGCCTACTTCGCGGTTGGCGCATACGAGTTGGCGTACGACTTAAGGAAGGCGTACGGCTGGGAGCCGCCAAAATCTTGGGGAATGGCATCGACTTTATGCGCCTTGAGATTGATCGGCTAGAGGCAGAAGGTCTCACAAGCGAGGCTCCTCACGGTGCAGACTTGACGGATGTTGCTCTTGAGGGATGCCCTTCACGCAGAGAGTCCTCTAGGGCTCTGCGTCGCATCCGTGCCCGTGCGCCAACCAAACACTAGTTACTTGCGTGTCGGGGCAGCATGGCCTTGGCCGGTAAAAGTCCGACGACTGCGATCAAATTGACCTCATTGTTCCTGAACGGGTTGGTCTAGTACTGGCCGTCCGGTCAAAAGGAGAGGTGGCGCTTCGCTTTGGTCAGGCCCCCTGTGGGGACTGACCCGGGGTGCTCCTACAATCAATCAACGTGTTCACGGGACGCAATGTCGTCGAATATGCCTCAGTGTAGTAAATACGCAAAGTTGATCCCATTCCGTCGAAATTTCATCTTAGCGATCGGCAGCGTCATGCAAAATGTCGTTGATGTCGAGATATTATCCTTTAGGGTAACGTCACCTCCGTGCTTGATCGCAATCTCACGCGCAATGTATAATCCAAGTCCTGATCCCGACTTATGAATATTTGCCGCCCGATAGTACTTCTCAAACACCCGCTTTCGATCGCTTGGAGTAATTAATGTTCCATCATTTGTAACCTCAATGCGAGCCTCATCTTCTGATGTAGATAGTTGTACTACAACCATACTTTCCTGTGAGGAGTATTTTAATGCGTTTTCTACAATATTAATCACGGCGATCTTAACTAGCTCTCGATCGCCTCGGATCAGCGCTTTGCCTTCGTTAACAACGACCATCCGCTTAGCATCAATCCTTGTAGCTTCATTTTTGATGGTGAGTAAAACGTCGCTCAAATCGAATATACTCCGGGCAGCGAATGGATTCGTTAGAGTATCGAGCCGATCACTGGCGAACACGTTGTCGATCAATTCTGACATTCGATTGATAGTTCGACGGATTCGCAAAACGCTTGTTTCAACCTGGCTCCCACCTGAAACAAGGAGGTTTTGCGTGGCTGCAGAAATTACCGCGAGGGGGTTTCTCAGTTCGTGCGATATCAATGCGATAAAGTTTCTGTTGTTGGGCGCGAAGGTGATCGAAGGTCATAATGAGAAAACCCACGTACGAGACGCCGGCTGCTACCGTAGTGGAAAGGTAGCTCCAAGGCAGAATCTCATGTTGTACAGAGTGAAGCATGCCGATAGGCTGAACTAGAACTGCCAAGGCCACCGCCACTAGTGATAGTGCGAAGCCGACGATTACCACCATCTCGCCGGGCCGTGACGGCCTCTTCGTTGCGGTGTGGAAGATCGAGATGACGGGATAGGCAGAGAATATCGCGCAGAGGAGGATCAGCAAGTCCATGCTTGAGCCAAGAAGAATAAACGTCGAGACTAAGTGAAAAGAGGCTACGGTTGCCGTGTCGCGCCAGTTAGCAATTTTACCGTAAAAGGCTCGCGCTCCTTGTAGGGCTACATGATAGCCCGCCGAGAATAGAACTAATCCAAAGGCCGTAGCTGATGGCACTGAAACGATATGCCCAAAAATAAAGAAAAGTGCGCAAAGCGCATAAAGCGTCAGGCTTGCTATCCAGTATCGTGCCGCCGCAAATGTTGGATAGGCCCATTGGATGCCAAGAAATATTACGACCAGAATGGTGCTGTTAAGCATCGCCACTACGTGGAGCGTCAGGTAGTCAAGGGACATCTGTACAGGGAATGCTGGATCGGCCGCTGCTCGATATACTTGCTGCGACGAGTGTGGTGTCGGGACTTAGAGACGATAAAGATCTCAACCTGACAAGTTCGTTACACCATTCAAAATGTTATAGACCTTCATTGGGTACGCCTGGGTAGGGCGATCAGCCCGCGAAGGAGAAGCCTTTCCCTCGGACAGCATGAAGCGGCAGTGCCATGCCGCTCTTACTGGCCCTTTTTCGAAGGCGACTTACTATGGTGTTAAGGTGCCCCGGGGTAATGAAGTCGCCCCCTAGTGCCTCGACTATTGAGTCTCTTTCTACTGTGTTTCCCTGGTGGGAAAGTAGGCATTGAAGGAAGCCACGTTCCGACGCGGTTAAACGGAGGCGGTGACCAAGTCCATCGGTCAAAACCCATCCGCCCTCGACCAGAGCCCATTGAGGACGCCCCGAACTTTGCGTCGCTCTCCATGCGAGCCGCTCGCTGACCGACGTGATCGTCGCAGCAAGTTCTCGAACTTCGATAGGCTTAACCAAGTATGCGTCCGCTCCGGTTTCAAGGCCACTAACGCGATCAGCAAGCGATCCTCTGGCGGTCACCATAATAATCCCCACTGATCGGAGGTTGCGGAGATGCCTGGCTATCGAGAGCCCGTCCTCTCCTTCAAGCATGATGTCAATCAGGACGACGTCGGCAGGTGTCACGGCAAATGCTCGGTACAGCGACAATGCGTCTGGGAAACCCTCTGCCTTCAAGCCCACATTGGACAGGCCAAGGAGGATCTCGTCTCTAAACTCTGCGTCATCATCGACAAGGTATATAACAGGTGATGACACGCCACGCCGCTGTTCAAGAGCCTCGTGCATCATCCGTAGTAGCCTCCGCTGTTAGTAATCCCTGCGCCTACCCGATTACAGCCGACAGGTGCAGTGTCCATATGCCGCAAAATCACATCTCAGAAAAGTCGCTGCTAGGCGGCTGGGGCCGGCCGGCACGCTCCTATCGCTGCCAGTGCCAGGCTCGAGACGAACGAATTGATCTGTAGCGCTAACCATCGCAAACGAACCATGTTGGTGGCTCGGCCTCAGCATGGCGGCAAGCCGTGCAAAATAGGCGGGAGTAGCTCCCGTTACTGATGGTGTCCTTTACATGACCGCTTAGCCGGCGCGGATCGAGCCAATGATTGCACTGAAGCGGCGGTGGCCCGCCCCTCATGGTTCATTGGTTCATAATTTGCATCCGGTGTTGCCACACTGCATCGCCCCCAATGACATTAAGTGTCATGGAGTGTAACCAACAGTCATCGTGTGCCAGACGGCGGCATTGTTATTTTTAAGCCCACCTTATATTTTGAGTAGTTGGTTCGACTCATCTGCACTTGATGTTCGGCGAGTATCTCCGAATGTTCATGCGTTTTGAGCTCTGCCTGCGCGTACATTTTCGTTTGGGGACTTCCAATGCACTCGAAGGCTATCCTGTCCACCTTTACCGTGGCGCTACTGACTTCCACCTCCGTCATGGCGGCCGATGCCATTCTACCCGGGTCGTCGGTGCTGCCGATCATTGAGGAGGCGCCGCTCTTCGCGTTGACCATCGAGGGTGGTGTGACTGCCTTTGACATCCCGGACACGGACGGGGTTGGTTACACGGATCTGGAAGGCCCGCTGTTCGAGGGCCTCGACGACGCACTGCTTGGCGGCACTATTGGCGTCGAATTCAGCGCCCCGCTCAATGCAGATGGCGCTGCGCTGAACGGCTCTGCCTTCTATTCCTACGCTACCCGCAGCGGCAGCGAGTCCCGCGCGTTCACCGACGAGCGCTTGATCGTCCTTCACGGCCCAAGCCTGCCGAGCGGCGTCATCGACCTTTACACCTTGGACCTCGACGACCAGCCGGTCGGCACCTTCGTGGGGGACCTGGGCGACGCCAGTGGCACTGCCATTCCTGGCGCCGCTATCGGTGCCGTTAATGCAGTGGCAGTTATAGAGCCAGTTGCCGACTTCGCCGATGGTGCGGACGGCTTCGCGTTTGCCGGAGCCGTCGGCGATGGCCAGACCTTCGCGTTCGGCACCATCGCCAGCGATGAGGGCACGATCTTTGTGGGCTATGGCGAGCTGCTCGGCTGGGAAGTCAGCAATGAAGTGACGCAGAACCTCACCTATGCCGGCGGTGACATCACCTTCTCGCAGAGTACTGCCCCTGGTGACGTCGTCGACTTCACCGCCTATATCGGCCCGAGCCTACGCTACATGGGCACCGAGACCACTACCGAGACTTCGGTGACGCCGAACCAGTACGCCTATCCCGATATCGAGTACGCGACCTTCAGCATCAGCACGGTCGAAAACATCGACACCTACTACGGCGGTGTGGTGTTTGGCGGCTCCGTCGGCTTCGACCTGTGGGGTGGCTCCAACCTAACGCTCGACCTCGGCGCCGGCGCCTACTACGCCAATTCGTCCTACGGCTCGGCCACCGACGCCACGCTGATCGGCGGCGACGGCAACCGCAATGAACTGGCCAGCAGCAGCCTCGACCTCGATGACGTCGACGGCTTCGCCTACACCGTCAAGGCGGGCAGCACCTTCTCGGCACCGATCGGCGAGAGCCTGCAGCTGAACTTCGGCCTTGGCGCCGAGTACATGTCGCGCGTCGCCACCTCGCGCTTCATCGGCAGCGACGGCGTCAGCAACAATGACGCGGGCGGTACAGGCGACGACATCGGCGGTAACGATGTCGTCTACAATAGCGACGACGCCGTCGGTGGCACCGTGCTGAGCTTCGGCGACGGCTGGTCCTACAAAGCGACCGTCGGCCTTACCGGCCAGTTCTGACAGATTAATCGGCCTGGCGGCAGCGGGGGCAATCGCTTCTGCCAGGTCGATCGCCAACCGGCGCGTGAGGGAATCGCGCCATTAACCCAAAGGACTGACTACGCTTGGAGGACGACTTGCAGACTGGGTCTCGATCGATCCTGAGATCGGGTGGCCTGTGTGCTGCTGCTGTCCACGGCAATGCCAGCCGCCCTGGTGCCGGCGATGATTTTTTGCTCAAGCGATCAGGTATTCGCGCAGAGCATACCAGGTCCTCCAGGGCCGCCCGGACCGACCGGATGAGCCGTCCAACCCATCGTGAGGCACTCCATTATCCCCTCGACCGGACCTCGGGGGGACTACCAACAACGACAGAGACTGCACCGCGCCGACTGTAAACTGTTGTTCGCGACGGGGACGTGCCGCTAGTTCTCCTCAACTGGCTTTGCGAGCCGGCGCTTGTGCTTGTGCGTGGCTGGAGCCGGGCTGCCATCCATGCTGCCTTGCAGGTAGAAGCGCTGCCAGGCTTCCTTTACCGTCTCAGGGTCCGAGGCGGCGAGGCGAGCATTGAAGGCCGTTCGAGACCTGCCTTTCAACGAACATGCGCGTGCGCACCGGCCGATAGGCCCATTCCTGCCCCTGGTCGAGCCAGCCAAGCAAGCGCTTGGCGGCCGAGGCGCGGAGCCAGCGGCGGAACTGCTCCTCGAATGCGGGCCGGGTCAGCGGCTTGCGGTGCGGCAGGTAGTTCTGCCCCCCGAGGCATTGTTGGTCTTGATGATATGGCCGGGCGTCAGCAGCGCGTCAGGCACATCCTCGGGGCGCACGCCGACCCACAGCGTCTCGGGCTGCGGCAGCGCGGGCAGGCGTTCGGCGATCCACTGCTTGGTGGCGAGTTTGTCGGAGAAGGTCACGAACGCCGGGTTGCGGTCGAAGAGCTTGCGCCACTGCACCAATTCGTTGACCGTGCGTGGCCTCGCAATGTCGGGCCAGACACCCGTCTTGCGCCAGAAGCGCAGCACGAAGAGCGGCCGCGTCAGGGAGAACCAGGCATTCGTGAGAGCAAAGACTGCCCGATCACTCAGGGATGTCGTCAAGGTCACTCCTTGACGATCGTCAGGTCGGCAGCCCGTCCGGCCACATGGCGCCGACCTCGAGGTCATACTGGCGCGGCATGGAGAACAGGCCGGACTGCGGGTAGAAGGTCACCTCGCCGAAGCGCGGGCGGCCATCGATCTCGTAGAGGTCGACCCGCGCGAAGGGGAAGCCGCGCGCCAGCACCTCCGCGCCCGCGATCATTTCGTCGTAGCAGTCCGGGCGCCGCGGCAGGTCGCTGCCGTCGTAGTCGCCATAGCTGTTCATCACGAATGGCAGCCGCTTCCAGTCGCGATCGAAGGTTGCACGCTTGACCCCGCCGGGGCTGAAACGGTCCCAATTAAGCGACGTGAAGGCCACGCGCCCTCCGAACGTGTAGAACTTCTAGTCCACAGGCGTGGTGAAACCACCGATGAACGGCTCCACCAGAACCTGCGGCCTGATCTGGGAGTAGACCCACTCCGCCAACCGACCCCCGTAGGGTCGCTTGAGCTGGCTCGCGATCTGCCGCTCGATGGGCAGCAAATCCCGCACCTCATCATGAATGAAGATGTTGTGACCGCTACGATGGTTGCACTTGATCACGTAGGGAACGGGCCAGTCGCGCGCCGCGCGCTCCGGCAGGGCCGGGCCAGCAAAGAGGTTGGGGGTTACCCAGTCGGGCCCCAGCAGTTCCGTAACGACCTTCTTGGCCTCCACCTTGTCGGCCAGCGCCACCATGCGCGGCGACCGCCAGGTGAGCTTGGCGACCTGGACCTTCTCGGTAAAGGTCCGCGGTTGAGCGAGGTCAGGCAGACGCCGTACCTTGCGCAGATAGTGGTATAGCACCTTCAACCGGTCGAGACGATCGCCCAATACGTGCCTCCCAAGACTCGACCGGAATCATTACGCTCACCGGCCATGCCAAATAGCGATGTAGTGCGCAATCGAGACCGATCGCTCAAGCTGGCCGCGATTTCTTCCAGCGCTTGATCGCCATGTCGCGCTTGAGCCGCGACAGGCGCTCGAGGAAGAAGATGCCGTTCACCTGGTCGATCTCGTGCTGGGCAATGCGCGCCGGCAGGCCCTCGAGCTCGAGTTCGTGGCGGGCTCCCGCCTCGTCGTCATAGGCAATTCGGGCTCGCTGCGGCCGCGACACAGAGACCTGCAGGCCGGGCATAGACACCGACCCCTCCGGCCCCTCGGCAGGCTCGCCGCCCAGTGCGAGGATTTCGGGGTTGTAGAGCACGCAGTAGTCGCGCTTGGCCGGGTCGGAGGCGAGGCTGATCACGGCCACCGGCGCCACGGCGCCGATATGCACGGCGGCCAGGCCATAGGCCTGCGCCGCGTCGGCGGCGGCGCGCAGGCGCGTGCCGATCGCGCACAAGCCGCCATCGACCGGCCGCGGTTCTGCCCTGCGACCGAGCCGCGGGTCAGGCCAGACGACGATGCCGGTCAGAACAGGCCCCCGCGGCCGACGGAGAAATCGTTGCCGAAGCCGTCCATGCCATTCTGGTTCTCGATATTGGTAAAGGCGTTGCTGTCGACGCCGATCACCGAAGTGACGAGATTCGGCCCGGTTCCGGGCTTGAACGCCTCGTAGATGGCGGACTGGCCACCCATGGCCTTCACCCCGGTTGCCGGATCGATCCACACCTGCGTCATGCCGGCGGGCATGTTGAAGGGGGTCGGCGGCTTGCCCCTGAGGGCATCAGCCATGAAGTCGGTGAAGATCGGCACAGACATTTCGCCGCCGGTCGCCTGCTTGCCCATGTTCCGCGGCGTATCGAAGCCGATATAGACGCCAACCGCCAGTTCGGGGGTGAAGCCGATGAACCAGGCGTCCTTGTAATCGTTCGAGGTGCCGGTCTTGCCGGCCACCGGGCGGTTGAGCGAGCGGGCATGGGTGCCGGTGCCGCGCTGCACCACGCCTTCCATCATAGAGGTGATCTGGTAGGCCGTCATCGGATCGAGCACCTGCTCGCGATTGTCGATGATCAGCGGCTCGCCCTGACCGTACCAGCCATCGGCGACACAGCCATCGCACAGCCGCTCGTCATGCTTGTAGATGGTCTTGCCGTAGCGGTCCTGGATGCGGTCGATCAGCGTCGGAACGATCTTGCGGCCGCCATTGGCGATGGTGGCATAGGCCGCGGTCATGCGCATGTCGGTCGTCTCGCCGGCCCCGAGCGCCATGGCCAGCACCGGGTTGAGGTCGTCGTAGATGCCGAACATCTTGGCGTAGTCAGAGATGAGCGGCATGCCGAGATCCTTGGCCAGCCGCACGGTCATCACGTTTCGCGATTTCTCGATGCCCACCCGCAGCGTCTGCGGACCATAGAAGGTCTGGGCGTAGTTCTCCGGCCGCCACACCGATCCGTCGGCGTTGACGATCTCGAGGGGCGCATCGAGCACCACCGAAGCGGGCGTGTAGCCGTTGTCGAGCGCCGCCGAATAAACGATGGGCTTGAACGACGAGCCGGGCTGGCGCAGCGCCTGGGTGGCACGATTGAACTCGGACTCGGCGAACGAGAAACCGCCGACCATGGCGAGGACGCGGCCGGTGCGCGGGTCCATGGCGACGAGCGCGCCCTCTAGTTCGGGCACCTGTTCGAGCGTGTAGTGATCGGGCTTGTCCTTCACCGGTGACACATAAATGACGTCGCCCGGCTTGAGGATGGTGCCGAGCTTCTGGCTCACCCACTTGATGTCGGGGCCGGCCAGCGTGCCGATGATGCGCTCGGGCAGAATCTTGCCGTCGATGTCGTTGCCCGGGCGAAGGCCGATGGTACCCTCATTGGCGCCCATTTCGAGCACCACGGCGAGCCGCCACTCCGGCACGTCGCTGAGCGGCTTCACCTCGTTGACGGCCTCGCCCCACTCCTTGCTGACGATGTCGACCGAGGCGACCGGGCCGCGGAAGCCATAATTGTGGTCATAGTTGATCAGCCCCTTCATCAGCGCCTTGCGGGCATATTCCTGAAGCTTGGGGTCGAGCGTGGTGCGCACGCTGAGCCCGCCGCCGTAAAGCTCGGCCTCGCCATAGAGCTTGCCGAGCTGGCGGCGCACCTCCTCGGTGAAATACTCCGCGGAATAGAGCTGACTGCCCGAGGTGCGCGGCTTGACGTTGAGCCCCTCCTTCTTGGCCTCCGCCGCGGTCGCGGCGTCGATGTAGCCATTCTCGACCATGCGATCGAGCACCCAGTTGCGCCGGTCGATGGCTTGCTGGGTGCGGCGGAAGGGGTGGTAATTGTTCGGACCCTTGGGCAGGGCGGCGAGATAGGCTGCCTCGGCGAGGGTCAGCTCGTAGAGCGCCTTGTCGAAATAGTTGAGCGCCGCCGCGGCCACGCCATAGGAGTTCAGCCCGAGGAAGATTTCGTTGAGATAGAGTTCGAGGATCTTGTCCTTGCTGAACGTGTCCTCGATGCGCAGGGCCAGGATGGCTTCCTGGATCTTGCGGTCCCAGGTCTGCTCCGAGGTGAGCAGGAAGTTCTTGGCCACCTGCTGGGTGATGGTCGAGCCGCCGCCCTGGATCGCGTCCGAGCCATCCATCTTGGCGAGGATGTTGTCGCGCAGGGCGCGGATGATGCCGTCGAAGGCAAGGCCGCCGTGCTTGTAGAAGTCCTTGTCCTCGGCCGAAATGAAGGCGTTGATCACCAGCGGCGGAATGGTCTCGATGGGCTGGAACAGCCGGCGCTCGCGCGCATATTCGGCGAGCAGCGTGCCGTCGGCTGCATGGACGCGCGTCGTCACCGGCGGCTGGTAATCCTTGAGCACGGTATAATCCGGCAGGTTCGCCATCACCTGGTTGAGGTACACCGCGGCAACCGCACCGGCGCCGAGCAGGCAGAACACGCCAAAGCCGAACAGCCAGCCTAGAAGTCTGAGCATCGAAACCTGAACCTTGGAGAACGGGGCAACCGGCTACGCGCACTTAAGCCGCTGTTGCGGTGAATCATAGCAGAGAGCGGCCAAAATGTGGACGCGTCCACGGATTCAAGGCCTTGCGAACCGCGGCGCGCCCGGCGCGGTGAAAATTGGTCACTGCGTCTCGGCTATCCTCTGGGTCTGAATAAAATACTCGGCGATGCCGCGGGCGAGCGCATCCACGGTGCGGTCGCGCCATTCCGATTTCTGCAGGTTGGCGATGTCGGCGGCGTTCGAGAGGAAGCCGAGCTCGACCAGAACCGAGGGCACGTCGGGCGCCTGCAGTACGAAGAAATCGGCTTGGCGCACCGGGAACTTGCGCAGCGTCACGCTTGGCTCGAGCTGGTGTACGATGGCCTGGGCCGCCAGATAGGAGCTTTTGCGCGTTTCGCGCCGCATCAGGTCGACGAGAATGTCCATCACCGCCGGGGTGGCCTGCGGCACGGCGAAGCCGGCAACGATGTCGTAACGGTTCTCGCCATCGGCCAGCACCTTGTCGAGCACGTCGGTGGCGTTCTCGTCGCGGGTATAGATCGAGGCGCCGCGGATCTCCGTCTCCTGGAAGCTGTCGGCATGGAGCGAAATGAACAGGTCGGCCTTGTTCTGCCGCGCCAGGTCCACACGCTGGTTGAGCGTCAGATAGGTGTCGTCCTCGCGGGTGAGCGCCACGTCGAAGCGACCGGAATCGATGAGCACCTTCTGCAGCTGCAGCGCGAAGGTGAGGGTGATATCCTTCTCGTTAATCCCGTTGGGGGCGCTCGCGCCATTGTCGACGCCGCCATGGCCGGGATCGATCACCACCAGCGGCCGCGTCTCGGTCATCGGCACGTGCGTGCCCGGATCGGTGGAAACTGTCACCGGCGCCGCGCCCTGGTTGGCGATCGACATGGCCAGGTCGGAGGCGACCTTTTCGGCGAAGTGCTCCGGCGTGTCCGGGATGAGATCGACCACCAGGCGGGCCGGCTGGTCGGCCACTTTCTCCAGGAAATAGGCCTGCTGCACCTGCGCGGGACTCTCGAGTTCGAGCGTGGTGCGCGCCCTGCCCTTTTCCGCCATCACTACCGAGAAGCTCTTGACGATGCCCTTCCCCGCGACATCCGCCGGGGCGAGAATCTTGAGGTCGAAGGCCTTCACGTCCACCGCGATGCGGTCGGGGTTGTCGAGGGAGACGATGGCGAACTCGGTCGGGCCGTCGAGGTCGATGATCAGCCGGGCACGGTCCGGCGTGGTGGTGACGCGCGCGTCGACCACGTCGGGATAGTCCTCGACTGATTCGAGTACCTGCGCATGGGCCGGCGAGGCCCCGAAAATCATCAGCGCGGCGATCAACAGCATCGCCGCAAACCCAGTAAATCCGCCGGTTATACCGCCGGAGCCGGCAGATCGTAACAAAGCCGCGCCGCTCCCCAAATCACTGCTCCGATGTCACCTGAGCACTCGGGCAATTCTGCGGCGTTACGGTCGGAAGGCCAGCAACGCAATCGTGAAACCGGCAGCAATCCTCAGCTTTTGAGTTTCCTGTTGCCAATTTGCGGCATCGGCCTTACAGCCATCTTGAGGCGGCCTGCTGCCGCCACCATATGCCGGAGCGGCGCCACGTGCCCCCGGCCGGACGGTCGGCAGCGGCGACCGGTTTGCGCTTCGTTTCAGTGCGCCGGCCGAGATGCGGCACATTTGACGCCTCTAACAGTGAATCTCGGTCTTTCGAGGCCGAAGAGCCGGCGCTTTTCATGGCCCCGTCTCTCAAGGAAGGGTCTGATGGCCACCGGGCGGACAAACAGTGACGCGATCCCGAATAGCGGTTGCCCGTTTGTCTTTTCGCGACCCGGAGCCTTCGCTCTCCATATCCATGGCGGCGTGCGCGCCGCCACTCGCCCCGGCGCCCAGCGCGCCTCTTTCCTAGACCTATACGCCTCGCATGGCGCTACGCCGGGAGGACCGGCTTGCCGGTCGGTCGGTGTCGGCGCGCGAAGGCGCGGAGTACCTTTGCATGGCTACCAAGAGAATGCTGGTGGATGGCATCCACCCGGAAGAAACACGCATCGTCGTCACTAACGGGAACCGTCTCGAAGAGTTCGATTTCGAATCCCAGTCCCGCCGGCAGCTGCGCGGCAACATCTACCTCGCCAAGGTGACGCGCGTGGAGCCGTCGCTGCAGGCGGCGTTCGTAGAGTATGGCGGCAACCGCCACGGTTTCCTCGCCTTCTCCGAAATTCACCCCGACTACTATCAGATCCCGGTCGCCGATCGCGAAGCGCTGCTACGCGAGCAGGAGGCCGAGGAGGAGCACGAGGAGCATGAGCAGCCCGCCGCCGCGGCGGAGGCCGCTGCGACCGAGTCCGTCAGCTCTGACGAAGAACATGCCGACGAGCATGCGGAGGAAGACGGCGACGCCAGCCACATCGAGCAGGCGCCTGCCAATAACGAGCCTGTGGAAAGCGTAGGCGGCGGCGACGCGCTCGAAGACGTGCAGGAACGCCGCCGTCCCACGATCCGCCGCAATCAGTACAAGATTCAGGAAGTGATCAAGCGCCGGCAGGTGATGCTGGTGCAGGTCGTCAAGGAAGAGAGGGGCAACAAGGGCGCGGCGCTCACCACCTACCTGTCGCTCGCCGGCCGCTACTCGGTGCTGATGCCCAACACCGCCCGTGGCGGCGGCATTTCGCGCAAGATCACTAACGCGGCCGACCGCAAGCGCCTCAAGGACATCGTCGGCGATCTCGACGTGCCGCCCGGTCAGGGCATCATCCTGCGTACCGCCGGCGCCACCCGCACCAAGGCCGAGGTGAAGCGCGACTTCGAATACCTGCAGCGCCTGTGGGAGAACGTCCGCACCCTCACGCTCAAGTCCACCGCCCCCTGCCTCGTCTACGAGGAAGGCTCGCTCATCAAGCGTACCATCCGCGACCTCTATTCCAAGGAGATCGACGAGCTGCTGGTGGCGGGTGAAGAGGCCTATCGCGAGGCCAAGGACTTCATGCGCATGATCATGCCGAGCCACGCCAAGAACGTGCAGCTCTACAAGGATGATGCGCCGATCTTCTCCAAGTACGGCGTCGAGGGCCAACTCGACCAGATGTTCTCGCCCACAGTGAACCTGCCCTCGGGCGGTTACATCGTCATCAACCCCACCGAGGCGCTCGTCTCCATCGACGTGAACTCCGGCCGGGCCACCAAGGAACACAATATCGAGGACACGGCGCTCCAGACCAACCTCGAAGCCGCCGAGGAAGTCGCGCGCCAGCTGCGCCTGCGCGACCTCGCTGGCCTCATCGTCATCGACTTCATCGACATGATGGAGAACCGCTCGAACCGGGCGGTGGAGCGCAAGCTCAAGGAAGCCTTGAAGAACGACCGTGCCCGTATCCAGGTCGGCCGCATCTCGCATTTCGGCCTGCTTGAAATGAGCCGCCAGCGCATGCGCCAGGGCGTAGTCGAAAGCTCCACCCACAAGTGCCCGACCTGCAACGGCACCGGCCTTGTCCGCTCCGTCGAAAGCCTTGCGCTGATGGTGATGCGCCAGGTCGAAGAGCATGTGATGAAGAAGCCGGGGCAGTCGATCAACCTCAGGGTTCCGGTCGACGTCGCGCTCTACATCCTCAACACCAAGCGCAACACGCTAGCCAACATCGAAGCCAAGTACGGCCTGTCGATTACCGTGGTCGCCGACGACCATGTCGGTCCCTCGCACTACGCCATCGAGCGTGGCGAGCCCCGTGTGCTCGAGCGCGGCGAGCAGGCGGGCACCCATGTGCGCGTCGATACCACCACCATTGCCGAACCGGCGGAGGACGCTGCCGACCTCGCCGTCGAGGATGAAGACGAGGACGAGGAAGTCGCCGCTTCCTCCGAGCGGCGCTCGGAAGAAGGCGGTGAGCGCTCCGGTCGCCGCCGCCGTCGCCGCCGTCGCGGTGGTGACCGCGAGGATCGCCAGCAGCAGGGCCAGCAGCAGCCGCGCGTTGCAGCCGAATCCGATGACGAGGATGGCGACGAACCAGCCGAGAGCGAAGCTCCGGTCCAGGCCGGCGAGCGCGACGAGAATGGCGAGCCGCGCCGCCGCCGCCGTCGTGGCCGCCGCGGTGGCCGCCGCAACCGTCGCGACGAGAATGGTGCCATGCCGGCGGGCGAGATCGAGGCGGTTGAACCCGCCGTGGCCGAAGCCGGCACGCCCCTGACGCCGGAAGCGGCCGAAGTGGTTGCCGCCACCGTGCTGGCCCAGGATGCAATCGCTGCCGACGTCGGCGTCACCGCCGAGGTGACGGCAGAGCCCGAAGCCCCGGCCGAGAAGCCCAAGGCCCGCGGCCGTCGCCGCAAGGCCGAGCCCGCTCCCGAAACTGCCGCCGA
>Ga0207415_1000321_pt1 | contig 37789 bp, 41 predicted proteins | sample Passage237A_FD_187369 | JGI IMG/M metagenome (GOLD analysis project Ga0207415, IMG submission 187369) | Cellulose adapted compost microbial communities from Newby Island Compost Facility, Milpitas, CA, USA - Passage2 37A (SPAdes) (version 3) ... | reverse complement strand
CGCGGCGACCGCAGATGGAGCGGCGCCGATGGCATTGGCGAAGTTTTCAGCGACGAGGTTCACCGATGCGGCAGTCGCATCGAGGATCGGCGCCGGATAGAAGCCGAAGAGGATGGTGAGGACGATCAGCGGCACCAGCACCGCGATCTCGCGTGCGTCGAGATCGAGGATGCCCTTGAGCGACTCCTTGGTCAGCGCGCCGAAGATCACGCGGCGATAGAGCCAGAGCGCATAGGCGGCCGAGAGGATGACGCCGAAGGCCGCGAAGAACGCCACCCAGGTGTTGACCTGGAAGGTGCCGAACATGGTGAGGAACTCGCCGATGAACCCGGACGTGCCCGGCAGGCCGATATTGGCCATGGTGAACACCATGAAGGCGAAGGCGTAGCGCGGCATGCGCTCGACGAGGCCGCCATAGGCCGAAATCTCGCGGGTGTGCATCCGGTCGTAGACTACGCCGACGCAGAGGAAGAGCGCGGCCGAAACGATGCCGTGCGAGATCATCTGGAAGATGGCGCCGTGGAGGCCGTAGATGTTGCCCGAGAAGATGCCCATGGTGACGAAGCCCATATGGGCAACGGACGAATAGGCGATCAGCTTCTTGATGTCGGTCTGCACCAGCGCGACCAGCGAGGTGATGATGATCGCCGCGATCGACAGCACGAACACGAAGTTCGCGAACTGGTGCGAGGCATCGGGGAACATCGCGATCGAGAAGCGGATGAAGCCGTAGCCGCCGAGCTTCAGCAGGATGGCCGCCAGGATCACCGAGCCGCCGGTCGGTGCCTCGACGTGCGCTTCGGGCAGCCAGCGATGGAAAGGCCACATCGGCATCTTGACCGCGAAGGAGGCGAAGAAGCCGATCCACAGCCACGTCTGCACTTCAGGGGAGAACGAGTGGGTGAGCAGCTTGGCGATGTCCAGCGTCCCGGCATCCCAGAACATGAACATGATCGCCAGCAGCATCAGCACCGTGCCGGTGAAGCTGTAGAAGAAGAACTTGTACGTCGCCTGGATGCGCCGTGCCCCGCCCCAGATGCCGATGATGAGGAACATCGGGATCAGCGTGCCCTCGAAGAACACGTAGAAGATGGCGAGGTCGAGCGTCGCGAAGGCGCCGATCATGAAGGTTTCGAGAATGAGGAATACGATGAGGTATTCCTTCACCCGCCTGGTGATCGAGCCCCAGCTGGTGAGGATCACGGCCGGCATGAGCACGGCAGTGAGCGGGATGAACAGCACCGAGATGCCGTCGACGCCCATGCGATAGCCGATCGAGTCACCGATCCAGTCGTAGTTCTCGACGAACTGGAAGGCGGTATTGGCGGGGTCGAACAGGTACCAGAGCCAGAGGCTCAGCGCCGCGGTGACGACGGTGAAGCCGAGCGCGATCCAGCGCGCCAGATTCTCGGCCGCCTCGTCCCGGCCGCCCACGAAGAGCAGCACGAGGGCGCCGAGCGTCGGCAGGAAGGTGATGACCGTCAGAAGGTGGTCACTGAGGAACATCAGAACAGACCCCCTGCGGTGAGCGCCCAGGTGAGAAGGGCCGCGATACCGATGAGCATGGCGAAGGCGTAGTGATAGAGGTAGCCGGACTGGAGCTTCACCACGCGGCTGGTGACGTCGCGCACGCGGTCGCCAAGACCCTCGGTGAGGGTCCGGTCGACCAGCCAGTCGTCAAAGCCCTTCCACAGCGCGTTGCCGAGCCACAGGGCCGGGCGGACGAAGATGCGGTCGTAGAGCTCGTCGAAGTACCACTTGTTGAGCAGAAACTGGTAGAGGCCCGCGTTCTGCTCGGCGAGGCGCTTGGGTGCCCTGGTGTCGACCATGTACATGTACCATGCGACGGCGAAGCCGATGAGCATGGCGATGGTGGCCGACCACTTCACCCACAGCGGAACGTGGTGGGCGGCGTCGAGGACGCTCTCGCTGACGACCACCGCACCGGCGAAGAAGTGCTCGATATGCTCGGCATGGCCGAAGAACTGGTCGTTGAAGACGACGCCCGCCAGCACCGCGCCGACCGCCAGCACGAAGAGCGGCACCAGCATGACCGGCGGGCTCTCGTGGGCGTTGTCGTGGGCCGAACCGTGGGCATGGCCATGATCCTCATGGGCCTGGTCGCCGTGACCATGGGCCGGACCCGGACGCGGCTGGCCGTGGAAGGTCAGGTGGATAAGGCGCCACGAATAGAAGCTGGTGAACATGGCGGCGATGACCAGCGCCCAGAAGGCGATGTAGCCGGTGGACGCACCCGCCGCATAGGCGACCTCGATGATTCCGTCCTTCGAGAAGAAGCCGGCGAACCCCAGCGGCGTACCCGGAATGCCGACACCGGTTAGGGCAAGCGTTCCGATGATCATCATCCAGTAGGTGACCGGGATTTTGGTCCTGAGGCCACCCATGTTCCGCATGTCCTGCTCGTGGTGCATCGCATGGATGACCGAGCCGGCGCCAAGGAACAGCAGGGCCTTGAAGAAGGCGTGGGTGAACAGGTGGAAGATGCCCACCGAGTAGACCCCTGCCCCGAGGGCCACGAACATGTAGCCGAGTTGCGAGCAGGTCGAGTAGGCGATGACGCGCTTGATGTCGTTCTGCACCAGGCCGACCGTCGCCGCGAAGAAGGCGGTGATCGCGCCGATCAGCATGACCACCGTCATCGCCGTGGGCGACAGGTCGAACAGCGGCGAGAGACGCGCAACCATGAACACGCCGGCCGTTACCATAGTGGCGGCATGGATGAGGGCGGAGACCGGGGTCGGGCCCTCCATGGCGTCGGGCAGCCAGGTATGGAGCAGGAACTGCGCCGACTTGCCCATGGCGCCCATAAAGAGCAGCAGGCAGACCACCGTCATGGCGTCGATGTTCCACGAAAGGAACTGCATCGTCGGCAGGTTGCCCTTGAGGCCCTCGGCGGCATGGAAGGCGCCGTCGAAATCGAGATGCCCGCCGAGCACGACGAAGGCGGCGAACAGGCCGAGCAGGAAGCCGAAGTCACCAACGCGATTGACCACGAAGGCCTTCATCGCCGCGGCGTTGGCCGAAGGGCGCGTGTACCAGAAGCCGATGAGCAGGTAGGAGGCGAGGCCCACGCCTTCCCAGCCGAAGAACATCTGCAGGAAGTTGTCGGCCGTCACCAGCATCAGCATGGCGAAGGTGAACAGCGACAGGTAGGCGAAGAAGCGCGAGCGGTGCGGATCGTCGGCCATGTAGCCGATCGAATAGAGGTGCACGAGGCTCGACACGGTGGTGACGACGACCAGCATCACGGCCGTGAGCGTATCGACGCGCAGCACCCAGTCGAGCTGGAGCGAACCGGAATGAATCCAGCTCAGCACCACGACCTTGGTCGCTTCTGCATGGCCTCCGGCCTCGCCCGCGGCTTCCGGCGCCAGCCAGTAGCCGGCGAAGACGATCCAGCTCAGCACCGCCGCTGCGATGAGCAGGCCGGTGGTAATGTACTCGCTGGTGCGATGCCCGATGATGCGGCCCAGAAGGCCTGCGATCAGGGCGCCGACGAGCGGGAAGAATACGATGGCCTGGATCACCGGGTCAGCCCTTCAGCGAGTTGACGTCTTCCACGGCGATGGTGCCGCGGTTGCGATAGAAGATGACGAGGATGGCGAGGCCGATGGCGGCCTCGGCGGCAGCGACAGTCAGGATCATGAGGGCGAAGACCTGCCCGGCGAGGTCGCCGAGCTGCGCGGAAAACGCCACGAGGTTGATGTTGCAGGCGAGCAGGATGAGCTCGATCGACATCAGGATGATGATGAGGTTCTTGCGGTTCAGGAAGATCCCGAACACCCCGATGGTGAATAGGATCGCGGCAACCGCAAGGAAGTGGCCGAGGCCGATGCCCGTTTCTGCTAGCATTTAGAGCCCCTGCCCCGACTTGACCTTGACCAGCTCCGTCGCCTCGGCGCGGGTGCGGCCGGTCTGCTTGAACACATCCTGGCGCTTGACGTGCGACTTGTGGCGCAGGGTCAGCACGATGGCGCCCATCATGGCGACGAGCAGCACCGCACCGGCGCCCTGGAACAGGAACACGTAGCGCGTGTAGATCAGCTTCCCGAGCTCGAGCGTGTTGTTGTAGTCCGGCCCGGCATTCATCGGCATGAGGGCGGCGGACGCCGTTTCGGGCGTAAGCACGAAGGAGCCGGCGACGAGCAGCAGCTCGAGCAGAATGATGACGCCCACCACGATGCCGATGGGCGCATATTGCAGCAGGCCTGACTTCAGCTCGGCGAAATCGACGTCGAGCATCATGGTGACGAACAGGAACAGTACCGCCACCGCGCCGACATAGACGACGATGAGGATGAGCGCGAGGAACTCGGCCCCCGCCAGCATGAACAGCCCGGAGGCGTTCACGAAGGTGAGGATGAGAAAGAGCACCGAGTGGACCGGATTGCGCGAGGCAATCACCATCAACGCCGAGGCCACGGCGATGATCGAGAAGACGTAGAAGAAGAAGAGCGGCAGCGTCATCTCAGGTCCTCACCGGTAAGGCGCGTCGGCGGCGATATTGGCCGCTATCTCGCGCTCCCAGCGGTCGCCGTTGGCGAGCAGTTTCTCCTTGGAGAAGTAGAGCTCTTCACGGGTTTCGGTGGCAAATTCGAAGTTGGGCCCTTCGACGATGGCGTCCACCGGGCAGGCTTCCTGGCAGAAGCCGCAGTAGATGCACTTCACCATGTCGATGTCGTAGCGCACGGTGCGGCGGGTGCCGTCGTTCTGGCGCGGTCCGGCCTCGATGGTGATGGCCTGGGCCGGGCAGACGGCTTCGCACAGCTTGCAGGCAATGCAGCGCTCTTCGCCATTGGGGTAGCGGCGCAGGGCGTGCTCACCGCGGAAGCGCGGTGAGTAAGGCACCTTTTCGAAGGGGTAGTTGATCGTCTTCTTGGGCGAGAAGAAGTACTTCATCGCCAACCCGAAGGCGCCGACGAACTCACGCAGAAGGAGGCCGTTGAGGAACTGGGTAAAGCGCATCAGGCGGCACCCCCATGCCAGCCCCAGCCGGTGAGCTGGAGGACGAAAGCGACGACGACGACCATGATCAGCGAGATCGGCAGGAAGACCTTCCAGCCGATGCGCATCAGCTGGTCGTAGCGGTAGCGCGGCACGATGGCCTTGGCCATGGCGAACATGAAGAACACGAGGCAGAGCTTCAGCACGAACCAGATCGGGCCGGGGATCCAGGTGAAAGGCGGCAGGTCGATCGGCGAACTCCAGCCACCAAGGAAGAGGATGGTGGTCATGGCGCACATCAGCTGGATGGAGATGTACTCGCCCAGCATGAACAGCAGGTAAGCCGTCGATGAGTATTCGACCATGAAACCGGCCACGAGCTCGGACTCGCCTTCAGGCAGGTCGAAGGGCGGTCGGTTCGTCTCGGCAAGGGCCGAGATGTAGAAGATCACGAACATCGGGAAGAGCGGCAGCCAGTACCAGTTGAGGAAACTGAGCCACGGTACGCCGAGCATGTGGGCAATGCCTCCCTGCTGCTGGGCGAAGACGATGTCGGTGAGGTTCAGCGAACCGACGCAGAGCAGGACGGTGATGATGACGAGGCCGATCGAGACCTCGTAGGACACCATCTGGGCGGCGGAGCGGAGGGCGCCGAGGAAGGCGTATTTCGAGTTGGACGCCCAGCCGGCCATGATGATGCCGTAGACGCCCAGCGACGAGATGGCGAAGATGTAGAGGATGCCGACATTGATGTTGGCGAGGGCCCAGCCGGCATCGATGGGGATCACCACCCAGGCGCTCAGCGCCAGGATTGAGGTCACCAGCGGCGCGATAAGGAAAACCGGCTTGTCCGCGCTCGCCGGGATGATCGGCTCCTTGAACACGAACTTAAGCAGGTCGGCAAAGGATTGCAGCAGGCCGAAGGGGCCGACGACGTTGGGGCCGCGACGGACCTGCACCGCGGCCCAGACCTTGCGGTCGGCGAGCAGGATGTAGGCGGTGAAGATCAGCAGCGCGACAAGGAACAGCAGCCCCTTGTAGATGAAGCCAACCTGCTCGCCCCAACCGAAGATCGGGATGCCGAGCAGATAATCCAGCGCGGAGACGACGAAATCCATGTCGGGTCCTTACTCTGCCGCCTGCCGAAGACCGGCCTGCAACGCTGCGCATTCACCCATCGTCGCCGAAGCGCGGGCGATGGGGTTGGTGAGGTAGAAATCGCTGACCGGCGAGGTAAAGGTCGCCGACTTGGTTTTGATGGCGGCGCGGGCGAGCTTCTTCACGTCGTCGACCGAACCCGCCTCGATCTGGTCGAGCCGCGCGAGGTGCGGGAACTCGGCGTAGATTGCCTTGCGGAGCTGAGCCAGCGAGTTGAAGGGCAGCGGCTGGCCGAGAACGGCAGAAAGGGCACGGAAAATGGCCCAATCTTCTTTCGCCTCGCCCGGCGGGAACACAGCGCGCGTCGCGAGCTGCACCCGGCCCTCGGTGTTGACGTAGGTGCCAGACTTCTCGGTGTAGGCAGCGCCCGGCAGGATGACGTCGGCGCGATGGGCGCCGGCATCGCCGTGGGTGCCAACGTAGACGACGAAGGCCTTGCCCATGGCCGACATGTCGTACTCGTCGGCACCGAGCAGGAAGAGGACGTCGAGATTGCCTTCGCCCGCCGCCTTGATCTGATCGGCCGAGCAGACGCCGCCATTGTGCGGCACGAAGCCGATATCGAGGCCACCGACGCGTCCGGCTGCGTTGTGCACCATCGCGAAACCGTTCCAGCCCGGCTCGACATTGGGGCCGGTGGCGAGCTTGGCGGCGAGCGCGATGGTGTCGCGGCCGATCTGCTTGTTCCACGCGGCGCCGTGCGAGACGGCGCCTTCGCCAACGATGACCAGCGGCTTCCTGGCGTTTGCCCAGGTCTCGGCGAAGGGGCCCTTGCCAGCGGCCAGTTCGGCCAGCGTCTCGAAGCCCGCGCCGAGCAGCGCGTAATCGTAGGTCAGGGCGTCCTGCGAGCCGTTGATGACGGCGATGGGCGTGCCATTGTTGCGCCAGGCCTTGCGGATGCGGGCATTGAGCACCGCCGCTTCCTTGCGCGGATTGGAGCCGATGATGAGGATGGCGTCAGCCTCCTCGATGCCCGCGATGGTGGGGTTGAAGATGTAGGCGGCGCGCGGCATTCCAGGGTCGATCCCCGACATGGGCGGACGGCAATCGGTCATGCCCGAGCCAAGATTGGTCATGAGCGCCTTGAGCGCATACATGTCCTCGACCGAGGCGAGATCGCCGGCAATGGCCCCTACCCTGTTGCCGCCGCCCGAGGCCTTGATGGCCCTGGCGATGGCGGCGAAAGCCTCCTCCCACGACGCGGGACGCAGCTTGCCGTTGTGGCGGACATAGGGCCGATCGAGGCGCTGCGACTTGAGCCCGTCCCAGATGAAACGGGTCTTGTCGGAGATCCACTCCTCGTTGATGGCGTCGTTGACGCGCGGCAGGATGCGCATGACCTCGCGGCCACGGCTGTCGACGCGGATGTTCGAGCCGACGGCGTCCATGACGTCGATGGTTTCGGTCTTGGTCAGCTCCCACGGACGGGCGTGGAAGGCGTAAGGCTTGGAGGTCAGCGCACCGACCGGGCAAAGGTCGATGACATTGCCCGACAGCTCGCTCTCGAGCGCCTGCTCCAGATAGGTGGTGATCTCGGCATCCTCGCCGCGGCCGGTGAGGCCCATCTGCGCGACGCCGGCAACCTCGGTGGTGAAGCGGACGCAGCGCGTGCAGTGGATGCAGCGGTTCATCGAGGTCTTCACCAGCGGGCCGAGATGCTTGTCCTCGACGGCGCGCTTGTTCTCGGCGTAGCGGTTCTTGTCCACGCCATAAGCCATGGCCTGGTCCTGCAGATCGCATTCGCCGCCCTGGTCGCAGATCGGGCAATCGAGCGGGTGGTTGATGAGCAGGAACTCCATCACCCCTTCGCGGGCCTTCTTGACCATCGGGGTGTTAGTGAAGATTTCGGGCGGCTCGCCATTCGGGCCGGGACGCAGGTCCTTGACGCCCATGGCGCAGCTGGCCTGCGGCTTCGGCGGCCCGCCCTTCACCTCGATGAGGCACATGCGGCAGTTGCCCGCCACGCTGAGGCGCTCGTGGTAGCAGAAACGCGGGATTTCGGCGCCGGCGGCTTCAGCGGCCTGCATCAGCGTGAAGTAGTCCGGAACCTCGATAAGCTGGCCGTCGACTTTGATGCTTGCCATGGTTCTTACTCAGCCGCGATCGAGGGGACGGCGCCATCGGTGGTCGACGACCACGTGTACTGGTCGATGCGAGCCTCGATGACGTCGCGGAAGTTGCGGATCAGGCCCTGGATCGGCCATGCGGCCGCGTCGCCCAGGGCGCAGATGGTGTGGCCTTCGATCTGCTTGGTCACTTCGAACAGCATGTCGATCTCGCGCTTGAGGGCGCGGCCTTCGACCATGCGTTCCATGACGCGCATCATCCAGCCGGTGCCTTCGCGGCACGGGGTGCACTGCCCGCAGCTCTCGTGCTTGAAGAAGGCGGCGATGCGCCAGATCGCCCTTATGATGTCGGTGGACTTGTCCATGACGATCATGCCGCCGGTGCCGAAGGAGGACTTCTTCTCCCTTAGCCCGTCGAAATCCATGATGGCATGGCGCATGTCCTCGCCGCGGACTACCGGGCACGAAGCACCGCCGGGGATGACGGCGAGCAGGTTGTCCCAGCCGCCGCGAATGCCACCGCAGTGCTTCTCGATGATCTCCTCGAAGGTGCAGCCCAGCGCTTCCTCGAACACCGCAGGCTTGTTCACGTGGCCAGAGGCCATGAACAGCTTGGTGCCAGTGTTGTTGGGACGGCCAATAGAGGCGAACCAGGCGCCGCCGCGGCGCAGGATTTCCGGCACGACGGCGATCGACTCGACGTTGTTGACGGTGGTCGGGTTACCGTAGACCCCCATGGCAGCCGGGAATGGCGGCTTGAGGCGCGGCTGCCCCTTCTTGCCCTCCAGGCTCTCCATAAGGGCGGTCTCTTCGCCGCAGATATAGGCACCGGCGCCGTGGTGGACGACGATGTCGAAGTCCCAGCCATGGACGTTGTCCTTGCCGATGAGGCGGGCGTCATAGGCCTGCTGCACGGCGGCCTCGAAGCGCTGGCGCTCGCGAATGAACTCGCCACGGATGTAGACATAGGCGATGTGGGCGCCCATGGCGCGGCCGGCGAGCAGGCAGCCCTCAACCAGATGGTGCGGGTCGTGGCGCAGAATCTCGCGGTCCTTGCAGGTACCGGGCTCGGATTCGTCGGCATTGACGAGAAGCTGGCTCGGGCGGCCGTCACCGGCGCCGTCCTTGGGCATGAAGGTCCACTTGAGCGCGGTGGGGAAACCGGCCCCACCGCGGCCACGCAGCCCCGAACCCTTCACCTCGTTGACGATCCAGTCGCGACCGTTGTCGATGAACTTCTTGGTGTCCACCCAGGCGCCGCGCGCCCGAGCACCTTCCAGAGTCCAGTCGTGCTGGCCGTAGAGATTGGTGAAGATGCGGTCTTTATCTGCGAGCATCAGCGGGGATCCTTGCCGAAGCGCTTGACGTATTCGGCGACGCCGCCGGTAGCGAGAGCGTCGGCCTGTTCCAGCCACTTGTCACGCAGCACGCGGCCCTTGAAGCCGAGTTCGCCCTCGATGGCAGCGATCTGCTCCGGCGTCAGCTTGGCCACCTGAGCCCAGGTGGTGATGCCGAGGGCGTTCATGTTGCGCTCGAGCACGGGACCGACGCCCGCAATGAGCTTGAGGTCATCGGCAGGAACGCCAGCGGGCGCATCGAAGAGCTTCTTCAGCACCTTCTTGCCACCGGTCGCGGTACCGCCATCGACCTTGCCGGCCGCCGACTCGGCACCGGTCGCATCCTCGCGCATGGCCTTGTTGGGCTCGCCATCGGCCTTGCGCTCGGCATCGGCCTTGAGACGCTCGCCCTCGGCAGCAGCGGTGGAAACCTTTGGCGCGCCCGGCGGTCCCTTGATGGCCGGCGCGGCCTCGTCGGGCACGTCGCCCTTGGCACGACCGGCATTGGTGGGCTTCTCCTCGCTCGGCGCCGTGGCAGCGGCCGGCGGCGCCGTCGCGGGCACAGGAGCGGCGGGAGCCGGCGCAGGCTCGGGCGGCGGCGGGAACGGGGTGTAGGTGCGCTCGGCCGTTGGCGGCTCGAGCAGCGTGGTCTGCCCGCCCTCCGCGGCGCCGTTCAGGCGATTTACCCCCTGGGGGCCGGGCTTGACTTCATGGCCCTTGCCGGCAGCGAACTTGTCGAGCAGCGCCTCGAACGTCTCGACGGTCAGGTCCTCATAGGCGTCCGGACCGATCATGACGACGGGAGCGTTGACGCAGGCGCCGACGCATTCGACCTCTTCCCAGCTCAGCGTGCCGTCGGCATTGAGCTCGTGCGGGTTGTGGTTGATGCGGCGCTCGCAGACGCGGCGGATATCCTCGGCGCCGCGCAGCATGCACGGCGTAGTGCCGCAGACCTGCACATGCGCCAGCGTGCCGACAGGCTTGAGCTGGAACTGGGTGTAGAAGGTCGCGACTTCGAGCACGCGGATATAGGGCATGCCGAGCAGCTTGGCGACGTACTCGATGGCGGCGCGGCTGACCCAGCCCTCCTGTTCCTGGGCGCGGAACAGCACCGGAATAACGGCGGATTGCTGCCGGCCCGGCGGATACTCGGCCATCTTCTTTTCGGCCCAGGCCTGATTCTCCGGCGTGAAGGCGAAGCTGGCGGGCTGAACTTCCTCAGAGGCTAGACGGCGGACAGACATTACCGATCGACCTCACCGAAGACGATATCCAGGGACCCGAGGATGGCGGCGACGTCGGCCAGCATGTGCCCCCTGCAGAGAACATCCATGGCCTGCAGGTGCGCAAAGCCAGGAGCGCGGATGTGGCAGCGGTAGGGCTTGTTGGTGCCGTCGCTGACCAGGTAGACGCCGAACTCGCCCTTGGGAGCCTCGACGGCGGCATAGACTTCGCCGGCCGGGACCTTGAAGCCCTCGGTATAGAGCTTGAAGTGATGGATGAGCGCTTCCATCGACTGCTTCATCTCGGCACGCTTGGGCGGCACCACCTTGCCGTCGACGGACGATACGGGCCCCTGCCCTTCGGGCGAGTTCAGCTTCTCGATGCACTGTTTCATGATGCGGATCGACTGGCGCATCTCGTCCATGCGGACGAGGTAGCGATCATAGCAGTCACCGTTCTTGCCGATGGGAATGTCGAACTCGAGCTGGTCGTAGCACTCGTAGGGCTGCGCCTTGCGCAGATCCCATGCTGCGCCGGAACCGCGTACCATGACGCCCGAGAAGCCCCACTTCCACGCATCCTCGAGCTTCACCACGCCGATATCGACGTTGCGCTGCATGTAGATGCGATTGCCGGTGAGCAGCGTCTCGAGATCATCGAGCACCTTCAGGAACGGGTCGCAGAACGCGCCGATATCGTCGATGAGGTCCTGCGGCAGGTCCTGATGGACGCCACCGGGCCGGAAATAGGCCGCATGCATGCGGCTGCCCGAGGCGCGCTCATAGAAGATCATGAGCTTTTCGCGCTCGTCGAAGCCCCAGAGCGGCGGGGTGAGCGCGCCCACGTCCATGGCCTGCGTGGTGCAGTTGAGGATATGGGAAAGCAGCCGGCTGATCTCGGCGTACAATACGCGGATCAACTGGCCGCGAATCGGCACCTCAAGTCCGAGCAGCCGCTCGACGGCGAGGCAGAAGGCATGCTCCTGGCTCATCGGGGCCACGTAATCCAGCCGGTCGAAGTACGGCACCGACTGCAGATAGGTCTTCTGCTCGATGAGCTTTTCGGTGCCGCGGTGCAGCAGGCCGATATGGGGGTCGACGCGCTCGACGACCTCGCCGTCGAGCTCGAGGATCAGGCGCAGCACACCGTGCGCCGACGGGTGGATCGGGCCGAAATTGAGGGTAAAGTTTCTTACGTCAACTTCAGCGGACATCAGTTCTTCGCCTTCTCATCACCGGGCAGCACATAGTCCGTGCCTTCCCAGGGTGACAGGTAATCGAATTGCCGGAACTCCTGTGCCAGCTTGACTGGCTCGTAGACGACCCGCTTGCGCTCCTCGTCGTAGCGAACCTCGACATAGCCGGTGGTGGGGAAGTCCTTGCGCAGCGGATAGCCGTCGAAACCGTAGTCGGTCAGGATGCGGCGAAGGTCCGGGTGGCCGGTGAACAGCACGCCGAACAGGTCGTAGGTCTCGCGCTCGAACCAGTCGGCGCCGGGGAAGATGCCGGTGATGGACGGGACCGGGGTGGAGTCATCGGTCGAGAGCTTCAGCCGGATGCGCAGGTTCTGATGCGGGCTCAGCAGATGGTAGATGACCTCGAAGCGCTCCTCGCGCTCCGGATAGTCGGCCCCACAGACGTCCGAGATGGCGATGAATGCCTCATGGTCGCGCAGGAACGTCACCACATCGACAATGGCATCGCGCGCCACCGTCAGCGTCAGCTCGCCATAGGCAAGCCTGGTGTTGAGCACCTTGTCGCCCAGGGCGTTGCTGGCACGCTCGGCCAGGGCCGCAAGCGGCGAGGCGGTCTGAACCTCAGTCATTGCCGGTCCTAACGTTCTATGGTGCCGGTTCGGCGGATTTTCTGTTGCAGCAGGAGGATGCCGTAGAGCAGCGCCTCAGCCGTGGGCGGGCAGCCCGGCACGTAGATGTCGACCGGCATGACGCGGTCGCAGCCACGCACCACGGAGTAGGAATAGTGGTAGTAGCCGCCGCCATTGGCGCAGCTGCCCATGGAAATGACGTAGCGCGGCTCCGGCATCTGGTCATAGACCTTGCGCAAGGCGGGAGCCATCTTGTTCGTCAGCGTGCCGGCGACGATCAGCACGTCCGCCTGGCGCGGCGAAGCGCGCGGCGCGGTGCCGAAGCGTTCGATGTCGTAGCGCGGCATCGACATCTGGATCATCTCGACGGCGCAGCAGGCGAGGCCGGTCTGCATCCACATCAGAGAGCCGGTACGAGCCCAGGTGATCAGCTGCGAAGCGGTGGTGGCGAGGAAGCCCTTGTCACCCAGCTCGGCATTGACCTCGAGCATGAACGGGTCGTTGGCGCCCACCGGCTTGCCCGTCGCAGGATCGATGATGCCCTTGGGCTGCGGCGCCACCAGCGTGCCTTCGGTCAATCCCATTCGAGGGCGCCTTTCTTCCATTCGTAGATGAAGCCGACGGTCAGCACCGCCAGGAAGATCATCACCGAGATGAAACCGAACCAGCCGACCTCGTTGAACGCCACCGCCCACGGGAAGAGCAGCGCGACTTCGAGGTCGAAGATGATGAACAGGATGGACACGAGGTAGAAGCGAACGTCGAACTTCATGCGCGCGTCATCGAAGGCATCGAAGCCGGCTTCGAATGCGGAAACTTTTTCCGGATCAGGCTTCTTGTACGCGACGATGAAGGGGGCAACCATCAGTGCCAGGCCGATCAAGGCAGCCAGGCCGACGAAGATGACGATCGGCAGGTAGTTGCTGAGCAACTCATACATGGTTTTGCCTACGGGTCTTGCCCGGCGCCGGGGGCACCGGATCGGTGCGGCCAAAGGGGCGATTGTGGGCCCCGAAAGCGACACCTGCGACAGAGTGTCCCGGGCTTATCCCACGGCACCTGGGGTTTCAAGCAAAACAAAACCTGACTTCCCTGATCAAGTTAATGTCATGACGCAATGCGCGGGGGCCTTTCAGTAGAGCTAACCCTTGGCCGGCAAGGGTGAAGACGATCGATGCTACGCTAGAAGTGGAAACGGGCGCCGAAGGTCACCTGGTCCTTGGGATTGCCGCCGGTTTGGTCAAAGCCGCGCAGATACTGGGCGTTGAGCGACAGGTCGTCGTTGACCGCGTACTCCACGCCACCACCGGCAAGGATGTCGCTCTCGCCGCCGGCGAGGTCCCAACCGTAGCCGGCCGCCGCGTAGAGCAGCACGTCATCGTTCAGGACGAGGCCGGTGCGGCCGACCACTTCGCCATAGGCGGTATCCACGGCATCGCCGGCGAGCCCCTGCAGACTCACCTCGGCCCCGACAAGGACGAAATCGATCTGGGCGTTGACGCCGACGGTGAGGCCCAGCCCCGCCTGGGTGCCATTGCTGTCGCTGTGTTGTGCCACGCCGTAGATGCCAGCGTAAAAACCGCTCCAATCGGTGGCGGCGTCCGTCAGCGGGACCGAGCGGCCGGTCGAATCGATTGGCACCATGATTGGATCGGCGGCCAGCGCCGCGACCGGCAGCGCCGAGAGGACGAAAGCTGTCGCGAGACTCTTCAGCATGTCGGTGCTCCCAGAAGCCCGTGCCGGTAACGCGGCAGCACGGGCAATCGTTGCAGATTCCGCAATCACAGATCGGGATCGGACGCCCGGCGATCAAGTCCACGATGGTGGATTCGGCGGCCGCCGGGCCTGTCTGCCGATACTGCGCAACATGGAAGTCACACCTGGGCGCAAAGTTAGCAAATGGCGGTCTTTCGAGCCCGGACTGCTTCATTCGGGTCTCGACTGATTCAGCGGCGGCATGATTTACTGCCGAAGAGGACGTAAATGGCCGCGACCAAAGCGCAATTGGCGGTATGGGGGCTGATCTCCGGACTCTCGGTCTGGGGTTACGCGATGTTGTCGCGGGTGAAGCTGCCCGAGGAAGTCGCCACCACGCTGCCCCCTGCCCTCGTTGCCGTCGCAACGCCACAGGCGCTCGAACCCGACAGGACTGCCACTCCCACAGCAAAGGCCCTGCCGGCAATGGTGCCTGTCTTCCCGTTCCCCGACGACCTGATTCCTGCCGTGGCGGAAGCCTCCGAGGTGGCCCAACCGGTGGTGGTGGGGGCATTCGCAGCCATTCCCAGCGACGCCGTTCCGGTGATCTCGGCAATCGACGGCGAACCGGCGGGGTTGGTCGCTGCAGCCGAACCTGCCTCCGCCCCCGCGGCGGAGCCCGAGGCGGTGGCGGTAGCCTCCGTGGCGACCGAAGAGCCGCCAATTCCACGGCCGTCGCGGCCGCTCGTGGCGCAGCCGGTAAAGGCGGTGCCGCTCGCGGAAGTGAAGACGCTCTACGTGGCGGCCGATGCGCTCAACGTGCGGGCGATTCCCTCGACCAATGGCCCGGTGCTTCAGAAGCTGCCGCAGGGATTCGCCGTGGCAGCGCGCGAGCAGGCCGACGAGTGGATCGGATTCGTGATGCGGAATGGCCAGACCGGCTGGATGCGCACAGAGTATCTGTCGCAGACCATGCCACCGGCATCACCGCCGTCGTCAGCCGCCCCCCCATCGGGCAACGAACCGCTGAACCTGATGATGTAACAGCAGCGCGCCTGCGCGATGGGCTGGCGCCAACCGCATTCTTCAGAAATGTAAGGAAGAAGGGTGGCGCGAGAGACGGGGCTCGAACCCGCGACCTCCGGCGTGACAGGCCGGCGCTCTAACCAACTGAGCTACTCCCGCAGCAGCTGCGAACCAGTCATTCGCTGCAACGTGGCGTCCGTTTAGAGGCGCCTCCGAAAGGTGTCAAGCGACAAAATAAGGGTTGTTCCATGCCTTGTGAGAAACTTTGCATGTGACGCACGAGGAGCAGCCCGCGATGGCAGCCAAACTCGCGTAATTGCAGGGGGATTGGAAGAATGGTGGGGCGCGCCTGCGGCGCTTTGGCACCCCGCTATCGCGGGAGCAGGCGGCAGCTCTGCCGATACATGGCGCGAAGCGTGGTGGGCGGTGACGGTCTCGAACCGCCGACCCTCTCGGTGTAAACGAGATGCTCTACCAACTGAGCTAACCGCCCGGGCGCCGATGCGGCGCCTAAGTAGGGTGTTGCGGAGGCGACGTCAACCGCATGCGTCTGCTCTGCCCGTTCGTGTGCTGGAAAAGCTATGGCCCCGGCACTTGTGCACGGGGCCACGCAACTCGTCCGGCTGCCTTCCGCGAAGGCGGGACGGCGATCTTAGTTGATCGCGTCCTTGAGGCCCTTGCCGGGCTTGAACTTGGCCTGGTTGGAGGCCGGAATCTTGATCTCGGCGCCGGTCGCAGGGTTGCGGCCAACGGAGGCTTTGCGCTTGGAAACGGCGAAGGTGCCGAAACCGACGAGGCGCACTTCCTCACCCTTCTTCAGCGACGCGGTGATCGCATCGAACACGGCGTCGACAGCGTCACCGGCCTGAGCCTTGGTGAGACCTGCCTTTTCGGCGACCATGCCGATCAGATCGTTCTTGTTAGACATTGTGTTTCCTCACTGTGGGATTGCCCGCCCTCGCTGGCGAACCGAAACGGCGTGAACCTTCTTCGATTCTACGGCGAACGCAAGGAAATCCGGGCTTTTCCGCCCATGCGCCCCCGCATTCCTGTTAATGAACCGTCAATTTGGGCTCAACTTTGGCGAGCCTGCGGCGACCGTGTGGCAGGAGCGCTCCTTCTGATGCCCAGCAGCAGCGGCAGGGCCAGCAGATACAGGGCGCCACCAACGATCCATACCAGTCCCGGCCAAGTCGGCTTGAGCTGGAAATAGACTACCGAGAAAAAGACCGGCCCAAATACGGAAGCGAGGCTGACGAGGCTGGCCAGGACGCCCTGGAGCTTACCCTGATTGTCCGAATCGACCTGTCGGGTGGTGAAGGACTGCAGCGCCGGCATGCCGATTCCGCCCAGTGCGAAGAGCGGAGCGAGCGCAAACAGGATCCACCCCTGCGTGGCGAATCCCATGATGAGAAGCGCGGTCACCTCGAATCCCATGCCGAGCACCAAGGCCCAACGCTCGCCGAGGCGGGCCGCGGCGGGGCCAGTGAGGAAAGCCTGCGCCCCAGCGTGGAACAGGCCGAATATGCCCAGCGACAAACCGATGGTGAGCCCGTTCCAGTCGAACATGTCCTGCCCGTAAAGGGCCCAGACGGTCCCGTACATGGTGCCGACGAAATTCATGATGACGAAGATCGCGATCAGGGGCAGCAGCGCCTTAAAGGTGAAGGCCCAGCCAAGCGGCCGGAAGGGGTTCAGCGAATCGAAGGAGAACTTCACCCCGCGCTGCCCTGAGCGCGACTCGGGCAGCACGAACAGGGCCAGCGCGAAGTTCAGGCCGTTGAGCAACGCGGCGGCGAGGAACGGCGCGCGCACCCAGATATCTCCCAGGATGCCGCCCAGCACAGGGCCCACGATGAAGCCGATGCCGAACATGGCGTGGAAATAGCCGAATCGCCTCGCGCGCTCGTCCTCGGCCGAGATGTCGGTGATGTAGGCAGTGGCGACAGCCATGTTGGCGCTGGTGATGCCCGCAATGGCGCGACCGACGACCAGCAGCCACAGTTCGGGGGCGAAGGCCATGACCGCGTAGTCGATGGCGGCGCCCGCCAGCGAGACGAGCAACACCGGGCGGCGGCCATAGCGGTCGCTGAGGACGCCGAGAACCGGCGAGAACAGGAACTGCATGGCGGCATAGAGCGCCAGAAGTAGCCCCATCAGCACGGAGACCTCGGTGGTGTGGGCTACGTCCTCGAGCAGGCGTGGCAGAATCGGGAAGATCAACCCGATGCCGATCGCATCCAGGGTGACGGCCGAGAGGATGACGATCAGTGCCTTGTTCAACGGAAGGTCCCTCCACCAAGGCGGCGTTCTTTATTCGTTCGCATGCGCCGCCGCAAGCGCAGACACAGGATCGGTGCAGGCTTGCCGGGCGAGTTGCCCGGGCGACACGGTTCGGCGTCAGCGCCAGCGGCCGTAGCGCCAGGGGAGATACCAGCGCCCGGCCGGCGGCAGGGTGTCGGGGACTGGATCGTAGCCGTGGGTGCCGCCGGGGCGACAGCGGGTAATGCGAGCGAGGCCCATCCAGCCGCCGGGCCAGAAGCCGAAGCGCCAGATGGCGTCGCGGGTGAATTCCGAGCAGCTGGGCGCATGGCGGCAGTTGCGGCCGACGAACATGCTAAGCGAGTAGCGGTAGCCCTGGATGAGCAGCCAGGCGGTCGCCTTGAACGGCAGATCGATGATGTACCAGAAGCGGTCCATCAGGCCCGCGCAGCGTCCAGCTTGTCGAGGGCGTCGCAGACGGCGTCGAAGACCAGCAGGGTGGAGGTGTGGCGGGGGCGGTAGTCGCGCACGGGCTCGAGATACCTGAGGTCGGCCCAGCGCTCGCCGGAGGGCGGCGCGCCGTCGGCCTTGAGCATCGCCGTCATTTCGTCGCGCAGGCGGCGGAACTCCGCGGTGGGCGTGCCGACGACATGGGCGGCTACAATGGCGGCCGAAGTCTGGCCTAGGGCGCAGGCCTGCACCTCGTGGCCGTAACCGGTGATGATGCCGTCTTCGACCTTTACATCCACCTCGATGGTCGAACCGCAGACCCGGCTGACGCGGCGGGCGCTGGCATGGGCATCGGGCAGTCGGCCGGGAATCGGTTGATTCCCTGCGATCTCGAGGATCTTTTCGGAATAGAGATCGCTGAGCTCAACCATCGTCGCGAAACTGTTCCTTGAGAGGTGCCGTGACACAACCATATAGTAGCTGCCACATATGAAGTCAGCGGCGTCCTCGTCACTGACCGATCCGTGAACCGTCAGGCGGCGACTGCTGCCGGAAATTGACCGGGGAAGCCAAATGGACGCCAGCGTCAAGCCGCGCCTGCCAGCCACTGCCGCCGCCACGATAAGACGCCCCAGCCGCGAGGAAGCCGAGGCGGCCGTGCGCACACTCATCGCCTGGGCCGGCGACGACCCTGACCGCGAGGGACTGCTCGATACCCCGCGGCGCGTGACCAAGGCCTATGGCGAGTTCTTCGCCGGCTATCAGCAGGAACCGGCAGAGGTGCTGGCGAAGACCTTCAAGGAGGTCGGCGGCTACGACGACATCGTGCTGGTCAAGGACATCCCTTTCTCCTCGCATTGCGAGCACCACATGGTGCCGTTCTTCGGCAAGGTGCACATCGCCTACCTGCCGCATGACGGCGTAGTTGGGCTTTCCAAGCTGGCGCGGCTGGTCGAGGTCTATGCCCGACGCCTCCAGGTGCAGGAGAACATGACGGCACAAATCATCGACGCGGTGAACGAGCACCTCAATCCGCGCGGCGCGGCTGTGATGGTCGAGGCCGAACATATGTGCATGTCGATGCGCGGCGTGCGGGCGCATGGCGCTCTGACGGTGACGCAACGCTTCACCGGCGTCTTCGCCGAGGAGCGGGACGAACGCGAGCGCTTCTACCAGCTGCTCGGCAAGCGCGGCTGAGGGACCGCCCCGGCAACTCTGCCAGACAGCAACGGCGATCAAATGCGCCGCAACGGACGATGGCATAGGATCGGAGCCTCGTGAGGGAGACGCCGACATGACTGCCATCGCCAAGACCATCTGGCTGATCGAGAGCCACCTCGCCTTGCCGGTGAGCCTCGACGAAATGGCGGCCCATGCCGGAGTCTCTCGCACGTACCTCAGCCGGATCTTTCCGCTCGCCACCGGCTACTCGATCTCCGGCTACACCCGGGCCCGTCGCCTCACCGAGGCGGCGCGGATACTCGCCAACGGTGCGCCCGATATCCTGACGGTGGCGCTCGATGCCGGGTACGGTTCGCACGAGGCATTCACCCGCGCCTTCCGCGATCAGTTCGGGCTGACGCCCGCCGAGCTTCGCAAGCGGCGCTGTCTCGATGACCTGAACCTTGTGGAGCCTCTACCCATGGACAGCAACACCACCGTAGAACTCGCCCCGCCGCGGATCGAGCGGATGCCGGCGCGCAAGTATGCCGGCCTCATCCAGCGGCACGACATGAACGAGATCAACACCATCCCGGCGCAGTGGCAGAGGCTGCAGCCTTATCTAGGCAACGTTCCCGGGGCCGTGCCCGGCCAAGCCTATGGCATTACCACCGCGGGAGACGCCCAGTACTGCACTTACATGTGCGGCGTCGCGCTGGGTCCGTCGGCGGAACTGCCGCCGGAATTCGTCGCGATCGACGTGCCGGCACGGCGCTGGGCCCGGTTCACGCACAAGGGACACATCTCAAGCATCCGCTCCACGATCCGCGCCATCTATGACAGCTGGCTGCCGGAATCCGGCGAGCGGCAGGCGGAGTGCGCGAGCTTCATCGAGTATTACGGGCCGGACTTCAACCCGGTGACTGGGCTGGGTACCGTCGAGATTTGGATCGGCCTCGAGGACTGAGCCGATTGCTGGCGGAAGCAGCGGCCGCGGGGTATATCGCGTCTCCATGAGCGATTTCACCGATGCCACCAGCCTCACCCATGCCGAACTCGAAGAGGGAACGGCGCTCGCGCCGCGCTTCGATGCGCAGGGCCTCATCACAGCCATCGTGCAGGAGGTGGGCAGTCTCCGCGTCCTGATGCTGGCGCACATGAACGCTGAGGCGCTGCGGCTAACGCTCGCTACCGGTGAGGCGCACTACTGGTCGCGCTCGCGCGGCAAGATCTGGAAGAAGGGAGAGAGTTCGGGCGAGATCCAGAAGGTCGCCGAGGTGCGTGTGGACTGCGACCAGGATGCGGTGCTGCTGCTGGTGGAACAGACTGGACGCGGCGCCGCCTGCCACACTGGCCGCAAGAGCTGTTTCTATCGCATCGTCGAGAACGGCGCGCTGCGCGACTCCGGCGAGCCGAGACTGTTCGATCCTGCCGAGGTCTACAAGGCTCAGTAGTGCGGCGGGGGCGGTTCCTTGACCGCAAGGGCCGGGTGGGCCTCCACGTCGCGGAGGGCGGCGCCGAGATTGTGGAGCTCGCGCTTGAGGGCCTCGATCTGCCGGTAATAGTCGGCAAGCGCGGTAGAGAGGTCCTCGATGGTCTGCTCCTGGAAGGCGACCGTGGTTTCGAGCTTTTCGATGCGGGCGGCGAGGTCGGACTCGATGCTCATGTGCTTTGCTCCTTCGGCTGGCGCTCGAATAGCGGGACGAGAAGTAAACCCGCGAGAAAGCCTCCAAGATGCGCCTGCCATGAAATAGTTCCGCCGCTGCCGAAAAGCTCGGGCAAGAGCGGCACGACGGCGTTGCCGACAATCCATACGAGGATGAATACCCCTGCCCTGCTGTCGCGCACCAGCTGGCCGAAACTGGCCAGCCGCCGTCCGAGGATGCGCTGCTCACCGGTTTCAGGGTCGCGGTGAACGATGAGCGGCTGGAAGATGAAGCGGCAGGCAGCGCCGGTGAGGCCGGCAATGCCGCCCGAAGCCCCGATGAGGATGCCGTTGGTGGGGAACAGGGCAAAGAGCGCCGCACCCGCAGCCGACGAGATGAAGAAGAGCAGCAGCATGGGGCGCAGGCCATAGCGGCGCGCCACGGGAGTGCCGAAGGCGGCGAGCCAGACGCTGTTGATGGCCAGATGCATCCAGTCGGCATGGAGCATCGCATAGGTGAAGGGCGTCCACACAAGCGGCAGGTAACCGCCCGGAAGCTCGGCCGGATGGGTGATCCGCAGGCTGGTGAAAGCCGCCCAGAGCAGGAGTTCGAGGTCGCTCCGTTCGTTAAGAACCAAGGTGCGGGCGATATGAACGGCCAGCATCAGGGCAAGGAGGGCCAGGATGCCTCCCGGCAGGTTGATGGCCGGCTCACGCGGACTTTGTTGTTGATTTGATTGGGGTTCCGGCGACTGGCTCATGCTGGCATTCCGTTTCTCGCGCCCTTCTATCCCAATCGGCGGATTTATCCACACGAAGCCGGCCGCGTTAACCCTAACAATTGTTTAAGGGCGATTTTCGAGGGCCGTTTTGCAAGGGTTGGATTCGCGGCGGCGTACTCCCGACGGGGAGTCGGCCCAGGGTTTGGGACAGGACATCAGAATGCAAAAGGCCAGCACCAAGGCGCTCTTCGACTATTGGAACGCCCTGAGAGGTTCGCGCTCGGCTCCTGATCGACGCGACATCGACCCCACCCGGATTCGATCTGCCCTGGCCAATACTTTCATCCTCGAACTCAACGATTCCAACGAGTTCGACTTCCGGCTTGCCGGTTCGCACCTGTGCTCGGCCTACGCACGGGAGCTCAAGGGTCGCTCGTTCAGCCGCCTGTGGCACGAGCGCGACAAGGACGCGATCGACACCCTGATCCGCGCCGTGACCGAAGACCACGCGGTGGCGCTAGTCACCTTCCAGGGCACGACCGCGGTGCAGACGCGACTCACCATCGAGACGATCCTGCTGCCACTGCGCCACAACGGGACCACCTATTCGCGCCTGCTCGGGGCGATGACGGCGATCGACGAGCCCTACTGGTTCGGCGTGCAGCCGGTGATCGAGCAGCGCATTACAGGGCTCAGGCTGATCTGGCCGGACGACGTGTCGGTGGAGGAGATGGCCCGCGACGTAGCGACGGCCGTGCCCTCGTCCGAGTTCTCCGCCTTCGCCTCGGCCAATTCGGCCATCCCTACCCCGCTTTCGGCGACGGTTTATGGCCGCTCGGCCCGCCGCTACGCCCATCTGGCCGTGATCGACGGCGGACGGCGCTGAAAATCGTCCGATAGGCGGCATTGCGCCGCACTCTTATCATTTTCGGTTAACCAAACACCGATAGCCTGTCGCGGTCACTACTTACCGATCAGTGCGGGCACCCCATGCTCACCGACGACACAGCTTCGCCGCGCATAGCAAGGCCGGTACGTGCCCATGCGCAGATGCCGCGCTTCCAGCGGGTGAAGGTGTCGATCCTCGGCCGCTACATGCTGACCGACCGGTCGGAGTATCCCTGCCAGGTACTGGAGATGAGTCCGGGCGATGCCGTGGTGGTGGCGCCAGTGCCCGGCAGCGAAGGCGAACGCGTTGTCGCCTATCTCGACCATCTGGGCCGCGTGGAGGGGACGATCACCGAACTGATCGAGGGCGGCTTCAAGATGGACATGGCCGCAACGCCGCGCAAGCGCGACAAGACGGCGGCGCAGCTCACCTGGCTCGCCAACAAGGATCTGCTCAACCTGCCCGAAGACCGTCGGCATGAGCGCGTGGTGCCCGACAACCGGCACTCGACCGTGGTGCTCGACGACGGGCGCCGCTACAACTGCAAGATCATCGACATATCGCTTTCAGGCGCGGCGATCGAGCTGGCGGTGCGACCGGCCATGGGCACGCCCGTGACGCTGGGCCGCATGCGGGCCAAGGTGGTGCGCCACTTCCCCGAGGGCGTGGCGGTCGAGTTCGCGTCGGCGCAGGAAATGCTGACCGTGGTACAGCAGAACCTGCGGATGGGCTGACGGCCAGCGCCTCGCCCTCCGACTTCTGAAGTTGAGTCCGGGCCTCCGCCCAAATCCTTATCGTTCCTTGATTTTCAGCCTTAACGGGTCCTTTCGGGGATCGATCAAACACGCATAAAAACTAGCTGGCACTTTTTCGACCGGCGCAATTCGCAAACGGCATCGTGGCTTCCGTCAGGGGGCAATTCCGATGTCGAAGCTCAAATCCTTCATTGCGGCCGGTGCGGCGATTGGTGTGGCGATGCTCATGCTCGCGATGCCGGGCCAGGCGGGCGAAGTGGACTTCAGCAATCCGGCCTTCGCTCCGGTGGGCGGGCAGACTTCGGTGCCGATCGGCGCTTCGGTGTTCTGCAAGGCGAACCGGGCCGATTGCGCGGTGAACCGCACCGTAGTGGACGCCATGCCGCTCGACGAGCAGCGCTGGGCCGAGTTGGTCGAGACCAACAACCGGATCAACAGCGCCATCGTGCCCGTTACGGATATTGACTATTACCGCGCCGACGAAGTGTGGGCCTACCCCTCCGAGGGATATGGCGACTGCGAGGACTATGCGCTGGCCAAGCGCAAGGCGCTGATCGCGCTGGGCTGGCACCCTTCCACCCTGCTGATGACGGTGGTGCGCGAGCCCGATGGCGACGGCCACGCGGTGCTGATGGTGCGCACCGACCGCGGCGACCTGGTGCTCGACAACCAGGATGGCCGGATCCTGCTGTGGAACCAGACCCCCTACCAGTATCTCAAGCGCCAGTCGCAGGCGGATGCCAGCCGCTGGATCGAACTGGTCGACAACCGCGCCGGGCTGGTGGTGGCTTCGACGCGCTGAGCGTCAGACGAAGAATGTGAAATAGGTCCCAAGCACGATAAGCCCGGTGATGAAGGCCCAGCCGAAGGCGACGAAGGCCGAAACCAGCGCCATCGAGAGCGACAGGGTACCGCCCCGCTCCTGCTGCCAGCCCATCTGCAACATGATGTAGGGGCCGCAGAAGAAGCTCATCACGATATTGCCGAACATGTGCAGGACGGTCTTTCCGTCGTAGCGGAGCATGGCCTGCTCGCCCGTGAGCCACTGGTAGAGGTAGGTGACCATGCCGGCGATGCACAGGCCCACGGACATGATGAAACCTGCCAGTACCAACTCGCGCAGCATGCCCGTCCCCAATCCGACACAGCCTGTTAACTCTTTGTTAAGCATATCGAGCGCCCTGTTAACTGTCACTCCCCCGCCCATGGCTTGGTTAATTTGCACATGTCCGGCGACGCCGAACTCCGCCCGCAGCCGCATCCGATCGGCTTCAACCTGATGTCGATTGCCGTAGGCGTGGCGCTGGTGGGACTGGCCGCGGCCTACATGATCGACGCCGCAGGCAAGGCAGGACGGGCCGATGGACGCGGCGCCGACACAGAACGCGTGCTGACGCGGACGCTGGGCGGGCACGAACTGGAGATTCCGGCGAGCTGGTTCCGTTACGAAGAGCAGGCAACCGAGGGATTTGCCAAGCAGATCGACCTGAGGCTGAACCTCCCCATCGGAGTGCAGGGCAAGGTGGAGACGGTGGACGTTACGCTGTTGCCCCGCAGCCGGGTGCGACCGAGCGCGGCGCTGCTCGACGGGGTCTACCTGCACCAGTTCGATGACGCGCAGCTGAGCGGCGGGCCGGTGGGGCTGGTGGGCAAACCCCTGCGGCCGGTCGAGGGGTTTGAGGGCGAAGTCGTGTGGTACGATGCGCTGGCGGCCGATCCGTTCGTGGCCAAGTGCTCGAAGCCGGTGGCGAACCGGGTTGGGCAGTGCCTCAGGACCGTCTATCTCGCGCCGGGGATCGCGGCGATCTACGCCTTCGGCGAAGACGCGCTGGGCGGCTGGCGGCAGTTCGACGTGGAGATGGGCAAGCGGCTCAGGGAGATCGGGGCGCTTTAGCCCTCGGGCGCCTCCCCGGCTTCGCCAAGGCGCTGTGCGCCTAAACTTCACTATCCTCCCGCGCCGGGGAAGCTTGGCGGAGGGGCGGCCGCAGGCACCTTGCCCCTAACACCGCCCCTTTCGCTTGGTCCCCTCCCCCGCTTCGCAGGGGAGGAACAGGACGGTCAGTGGATTTCGTCGAGGTCGACGTCCAGGATGGCCATCTGGAAGTTGTAGGAGCGGTCGCCGTCCTCGTCGTCGACATAGATGAGACCGAGGAATTCTTCGCCCAGATACACCTCTACGCTGTCGTTCTGCTTGTTGCGCGGACGCACGTCGATGTTGCGGTTGTTGAACTTCTGCTGCAGGAACTTCTGGAGCTTGATGATTTCGGGGTGGTTCATTTTCAGCTCCTAAGGGCTCATTCGGGGTGCGCCACAATAGGCAAAATGGGCAGCCGGGCAAGTGACGGACTGCCTTTTTCACGGGTGCAATGGCGGAATTATGGGTTGCGCGACCGCGGCGCGGGGAAGCAGCCGGTCAGCCGGTGGTGTCGATGGCGGCGACCTGATCCATCACCGAAGACGGATGCGGAGCACCCGCTTCGCCGATGATGCGAGCCGGCACGCCGGCGACGGTGACGCGCGGCGGCACTTCCTTCACCACCACGGAACCGGCGCCGACCCGGGCGCAATCGCCCACCTTGATGTTGCCCAGCACGATGGCGCCGGCGCCGATGAGAACGCCATTGCCGATCTTGGGGTGACGGTCTTCCTCGGACTTGCCGGTGCCGCCCAGCGTCACGCCCTGGAGGATGGAGACATTGTCACCGATGACAGCGGTCTCGCCGACGACGAAGCCGGTGGCGTGATCGAGCATGATGCCCTTGCCGATGCGGGCAGCGGGGTTGATGTCGACCTGGAACACGGCGGAGGAGCGGCTCTGGAGGTAGAGGGCGAAGTCACGGCGGCCGCTGTTCCACAGGGCGTGGGCGAAGCGGTGCGTCTGAATGGCGTGAAAGCCCTTGAAGTAGAGGAAGCCGTCTACCGCCTTGTGCAGCGCCGGATCGCGCTCGAGCGTGGCGGCGAGATCGGCACGGGCCTCAATGCCGATCTCCGGACGAATCTCGAGGGCGTCGTGGAAGGCCTGGCGGATGAGGTCAGCGGAGACGTCGGGGTGGCCGAGGCGCTCGGCTAGACGATGGGCCAGCGCCGACTCGAAGCTCTCATGGTTGAGCACGTTGGAGTAGACGAGATTGGCCAGAGATGGCTCGGCCTGGGCAACGCTTCGGGCGCCCGAAGTGACCGCATCCCACACGGGATCAATGGTGGCGACTTCGGCGGATCGGCTGATCGTGCTCATTGGCAGGCTCTCCATCGGCGAATGCCGATATAAGACACTTGATGCTCCGAAACCAACCCATAACGCACAAAAAGGTTCGCGGGGCCTGAACTGAGGCTGAATGGTTACTCAGCCCGGGTGGCGCGAGAGAAAATCGAGGGTGGCGGACTTGAAGGCAGGATCGCCAGTGGCGCGCATGTGATCGCGGCGCGGGATGGTGAAGGCCTCGGCATTGGGGAGAAGCTGAGCCAGTTCCTGGGCGGATCCGGCCATGTCGTCGGTTTCGCCGACGGCGACCAGAATCGGCGTTGCGATACGGCGCACATCGGCCTCGGACATGGGCTCGCGCGAGTTGACCATGCAGGCGGCAAGGGCGGCGCGGTCGGCCTTGTTGTGGTCGGCGAAGATGCGGAACTGGCGCCCGGTGCGCCCCGTGACCTGATCGAGCGACTCGGCGGTCAGCGCGGAGATGATCTCCTCGGAATCCTCGAGGCCGGTGACGAGGTTGCGCCCCATGCCGCCGAACACGGCAGCGCTGACGCGATCGGGATGATTGAGGCAAAAATAAGCGGCGATGCGGGCGCCCATGGAGTAGCCGATGACCGGGCAGCGCTCGATGCCGAGATGATCGAGCAGGTGCAGCGCGTCCTCGGCCATGTCGTGGGCGAAGTAGAGTTGCGTGTCGTAGAGCTTTCGCGAGGCGCCGTGGCCGCGATTGTCGAAGGTGATCGCCTGGTAGCCGACATCGGTGAGGGTCTTGACCCAGCCGGTATCGATCCAGTTGACCTTGCCCGACGAACCGAAGCCGTGGATCAGGAGGATCGGTGGCCCCTCCCCGTGCGTCTCGTAGGCGATGGCGATGCCGTTGGACAGGAAAGTGGGCATTGGGCGGCGCCTCCGGTGTTCGGGATCGGCGATGTAGCAGCGGGTATTTGCGGAGGCAACCGACGTGCCGAAGCGCCCGCCGGCCGTGTGGCCTCGGGTTGATGAGCTGGGCGGGTGACCGGCGAGGCGTCAGCCTCAACGCGGGTAGTCCGCAATGTAAGCGAGACCTTCGCCCCGCCGGTCATCGAGGTCTGTTTAGACGGGGATGATGAGGGAACGGTCGCCCAGCCCTCGGCCGCCTGCCTGATGGTCTGGCAGGACGAGACCTTGGCCAAACGCCGGTTGCTCACCACCGCGGCCCGCCACCGGACGACTCCGGTGACCCTCGATATCCCTGCCGATCGTTCGTCGCGCTCGCCCGTCCTGCAGGAGACATTGGGAGTGTCGCATGGGGTGGATTCGCGGGGATAAGTTTTCGAGATTTTCTGTTCCGCACGGCGTCGCTTACCCCCACCCTAGCTCTGCTACGTCGCTTCGCTCCTAGCGGCGCTACCCTCCCCACGAGGGGGAGGGAGGGGGTGGCACGGGGGGAACGTCGCGGGGAGAGGCTCTTGGAGTTTCAGTTTCCCCACCGTGTCATCCCGACCGGAGAGCCGGGAACCACGTCGTCGTTTGCGCAGGTTTCGAGTCGGTCCCAGGTCAAGCCCAGGATGACACGTTGGGCTTGGGATGAGGTGGTGGGGGCCCGGACGGTTTGAGGCGTCAGCTTTGTTGCCGCCCCCTTCACCATGCTTCGCATGGTCCCCTTCCCCGTTTCACGGGGGAAGATCCGTGCCATCGACGTCGGGGGCTTTGGCGGTGCCGACGAAGCGCGCTCCGGTCATTCCTGGCGAAGCGGGGGAGAGGGATCACCGCAGGGTGGTGAAAGGGCGGCTGCGCGGTGGCTCGCCCCTACCCTGCGCGCCAGCTGGGCTTGCGCTTCAGGCGCATGACGAAGCCGATGACTTCGGCGACGGCCTTGAAGTGTTCGTGGGGGATGGTGTCGTCAATGTCCATGGCGGCGTAGAGGGCGCGGGCGAGGGGCGGGTTTTCGACGATGGGGACGTCGTGCTCCTTCGCCAGTTCGCGGATGCGGAACGCGACGGCGTCGGCGCCCTTGGCGACGCATTTGGGGGCAGCCATGTCGCGATCGTACTTGAGGGCGACGGCGTAGTGGGTGGGGTTAGTGATGACCACGGTGGCCTGCGGCACGGCGGCCATCATGCGCTTGCGGCTGCGCTCGATGCGGATCTGGCGGATGCGGCCCTTGATCTTGGGATCGCCTTCCTGCTGCTTGTACTCGTCGCGCGTCTCCTGGACCGTCATCTTGAGGCGCGTCCACCAGCGGTTGCGCTGGTAGATGTAGTCGGCAATGGCGATGATGGTGACGATCGCCAGCACCGCCCCGAAGATCTTCATGGCAAGGTCCATGAACTCCTTGAGGATCATGCCGGGCTCGAGGGTGATCATGTTCTCGAGGCTGTCGATCTCGGGGGCGAGGACGAACCACAGCACCGCCGCAACGACCACCAGCTTGATCAGCCCCTTGGCGAAGTTGACCAGCGCCTCCTGCGAGAAGAGGCGCTTGGCCCCTTCGAGCGGGTTGACCTTGCTCAGCTTGGGCTTGATCGGTTCGATGGACAGCAGCGGCTGGTGCTGCACCAGGTTGGCAGCGATGGCGAGGGCGGCGATGGCCATCGAGGGAATGAGCGCTACCAGCAGGATGCTGCCGGCGAGGTTGTTCCAGAACTGGCTCAGCGCCTGCGAGCCGAGCTCGTACTTCTCGGCATTGTCGAGCAGGATGCGGAAGGTCTGGAACAGGCTTTCGGCGGTGGGCGTGGCGAGCATGCCGAACACCAGCGCCGAGCCGCCGAGGATGAACCAGTTGTTGACCTCCTGCGACTTGGCGACATTGCCCTTCTCATGGGCGTCGCGAAGCTTCTTCTCAGAAGGATCTTCTGTCTTGCTGCTCTGTTCGGGGGCTTCGTCGCTCACGCGACACCCCGCAACATGGCCAGCACGCCCTCGTAGTGCATGAGGTAGAGGCCGGTCATCATCGTCAGCAGCAGCGCCATGAGGATGAGGCCGACGGCGACGGTGGCCGGCATGGCAAGGAAGAAGACCTGCAGTTGCGGCATGAGCCGGCTGAGGATGCCCATGCCAAGGTTGAAGACGAGGCCGAAGACGATGAAGGGCGCCGCCATCTGCACCCCGACGACGAAGGCGCCCGCCACGGACTCGAGGATGGTCCGGGCTGCATCGTCGAACATCAGGGAGTCGGTCACCCGGAAGATCATGTAGCTGTCGTGGATGGCCGAGATCGCCACGTGGTGGAGATCGGTGGCAAAGATCAGCGCGATGCCGAGCATGGAGAGGAAGGTGCCGATGAGCGCGCCCTGCACGCCGCCATTCACCGGGTCAGCCGCGACGGCGACAGAGAGGCCCGAACTCGAGGCGATGATCGAACCCGCCACCTGCGTACCGGAAACGGCGAGGCGGGCGATGACGCCGATCATCAGGCCGATGGCGATTTCGTGCAGTACAAAGGCGACCAGGCCCCAGACGGTGTCGGGCATGGGCGGCAGGCCGGGCGTGACGATGGGGTAGAGCACCAGCGACAAGGCGAGCGCGAAGGTGAGCCGCATGCGTGCCGGGATGGTGGTTTCGCCCAGCGCCGGGATGAGCATGAGGACCGAGCCGACGCGGGCGAAGATGAGGAGGAAGAGGAAGGCCGTGGAGGGCAGCCAGCTGAGCGAGATCATGATCAGCCCCCGGTGATGATCATGTCGACGATCCGGGTCATGTAGGTGCCGAGCATGGCGCCCATGAAGGGCAGCGTGAGCAACATGACCACGAAGATGGCGAGAATCTTGGGCACAAAGACCAGGGTCATCTCCTGGATCTGCGTGAGCGCCTGGAAAAGCGCAATGACGACGCCGACGACGAGCCCTGCAATCATCATCGGCGCAGCGACGAGGATCATCACCCAGATGCCCTCACGGGCGAGATCGAGTACGGCAGCGCCTGTCATGGGTAATGCTCTTGCCTGTCGCGCTCTCGAGGCGGAAAAGTCTGCAACTTTCCTGAGAACGCTCCCCCAGCCTAGTGCGAGTCGCCCGCCGTCAGATCGGCATGCGCATGATTTCCTCATATGCCGAGATAACCCGGTCGCGGACGGCGACCATGGTATCCATGGCGAGCTCGGTCTGGCTGATGGCGGTGACGACATCGACCATGTCGCCCTTGCCGTTGACGAGGTCCATCGCCTTGGCGTCGGAGACGCGGCCGCTGTCGACGACGCCCTGCACGGCCTGGCCGAGAAGCTTGGCGAACTCATTGCCGCCCGTGGTATCGGCGACCTGGTTGACGGCAGGCTTCGCCGCGCCGTTGTTCAGGAGCTTGGCGACATTGGCGTAGGCGGTGGTGGCGGCGGTGACCGGAAGAGCCATGATCTAGTTCCTGTGTGCCGGGCCATCAGCCCTTGAGGATATCGAGGGTGGCGCCGAGCATCTGGCGCGTCACGGTAACGACGTTGAGGTTGGCTTCGTAGCTGCGCTGGGCCTGGCGCATATCCATGGTCTCGATCAGCGTGTTGACGTTGGGGTAGCGCACATAGCCGTTGGGATCGGCAGCCGGGTGGCCGGGCTCGTAGCGCTCGGCAAAGTCGGACTGGTCGTAGGCGATGCGACCGATCTGCACCGTCTGGCCGCCGAGTTCGCGATCCATGACCGCCTTGAAGGTCGGAATCTTGCGCCGGTACGGGTCCTCGTCGGGCGTCTTGCCGGCGGAATCGGCGTTGGCAAGGTTCTCGGCGATGATACGCATGCGCGCCGACTGGGCGTGGAGCCCGGTGGCGGCGATCTTAAGCGAGGAGAGATAGTCGTTCATGGCTCAGCTCCCTGCCCTATGCCTGCCGGCCGAGCGCGGATTTGAGGATGCGCAGCGAGCGCGAGTAGAGGGCGGTGACGGTCTGGTAGTCGAGCTGGTTGGACGCGACCTTCATCATCTCGTCCTCCAGCGTGACGCCGTTGCCCTCGGGGGTGATCTCGAAGCTGTTCAACTCCTGGGCGCCGAAGCCATCGGCGCCGGCGCCCTGCACCGCGATATGGGTTGGATTGGTGGTTGCCGTCTCGATCCTGGCGGTGGAGAGCCGCGCCATGTGCTGGTCGAAGGAGAAGGCCTTGAGGTCGCGCCCGCGATAGCCCGGCGTCTCCGCATTGGCGACGTTTTCGGCCAGGAGGCTCTGCCGGGCCTGGTGCCATTTCATCTTTTCGGTGAGCGCGCTTAAGAGCGGAAGCTTCATGGCATTAAGACTCGGTTAAGTGGGCAAATCCTGCCCAGCAGAAGTTAACGAGCCGTTAACCATGCACGGGAACCCGGGGCCTGTGCCTCGCATTTTACATAATCGGGGCGCATGATCGGCAAGAATTACCCGCCAGATTCTGGCCCCCAGGTGAAGTTGGAGACCCGGCATGCAGTTCCTCTCCAGCCTACTAGGTGGATCCGGCAACATGGTCGTGACCTCCGCGCTGGCGCTCGGCGTGGTGATCGTGCTCATTGTGCTGGGCCTGTGGGTGCTCAAGTTCTTCATGACGTCAGGCGTGACGCTGAGGCCGCAGGGCCGCCGCGTGCAGGTGATCGAGCAGTTGCAGGTGGATGCCAAGCGGCAGTTGCTGGTGATCCGGCGCGACAATGTCGAGCACCTGGTGATGACGGGCGGACCGCAGGACCTGGTGATCGAATCCGGCATTCCGGTAGCCGACAGACCGGCGATGCCCGCGCGGCGTGTGCCGACGCCAGCGGCGGCAGACGATGCGGCCAGGCCCCCTGCCCCGGACACTCAGCCAACCGCCGCGGCCATGGCCGAGCCGCCGCGCCCGACGGTGCTCAGGCCGCATATCGAGCGGCTGCGCGAGTTTGCCCGGCCGGGCGGCCTGCGCAAGTCGTCGTCGCTGCGCCACACCGGGCTGCTGCGACCCGTAAGCGTCAGCGAGCCGGCCGTGATCCCGATGCCGCCGATTGCTGGGGACAATTCCGGCCGGCTCAAGGGCGACTCAGTTACAAACCCGATGGGTATCGACACCAACGGGCAGAAGGCGCTTGGCGCTAAGGGTTCCTACGGCGAGGACGGCGCGACCGACCGGCAGGGCTGACCGGGCGGGGCTGAAGCGCGCGCTCGCGCTTGTCGGTTTTCTTGCGACGATCGCCATTCCCTCGTTCGCCCTGGCGCAGGACATCTCGATCAATTTCGGCGACGACGCGACGATCACCGAACGGGCGGTCCAGCTCGTCGGGCTGATTACGCTGCTGTCGCTCGCCCCCTCGGCGCTGGTGATGGTGACGAGCTTCACCCGCATCGTGGTGGTGCTGTCGCTGCTGAGGACCGCGATCGGACTGCAGACGGCGCCGCCCAACTCGGTGATGGTGAGCCTTGCGCTCTTTCTCACCATCTTCGTGATGGGGCCCACGGTGCAACAGAGCTATGACAACGGCATCGCGCCGCTGATTGCCGGGCAGATCGAGGTGCAGGAAGCATTCGAGCGCGGCTCGGCGCCGATCCACGATTTCATGGTTGCGAATGTGCGGCAGGAGGATGTGCGGCTGTTTTACGATATGTCGCAGACCACCCCGCCGGCCGAAGCGACGACGATTCCGCTGCAAATCCTGGTGCCTGCCTTCATGATTTCGGAGCTGCGGCGCGCCTTCGAGATCGGCTTCCTGCTGTTCCTGCCCTTCGTCATCATCGACATGGTGGTGGCCTCGGTGCTGATGTCGATGGGCATGATGATGCTGCCGCCGGTGGTGATCTCGCTGCCGTTCAAGTTGATCTTCTTCGTGCTGGTGGACGGCTGGCACCTCGTCGCCGGATCGCTGATCCGCAGCTTTGTCAGCGGCTAGGGGCCGGTGGGGCCAGCGGGGCCTCGACATTCGATGTTGGGACGCAGGGCGGGTGGGAACGCCCCCTTCACCACGCTACGCTTGCTCCCTCCGCGCTATCGCGGACCACCGAGGGGCACAGCGCCGTATCTTGCACGGCAGCCTTACGCCTGATTGCCAAGGGGGCGGGGGGCGGCGGGAACTACGGAGTCCTGAGAGGCGTAGAGGTCGCGGTAGGAGGCGAGGAAGGCCTCGAGGGAGTCGATGCCCGCCACTTCGTGGGCAACCTTCCTGAACTCGGGATTGGTGGGCGCGACGTCCTGCGTGACGTAGTCGAAGAGCGGCCACTCGGCGGAGTTGGCCATCTGAGCCGAGAACTTGGCGCGCAAGCGCGAAACGCCGAGCTTGTCGCCGGCCAGAACGTAGCCGACGGCGGCCTTGATGACGTTGAGGCGCGCCTGCCGGGTCATCTGCTGAACGTCGGTGCCGGGGGCGTGCATGACTTCGAGCAAGCCGGCGGCACGACCATAGTTCTTCGACTTCCAGTAGCCATCGACGCGCAGGAGGTCGGCATCGCGGCCCTGGAGGCGCGAGATGAGGTCGACGGCGAGGTTCTGGCGGCCGGCATCGATGAGGGCGCGCGCTTCGAGTACGCGGCGCTGGCGCTCGAGTTGGGGCGGCAGGTCGGCAATGCGGGTATCGTTGATGATGCGCAGCGCACCCTCGGGGTTGCGGTCGGCGATGCGGATCATCGCGAGGTCGGCCGCGACCTGGGCTCGGGCGACGCCGGTGAGGCGGCTCTTGATCTGATATTCGAGCAGGTCACCCGCCTGTGGCAGCAGGTCAACCTTTACCAGGCGACGAGCGAGGTTGCGGATCATCTCGTCGCCGCGCGTGCCGGGCGGAGTCAACTGGCGGAAATCGTAGAACAGCGAGAGCGCGTCGAGATCGGGCAGTACGTCGGCGCCGCCATTGAGATAGAGGTCCTCGAAGGTGCGCTGCGCCTGTGCGACCAACTCGGCGATGGGCTGGCTGTTGGGGAAGACCGAGGCGGCCTCGCGCACGGTCTCGAAGCCGTCGCGGTAGTTCTTGTTGGCGAAATAGAGCTCCGCGAGGAGCTTCGACATATCGGCCTCGAGCTGGCCGCCGCGCCACAGGAGCGACTCTGCGGCGAGCGTCCGGGTGGCCTTGTCGAGGTCGATCCGGCCGTTCTTCTGCAGCAGCAGCAGCGTGCGGTAGACTGCCTCGGCGCGGGTGGGACGGATATCGGCGGCGATCACCTGGCCGTAGGTATCGAGTGCCTCGTCGTCATGGCCTTCGAGTTCGGCGATGCGGCCCTGCATGAGCTGGTAGAGGCTGACTTCCTCGGGCACGAGTTTGGGGAATTCTAGCTTGCCCATGAGGCGGAGGGCGAGCCGCTCGTCGCGTGTTTCGACGGCGGCGCGCAGGGCCGCGAAGAGGAACTTGTTGCGCACCCAGAGCGGATAGGACGGGAAGACGCCCTCGGCCGAGATGGCATCGAGACGGGCGCCCTTGAAGTCGCCTGACTCGGTGCGCGCGATGGTGCGCCACATCAGGGCGTCGGTCTCTTCGCTGAAGGTGCCGCCGTTGAGGATGGAGAGGGCCTCGGCCGGCCGGCCGGCAAGCGTGTCCGCGATGGCGCGGTTGAGGCGCAGCTTCTTGCGCAGATCGTCGCTGGCAAGTTCCTTGTCGAGAACGCCGAGGACGCCGAGCGCCTCGTAAGAGAGCTGGTTGGCGACGTAGAACTGCGCGAGGTCGAGGCGTGCGGTATCGCGCAGGCGCCCCTCGGTGGAGGCAGCGCGAGCCATGATCTCCTGCTCGCGCGCCTTGAGCTGCGAGGGATCGTCCTCGCGCCACACGTCCAGATCGATATAGGACTCGCGGAAAGCGGGGGCGTTACCGGCGTCGAGCACGCGGCTCGCTTCGACCGCCGAAAGGGTGAGGCCGCCGACGGCGGAGATGCGGACGTCACCATCCTCGACGGCGACATCGAGGGACTCGTTGTGCGGCTCGATGACGAGGCCGTGGGCCGACTTGAGGGCGGCGAAATCGACATAGCGCAGGTCGCGCGCCAGGCCCTTGGCCGGTGGCATGACGGTGACGACACGCAGCGTGTCGCCAACGATGGGGTCGCGCAGCACGTGCACCCGGCCCGGATGCTCGAGGTCGGCTGTCATCTCGAAGAAACCGTCCTGGTCACGCTGGCGGCTGAGGGTGATGGGCTCGGTGGCGTTGAGCAGCACGTCGCCGAGCGACAGTACCCACGAACGACCCTCGGAGCCGAGCGTGGCCAGCCGATCGGTACTGAGATCGAGGCGGATCACCTTGGTTTCGCCGGCCGCAACCACCTCGACATTGGTGGCTATGGCGGCCAGCGCATCGGCGGGGCTGGGCGGCAGCACATCCTGGGCGGTGTCGAACACCATCCAGACGGTGTCGCCGCGCCGGAACACGGCGGCGGCGGTGTCATGCGCGAAGGGGAAGGTGACGCGGACGGTGCTGCCGATGCTGGTGACACGCGGAGTGACCGGCCCGCCCTCGGGGAGGACGGATTCGGCATCGGCAAGGGCATCGACCTGCATGCCGAGGCGCTCGGCCCGGCGGGCCTTCTCCTCCGCCTCAGCGGCGGCGGCATGCTCCCGGGCCTTCTTCTGCGCCGCCTCCGCGGCAAGGGCGGCCTTGATCCCCTCCTCCACCGATACGTCGATATCGACGACGAACTGGCGCGGCGTGAGTTGGTAGAAGCGCGGCACGACGCCTTCGGCGACAGTGAAGGAGACGCGCGAGCCCAGCGCCGTGACAGCGTTGGTGGCCCCCTTGAACTCCTTGGGCAGGTCGGCCTTGAGGGCATAGAGGTCGATGGGCACCGGCCAGTCGAAGTCGATAGTGCCCCCGGTGCCGCGGAAAGCGAACTTCGCCTCGGTGTCGACGCTCCAGTCGAACTGCAGGCGGATGAAGGTGGGATTGCGGCCCAGCCGCACGGTGGCGACAGGCTGGAGGCGACGCGCCTCCTCGGCCTTGGCCTTGGCCTGGGCAAGTTCGGCCGCCTTCTTGGCACGCTCGGCCAGTTGCGCCACCACTTCAGCCGGCAGCGCCGGCGGCAAGCCCTGCCAGCTGAGCGGAAGAAGGTCGATGAAGAGCTTCTCGCCCGCTTCCATGCGATTGAGGTTGTAGCTGCCGCGCAGGCCGATGCGGATGCCCTTGCCGTCCGGATCGGCGCGGCCGATGGTGGCGTAGTCGGGCATCACCACCGCGATATCGGGCAGAACCACCGACACGGGCGCGTCGAATTCGATGGCGAGCACGCCATTGTCGTACTTCACCCGGTATTTGGGCAGGTCCATGCGGCCGGTGAAATTGAGCACGAAGCGGCCGAAGCCATCTTCCTGCGTTGCGATGATCTGAACCTCGTCGGCGGCGAGGGAAAGGGCCGGCCAGAGGGCGAGAAAAAGGGCCAGAACGGGCGCGAGCAGTCGGCGCATGGCCGCAAGCGGCGCGACCATGCGCCAACTGGGGGACCTCGCGCCCCCTCGTTTTGCTGCTTTCTGCGCGTTCATGCCGGCTTCTGCCGCCCCGTAGGTGTACGCAGGGAGCATAGGAAGGCGGGCTTAACGGCGGACTAAGAGACCGGCGCAATTGCGCGGCGTGGTTGAGGAACTTCGCGCCGTAACCGCACATTCACGCGGTTTGTCTGTGGCTGCCCCCTACCGGCTTCGCTGCCCCCTCCCCCATGTCGCAGGGGGTACCCCGGTGCCGTTAGTCGCCGACGATCTGCGGGAGGTTGGTGAGGTCCTCGGCGGCGGCGGCCGCGAGGGCGGGCACGGGTGCCTCGTCGGCGGCGATGCCGTCGGTGAGGGCCTTGGCCTTGAGCGGGTCCATGCGGGCGAGGATGGGCGCCATCTTGCGCGGGTTCATCGCCTTGGCCACGCCAAGCAGCACAGGCATGTCGAGCTGGTCGAATATGGTCGCCGCGTCCCTGGGCTTCATGTTCTCGTACATGGCAACGAGGGTGACGAACTGCTGGCGCTCGGCCGTGCGGTTCTCGTCGACCAGCCGGGTGATGCGGGCCTCAAGGGCCTTGAGCTCGGCGGTGCGCTCCTCGATGCGCTTTTCTGCGGCATCGAGGAGGGCGGAGCGCATTTCGAGCTCCTTCTCGCGCTGCTCGAGTTCGGCGCGGCGTTCGGCAAGCCGCTGGTTGATGGCGCTCTCGCTCGAGGCATCCTTGAGCAAATCAGCGAGCGGCACGAGGTTGCCGCTGGCATTGTCCTTGACGAGCGGAAGGGCATCGCCGTGCTCGTTGACGCCCGGATCCGGGATGCAGGGGCCAGGGTACTCCGCGTCGGAATCGCCGGCGGGTGGGCACGAGCCGGGCAGTTCGGCCAACGCTGGGCCGACCACGGGCAAGATGGGACCGCCACCCGATGCTGGGGGCAGCTGCATGGTGACGGCATTGTCCTCAAGCGTGGGACTGGGATCGGTGATGTCCGGACCGCCCGCAAGGGCAGCCACCCCGCTGCCGCCGGCGGCGACCGCCGCGTTGGTGCCGACAAGCGCGTAGCCGCCCTCAGTGACGATGCCGATGCCCTTGAACAGCAGCAGCGAAGCCGTTGCGGCTATGACGATCGGCAGAAGTC
>Ga0207415_1000309_pt1 | contig 38613 bp, 43 predicted proteins | sample Passage237A_FD_187369 | JGI IMG/M metagenome (GOLD analysis project Ga0207415, IMG submission 187369) | Cellulose adapted compost microbial communities from Newby Island Compost Facility, Milpitas, CA, USA - Passage2 37A (SPAdes) (version 3) ... | reverse complement strand
TGTATTGAGGAATCAGACCATCTTTGCCTTTACTTTCGAACTGATGCTTCCAGCGGTAAAAAAGAGCCTGCGACAGATCATGACGACGACAGGTGTTTAACATGCCTTCCGATTCCGCTTCCCGAAGTATTTGCATCTTCTGTTCTACACTAAAATGTCTTCTTGTTTTTCCCATTTCATTTACTAAGTTAACTCTACTAAATTATTGCACAAATTTAGTCCAGTTCATTAGGGGGCTAGGACAAGAATTACAGGTGCATCTGAGGTTACAAATGGAAGTAATGAAAGATTTACTAAAAACTTGCAATCAAGGAAGCCTAAAAGGTGTTCGTGTTCAATTGAATTGATCAGCCCAAGTAAAACTGGGTTTTCGTGTACCAAAGCCCCATCTTTCAAACTTTTCCATAAATCTGGCTTAAACTCTTTTACAACAGTTTTCAATCCTTGATTAAGCATTTCCATTATGTCATTACCTGATTTCGGAGTTCTAAAAGCCTGGTATAAGATAAATCGTTTTAATAATTTAAAACCATTAGTTTCGGCGGGTGGTGGGTACAGTAGTTTTTCTTCTGTCCAATAGTAAAACATCTTGGCAACACTACCCTCCATTTCAGCCAAAGCATTTTCTATTTCATCATCTTCTCCGTAAAGAAAATTTTCATAGGCTTGACTTTTTAAAGGTGCATTCTGTATGAATTTCCCATTGTTGAGATTATATAGCCCTAAAAATTTGCCCTCATTATTAACAGAAAATCTTTTTAAATAGAATCGTGGTATATAATGATGTCTTTTCTTTTTAACCACATTTAATATTTTGAATTATGCTAAAGTAACAACAGCAATAATTAATCCTGCTATTGTTGCTATCCAACCTATAAAAGTGAAAATTGGATGATTAACCGTATCTACAAAAACAGCGTAATTATTCTTATTCGATACTATTAACTTTCTTTGAATTAATTTATTGGTAGCCTTTTTTATAAAATCAACTTTCAAATCAACTGACTTAATTACATTGTCAAAGTTTTTCCTCTCAAATTCTGTTGATTCTATACTTGAACTTATGTAGACATTATTATCAATATTTTTAGAGTTACATTTTAATAACGACTTTAAGGTATCAGGACCATCAACAAAATTCTCCCCATACATACCTTCAATAATATCCCTTAAATTCTTTTTGTTATTTATTGGTATTTCATTGTAATCTTTCAAATCTCCGAAAATTTTTTCGTATCGATGTTTGATTGCTTCAAAGCCAAAATGTATATTTTTCATATCCCAATGAATCCAATTACATCCACTATATCTTCTTGCAAAATCATTAAAAGATTTCAAAATTCTCAACTCTAAATCACGATATGAATATTGAATCTCATCTATAGGAATATCTGCCTTATCCGCTTCAAAATGAATAGCAAATTGTTGATCTATTTGTCCATCAAGAGACTTGACAACTATTGAAGTTATAATTGGTGATATATTGCCATAATCATCATCATCGAATGTATTACTTTGAGAGTAATGAACAAATAAAACCTTACTGGGATCTTCTGTAAGCTTTTTTAAATTTGCGACAGCTATTTTTCTATCTTTAACTACCCCCATTATCTTTTAGGCTTTATATTGTACTTAATACGGTTGCTGCATAAACGGATTTGATAACAATTTTCAACACATATCTTACTTTCATCAGTCCTTACAAATTTCTCATCTCTAATTAGTCCAACTGCATCTTTAATTTTTTGTTGAATTTGTTCTAAATCATCATCATAAAGTTTTTCAGGTGTTTTAGGTTGATTCTTTCCAATTACATAAGTCATAATATAATTCGCTGTTTCTCCTGTTAGTTCTCTGTGTCCTAAAGCATATAATTTCAATTGATCTTTTGTGATTGGAGCGTCAGCATTTTCTTCGTCACTCTTAAACTCAACAATCGTAGTTTCATAATAACCTGCATCGCCAATTTTCTTTATTAAATCAATCCTACCAACAACCAGAATATTACTATCAATTTTATATTGAATTTCCTGTTCAACAAACTCAATATTTTTGAATTCATCTACGTTTTCTTTATAATAATCTTCTACGTTGTTTTTTACTTTATCCTTCAAAGGCTTTGCTAATAGGTTTTTTGGATTTAAGTAAGGAAAATGTGTTTGTCTATCAATTAGTGTAACAAGTTCCTCTTCTGTAAGTATAACTCCTTTTTTAGCTTCTTTATGGATTTCCATTAGACAATTATGAAATGACCTTCCTACCCCCATTCTTTGATTTAATGGATAACAGAAACCGAAAACAGAAATCAATTTAAAACGATAAGAACATTCGAATATATCTTTTAGGCTAGTAAAGTCTAGAGAAATGTTTTTTACCTTTTCTTTTGGCTTTTGCTCAATTTTTTCATTGTCAGGAAACTTATGTCTTAAGTCAGTAACCATAATAGGAAATGAGTTTACTTTAGCATTCGTAAGTTCTGAAATAAATTGAGACTCTTTTTTATAGAGCTTATTATTTAAGTCAGGTGCTTGAGTCAATAATAAATACTTCTGACTTCTAGTCAATGCCACATATAGTAAACGTCTTTCATCTTCTTTATCGTCATCGCCTTCATATCTTGATTGTTCGTCAATTAAAGCTCTATCTAAAAAATGCCATTCACTCAATCCTCCTCTTTTTTTAGATGGTAAGTAATTATGATTCAATCCTGGAACGATAACACACGGAAATTCCAATCCTTTCGATTGGTGTATTGTCATTATCTGTACAGCATTAGGTGTTTTGTAGGGATTATTTAGCCATCCTTCTGGATAATAATCTTTTGCTACATAAGTAATAAAACTTAGAAAACTAAAGAGGTGAAACGAAGGGCTTGTACTGTTGAAGTTTATTGTTTCAAAATCATTTATAACTTGGCTAAACTTTCCAAGATTAAAAAATACTATTTCAGCACGCTCTTTTGTTCTAAATTCTGATTCTTCTGATGTGTCATTGATAAAATTTTCTTCGTAAATATCCGCATCGTTTAAGAAATTCCAGAAGATATCTTGAAGGGAATACTCCCAATTATCCTTAACTTTTTCAATTTCAGGATTCTTTTCTGACAACCTTGATATCGCAAAATCCACCTTATTAGATAATACTTTTATGTTCGGAATAGCGAGCCATTTTTCTTTTAATTCTGTCTCATTTATATCGCCATACAAATAATTGAAAATTCCTAAAGCTGCTTTTACCTCTTCCATTTCAAACAACTGATTAACTCCGGCCGTTATATAAGGTATATTATGTCTTTCTAATGCCTCAACAATAGAACTTGCTTTATTCCAAGTTCGTAATAGTATAGCGATGTCAGAAAATGCAATTCCTCTTTCCTCGTCATCATTTTCTTTAAATTTAACACCTATAATGTCGTCTATATAATTAGCAATAGCTTCGTTCTCTTCTTCAATATCCTGATATCTGTTATATAATATATCTGTTCCTCTATTAAAAATTTGCGAATTATGAGATTCCATTCTTTTCTCTTGGATTCTCTTCTGATTATTAGAAATAAGAGTTTCTGATAATTTAGTTATACCCTCTGAACTCCTATAGTTTACGGAAAGTGGAATTGTCTTTACTTCTTCTTTATTAAACTTATTTTCAAAATCAATAATGTATTTATTGTTACTACCCCTCCATTGATAAATGTTTTGATCATCATCACCAACAACAATCAACCTACAGCCACTTATTTCTTGTAATCTGTTTATAAGCTTTTCCTGTAGTGGATTTACATCCTGGTATTCATCTACGATTAAATATTTCAAATTAGACTTAATTGATTCAGTAAGATTAGTACCATCTTCAAGGGATTCCAATGCTTTTTTCATTATCATAGAAAAATCAAAATACCTTTTTGATGCAAGTGTATCCTGATATTTCTTTTTTGCTGATAAAATATTTGCAGGAAATTCAACTCCACTTCTAATTTCAGATTCTCTAACTATATCCATAATCCTAACAAAAAGGGAAGTGTCTATAAAACGACGAAGAGAAACAGATGGATTTGAAAGTTTAGTAACTTCTTTCATTCCAATTATATCGTAATGCTTATCAACAAAGAGTTTCAGTTTTATATCATCCAAAACAGAAAAACTTTGATATTTGTACTCATTCTCTTGCAAAGATTTTAAGCACCAACCGTGTATGGTTCCAATATACATATTAGCCATACCCCTATATTGTCCCACATTGTTAAGAATTTTATTCTTTAATTCTCCTGCAGCTTTTTCTGTATAGGTAAAGGCAATAATATTTTCAGGCTTAATGCCAAATTCATTAAGAGGATCGAGTAAATAAGCTACTTTGCCTGCAACTGTAGTGGTTTTCCCTGAACCGGCACAAGCGATTATGCGTAGATGCTTATCATTTATTGTTATGGCCTCCTGCTGACTTTCAGAAAAGTTATTTAAATCAATCATTCTACTCATCAGTTAGTTTTTTTTGTATATTAATATCTTTTCCTTACTCATCATATTGGAAAAATTATTACGACCTGGCATTCTTTTGCTTAAAATATCTCTTTCTAATCCTGTTAGTAACTCTATCCCTTTAGATTCAAATAATTCATTCAGAATTAAATCATTTCTTACTACTTGTTTATTTACACTTCTATTTCCGATTGTCCAAACCAAAAAGGAATCTTTTCTCATACGAGGAAGTATTTTGTCAATACTATTATCCAAGTCATTTATAAACCTTGTAACTTTTTCTACTTTTTTCCTTTCAGCATCCTTAAACTGAGTTACAAATTTTTTCAATGTTTTAGACTTCTCAAAAACTCTTTCTTCAATCTTGTTGATACTTTCCTTAGCCTGCCCTCCTAAACTTTTATTATCAATTGACTGGGCTGTCTTTAAATAATCAATTGTAATGGAATCATCAATATCTTCAACTGGTATCCACTGTAATGGTAGATATGAAAACTGACCATAAGTTACGGTAGTCTGATTATCGCCATAAGGCGGTGAAGTAACCAGTAGATTGAAAGTTTTTTTTGTTTTAATTTCCGAATTTGTATCGCCCCAAACGATGTCAGTATTTTTAACGTATTTCCCCTTTTTTATGTGACCATTTTGTACAAGTACGGAAATATAATCACTAATATTTTTAATATTCTTTTTAGAAACAGAAGTAAAGGTTTTTAGTGCAGAAACTTGCCTTGCATTTATTTCCTCAATAGGACGCATATGCATCTTAAAAGTTGATGTTCTGTCATTACTGGTTAATCTTATTGTTTCAGCTAAGGCTACCCAAAAGAACTTTCTTATTTTTAGATTTGGCTCTCTTCGGATAGCTCTATATATTTTTGATAATTCAATCTGAATATCTTTAGTAAACCATTTATCAATATTCATAAAAGATATTTCTATAGCATCAGAATTATCACCATTAATGGTACTAGTAACTCTTTTTTCGGCATCAATAAGCTCTTCGTTTTGATAGAAGCTAGTCTTTACCTGACTTAATAAAATAGATAATGGATTTATATCCTGACCAAATACATTCATTCCATATTTCATCCCTGTTACGAGCGTATTTGATGCTCCCATAAATGGATCTAATAAAGAAACATTTTTATTGAGTGCTTCCGAAAGCTTTTCTATTATCGGCTCCTGAACAGACGGAACCATCATAGCGGGATAGTTCAGGATACTCCTAGCAAAATCATTTCTAGAATAATTTTCACCATTCAATGTTTCTGAACTTATGGCTTTGATATTTCTTTTGATATTTTTAATGTTCTTGCTCACTTTGTCGGATTTAAAAGTTCTCTAACATCGACATCTAATTGTTTTGAAATTTCAACTAATGTTTCTAATGAAGGTTGCATTTCATTATTGCACCACCTCGAAACAGTCGTTGGACTCTTTTTCATTTTTTCTGCTAACCACTTATTAGCAATATTTTTCTCTGCCAACACTACTCGAATTCTATTTATATCGTTTTTTGTCATAAAAATAACCTAATACGCAAATATATAAACAAAATACGAATAAGCAATCTTTCACTTTTTGTATCTCATTCTGTTGCTCCAAATTACACCCGATTAAAACAAGTAAGTAGGATAACCTCATTTCTGGAAAAAGATTTTTTGTTATTCCGAAGGAATACAAAAACGGATTTATCGGGATATAATAGTGTAAATAAGTGAACTGTTATGATTAGTTTGCTTTGATTGTGGTGGTTTTGGCTTGAATTTTTTCGGCAGGAAAAAATGAAAATGTTTCTACTGAAAAATGCTTATCCTACTTATCCACTCCAATCAACGTAAACCAATGCAATTTGTACCGTCACGGATTATCAAACGAAATGCTTGATTGTTCAGGTGGTTTTGGCAATGGTTCTTTCTCTCTGTTTTTATTGTCCACTTCTTCCCAACTCAATTCTTTTACTGCATACACATATCCATTCTTTTTGGATAATCTCAAATAGCCGTGTTTCTTCAATGCTTTACCCAATTTCATAACTGTACCGTCTGTAATATTTAGTTTGGCTCTCTCTGCTAATTTGGTGGCTATCTGTGTGGTGTTCAGAAAATTGTTTGCGGTATCTCTGTCGGCAATCTCAAACCACGTTAATAGTAGTTCTTCTTCGGGGCTTTTGATTTGGTATTGTTCGTTGTTCAGGTTGATTTCTTTTATTTCTTCCTGATTGAACCAATAACGGAAACCGTTTTTGTAAAGCTGCATTGCCTGAGCATAAGCTGAATTGATGTCAATGTTATGGGTGTACGCTATGTGCTCTACTTCAAAGCATAAAAATCTACGTGAGCCTGTTGTATCGTTCAGGAATTGGGCGGTGTTTACACTGCCTGCAAACGATGCCCTACGTGGCAGGGTTTCGTTGTTGTGTCCGTATGCTTTACGCATACGGATATGCGTTTTTGTTATCAGCTCTTTGAGTGTGCCGATTTCGGTACGGTTTAGGTTTTCCAATTCATCTAAATTGATAAGCATACATTCCGCTAAATGTATCAAGGTATCTTTATTGTTGGGGTTGATTGTTCCCGAAAACATATAATCTTTTAAAGGCTTTGGGATTAGCTTTTCTATCCACGTTGTTTTTCCTACGCCTTGTTTGCCACTAAACACAATTACGGTCTGATTGATTGCTTTATCATTGGTTACACAAGCCACCATTGCGACAAACCATTTTTTAAAACATACCTGCCATAAATCCTGCTTTGTTGTTGTAATGGTATTGGCAAGCTCTGTAATGTAGTCGGTTTCATCTTCATTGTTCGGCAGGTTATCAAAATAATCTTTGAATGGGTCGAACTGTTCGCAGTAATCGGAACGTAACAAATTGCGTAGTGTATTGATGTTGCATTTTACTTTTGCTTTCATTATCTCACGCAGGATTGAGTTTTCAACGAAATCCGTTACAGGTTTCCAAAGCGTAGCTTTGGTAGCCTTGTACTCCAACTTTCCCGAAACTACGTTGTAGCGAAAGCTATAACGGTAATTCAAAAAGTTTTCTAATCTGTCAATGAAGCTCGGTTTTTCTTCTTCCTCGTCTGTATCATCTTCAGATGATTTTATGCTCTTGGATTGCTCGGAAATTTCGCCATTTGGCGAAATGGATAATGTACTTTTGTTATGCTCTACAACATTTTTATAAGCACTGTTTACGGTTGCTGTTACTTCCTGTAAATTGTAGTTGTAATCTGAAAGGATATAACCCATTGCCATAGGCAATGGCACTCCTTTACGGTTGAGATTGCAAGCCAATAAATGCACAAAGTTGTTGCGATTACCATTTACATAACTTTCTTTTTTCTCGGTAAATCTTACGCAATGTTCGTAAACGGTCAAGTAATCATTATTGAATTGCTGTGTGGGTAAACCATTGCTTGCAATGGTTGTATGTTCCTGTACTACTTCTTTTGATTGCTCTATGTAAGGCGTTAAATCTTCCGTAGAAATTACAGGATAAACCGTTGCATTTTCATTCAGATACAAATCTGTGTCGTAAGACACAAAGCAAAGGCGTGTAACGTCTTTGCCCGATTTGTCAATAGGCAAGCCTAAAAATTCTTCATAGAATTTTTGCAGTGCTATAAATGCTTCTTTGTGGTTTTCCTGTGCTGAATTTACACGAACAAAGATTTTTAAACCGTTTCCCGATGGACTGACGAACGAAGCAAAAGTATAAGGCGTTTCTTTGGCTAATTGCTTTGCTGTATTCAGTTGTTCCTTTGTAAGTTTATCAATATCCAATACAACAATTTGTGTGTATGCTGTAAGATATTCCAACTTTCTACCCCCTTTGAAAGAAGCCGAAGGTGTGAAAGCGGGCAAAGATTTCTTTGCCCTTTCGTATGCTTCCATTTTGCTTTCTGCAAGCGACTTTCTTAAATAAGTTATCACATTGATATACTTACCTGTTTTGATGTCGTTCAATACTTCAATTATTTTGGCATTTTCTACCACTTCATTGAAGTTTTTAAAAATACTTACTACCATAGTCAAACGTTTTTAATTGTTCTGAAACTCTTACCTGCATTACTTTTTAGCAAATGCTTTGTTGTAATGTTCCTGCAACAGTTTTTCAACGTCTGACAGCTTGTAATAAATCTTATTGCCTACCTGTGAGAATGAAATACGTCCCTCGTCCCGCCACGTTTGGGCTGTACGTTTACTAATTTTCATCAGTTGTAAAAACTCCTGATTGTCTAAAAACGTGTCCTTTTTGGGTTCGTTCTTTGCATTAAGGCGTTGGGTAATTTCGTCCAACCTTGCTACCAATTCTGTGTATTGGTCTTTTGATAAAATAATTGCTTCCATTTTCTTTAAATTTTAAGATTATGGAAGCAAAGGACAGCAACATAAAAAAGTCATTATGTCCGTACTTGGTCTTTCGGGACAAGATTTATTTACAGCATTTTATCAATGTCTATTCTTTTGTGGGGTTTGGGGCGTTTATCGGTCTTTGACGGTGTGAGCATTGTTTTTACTGTTTCGGGACTTAATTCCCTGCCGTCTTTATCTGTGAATGAATTTACAATAACTGCAACGAAGTCGTTTATATTACCGTCAATAATGGGTTTTCCGTTTGTAAATAATTCCCTGTGTAGTTGGTAAAATATATCTACCAATTGATTGATATTACAATTTATTTTGAGCTTGTTGAATGGCATACCGTTTTTATTCTTGTTCATTTGCTCAACAGAAAATTCATTTGTTAGACGGTTTAAATGCTGTATCTGGTCTATTTCCTTCTGACACTGGCTTGAGTAATCAGGTAATTTGGGATTGATAAAATCAATGCTTGCCTGTTCGTAATCAAATTTTTCTTTCGTCAGGAACATTATTTTATCTGTATAATTTTGCAGCTCGTCCACTTTATTTTTTGTTTCCTTAAATGAGAAGTATCTTTTTTCACATTCTGCATTGACATATTGCATTGGAATTTTAGCCAAGGTGTGTTTATATCCGGTAAATTCAATTTCCTTTCTTTTGCTTTCAATAATGGTGTAACACTTTATCATTCGACCTCTATTGGTGGAACTGACAAACAGTTCTTCATTTTCGGCAATCAGTTTTTCAAACTTATTGAGCCATTTTATAGGGTCGGCAACATAATTACAGTGATGGGCAAAGAATTCCGGAAGCTGTGCATAGGGCAATCTAAATAATTTATTGACAAGCTCCTGACAGTAAGCACTATTATCTTTAACTTCTTCCTCTACAATATCAAATAAAGCATTTTCAGACTGCTCTTTCGGAACGGTCGTTTGTTCTGTAAATTGAACAACTTGCTTTATTTGATAACGTTTTGGCATCATTCAATCAAGTTCAATGTTGGATATTAACTCTGTCATTGCTATTTCCCGGAAAAGACATCACTAAAAACCGCAAGTCTTCAGAAGTTTCATTACCAATTTTGTGTATTTGCTTTGCTGAAATTTTAATTCCATCATTTTTGGACAAAGAAATTTTTTCACTCTCCAATAAGAATGAAGCTTTGCCATCAAGAATATAAAAAAATTGCTCTGTTTCATTATGAAAATGAAGCTGCTCCTCCGTATGTGGTGGCATTAATTCTTCTTTGACAATAACGTTTTCAGATTGTATAAAAGTCCACGCCTGACAATTATTACCCCATTGATAATTTTTTGTATTCTTTGTATTGATAATCATATCACTTTCTTTTTTATAAATCATCTGTAAAATGCCGTCTGTCTTTATCCTGCGAAAACTTGCGGCTGTTGTAATCTGCTGATTTGTTCCGGGCTATGGATAAAGTTTGCCAGTCTTCGTTTTTCAGCATTTTGGCTATGAAAACGATTTGACCGATGTGGTAAGGATAATGAGCCAACTGCCTGTTTATGGCTTCTATAACTGTATGACCGTCATTTCGGATATACACCATACGCTCCAAATCCGCATCAGAAAGCTGTTCCAATACCTTTAAAAGACAATCCCAACCTTCGTTCCATCGGTTCATTAATTCTTCTTTGCTATTGAATGGATTTGTAAATTCCGCATCACGGTTTCTCCACGGCTTTTCTCCGTCAGTAGTCAGGAAATCCGTAAATCTTGACAACATATTTCCGGTAATATGATTTACAAGTATGGCTATGCTGTTGCTTTCTTCGTTGTATTGCCGGAATAATTGTTCGTCCTGTAATTGTTCCATTGCTTTTTCTCCAAGCATTTTGTAATACAGGAATTGCTTTTTGATACTTCCTAAATAGCTGTCCATTTCTCTATTTTATTTGGGTTAATACAAATTCTTTTCTTTCATTGATATTACCTATCGGCACGTTTATGACTTCATAACCGTACTTTTCATAAGTACTTTTCATTTGGAAATAGGTGTGTTCTGCCTCCTGCCAATCCTGTTTTCGTTCATTATCTGTTTGATAAATTTCTTTCCAGGGTGGCAGGATAAATATCTTAGGATTATATGGGCAATTCAGTATTTTTTTCATAGTTTCTGTTGAAAGTGCATAACCAATCATATCCGCATAACAAACGGCATCCAAAATGCCACGGTCGAAGAAGCAGATTTCATTTGATTGGCTTGCTGTTGCTCTGTTGTAATCTAAAATGGATGCGGCTATCATTTTATCGGTATAAAGTTGTTTGTTTTTCCAAGGCAAAGCATCTCCGTTTAGTGCCGTTTCTTCACGGATAATCGTCCTGGCAGCTTCCGGAATGGTCTTATATCCATCTGACTTCAAAGCATTCAATAAGGTTGTTTTTCCGACTCCGGGACCACCGGTTATGACAAAAAGATGCTTCATTATTATTCAAACTTATAATGTGCTCTCACTTTACTTACTTTCCCGTCATTATTCAATTCCATATATTCTGCCGAAAAGGAATTATTGACACTTCTGTAAAACAATACGGTTGAATTAGCTCCTTTGAGTTCGTGGTACAACTCAAAGTGCAGGTCGGGGTATTTTTGCAGGGCTTTTGAAAAGTAATCCTTTAAATCACTTTTATTGGAAATTTTACCTTCTGCGTTTATTCCCATTTGCTGGATAATGGGCGAAACAAAATCAACGTTTTCGCTGTAATGTTCCATAATTTTATCCAAATCGTGGCTGTTCCAAGCATCAAGCCATTCCTTTGCAAAGTCTGTATTCATAACCTTTTATTTTAATTGACTGTTTTGAATTACTTCTTCCGAACTCAACCCAAACATTGGCGGTGTTTTAACATCTAATAAATTCAGATAAATATATAGCTGTGCTCTGTGGTGAATTTCGTGTTCGGTCATCGCTCGAAGCCACTTCCAAATCGTTATGGGAGCATTGCCAGGTGTCAGGCATTTACGTTGCAAATCTTCATCACTCAGACTTTTGAAAATGGCTAACGCTTCTTCGTGTTTCTCACTAAAATAATGGATTACATTATCGTACCCGTCTGCGAGTTCTTTACCACACCCATTGTACGTACACGGATTTCCTGAAATGGTTTCGGCAAACATATACCGCTCAATGGCTGCAATGTGTCTTATCTGGTCAGCAATGGTAAATTTGCCGGGCTTGTATGTCCAATCCATATATTTCGGTGGAATAACGGCAATCAGGCGATTGGTGCGTTGCCTGATTTTTCCGCAGTACTCCAGAAAACTTTCCATATTGGTTATTTCCATACTTATCCTTTCCTTTTAATCATTTATAATTCTATCGGTTTCCCGAGAGATGTAAACCATTTCTTTAAAATCGGGTGCTGTATAACTGAAGTCAATACATTCTTTGGCAAAACCAAGATGAATTCGGTCTATCTCAAAAATACCTTTGGCATACTGTTCCAAAGCAAACTCAATATCGTCTGCCAGCATATAGAAATACAGCCAATGAAAGCCTTCTTCTTCCGAAAGAAAAATATTTTCGATATAGACTTTTTCGTGTTCAATGGTTTGCAGTAATTCTTCTTTTCTACTGTTAAGCGTATGCATCCATTGATGTAATTGCTCAACTTTTTCGGGTAGAATACGGTATTTGAAGAGCTTTCTTTCCATTGCCTAATCTATTTGTTTGTCGGGTGATATTTTTGATAACTGCATCAGTGTAACCAATGACGTAGCTGCAATCATTTCCTTTCCTTCGGCACTAACTGCAAATACGTCTGAACCGAACCACCGTCAACACTTTTCCGTTTTTGATAACCTGTGCTTTAGCCACAAGTTGTTCGCCAATCGCAGGATTCAGGTAGTTTACTTTCAGCTCAACTGTTGTAAAATAACTGTCTTCCGGTTTGGCTGACGCTCCGGCGTAGCCCGAGGATACATCCACCAATGAAGCAATGGTACTGCCGTTGAACATTCCTGCCGGACGAGCCATAAAATCCTGTTTGGGAACAGTGATTTCAAAATAACCTTCGTCCATCCCGGTTACTTCCGCACCGAATAATTGCATTATTTTGGAACGCCCGAAACTTTCCAATAGTTGTGCTTTTCTTTCATCGTTCATAGTCTAAGCGTCTTTATAAAGATTATTTCTTTTTATTTCCATCAATCGCTCCGGGTTTTCAGGAGATTCAAATCCAAACTGACGGTAAAGCGAATGAGCATCTAATGTTGCCAATAATGTCCTTCTTAGCCCTTGCACAAAATCCAATTCCAATAGATGTTTTATCATCATTTTTGATAATCCTTTACCTCTGTATTCTTTCAAAATATAAACATCTGCCAAATAGCCGAAAGTGGCATAATCCGTTACCAATCGGGCAAAACCAATCTGTTTTTCATCTTCAAATAATCCTACGCAAAAAGAATTTTGCAACGCCGTTTTTACAGTTTCCAACGGAATGCCTTTTGCCCAATAACTTTCCTTGCTCAAAAACTGATGGACGGCATTAATATCCATATTTTCAAAGCCCGTTTTTATTTCAATTACCTGATTGCTTATTTCCATTGCATTTGTTTTTTCAGATTTTTGATTTGTGCCAAATGGTGATTGCAATGCCAACTGTATTTTGCCATAGCCTCAGCAATAGTCTGGCAATTATTCAATTCCGGATGAAAGAACGTTCTGTCCCAATATGGTTTTTCTAAACCTTTTAAAAGTATCGTCCAACGTTCGTGAATGCCTTCTAAAATGCTTAATGACGGCAAAATGGATATATGTTTCGCGTCTGGTAACTCCGCCCATTTTTCTTCTGCAAACGGTTTAATAATCGGATTATCTTCCGTCAATGCAAATTTGATGCGGGCAAAACAATTGATATTGCTATCCGCTAAATGATGAACAACCTGCCTGACAGTCCAACCTCCTTTCCTGTAGGGTGTATCTAATTGTTTGTCGTCTAAACCCATTACCGCTGATTTTATATTTCCGGGAAATAATGCAATAACATCAATGTATGATGCGCACATTTCTTCGGTGATTACTTCTGGCTCTTTGTATTTTCCAATGGGATATTGGTTGTTTAGAAGATTATCATTTAAAATCATTTCCATTTTAGTATCTGCCCGCTTGTACTTTCCCTGTTCAATAGTAACGTCCGTAAAACCTAATTTTCTATAGATGCCCAAAGCAGGTTTCAATGCGGATTGCGTGTAGAGCAGCAATTTCTTCACGCCCAAATCTTTTGCCTTGTCAATAGCAGCCTGACACAACATTTTTCCGGCTCCGATGCCCTGATAATTTTCATCCACTGCCATTTTGGTCAATTCCATTGTATCATTATTTACTTTTTTCAAAGCGACTGTTCCGATTACCTTACCTCCATAAACGGCAAACAAAATTTTTCCTCCGTCATTTAATATCGCTTCTTCAGGATTAGACAAAACGTATTTATCAATATCTTCCAACACAAAATATTTTTCAATCCACGCTCGGTTTAATCTTTCAAAATAGATTTGCCATTCGGGACGGTAATTTTCTATGGTTATCGTTTTCATAATTTTATCTCAAATAAATTGACCTCAATGTTGTTATAGTGTTCCGGCAAATCACTCTGTGGCGGCAACTGCCTTTTACCTATCCATTCAAATCCTAATTTTTGGTAATAACCGGTCAATGCTTTATTGTTTGCCCAGGTATCTATCCGGATAAATTTCTTCTTATTTTTCCACGCTTCAACCATAGCCCAATCCACCACTTTCTTTGCTATATTTTTTCCTCTGTACCGATTGCGTATCGCCATACGGTGTAAATAAATGGCTTCCTTTCCGTCCTTGTCGTTCCAAATAATAGGTTCGGCTTTTACTATGGAAAATACACCTGCCATTTCATCATCCTTATCTAAGACTTTAAAGTGCCTTTTCTCTGTAATTTCCTTTTCAATAAATGATTTACTGAAAACAGGCCAACCGTATCCGCTTTGCTGAAATTGATAGGCTCTTGCTTCGCTGTATATTTTTTCCACCACAGGAATGTCGGCTATAACCGTTCGCTCTATTCTCATTTTTTTGACATTTTCTGATAACCTCTATTGACACAATACACACCGCTTAAAGTAGCGACCAAAGCCAATAAAGTGATACCGGTTAGTTTTTCATTCAGGAATAAAAATCCGAGCATAATGGCAATGAACGGATTGATATAAGCATACAGGGATGAAATGCCTATCGGCAAATGTTTCAGCGCATACACAAAAGCAGAATACGCAATGACGGAACCCACTACAATCAGGTAAACCAAAGCCCAGATACTGGATGTCGTTACTGTTTTTAACTCTGAATAATCATCCAAAAAAGCACTGAATACAAACAAGGCCATTCCTCCGGAAAAAAGTTGTAAAGCTGCATTTTGTAACACGTTCTTGCTGTTGGGGATTTTGTATTTTGCAAACACACTGCCTAAAGCCCAAGCCAGACAAGCTCCGAAGGCTATTAACATTCCCGTAAAATATGCAGGATTGGCCATGTCTTTCAGATTGTCCCGAAAAATCAGTACAATACCCAGACAGCCTAATATCAATCCCACGATAATTAATAAATGTGGTTTTCTCCTGTCAAATCCGAACAAATAGCTGATGACAACCACAAAAACAGGAATGAGTGATAAAATCAATGCTGCCAGTCCGCTTGAAATGTAGCGTTCGCACCAACCAATCACACCGTTTCCCAAAGCCACCATTAAAACGCCCGGAACAGATTGATAGAGGAAATCCGATTTATTCATTTTCAAACTCCCTGTGAGTTTTAATCCTAAGAGCAAAGCTCCGCCTGCAATCACCTGCCGAATAGCAGCAAACAAAAACGGCGGAAAGGTTTCCACCCCAATACGGATAGCGAAATAGGTCGTTCCCCAAACGATACAAACAATGAAAAGTGCTCCGTAAGCCAGACTGTTTTTATTATTATCCATAGCAATCTGATAAATTATAATGCAAAATAAGGAAGAAAAAACGTATGGTTACAGATACAAATTTTGTAATTTTGCAGGGTACAGTATAAAAAACAATGAAAGAAGTTTTATATCAAAGAATAGCAACGGTTCTTACGGAACAAATCAAAAACGGCACACTGAAAACAGGTGATAAGATGCCGTCATTACGTACGCTGCATAAAGAATATGGTGTGAGTATGAACACAGCCATACAAGCGTACTTGGAGTTGGAAGCCAACGGCCTGATTGTTTCCCGACCACAGTCCGGCTACTATGTGAGTTACAAGCCTGCATATTTGTCTGTGCCTTCCGTGAGTACCCCTTCTAATCAGGCAAAATCTGAAAGTGTAGAAACACTGATTTCCAAAGTGTATTCTACGTTAAGCAATAATGATGTTACCCGGCTTTCTTTGGGTGTTCCCGAAAACGAATTATTGCCTATTGCCAAACTCAACAAAGAATTGGTCAATGCGATGCGTGCCCTTCCAGGAAGTGGTACGGAATACGAAGAAATTCAGGGAAACCGAAAGCTACGCAGGGATATAGCCCGATTGACTTATACCTGGAACGGAAATTTAAGTGAAGACGACATTGTTACGACTGCCGGGGCTATGAATGCTATTTCATTCGGGTTGATGGCACTTACGCAGAAAGGCGATACGATAGCTGTGGAAAGTCCTGTTTATTTCGGCATATTGCAGTTAGCTAAAAGTTTGGGATTAAATGTCATTGAGCTGCCGACACATCCGGTTACAGGCATTGAACCCGATGCTTTGAAAAAAACATTACCCCAAATAAAAGTGTGTATGCTGGTTTCTAATTTCAACAATCCGTTGGGAAGCTGTATGCCCGATGAGCATAAAAAGGAAGTGGTAAAGATGCTTTCGGAGCGAGGTATTCCGCTCATAGAAGATGATTTGTATGGCGATGTGTATTTTGGGAACAGTCGCCCTAAACCTTGTAAGGCATTTGATGAAGAGGGGTTAGTACTTTGGAGTGGTTCTGTATCCAAAACATTAGCTCCGGGGTATCGTGTGGGCTGGTTAGCTCCGGGAAAGTTTAAAGATAAAATCGTTCATCAGAAGCTCATTCATACTGTTTCCTCTACCACGATAACACAGGAAGCTATCGCTAATTTCCTTGAAAAAGGCAGGTATGAACATCATCTTCGGAAATTAAGAAGTGAGTTGCACGCCAATAGCCTGCAATTTGCCAGAGCAGTTGCCGAGTATTTTCCGGAAGGAAGCAAAATAAGCCAACCGCAAGGTGGATTTATGCTTTGGGTGGAACTGGACAAAAGAATTGATACTACGGAATTGTATGATCTGGCTATCCGTCAAAAAATAAGTATTGCTCCGGGCAGGATGTTTTCATTGCAAAACCAGTTTACTAACTGTATGCGGTTGAGCTACGGACAACGCTGGTCGGAACAGATAGATAACAAACTGAAACAGTTGGGGAGAATTGCTAAAGGGTTGATTTAATCTATTAGCCAATTTGAAAGAATTTTGTCCATCAGTCCATTACATTGGAGAATATGATTGTTGTTGGTCAATAATTCATTTTTACTTTGTATATAAGGAGAGTTATGAAAAAGTTCTTCTTTCCCGTTTTCAGTCATTTGCCTTAAACTTTCTATGGTTACTTCCAAATGAAATTGTAAGCCGATAATATTTTGATTGTAGTAAAATGCCTGATTAATATTTGCCCCTGAATACAGTAAATTTAAACAGCTGTTTTGAGGGATATCAAACTGGTCTCCGTGCCAATGAAATACAACCGGATTATGTTTGAACAGTTCATAAAACCAAGCGATTTGCTTACATTCCTCTGTAGGAAAAACAGGAAACCACCCGATTTCTTTGTTCTTTGCCGAAACTACTTTTGCCCCCAAACAATCGGCAATCAATTGAGCACCTAAGCAAATTCCCAACACATTTTTACCGGATTGGATACACGATTTTATAAATGCTTTTTCTTGTTTCAACCAAGGGAATTGTGTTTCATCATACACGCCCATCGGGCCACCCATTACAATCAATGCATCTATCTCCGAAATCTCAGGCAATTGAAAATCTGTTTCAAAAAATTTTGTAACTGAAATATGATGATGATTTTCTTTTAACCAAGTCTCAATGTATCCCAATCCCTCAAATGGTACGTGTTGAAAATAATGTACATTCATTGTCTATGCTTTTTGTTCATTCCAATAATAACTGTCAGGGTAGATACGCTCTCCGAAAATAGCTGTACCCACTCTTACAATGGTTGCTCCCTCTGCAATGGCAGTTTCCAAATCGCCACTCATTCCCATTGATAATTCTTGCATATCTACATTAGGAATGTTTAAAGAAATAATCTGCTGTTGAATATCGTTGAGCAATCTAAAGCACTTGCGTACCTTTTGCGTTTCAGCACTAAACAGTCCAATAGTCATCAAACCTTTTATTTTTAAGGTTTCCAACTGGGCAACCTGCTCTACCAATTCAATGGCGTTATCGGGACTTACGCCAAATTTGCTTTCTTCAAATGAAGTATTTACTTGTATTAATACTTCAATGGTCTTGTTCTCAAACCGTAACCGCTGATGTAGTTTTTCTGCTAACTCCAAGCGATCAAGCGACTGGATGCAGGAGACATTGTACTTTAGAATGTCTTTGATTTTATTGGTTTGCAAATGCCCGATGAAATGATTGGTATGCGGAATTTCTTTTAGGACTTCGTATTTTTCTTTAAGTTCCTGAACTTTGTTTTCGGCTATTAAAGTTTGACCTGACTGCAATGCCAATTTAATAAGTTCGGCAGGTACGGTTTTAGTTGCCAATAGTAATTTTACTTCATCAGGACTTCTGTTGCTGTTTATACAGGCTTTGTTTATCCGTTCCTGTATAACTGCCATATTTCGCAAGATTTCTTCTTTCATACGTTGGTATGTTCTCGGAATATTTGAGGTCGGGAATGGATTTGAACTACTGTGAAAGGTGTTGCATACCCTTGTCTAACCACTCGCCACCCGACCATTTTTTATAACAAGGCGAACCAATTTAGTCCACCTTGTCCGTTACTTCCACCAATAGTAATAATTGTGGTTGCCGTCATACTCAAAACCGCAACGAGGATAGAGTTTGTTACCGATATAGTTTGTCTTTTCGGTTTCAAGCATCAATCCGCAGGCTCCTGTTTCATCACACCATTGCTTTGCTCTGTCTATTAATGCTACCGAAAGCCCGTGTCCCCTGTAATCAGGATGCACAAACAAATCGCTCAACAACCACTGTTTTTGTAATTTAATGTAATGATAGAGTTTATACAACTGGACAAACCCCACCGGTTTGCCGTCTGCGTACACGACAAAAATATTCGATTGGTCGTTGTCTAATCGTTCTTTGATAAATTGTTTACATTTTTCTAAATCGTCTGCTTGACGATAAAAAATGCGATAAAGGTTAAATAATTCTGCTGTTGTGTCTAATTCTTTCAGACTTGCTTTCTTAATATTGAACTCCATTTTATGAATTTTATTGATGAAACAAAAGTATCGGATCACAGGACGAGCCTAATGGTATAGTTTTTAGATAAAATGATGGCCCAGGAGGATGGTCTATAATCATCAAACCCTGTGATTATCTCCATGTAAATCAAAACTCGTCATAGTTTATTTTAATGTGGTCACTTACAGATACAGAAACGCAAGCTAAAATCAAACCTTGCTGAATATGGGCTTCAGATAAAATAAAATTCCGCTTTAAATGTACTTCGCCCTCTTCTAATTTGCACACGCAAGTGCCACATGTACCTCTGCAACAAGAATATGGTGCTTCAATCCCTGCTTTAAGCAGTGCGTCAAGTAGGGGAATTTGTTTGTCCCACTGGATGTGTTTTGTATCACCCTGCAATGTCAATGTTACTTCCACATTTTCCGATTGCCCATCTTGAATTTCAGCAAGTTGAGTTTCTTCTTTAAGAGGCATATTTATTCGCTTGTTTTAAACTGGTTACTAAAAAAATATTTATGAAAGCCCGAAAGTTTCTTATTGCTTCCGGGCTTTTGAAGGGTGGTTATTTCAAGTCTTCAATCGAAGCCCCAAAATTGATGTGTAATACATTTCCGTTAGATAGCACCAACGCCGGAACAGATTGCACACCTGCCACTTCTGCATCCTTTACTTTGGCTTTATCTTCTCCCAAATGAATTACTTCTACTTGGTTCTCTGGAATGAAACTTAAAATATCCTGTTCTGCACTTACACATACAGGGCACCCTGCGTGATAAAAAATTGCTTTTGTCATTTTGCTTTGTTTTTAGCGATTTAACTTTGATAAACTTCGTTTTCTATGGCGGAAAGTATGCAATCCAGTTCCGCTATTTCATTTTGACTAAGTGGCTGAATGGGACTTTTAAAACCTCCACCGCCTACCCCCAACAAATCCAGACCTGCTTTAATGGAACGTGGCAATCCTTTGGCTACAATGAATTTCAAGAGATTAACTTGTTTGTAGAATACGTTTCTTGCTTTCTCCAAATTGTTTTCCTGTATAGCAGCATAGAGTGCCAAATTCAGCTCGGGTATCAGATTGGGAGCAGCTGTACACCAGCCTCTTGCTCCGGCAGAAAATGCGGCTAATGCCAGCGGATTGGAGCCATTGAAAAATGCGACCTCTTCGCCCAATTCCTTTCTCAAGTAGTGCATACGCTGGATATCGCCTGTACTTTCCTTTATCATCGTTACGTTCGGGATTTCCAGTAAACGCTTCAGCAATGCAGGTGACATATCCACACCACCTGTAGCCGGATTGTTGTACGCCATAATAGGAATAGCGATTTTGGAAGCTACTGTATCATAGTGTTTCACAATTTCATCATCGGTTAGTTTCCAATAACTCATCGGAATAATCATTACTGCTGTTGCACCTGCTTTTTCAGCGAATTTTGCGTGGTAAACGGTTTTTTCGGTGGTAAGGTTGGAAACACCTACCAATGTAGGTACTCTACCTGCCACCTGTTGCATTGTCGCTTCCGTTATGGCTTCTTTTTCCGCATCATTGAGGTAAGGCATTACACCTGTACTTCCCAAGGGAGCAATGCCGTGAGAACCTGTGGTAACCAATCGCTCTACTTGCTTTTTGAATAGTGGAATATCAACGTTTTCGTTGTCGTCAAATGGTGTAACCGGGTATGCGATTACGCCTTTAAATGGTACTTTGTTCATTTTTTGTCCTGTTTTAAAAATTAAAAATCTCTGCCTTCTTCTTCACGCAATGCTACACCTAAGTTTTGCAATTGAGGTGCATTTTCACAAGCGATGTATTTTGCGGGTTCTGTTTCACTACGGTTTTGGTGCTGATGCCAAGCCCAAGACGGGATGTAAACCGCATCTCCAGCTTCCCATTCCACGATTTCATCCTCTACCCGTGTCCAACCTTTTCCCTCAATGACATACAAAACAGTTTCGTAGGTATGCCGGTGCAAGTGTGTTTTCTGTCCCGGCAACAGTCCGCCAATGGTCATACTTACGTTTTTGCTTGGTAAATCCACAAAGAAAACCGGGTGCTTTCTTTCTTCGGAAAACTGGTTGTGTACACCTGCATTTTCAACGTTTTTGTGAATGACGTGTGAGGGCTTCACATACGTTGGTCTTGCAAATGTCTGATGAAAGTCTTTCGAGCTGAACTGTTTTTGCTCTGCGTGGATTGATTTTTTTACTTCTGTTGCTGTTTCTAATTTTGACATAATTGAAAATTTTATGGTTCTATTGCATTATTGCATTACAAAAGTATTGTACCTTTGGACTATCGAAATGATACAGTTTATATAAAAACAGATAGTCCAGATGTTGAGAAAATGGAACTTTGAACTTCAATTAGATGAAAAATCAGATAAAGCCATTTATTTGCAAATAGCCGATGCCATTATAAAAGACATTCATTCGGGCAGATTAAAACCAGGCGACGCTTTGCCCGGAAGCAGAAATCTTGCACAACTTTTAAAGGTCAATCGGAACACGGTTGTAGAAGCCCTTAATGTCTTGCTGATTGAAGGTTGGCTGGTTTCCAAAGAAAGGCAGGGTACGTTTGTTGCCGATACATTGCCCGGTTTTAAAGAAGTGCAATATAACCAGCACATAACTGCAAGCTCAGATAGTATAAAGAGTAAGCATTATCATTTACAGTTTGACGACGGGCATCCAGACAGTAAAATTGCCCCTATTACGGAACTGGCAAGGGCTTACCGTCAAATTTTCAACCAAAAAGCAAGATGGCAGATGATGGGTTATGGCAATGAATATGGTGATCTTGAATTTCGAAAAGCCATTGTTCAAATGCTCAATCATCAAAGAGGGATGCAGATAAACGAACAAAATATCTGTATCACTCGGGGGAGTCAAATGGCCATGTATCTGACCGCTCAATGTCTGTTTACCAAAGGGGATTATGTGATGATAGAGAACCCGGGATACAAACCCGCATGGAAAGCATTTGAACATGCAGGGGCAAAACTGTTACCTGTAAGTGTGGACAAGGACGGATTGCTGATCGACGATGTGAGAACTTATCTAAAATCCGGTAAAAAAATAAAGGCAATTTATGTTACACCTCATCATCAATATCCAACTACAGTAACATTGAGCCTAAAAAGAAGACTGGAACTGATAAAACTTTCCAACAAATATAGTTTCACGATTATAGAAGATGATTACGATAATGAGTTTCATTTCGGGTATCGCCCGGTATTGCCTTTGTCGAGCTTTACAGAACTAAAAAACTACGTTTACATTGGAACAATGAGCAAAGTGGTTGCACCTGCTCTACGTATCGGCTATTTGGCAAGCAACGACATCACTTTGATTGAAAAGGTAGGTAATTTACGAAAAATTATTGATGTACAGGGCGATAGCATCATGGAACAGGCTGTTTTGCAACTGATTAAAGACGGCATAATTAAAAGACATATCAAAAAAGCAACAAATTACTATAGAGCCAAAAGAGATTTGGCAACTAACCTGCTAAAAAAACACCTTAAAGACAAAGCTACATATACCATTCCGGAAGGCGGTTTGGCATTTTGGGTCGTTCCTAATAAGAAAATGGATTGGTTACAGATTTACAAGAAACTAGAAAATAAGGGCATTAAAATCATTACGTCCGATACGTATAGCTTTAATGAGTGTATAAACGGTATTAGATTGGGCTATGGCTCGCTTTCTGAAAAGGATTTGGAAGAAGGGATTATGGCATTAGCAAAAATGCTATGATCTTCAGATTGGATTACCAAGATTGATTAGCATTACTTATCATTCCACGGCTGGGCAGATGTTAAGTCTTTGGATTTCCATTCTTCCAAAATGGTCATTGCACTTTTATCGGGAACGTATAAGAAATTAATCTTACGTTCATTGGCATTTTTTCGCAATTCATCAAATATAAATGTGTCATCAAATCCAACTTTAGAAGCATCGGCGTTGGTATTTGCAAAGTACACTTTATTGATTTTTGCCCAATAAATAGCACCTAAACACATAGGGCAGGGCTCTAGCGTAGTGTACATTTGACATTCAGACAATTGAAGATTATTGATGTTCCTGCAAGCCCTTTCAATAGCAACCATTTCGCCGTGTGATGTAGGATTGACCCGCTCAAATATTTCATTATGTCCCTCTCCGATAATTTCGCCATTTCTGACAATCACGCAACCAATAGGAAGCCCTTTGCCACTTTTGTATGCAATTTCTGAAAGCTCAATTGCTTTCAACATAAAATTTGGATTATAGTCTGGGTCGATTTTTTCATTCATTGTTTCATCATTTGAATGGCAAATTTATTCAATCTATCTTGTTAATTAATGTACATATCTACTGCTTTATCCAATTCCTCGCTAATCACTTTGGCGTAAATCTGTGTAATACCAATGTCTGAATGGTCTAACAGCTTTGAAACGTATTCTATCCGCATACCGTTGTTTAAAGCATTGGTAGCGAATGTATGACGGCTCAAATGGAACGATAAAGTAAACGGTAATTCCATATCCTTACCTAATCTACGCAATTTCTGACCACACAAAATATTCTTTGCATTGATGATATACGCCTGATAATCGGTATCGGCATCAAACCTTTCTACATCTTCCAATATCGGAAAAACAAAATCACACGGTAATGAAATTTCGGTTTTGTATTTGTTTAAAATGTCAATCGCAGTCTGACCTATTTTAAAATTGTGGGTTCTTCCTGTTTTGCGAATGGTCTTTGTAATGCGTTGCTCTTTGTCGTTATAGTTTTCCCATTTCAAACTCACTACATCACTAAACCGCAAGCCACCTGCATACACCGAAAAAATGAACATATCCCTAAATACTTCGTCCTTTCCTGTGTATTCAATTTTTAGGGTTCTTAGTTTTTCAATCTGCTCTTTATTCAGAAATAAACGTTTGCCCTTATCTCTTTTTACTTTCACTTTTGAGAAGGGATAAATGTTTTCTTCTATCACATCTTCCCTTTGTGCATCACGAAACATTACGGATAAAATCAGCAAAGAATAATGTACGGTTGTTGCTCCGTTCTTCAAAGTGTTGGACATATAATTGATATAGTCTTTCAACATCGTAACAGTAATATCATCGAAATAAATATCTCTGTGTCCGATGAATTTTTCAAACTTTGCTACATACTGTTTGTAATTTTTATAGGTGGCGACTGATACCGTTCCTTTGATACGCTCGCAACGATTGTAAGCATATTCAAAGAAGTTTGCCATATCTTTACCCTTTATTGCTTCTTTGAGTTTTCGAGCTGATACGGATTTTCGTTTGCGTTCGTGGTCGGCAACTGTCCCCTCTGCATCGGCAATTTTTTGAGCAAGAAAGGCGTTCATTCTCGCACTGTTGGCGTGGTTCTTCTTTATTTTCTGCTTATCATCGTCCCATTCGTTGCGTTTCAGCTTTACGCCTGTGGCTACAAATTTAGCTTTCCTATCCTTTATAACCCTTATGTACAAAGGGCTATGACCTGTTTTGTCTTCCTGATTTGTCCGAAGCACTAATTTTATCGAAGCCATAAGAAAAAGTATTATATTTGTTGTACTAAAAAAATCGAGTGAAAAACGATGAAACCCTTTATAAATCAGCTATTTCAAAGCGGTGCAACCTGATACAAAGATACAACATTTGGTACAACAAACCTAACTTTTCATTGCTTTTCCCTGCGTTATTTTGTTCTTTCTAATTCTATAACTTATTGATAATTATGTATTTGAGTGCAAAAGGCGACATATGATTTAATACTTTTAATAACAAGGTATTGCCAAAAGCGGGGCTGAACGGCTTCGATCGGACATTTGTGCAAGGCTCAACATTCGTTCTTCGATTGAACTTTAGTGCTAAATTTCCCCGCCTTCAGCAATACCCGAACCGTTACAGGCAAGCGTAGAAGAACCGTACAATCATAAAAATTCGGTCTGACAAAAACGAAAAATTTGCCAACGCTTCGCAAAATTAAAAGAGGTGCAAGCCACCGCACATTCCAACGTTTTTGCACCACATTTAATTTTGCCCCAACGCCCCAAGCCCACCCACCACCCCGACATAAAATCTTACTAAAAATTTTTGCAGACAAAAAACTTTAACTAAATTTGACAATTATTGTCAATGTAAAATATGTCAACAGAAACAACCATAGGCGAAAAGTTACGAGAACTGCGAGAAAGCAAAGAACTTCCATTAAGGAAAGTTTCAGCATTACTCGATATTGATGTTGCTATTTTAAGCAAAATGGAACGTGGAGAACGTAAACTAACGAAAGACATCGTTCTTAAACTTGCAGAAATTTACGGACATAATGCTGACGAATTATTGGTGTTATTTCTTAGCGACAAAATAATGTATGAAATCCAAGACGAAGATTTGGGAGAAAAAGCTCTAAAAGTAGCCGAGCAAAGAGTAAAATATTTAAAAGCAAACAAGAAGAAATGACAATCAAACAACTCATAGAAAAATATCAGTCGGACAGAAACTATTATCTGACCAACAAGTATAATGAAACACTGCTTCGCAGTGATTTCTTAGACCCTTTTTTTGAGTTGTTGGGTTGGGATATAAAAAACAACGCAGGAAAACCGACCAACGAAAGAGAAGTTATTCTAGAAGAAGCCTTAAAAGCAAATGCTTCCGAAAATTCTAAAAAGCCAGACTATACTTTTCGACTTTTTTCCGAAAGAAAATTCTTTTTGGAAGCCAAGAAACCATTTGTAAAAATTGAAGCGGACAACGAAACTGCAAAGCAAGTAAGACGTTACGGTTTTACCGCCAAACTGAAAATTTCTGTTCTTTCCAACTTTGAATATCTCATCATTTACGACACTTCTGTAAAAGTTGAGAAAGAAGACACCTTTCAAAAAGCACTTGTAAAGAAATATCATTATACCGAGTACGAAAGTAAGTTTGATGAAATCAAGCGACTATTAGGCAAGGAAGAAGTCTATTCAGGCGCTTTTGACAATGAATGGAAAGCGATTGAAAACAAGCTCAATCAATATTCTATTGACAATCTTTTCTTGAAACAAATCAATGAATGGCGAAAAGCGTTAGGTACAGAAATTCACAAGTACGAACCAACAATTGACGAACAACAATTAAACGACATCGTTCAAAGTTATTTGAACCGTGTTTTGTTTTTGCGTGTTTGCGAAGACAGAAATTTAGAGGATTATCAAACACTTTTAAAATTTGCAAACACAAACGACTTCAAATCTTTAATCAAGAAATTTGAGCAAGCTGATAAACGCTACAATTCAGGGCTATTTGACCAACTGTTAAAGGATAAGATTGTAGAAAATATTAGTTCAGTATTTTGGACAATTATCCAACATCTATATTATCCTGAAAGTCCGTATTCGTTCAGCGTTTTCTCTTCTGATATTTTGGGAAGCATTTACGAAATTTTCCTTTCCGAAAAATTAGTAATTGAAAATGGAACGGTTGAGTTAGTAAAGAAACCTGAAAACATAGACAGGGATATTGTTACCACCCCAACGTTTATTATCAATGACATTTTAAGAAATACGGTTTTGTCAAAATGTAAAGGCAAGACCGACAAAGAAATATTACAATTAAAATTTGCTGACATAGCTTGCGGTTCAGGAGCATTTTTGTTGGAACTATTCCAATTATTGAATGACATCTTAATTGACTACTATTTAAAAGCAGATAAATCAAAACTCATTCAAACCAACATCAATACTTACAAACTTCCTTTTGAGATTAAAAGAAAAGTTTTGCTGAATTGTGTTTATGGAATTGACAAAGATTACAATGCGGTTGAAGCAACGAAATTTGGGTTATTGTTGAAATTGTTGGAGAGCGAAGATATAAATTCAACCAACAAAACCAAGCCTGTTTTACCTGACCTTTCGGAAAATATATTTTTCGGAAACAGTTTATTAAACCCAAGCCAAGTTGAGAAGAAAAATCAGACCGAAATCAATCCGTTTGATTTTTCAAAACTTCGTTTTGATGTCATTGTTGGCAATCCGCCTTATATGAAGTCAGAGGATATGAAAAATATAACACCGCTTGAATTACCTCTTTACAAAACCAATTACACTTCGGCTTTCAAACAGTTTGACAAATACTTTTTGTTCCTTGAACAAGGGTTGCATTTATTGACCGATGACGGAATTTTAGGTTATATTGTTCCGAGTAAATTTACCAAAGTTGGTGCAGGTAAGAAATTACGTGAGTTACTTTCTGAAAAAGAATATTTACACTCAATTGTTTCGTTTGGAGCAAATCAGGTTTTTACGGACAAAACAACATACACTTGTTTACTCATTCTGAATAAAAAACCGCAAAAAACTTTCCAATATGCAGAAGTAAAAAGTTTAAACAGTTGGAAAGTTCGTGAACCCGAAGCCGTAAAATATGCTTCAAAAAACACAGAAGAATTAGATAGTGAAGTTTGGGTGTTGGTTCCACCTGAATTAACCTCAGCATATAATAAAATTGTAACTCAAAGTGAGAAATTAGTTGATTTGATTGGCGATGAAAACATTTTCAACGGTATTCAAACCAGTGCAAATGAAGTTTACATTTTCACACCTGAAAAAGAAGATAAAAAGTATTATTTCTTTTCTAAAAAAGGAATTGAATACAAAATTGAAAAAGAGATTACGAAACCTTACTTTAAAACATCTTCAGGCGAAGATAATTTATATACATACCGAACTTTCAAACCTAATGCAAGGGTTATTTATCCATATACACGAACAAAAACAGGCGTTGATGTAATTCCGCTTACAACAATTCAAAAGAAATTCCCTTTGGCTTATAATTATTTACAAGCCAATAAAGCAGTTTTGAATAATTCAAAACGAGATATTAAACCCATTCCTCAAACGCAGAATGAATGGCACAGATACGGCAGACATCAAAGTTTGGACAGTTGCGGATTACCTCAAAAAATCATTGTAGGAGTTCTTTCTGTTGGAGACAAATACGCAATTGACATTCACGGAACATTGATTTCCTCTGGAGGAACAGCAGGTTATTGTGTTGTCGCAATTCCTGAAAATTCAGAGTATTCTATTTACTACATTCAAGCTATTCTCAATTCAAAATATTTGGAATGGTTCAGTGCTTTGTATGGCGAAGTTTTCAGAGGTGGTTACATTGCAAGAGGAACAAAAGTTTTGAAGAACTTACCAATCCGAAAAATTGATTTTACAAATACGAAGGAAAAATCACTTCACGATAAAATTGTTGAAGTTCAAAAAGAGTTAATCAATATTTATGACCAAATAGATGCAAATGCAGGAAATAAAAGAACTTTAACACCACTGCAAAATCAGTTTGCAAGAGAAAAAACGAACTTAGAAAAGCTGTTAGCCAAATTATATGATTTGGGCGAAGATGATTTATTAATTCCTTTAATCAAAGAATTGTATGAAGCTAATTGAGAACGCAACAGCCGAAAAACTTCGGGGTGGATTTTATACGCCTGAACCGATTGCTTCATTCATTCTGAAATGGGGCATTAACGGAAGTTCTAATTATGAAATATTAGAGCCAAGTTGCGGAGACGGTGTATTTTTGGAACAACTGAAAGAAAATAACCATAAATTCAAATCGGTTACAGCAATTGAGTTTGACGAAATTGAAGCAGAAAAAGCCGATAAAATAAAACTAAAAAACAAAACTGTAATCAATACCGATTTTCATTTATATTTTAATGAAACTACGGAGCGATTTGATTTAGTTGTCGGCAATCCGCCTTATATCCGCTATCAATATTTTGATAAAGAACAACAAGCCGAAGCAGACAAAATATTCAAAAAAGCAAACTTGAAATACTCTAAATTAACCAATGCTTGGGTTTCATTTGTGGTTGGTTCGAGTTTGTTGCTGAAAGAAAAAGGGAAAATAGGTTTTGTAATTCCTGCGGAGTTATTACAGGTTTCGTATGCAAAACAATTACGTGAGTTTTTAGCCCATTTTTACAATAAAATCAATATCATTTCATTTGAAAAATTGGTATTTCCAGACATTCAGCAAGAAGTGGTTTTATTGCTTTGTGAGAGAAACGGAAGTAATTCACACTTGATTGAACATTTGGAATTGAGAGATGCTTCCGACCTTGAAAATTTGGACGTAAACAGACTGAAAAGTCCAAGCAAAAAAATAGATTTCAAATCTAATAAATGGACTTACTATTTTTTAGAACAGGAAGAGATTGATTTTCTTGAAAACATTGCAACAAAAAGAAAAATCCCAACAATCGGAGATTATGCCAATGTTGAAGTTGGTATTACCACAGGAGCAAACAATTATTTTACCGTTCCATATTCAACTGTTGCATTTTATCGTTTAGAAGAATTTGCAAAGCCAATGGTTGGCAGAAGTGTACAAGTAAATAGCGTTGTTTTCACAAAGGATGATTGGTTTAAAAATCAGCAAACCGAAGCAAAAGCAAATTTGTTGGTATTTCCATCAAAAGAAAAACTGAACGGACACACAGGCGTAAAAGATTATCTACAATATGGCGAAAGTATCGGTATCAACAAAGGTTACAAAACAGGTATTCGTGATGATTGGTTTGTAATTCCGTCAATCAAACTTTCTGATGCGTTGTTTATCCGTAGAAATAATTTGTTTCCACGTTTGATTTTGAACGAAGCAAACGCCTACACAACCGACACAATGCACCGTGTTTCCATTAAAGAAACAGTAAATAAGAATGCTTTCATTGCGAGTTTTTACAATTCGCTTTCATTGGCATTTTCGGAAATTGTAGGTCGTAGTTATGGTGGTGGAGTTTTGGAACTAATGCCGAGCGAAGCAGAACAAATTCTTCTTCCTTATCAATCTCAAAATGATGATTTGCTTGGAACAATTGACAAAATGATGAGGGAGAAAAAAAGCATTGATGAAATTTTGAAAATCACAAACAAACAAATTTTGAATGACGGCTACGGATTTACAGAAAAAGAAATAAAACTTGCGGATAGCATCTGGAGAAAATTGTCGTCAAGGAGATTAAATAGAGGGAAATAATATGGATTTTGACGCATTATTAAAACAACTTCAAGATTGGACAAATAAAGTTCCATTGATTATATTAGGCAGTGGAGCTTCCGTTCCTTTTGGCTTACCATCAATGTGGAAACTTGGGGAATATTTGAAAAACACATTACATTTTGACAATGATATTGATAATGCTCAACTTGAAGCATTTAAGAAAAGTCTTAAAGATAGCAACGATTTAGAAAAAGCATTATTAGGAATACAACTTAACGATAATGTTTTAAAAGCGGTAATTAAAGCTACTTGGGAACTAATTGCGGAAGCAGATTTAAAAGCCTACGAGCAGTTTGTTTTAAATGGGAAAGAAGTTCCTTTGGTTGCTTTGATGAAACACTTACTTTCAACTACCACCAAAAAACTTTCTATCGTTACTACAAATTATGACCGCATTGCGGAATATAGTGCGAGTACAGCAGAGGCATTTATTTGTACGGGCTATGCACAAAACTACATCGGACATTTTTCCGACAAAATTCACACCAATACTTTAGCAAATATCAAAGGATATAAAGGTCAAGTTAACATTTGGAAAGTTCACGGCTCTTTGGATTGGTTTGAAGCACCTACAAAAGAGCATATTCATTTGCCTTTACGCAAAGATATTCCACAAGATTACAGACCTTTGATTGTAACACCAGGATTGAGCAAATATTTTGAAACGCATAACGAACCATACAGAACCATATTTGCACAAGCAGACAATGAAATTCAAAATGCAAATGGATTTTTATGTATCGGATATGGTTTTAATGATATCCACGTTCAACCAAAACTGATTCAACAAATAAAAACCAAACCAGTCATTGTTGTCACGAAAGAATTAACACCTAAAACAAAAGAAACAATAATTGAAGGAGGTTGTAAAAACTACATCTTAATAGAAGAAAGCAACGATAAAGACACCAAAATATATTCATCAAGCCAAGGCGAACGTATAATTGAAAATGTTAGCTATTGGAATTTGGCAGAATATTTAAAACTAATAGAATAACAAGATATGGCAATATTTACTTTTGAAGACAATTCTTCTATCGGAACAGTTTTTAGTGTTGATACAGCAACATTAATCATAAAAGTTGACGAACTCGAAAAACTAAGAAAGTTACAAGTCAATCACTTGGTGGCAATTCAAAGTTCAAAAGCAGGACAACATCTAATCGGGATTATCAATCGCATCACTCGGAAGGCTTCTGACGAAGAACAACCAGCGGGAGATGATTTAGGATTAAACAATTTCCTTTTTACTGAAAATATTTTGAAAGTAAATTTGATTGGCACATTGTTGAATAAACACGGAGAAAAAGAAAATGTATTTAAAAGAACGCTTGACACCGTTCCTGAAATTGAAGCAAAATGTTATCCTATAGACGGAGAGAATATTACCAAGTTTATGCAAACCATTTCCACAAAAGAGAATTACGAAATTCCGCTTTTAATCGGAAAATATTCCATAGACGAAAATGCAGAAGCTTTTTTGGACGGAGATAAGCTTTTTCAAAGACACGCTGTAATTGTTGGTAGTACAGGTTCGGGCAAATCTTGGTGTGTGGCTAAAATTATTGAACAGATTGCAAAATTGCCAATGGCAAATTCTATTCTGTTTGACATACACGGAGAATACAGCGGAGCAAATTTCAAAGCAGACGGAATACAGCATTTTAGAATTGCCAACCCTTCCGATTTAGGCAAAACAGGAAATCTTGCGAATGGCGTTTTGATGTTGCCTTATTGGTTATTGACTTATGAGGAAATGTTGGCAATGTTGCTTGACAGAAGCGATAGTAATGCACCAAATCAGGCAATGCTTTTCTCTAAAACTGTATTTACAGAGAAACAAAAGTATCTTGATGAAGTCAAAGACACTGTTTTCAAAGATAGTATTACAATTGACAGTCCTGTTCCTTACAAGATTGAAAATGTAATCGCAGAATTAATCCGTCTTGACGAAGAAATGGTTGCAGGAGCAAAAGTAGGAACAGAAAAGCAAGGTCCTTTCTTCGGTAAATTAACAAGGTTTATTCAAAGGTTAGAAGCAAAAAGCCAAGACAAGCGTTTAGGATTTCTATTCCAAATTTCAGAAGATGAATTACAATTGGATTGGCTGAATGATTTTTGTAGTGCATTAATGCACGGTTCAGAACTTAACGGAAAAAAATCAGGTGTGAAAATTATTGATTTTTCAGAAGTTCCGTCAGATGTTCTTCCGTTAGTAATTGGATTGGTTGCAAGACTTGTGTTTACCGTCCAACAGTGGACGACGAAAGAAAATCAACACCCAATTTGTTTGCTTTGTGATGAAGCTCACTTATACATTCCAGAAAGAACAAATCAAGACAGTGCTTCAGAACTTGGCTTAAAAAGTTTTGAAAGGATTGCGAAAGAAGGCAGAAAATATGGAGTTAGTTTGACCGTAATCAGCCAACGACCAGCTGAAGTAAACCGAACTGTTTTAAGTCAGTGCAATAACTTTATTTCGTTACGACTTGCCAATGCTGAAGACCAAGCTGTAATCAAAAGACTTTTACCAGATAATCTTGTCGGATTGACAGAAGTTCTTCCAATCTTAGACATTGGTGAAGCATTAATTGTTGGAGATGCTTCATTACTTCCGACAAGGGTTCTTATCTCAGAACCAACAATAAAGCCAGATAGTGCAACAATTAAATTTGGGAAAGAATGGAGCAATAAAGGTGCTAAACAAGATATTGTAAACGCAGTAATTGGACTTCGCAAACAATCCAAAACATAGCCCAACGCTTTTGGTAGCACATTTGCATTTTTTCCAACGCACAAAGCCAACAAAAAAATGCAAAAGAGCTACCAATCCAACGAACCAAAGACAGTACGAACAATGAACGAAATAAGCACAACTAATAGAACGCCAGCCTGTAACATCGGTTTTGCAAGAGAGCGGGCAAAGTGCTTCGATTGGACATTTGTGCAAGATTCAACTTTTGTTCTTCGATTGAACTTCAGTGCTAATAATCCGCTCCCTCGCAAAGCCGTAAACCGTTATGTGCAATGCTACCAAACCACCGCAGACAAGCGACCACAGAACGATTTGACAATTACTCAACCCCTTGAACAATTTTTTTCCTGTGCAGATAACCCCATTTTTCCATTGCCAATAAAACCTCGTTCAGCGTTTGGCTGTAATCAGTTAATTCATACTGAACCGTAACAGGTTTTGTATTACAAACTTCACGACTAACCAATCCGTTCATTTCCAATTCCTGCAATTCTTTTGATAAAATGCGTGGAGAAATCCCTGCTTCTCTTGACAACTCATTAAACCCTTTTTTTCCGCTTCGTAAAACCGAAATCAATACCAGCTTCCATTTTCCACCTACTACATCTAACGTATCTCTGATAGCCATTTTGGCTTTTGAGCAACTTTCTACCGTGTGTTTTGCCATATACTATTCTTTTTGTAAGTACTATTCTTTTTGTAACAGATAACAAAGGTATAGTATTTATTCTGAATTTTGCATCAGAATTTAAAAATTAAAATTATGTCACAAAAAACAATCAAAATCACAGGATGGACATTGACCATCATTTTAGGACTTGTATTTACAATGAGTGCCTTTATGAAACTTACGCAAAACGAAACAGCTTTGGCTCAGGCTTCTTCGTTCGGGATTGATACCACCACTTATCAGTTCATCGGGATTATTGAAATCATCTCGCTGATACTCTTCATTGTTCCGAGAACAGGAATTTTAGGGACATTGTTGTTAGTAGCCTATTTGGGTGGAGCTATTGTCACACATTTGCAACATCAACAACCGATAGCAATGGCGGTTATTTTTCAAATGCTGCTTTGGATTACGGCGTTTATTCGTTTCCCCGAACTGAAGCAAAGGATTTTTTTAACTAAAAAAGTACAACAATGATGATACGCAGAAACATTTCAAAAATAACTCAAAACCATTGGCATAATGGTTTTTTGGGAACAGGACATAGTGCAATGGCGGTATTGGACGGTGTATCTTACAAAGACAGTGACCCTTTTATTTTGTTTATGGACGACAGCCTGAACCTTCCTGGTGGAGAACCCGTAGGAGGAGCACATCCACACGCTGGGTTTGAAACCTTGAGCTTGGTTTTGGAAGGCAATGAAAAAGATTGGAAAACGGGAAGTTTTGAACTAATGACCGCCGGAAAAGGCATTATCCACACCGAAGAAATCACTTCCAAACAAAAACTTCGTATGCTGCAAGTGTGGTTGGTACTACCGCCCGAAAAGCGATACGCTCAACCTTTCTTACAAAAGATACTATTGGAAGACGTACCCAAAATTAAAACCGATACATACGAAATTCGTGTGTATAGCGGAAGCAGTAACGGATTGATTTCGCCATTAAAAAACCATACGCCATTTACTTTGGTGGACTTCAGGTTAGACAACCGAGCTGTGGTATCACAGGAAATTCCATCGCACTATAATGGTTTGGTATATGTATTAAAAGGCAGTGTGAAAGCAGGCGACAAAATCATCAATGCCGAACAAGCGGGTTGGCTTGATAAAGCGACTGAAGACGGAGATACCGAAATACAATTTGAAGCATTAGAAAACGACACCCATTTTGTGTTGTATGCCGGACAGCCTCATAATGTTCCTGTGGTTCATCACGGACCTTTTGTAGCAGACACAATGGAAGACATCGCACAGATGTATCGAGATTTTCGTCAGGGAAAATTTCCACATTTGAACGATTTGCCAAGCGAACAAAAAATCACTTCCTTTTCAGAAACGAGGAAATCTATTATCAATTAAAAACAAAAATAAAATGAATTTCAAACAATATGACGATGGCAAAGAAGGGAGATTCTTTGTCATCTTAGACAACGAAATGGAAGCAGGGTGGATTCAATACAAATGGTTGGACAATGGCAACCTGCTTGCCAACGGTACAAGGGTTTACGAAGAATTTAAAGACCAAAAATTGGGCATTCCGCTTTTCAACAGATTGGTGGAGTTTGCGGAAGAAAGGAAAACAAAAATTTATCCGCTATGTCCGTTTGTGGTCAAAACCTTTGGTTGGCATCCTGAACTAAAACATCTTTTAGCTGACGATTATTTGCAAGACCAAGTAAGAATAACAGAATCAACGGTTTTACTGGACTAAAGCACTTGCACATAACATCGGCTATACGTAATGGGGGCTGACGTGCAATTCTGAACGTTAGTCCCTTTTTGCTATCTTTGCGGTTGCTGAAAGTTGGTGCATCTAATGCCCCCACTACGCATAGCCGCTAACCGTTAGGCGTTATGCAACCAGACATTGCAACTAAAGACAATAAAAATGAAATCTATAATTGAATATTTTAACAAACTTGGTTTTGAAGAAAAGGACCTATCAAATTTTTTGAGTTATATAAAAGTTAGGAAATATAAGGTTGGAGATTTAATTTTAAAACCAGAACAAACCGAAAATTATCTTTCCTTTATCGATCAAGGAATCATTCGTTACTATGTTTTTGGTAACAATAAAGAAATTACTTTTGATTTGGCTTTCAAAAATTCTTTCTACACCGCTTATGATTCTTTTTATAATAGAAATAAAACACAATCATATATTGAAGCATTGACTGATTGCACATTATTCTCTATCTCTTACGAAAACTTACAAATTCTATACAATGAATGTAAAACGGCTAAGCAACTTGGAGAAGTAGCATTAGAATATTTATTGAATAAAAAAGTTAAAAGAGAACTTTCTTTACTTACCCAAACGCCTCAACAACGATATGAATCATTATTAAACGAACATCCAAAATATATTCAACAAGTCCCTTTAAAGCATCTTGCTTCGTATCTAGGTGTTGTACCCGAAACTTTGAGTAGAATTAGAAATCGCATTAATTGATTTTGGTCAATTCGTAAACTGTAATTAAACTTCATCTTTGTCATATAAATTTAAATATTATACAAAATGGAAGTAACAATAACTCATATTGACACTGCTTGTGTACTTATTAATATTAATGGTTTTAAAATACTGACAGATCCTACATTAAATGGTAGAGATGTCTTTTTTCCACAATATCTTAGCAGTCCATTAGCATTTTCTAAGAAGTATATCGACCCAGCCATATCTAAAGAAGAAATAGGAATAGTGGATTTAGTTTTGCTTAGTCACGACCACCACAAAGATAATCTTGACAAAAATGGAAGAATATTTATCAAAACAGTACCATTAGTTCTATCTACTAAAGACGCTGAAATTCGTTTGAATGATAATAATATAAAAGGGTTAAATAATTGGGAAGAATATTATGTGCCCAATAAAAAAGTAAAAGGATTAAAAATTACAGCAATACCCGCTCAACATACTAATATTAAAAGACTAGATAAATTAATGGGCAAAGTGATAGGATTTACTATAGAATGGGAACAACAACAAAATGGGTGTATTTATATTTCTGGCGACACTGTACTGTTTGAGGGAATTTATGAGTTAGCAAAGAAGAAAAAAGTAGATATTGCAATTTTGCACTTAGGGGCGGGAGCATTTCCGTACTTAAAGAAAAACCTACGACTAACAATGAATGGAGAAGAAGCTATAGAAACTACTAAAATTTTGAACCCTAGATTTTCAATTCCGATACATTATGAAGGTTGGTGGCATTTTAGACAATCTGTAAAATCACTTAAACATCAAATTGAAAATTCCAATCAAAACAATAAATTTATATGGCTAACAAGTGGAATTGAAACTAAACTGAATTAGTCAAGACTTAATCTGACAGTTGCAATAAATTAACAACTGAGAAATAGATTAGAGTTATGACAACACAAGAAAAAATCATCAAGAACAAACTGGGTGTTTTAGAGCTTGCCCAGCACTTAGGGAATGTATCAAGAGCCTGTAAAGTAATGGGCTATTCCAGAGACAGCTTTTATAGGTTCAAAGAATTGTATGAGCAAGGAGGCGAACTTGCACTTCAGGAGCTTTCTAGAAGAAAGCCTGTGTTAAAGAACCGAGTAGAAGAGCATATTGAAAAAGCTGTTGTGGATCTGGCTATAGATCAACCTGCTTTAGGTCAATTACGTGTTTCTAATGAGCTTAAAAAGCAAGGGATATTGATATCGCCCGGAGGAGTTAGGAGCATATGGATGAGGCATGATCTGCAAACCTTCAAGCTTAGATTAAAGGCCTTAGAGGCAAGGTCAGCACAGGAAGGCATTGTTTTAACCGAAGCTCAGCTTGTAGCTCTGGAAAGAGCTAAAGAAGAGAAAAAGGCACATGGCGAGATAGAAACTCATCATCCCGGATATTTGGGTGCTCAGGATACATACTATGTCGGGAATATTAAGGGAGTTGGGCATATATATCAGCAGACTTTCATTGATACCTATTCCAAAGTCGCTTTTACAAAGCTGTATGATCGTAAGAATGCATTAGTTGCCGCAGATATGCTAAACGATCAGGTAGTGCCATTTTTCGAGCAACATGACTTAAGATTGTTAAGGATATTGACAGATCGGGGAACGGAATACTGCGGGGTAAGAGACCAGCATGAGTATCAGCTCTATTTAGCCATCGAAGATATAGATCACACGAAAACCAAAGCAAAAAGCCCTCAGACAAATGGTATTTTCGAACGTTTCCATCGTACTATTCAAGATGAGTTTTATGCAGTTGCATTCAGAAAGAAAGTATACCGAAGCATTCAGGAGCTCCAAAACGACCTGGATCGGTGGATGACTTACTATAATCAGGATCGTACCCATACTGGAAAGTATTGCTTTGGCAAGACACCCATGCAGACCTTTAACGATACAATTCATTTGGCAAAGGAAAAGATGCTGGAGACTCTGAAAGAAGATCTACTTGTTACTTATCCAACGAGAGTGAATAAGCAAAAAGTTACATCTTTAGATGTTGAAGAAACATTACTATATTCGAATAGGAAATCTGACAATTTGTAAAAACATCCAACTGTCAGATCAAGTTGTGGCTATTACATAAAGAATAAATGCACTAACGCCTAACAGCAGTTTGGCAAAATGGCGGGTTCAGTGCTAAATTCAAGTTCAGTTTTTTGTAAGCCCCCCTTAAAATCGTGTCTCACCCCCCTAATTATTGGACAGGTTCGCAAAATCAGTTTAGAAGATTTTGCGTATTATTTGCCTTCACAAAGGTAGCGAACACTTCATTGCTGTCAAGGGCCTGGCAAGTGCCTCGTGCCT